>Ga0209154_1000505_pt1 | contig 25947 bp, 22 predicted proteins | sample GraSoiAngelo_121_FD_185878 | JGI IMG/M metagenome (GOLD analysis project Ga0209154, IMG submission 185878) | Grasslands soil microbial communities from the Angelo Coastal Reserve, California, USA - 14_0919_12_20cm (SPAdes) (version 2) | ecosystem: Environmental > Terrestrial > Soil > Grasslands ... | reverse complement strand
CTAGATTGCGGGCGGCTCTTTTGCTCCTTACACCGAAGCCAACTAAATCAACAGTCTTCGCTGGCCGCCTCAGCAGACGCATCAGGAGCGGTAAAGGCTTGACGTTGCCTTCTGTCGTCAGGCATGCACTGAAATCAATCGGCAGATCTTCGTCGCTTGCATCACTGACGGCGCGGATAGTGACAGCAGGGATTCCTTCGCCCGAAAGATCGCGCATAATTGCATACGACTCCATGTCGACGGCGTCTCCCCAAGATGCCAGTCTGTTCTTCTCCTCGCTCGTCTCCACGATGTGATCTGCCGTTAGTAAGACCTCAACCAATTTTGAGCCGCTGTGCGCGGCAATTTGCACCAGACCAGCATGCGCCTCTACACCAGCTGCATCACGGAGAGTCCCGACGCGGCGCGGAACAATGACCTCTCCGACTTCCAGTTCCTTCTTCAAAGACCCCGCCAACCCGGAAGAAATGAGCACATCTACACCAGCTTGTCTCGCACAAATGCCGAGCGGGAACAGGCCCTTACGCATTCCTGCACCAATGCCCGTGAGATGGACCCAAACGGTGTTGCCGCCCGATTCCGCCTCATACACTTTTAAGCCGCCCGACCCCTGGTCCGGGACCAACCTTCGCACGTGAAACTTGCGTAGGGCCAGCCAAGGGGCGAATTCGCCTTCCACGGCAAATGTTACGAGGACTCGCATCGGGCTCCGCAAGAGAAAATCAACGGTCTTAAAGACCGGCCACTACAAACCCAGACCACCCATGGCCGACAGAAGTAATAAATTCCGCGCTGATGGTGCTTGGGCACGGCCCGGGCCGAACCCTAGGCGGCGCGGGCGCGCGCACGGGCCATCCGTTTGGCGCGATGCGGCAAAACGTAGCCATTCCTTTCGTACCAGCGCACGGCGCGCTCGAGCCCGGCCGCGACCGGACCTGCCTTGAAACCTAACTCGCGCTTCGCGCGCGAGCAATCCACAAACATCAAGTGCCGGGCAATCTTCACGCCTTCGATGGGGATTCCGGGCTCGCGGCCGAGAAGTCGGGAAAAAACAGTATTGGCATAGGCTACACCTAATGCGAGGCCATGAGGTATTTTCATCCTGGGCGCGGGCAGGCCAGCGATTCGAGAAAGTGTCTCAAGCAACTGTTTCAGCGTCAGATTTTCGCCGCCAAGGAGATAACGCTCGCCGACTTTGCCTTTTTCGGCCGCCAGTAAGTGGCCGGCGGCGCACTCTTCGACGGCGACGAAGTTCAAACCGGTTTCCACGTAGCCCGGCATTTTGCCGTTGAGAAAATCCAGGATGATTTTGCCAGTCGGCGTGGGCTTCCAATCCCAAGGGCCGACAGGCGTGGTAGGCATCACGACAATAACGGGCAAGCCGGCCTTCGCGGCTTTGAGCGCCTCCTGCTCGGCCATCCACTTGGAGCGCTTGTAGTGGCCGACCATTTCTTCCAGGCGGGCGTCAGTGAATTCGTTGGGATGCTGCGGACGGTCCACGGCGATTGTGGCGACGGTGCTGGTGTAGATGAACTGCTCGACCCCGGCGCGCATGGCAGCATCCAGAAGATTTTTCGTGCCACCTACGTTGGAATCGTAAATGTCCTGTTTGCACCTGGCCCACAAGCGGTAGTCAGCGGCGACATGGAAGACGCGCTTGGCTCCCTGCATGGCGCGCGCGACCGAAGCTGCGTCGCGCAAATCGCCGGTGACATACTCAAGGGACAGATCCGCGACGGCGCGATTGGTGCTCGAAGGGCGCATGATCACGCGCACGTCTTCGCCGCGCGCCACGAGCTGTCGCGCTACGTGGCTCCCCAGGAAGCCCGAAGCGCCCGTGACCAGCGTAGTCATGCGATCTCCACGCCTTCTTCGTGCACCTCTGCGGGCGAACTCTCCGCGAGCGGAGCAGAAGTAACGCGCGATTCCCGACCCTGGGTTTGTGATAGGAGCGCCTCTTCGACGTGCTTCGAGAATTGACGCCAGAAAGTGCTTGGGATCAAGCCACGAGCTTCAATGGTTTTGCGGGTGGCGGCTTCGGCCGAGGATTCCGCGGTAATCAACCAACCGTCTATGTCCTTCTCGAAAACAAATGTGCGGAGAGCTCGGAGGGGCGCAGGGTCAGAATCTTCGCGAACAATCGAGTGGATCACCGTGAAAAAGCCAGACATCCGCGCCGCGCGCAGTCCCTCGATAGCAGGGGCATGCTCAGGGCTTTCGAGTGCGTTGAGGCGAACGGTCAAAAACAATTCAGCGAGCGGCTGAAATTCGTGAACGCGGCGCCGCAGGAGGGTCCCGTCGGTCTCAAGGAAAACACAGTGCCGGCTCTGCACAATCGCGCGCACAAAGTGGCCAACACCCGCGTGGAGCAGCGGTTCGCTGTCGCCAATCCAGATTACCGGGGCCGGGTTCGCGACAAGCTCCCGCATTTTTTCGCGGGAAACCGGCGCGTTAGAACCGGGATGGAGAACTTCCGCAGGATCCACGCCATAAACGAGAGGACTCTCCGGCGCAGAACCGAAAATCCGCGAGACTCGGACCTTCACCAGTTTTGCCGTAAGTCGCGCTGGCAAGCGCATCATGTATTTTAGATCCCGCTGCGCTGCCGGAACTCGCTGGGTTTGAACTTCACGGCCGCGTAGTCTTCCACTTTGCGCGATTGATTGGAGTAGCGTGCGAGAGCGTAAACCGGAAACGAATTCCGGTAAAGATGGTACTTCAGGTAAAAGACGCCGGGGAAACCGGTGCCGGTAAATTCCGGCTCGCTCCAGGAACCATCCGCTTCCTGGCGATGAACCAGGTAAGCCACTGCTTTCTTGACCGCAGAGTCTTCCACTCCCGCGCTCGCGAGCAGGCCGATGAGTCCCCACGCGGTTTGCGAGGCGGTGCTGGGGCCCTGCCCCTTGGCGGCAGGCAAATCGTAGCTGAGAAGCGATTCGCCAAAGCTGCCGTCCACTTTCTGGACGCTGCGGAGCCAGTTGACCGCGCGCTGGCAGAATTCTCGCGTGGCGAGCGAAACGGTTTCCAGAGCGCGCAGGACCCCGCTCGTTCCGTAAATGTAGTTGACGCCCCAGCGGCCGAACCACGAACCGTCTTTGCATTGATCTTGCAGCAGAAACCTCACCGCGCGCTGAATGACGGGGTGGTCGGCAGGCCAGCCATAGCGGCCGAGGCACTCAACGACACGAGCGGTGACGTCGGCTGTCGAAGGGTCAATCATAGCGTTGTGATCGGCAAAGGGAATGTTGCAGAGGAATTTTCTGTCATTGTCGCGGTCGAACGCACCCCAGCCACCGTCCCGATTCTGCATGCTGAGGAGCCATTGAATGCCGCGGCACATCGCGGCTTCCATGCGCGCAGGCTCGGGATACTTTACGCGCTGGAGAGCCATCAGAACAAAGGCGGTGTCGTCGACATCAGGATAAAAATCGTTGCGAAATTCAAAGGCCCAGCCGCCGGGCTCGGCGTCTTTGTCCTTGACCTGCCAGTCACCAGGGCCGAGCACTTGTTTCGAGAGGAGCCACTCCGCGGCCTTGACCAGAGCCGGATGGTCCGGCGGAAGCCCCGCTTCTTCCAGGGCGACCATGGCGATGCAGGTATCCCAAACAGGTGAAACGCACGGCTGCATACGAATCGTGTCGCGCTCTTCAATTTCAAAGCGCGAGAATTCTTTGATCTCGCGGTAAGTGAGAGGATCTTCCGGGCCGTGGCCAAGCGCCATCAGGGCGAAAATCGAGTTCATTATCGCAGGGTAGATGGCGGCGAGCCCTTCCGTGCGTTCAAGATGATTCAGCATCCAGGATTTGGCTTCGCGAATCGCTCGACTACGGAATGGCTTCCAGGGAAACTTTTCGTACAGTTTGAATCCGCGGTCCACGGCCAGGAAGACGTTTTTCCAGGAAAGGAGTTGGTCGCTCCAATCCAGAGCAGCTGTCTTGTGCTCAGGATCCTTGAACAGTTCGTCAACGTGAGCGCGCTCCGGCAACTTCCAGTTGGGGCGCAACACCGACAGAATTGCCATGGGGATCACAATGCCGCGAGTCCACGAAGACATCTCGTAAATGTTGAAGATGAACCAGTGGGGAATCAGCATTAATTCCGGAGGAATCGACGGAACGAGGTCCCAACTCACCGCGCCCACGAGCGCCAGGTAAAAGCGAACATAAGAATTGGAATGCTCAAGACCGCCAAGGCGATGCACCATTTCGCGCGCGCGCACCAAGTTCGGCGCGTAAGGCGACTCTCCCGCGAGTTTCAACGCGAAGTATGCCTTGCAAGTGGCATTCAGCTCCGAAGGTCCGCCGGGATAAATGCTCCAGCCGCCGTCGGGCAGTTGGCGCTGGCGGACATAATTTGCGAGCTTGGCAATGCGCTCGGGATCGGCCTTGCCCAGAACGTGCAGGTAGTAAATGTAATCGGATTCCAGAGTGGAATCGGCTTCGAGTTCGCCCTGCCAGTAGCCCTGCTCGGCTTGAAGAGAAAGAAGATGATTGGCGCCTCGCTCAATGGCTTTTTCGATGCGCTCGGCCCAGTCTTGCTCTTGCAACGGCGCCTGCGCTGGCGCGACCGCCGGTTCCTCTCCGATGCGGGCAAATGAGGCCATAAATGCTCCCCCAGAGCATGTAAGATTGACGGGCATAACTAGGCCGGTCGAACCCGCCGCGCGTCAACTTCACCCAACTACATAACTGATCTAACGGCCTTGATCCCTGTCACTTGCACCGGCCAAAGCTAAGAAGCGATAAGAGTTCCAGTAACGTTGGTACTCCTGATTATCGCCGCCACGACGCTGGGGGTCAACGCTTAAGATGCAGTCGGGTAAACGCTGAGTTGTCAAAATGAGACGGTCCCGGGCGACTCCAGCACGCGCTGAACCAGGACGTGCAAAGGTTGCGGAAGCGGCTCGCCCTCTTGCTGGGTGACGGAAGGCTTTTCGCGCAGCAGTTGCGAGGGCAGCCGCGTCCATGCCGGAGCAGCCGAAAACCTGCCCTGAGAGCCGCGAAGTACCAGCGCATCCGCGCGATCCAGCGCCACTCGAGCAGAATCCTTGAAATCTTCCTTCGCCGGATCGAGCACAGCGAAATACAGGCTAGGCTTCAAAAATTGCAGCAAGGAATTGCTCTCCAAAATAAGCGTCGGCAGCTCACCGTACGATGCCGTTTGCGCTTCCTTGACCGCAGCTCTCAACAAAGGAAGCCCTTCGGCCAGGTATCCCTGTTTGGTGCGAAGCCAAAACGAGCGGCGTGCGCCGGCACCGAGAAAGCGCGCGCTGTCGGTACCGCTGTCCGACTGCCTTTCCCAGTCCAGCGCGCAGGCATGCTCCGTGGGCGCGCAGGGGCAATTCTCGCCGTTTTGCGCGCAGACACCGTGGCCATATTGCGTGATTTTCCCAGCAATCCAGTTGGCCTCGGGAAACGCAGCAATGACGTCGCACACGAGCTGGGTCTTTCCGATGCTGCGCGTGTGGCCGCCAATGACAATTACGCGCCAGCGTGGCGAGCCGTCTTTTTCATTTGGCGCCAAGTTTGGCCTCAAGGTCTTTGATGCGCGCTGCCAGCTCGGGGAGGCGGCCGTAGAAAGCGTACTGCTCTTTGAACTTTTCGAGCGCACGAGCCGGCGTTCCCCAGACGGTTTGTCCGGCGCGAATGATCTTCCCGCCGAGCACTCCCGATTGTCCCCCAATCACCGCGCCGTCTCCCAGTTCACAGCGCTCGCCAAATCCGGCCTGTCCGCCGATGACCACATTCTTGCCGACAATGCACGAGCCAGAAAATCCCACTTGGGCCGCCACGACGGTGTGTGCACCGACCTGGCAGTTGTGGCCGACGTGCACCAGGTTGTCGAGCTTAACTCCTTCGGCAATTCGCGTGTCGTCGAGCGAGCCGCGGTCAATCGTGGTGTTCGCGCCAATTTCGACGTCGTCGCCAATCTCCACAATCCCAGCCTGTGGGAATTTCCAATGCTTCCCTTCCCCGAAAGCGTAGCCAAATCCGTCTGCCCCAATTACCGCACCGGAATGAATTTCCACGCGATGGCCAATACGCACATGGTGATACAGCGTCACGCGCGGGTGAATGCGGCAATTTTCGCCAATCCAACAGCCCGCGCTGATGACGCAATGCCCGCCAATCTGCGTGTTTTCACCAATGTGCGCATCTTCACCAATCACGGCGTAGGCCCCGATGCTGGCGCCCGTTGAAACCCTTGCCAGAGGTGCCACAACTGCAGTCGGATGAATCCCCGAAGCAATCGGGGCGCGATCCAGGAGCAGGGCGGCAGCTTTGGCAAACGCCAGCTTGGGGTGCGCGCTCCGCAGGACCGTCTTGGCCGGGAAGCGCACGCCCTCGGTGGCAATCACGCAAAGCGCGGCAGAAGCAGCTGCTCTCCCGGCGTACTTCGCGGAATCCACGTAAATCAACTCGCGTGAGGCGGCGCGCTCCGGAGCGGCCACTCCGATGATTTCCAGATTGCCGTCGCCTTCGAGTGTTGCGTGAATTGCTTCCGCCAATTCTTTTGCTGTTCGTTTCATGCTCCGCCTCGCGAAAAATCGTAAACGGGCGGCTCGCCGCTCGGCCGCGTGTTCCACCGCCCATGCACCCAAATCCATTGGTCCGGGTATTTTCGAATGATATCTTCCAGGATTTTAGTAAATTTCTGCGTGTTTTCGAGGATATCGCGTTCCGCATCCCCAGTTCGAATGAGTTCTACCGGAGGCTCGAACCGCAACCGATATTTGCCCAGACGCTCATCCCAGACCGCATAACCCGGCACCACGGCAGCGTCAGTATGCAGCGCGAGGCGGGCAATCCCCGTGGTAGTGCTGGCCAGCCTTCCAAAGAAATCTACGAAAACTGCTTCCGATGGCATTGTATTGTGGTCCGCCAGGATCCCAATGGTTCCCGCTTCTTTCATAACTTTGAGTGTGAGGCGCGCCGATTCGTTCTTGAAGATCGGCCTGTTCCCTGATAGACAGCGATTCGAATTCACAAACGCATCGATTCTGCGATTTTCGATGGGGCGCGCCATGTAATGCAGCGGGAAGCCGTAGAGAGCATGGGCAAAAGAGGAGAGTTCCCATGCGCCGATGTGCCCGGTCAGATAAAGCACGCCTTTACCACGGCGCTGACCTTCGAGAAAGTTTTCATGCCCGTCCAGAACGATGATTCCACCAACGTTTTCCTTCGAATATTTGGGAAAGCGCGCGAATTCCGCCGCCATCCAGCCGAGGTTGCGGAGCATCCCGCGGAGAACGGACTTGCGTTGCGCGTCACTCCACTCCGGAAAGGCAATGCTCAGGTTGATTTGAGCTGTCTTCTGCCATCGCGGAAGAAACACATAGACCGATTGCGTGAGAGCAGCGGCAAACCCTCGCGCGGTTGGCCGCGGTAACACACCCAGCCACTTTACGATAAGCCACACTGCCGCGTATTCGAGCCATTCTTTCATCGCCGCGCCCATTCCGAAGAAGTGAACCATTGCGCCACAGTATGCAAGAGGTCCCGCGGCGGAAGAAAGTCTTTCAATGTTAGACTCAACGCTTTGTGACGAAACCACACAGGCCCAGATTCGAGAATCCGCCCATAACCAGGGGCGCCTTCATTGCTTGGAGCGTGCTCACTTGCGCCACGCTGTACGTCTGCTACTTCAGCCATCTCGGTGTACCGGGATTTATCGGCCCCGATGAACCACGCTACGCCTGGATCGCGCGCGCCATGATGGAGACGCGCGATTGGGTCACGCCGCGGCTCTATGGAAAGCCGTGGTTCGAGAAACCTCCGCTCTATTATTGGGGCGCCGGGCTCTGCTTTAAGTGGTTTGGCGTGCGGGAGGCCACGGCGCGATTGCCCAGCGCAATCTCGGCCCTGCTGGCCACCTTGGCTATGGGATGGCTCGGCTTGCGGCTTTGGGGCGGGCAGGCCGCGCGATGGGTTGTGCTTTTGCTGCCCGCCACCGTGGGCATGATCGGCTTCTCACACGCCGCGGCAACCGACATGCCGTTCAGCGCCATGCTCACCATCGGCATGGTCTGCGCCGCCGAAGTCCTGGGCCTGACACGCAACGAGGACATGCCGATTCTTCCGCGCACACCATGGCTGGCGCTGACTTTGTTCGGTTTCTTCCTTGGACTGGCGGTTCTTGCCAAAGGCCCTGCGGCGATTGTACTGTGCGGCGGAGCCGTGCTGCTTTGGGCGCTTGGCACCAAACACTGGCACGACGCGCTTCGCCTCCTCCATCCCCTAGCCGTTGCTGCTTTCTGCGCAACAGCTCTCCCTTGGTATGTTCGTTGCGCCCGCCGTAACCCCGACTTCCTCCGCGCGTTCCTCATCGAGCACAATTTCAAGCGCTACTTCACACCCGAATTCCAGCACATTCAACCTTTTTGGTTTTATGTCCCGGTCATACTCATCGCCATCCTCCCATGGACGGCCCTATTTCTCTGGAACACCGTGCACGGTGCCATCCAGCTCTTAAGGACGCATCGAGTGAGAGAATCTACGTTGTTTCTGACCTGTTGGGCCGCCTTCTGCCTGCTCTTCTTTTCTTTTTCCCAGTCCAAACTTCCCGGCTACATCCTTCCTGCGCTTCCCGCAGTTGTTTTGGTATTGGCCCATTCGCTGACCGCTATGACAAAGATCCCACGGTGGTTGCTCCGCATAGCGTTGTCGCTGTTCGCGCTCTCGCTCGTACTTCCTCTCGTGTTTGTCGAGCTCCGAAAACCGAACTTTTCTGGAGGGAACGAAAGGCTTGTAATCGGCGTATTTGCCGTCGTGGCCCTTATGGGGACGGCTAATCTCCTCCTGGCCTTGTTTGGCACGGCAACCGGACAAAAGCGCTTTCTCACCTTACGCGCTGCGGGCTGTGTCTTGCCGATCCTGGCTGCCACCGTGCTCGCCTATCGTATTGCGCCGTCGTTTTTCAAGATAGATCCATCCGGCAAAACCATCGCCAAGCAACTTCAACTGCAAAACATTCCCTTGAGCGAATTGGCCGTCGGCTGGATGAGCAGAGGCCAGCATTACAGCTTGAATTTTTATCTCCGGGAAGAGATTAAAGACTGGAATCAGGAGAATATTGGCAAAGAATATGTCCTGACGGACGTGCGCGGCTGCAGGAATTTGACCCCGGTCCCTTTCGCGTGTGAACCCGTGCCCTTCAATGAGCAGGCCACGGGCATGTTTCTCTATCACATCGTCACGCCGGGTTCATTGGAGAGGCTTGGCGGCGGTGGGGGGCAAACGCAGCAGAAAAAATGACACAACGCGATTCTCGTAATCGCGCTTTTCCTGATCGCTCAAACTTACAAAATCCCCGTGCGGGAGGATAGCCTGCTCGCGCGGCTCGGGCGCCTGCAGAAACATCTGGCGCGTGGTCGCGCCCAGTTCTGGATCATCCTGCGCCTGAATGAACAGTTTGGGAACGCCGTTGAGCGCAAGAAGCTGGCCGGAAAGCGGCGGATCGTTCCGGTGGCCGTTGTTGAGGTATTCGAAACTGATCTGCGTGGAACGAACCATAAGCGGAAAAGTGCCCAGGCCATTGCGCTCGACTCCCACCTTGACCATCTGCTCGGGTTCGTCGTACACGGAATCCAGAATCAGGGCGCGGATGCGCTTGTCGCCCTCGGCCTCGCGCAATGCAGCATAAGCACCCAGGTTGTAGCCCCACAAGCCGAAACGCGCGGGATCCAGGTCGTCCCGGGCTGCGAGCGTATCGACAGCTTTACGCAACTCCTCCGCTTCGCGGTAACCAAGCGTGGTTACACCCGCATTGGCGCCGTGCGCGGCAAAGTCAAAAACGAACACGTTGTATTGGTGGTCTTGTAAAGCAGAGACCAGCGTCAGCAATTCGCCCCGGCTGGACGCATAACCGTGGCACAGAACAATGGTGGGAGCACGCCGCAAGCCCGGGAAAAACCATCCTTGGCGATGGCCCAGCTCCGGCACCTGAAAGTCCACGATTTCCGGACGCCCCGGAAAGCTGCTCAAGCTGATTTCACCGCTGCTGCGCTGCGGTTTGACGATGCGGTAGACCAAAAACCCAGCGATGGCCGATATTGCCAGCAGCGCAAAAAACGCCAGCGCTAAAAGAACCATCAATATCTTTGTGTACCAGCGCGATGGATACCGCAGTTCCGAAAAGATTTGCATGCGTCGCTTGAGCCGCTGGGTTTGCGGCCCTCTTGCGTTTAGTTCCTCTCTTTTTTAGTTCGACACCTTCCTTGATGGCCACATCGTAGCACAACGTCTTTTGCGCGCAGCGGGAAGCCTTTACCTTTGTGTCGGATTCGTATCAGCTGCGCCCAGGGCCTTTCCCACCGCCCGCGCGCGAATCGGCTATGATAGAGGCAGCCTGGCAGGGGCTCACCAAATCCGAGCACCCATGAACATCGTCGACTTGCGCCAGACCACCGTACGCCAGATCGAACCGCTCCTCGAGGAAGAGGCGCGGCACTGGCGCGATGAACTGCATTGGGACTATCGCGGTGCCCTCGAACTGATCAAGCGCTTCATGGAAGCCCGGGCGCTTGCCGGCTGCGTGGCTTTCGAAGGCGGCACCGCGGCGGGCTACTCCTTCTACGTCCTGGAAGAACAGAAAGGCCTCATCGGCGGTTTGTATGTCTCGTGCAAGTTCGCCCAGGAAGCTTTAGGACGAAGGCTGCTGGAGGAAATGCTCTTCTCGATGCGGGCCATTCCGCATTTGATGCGCATCGAAGCGCAACTCATGCCCTTTAGCGGCCCGGTGGATCCGCCGCTGCTCAGCCATGGTTTCCGTCTCTACACGCGCCAATTCATGCTTTTGGATTTGCACAGAATGGCGGAGTCGAAGGCGGGCGCTTCCGGGAGCTTGCGCCTTGCGCGTTGGAACGACCGTTACTTCGAACCCTGCGCAAAGCTCATTTACCTGGCCTATGCGAATCACGTAGACGGCGAAATCAACGACCAATACCGCAGCCGTACGGGCGCGCTGAAATTCTTAAAGAACATTATCCTGCTGCCGGGATGCGGCCAGTTCGTTCCCGGCGCGTCTTTTGTCCTTCACGACCCGGGCAGCGATGACCTCGTAGCTGCGGTGCTGACTAGTGAAGTTTCCTCCGGCGTGGGTCACACCACGCAGATCTGTGTCCTGCCTGGATTTCAGGGGCACGGGACCGGCCGCATGCTCATGCAAACGTCCGCGGAGGCGCTGCGCTCGATGAAATTCCGGGAGCTGACACTCACGGTCACATCGGAAAATCGGACAGCCGTGCAACTCTACGAGAAGCTCGGCTTCCAGACCATCAAGTCCTTCACCGCCGGCGTCTGGCCGCGCTGATGCGGAAGACCGGAGAACAGAGATCTGAAATTAGACAAGGCCGTTGTGTCACCAATCGGGCTAACGCTGCCCGCTGAATCTGCGCTACAAGCCCAAAACGTTCTCCATGAGGGAAGTGGGCCGAAGCCTTGTACGAAGCCTCTGCCAAATCAATAGACCTCTTTCAGATCTTCAAGTGCTTTACCGTCGGTGGCTCGGCCATATTGGGCCCGTGACTCGGCCGGTTGTTTCTCACACTCTAACAATAGAAGAACTTGCTCTGAACTGAGCTCCGATCTCTGGTCTCCGATCACTTCTTCACCGCGTGATCTTTCAGCAGGTTTCTCAGTTCGGTCATGAATTCTTGAACGTCCTTGAAATCCAGGTAGACCGAGGCGAAGCGCACGTAGGCCACCTTGTCGAGCTTTTTCAGCTTAAGCATGATCATTCCGCCGATTTCCGTGGTCGTCAGTTCGCGCTCGGTCGATTCGTGCACCACAGCCTCCACTTCGTCCACGAGGCTTTCCAATTTCGGGGTGGCCACGGGGCGCTTCTCGCTAGCCTTCAGAAGGCCCTGCAAAATCTTTTGCCGTTCGAATCGCTCGCGCCGCCCGTCTTTCTTGATGACCATGTAGGGGATTTCGTCGATGCGCTCATACGTGGTGAAGCGGCGGCCGCACTTCAGACACTCGCGCCGGCGGCGAATGGTATCGCCGCCGCGGCCTTCGCGTGAGTCGATTACTTTGTCATCCAGGTGCGCGCAAAAAGGACACTTCACGAGGCTGGGTCTCCTTGTCGGGCTGCTTCGCCCTCCCGGTCTTTTTCCTGTGCAAGTTCGCGCAATTTTCCGAGCGACAACCCTTCTTGAATCAGCAACGGCACACCCGCAAAACAGCACGCCGCGAAACCAATCAGCCAGATAACAATGGCGGCGGCGGTTGCCGGTTCCGTTTCTACCCCAAATATCTTCGTAAACACAAGCGCGGAGGCCAGCTGCGCACCTCCGCCGACCGCTGGCAATTGCGCAACGGAGCCAACGAGCGAGAAGGCCATGACCAGCATCACCTCGCCCAGGCTCAGCATTCCGAGTCTTCCCCCAAAACTGCGGGACCCCCAGTAATACACCAGCAGCACAAGAAACCAATGAACGCCGGAATACAAAACCGCTAGCAACAGCTCGCCCGTGTTGCGGATGGCCTGGACTCCCCGGACGAAGCCAAGCAATATTCCTCCAAGGGATCGCCGCCAACCGTGTGTTTCGCGCCAGCCCTGGAGCCGTCTTTCCAATGCCGCTGTGCCATGCAGTCGCAAATACACCAGAAACATCACGGCGCCGGCCACTCCGGCAAATAGCATAACGGCTGCTGTTTTTGCCGCTGCTCCCAGGGCCGTCATGGTGTCCCCAGCGCCTCCGTTCGATTTGACAAAAAACAGAGCCAAGGCCGCAATTACGGCGGTGCTCGCGAAGTCAAATATTCTTTCCAGAGCGTAAATGCCGAACATATCTGCAAAAGGCAGCTTCTCTTTTCGAGAGAGCAACAAAGGCCGAACAGGTTCCCCGGGCCGTCCCAGGATGAAAATGGCCGCGAATCCCGCAAGCGTCATTTTGTAGATAATCCAAAAACGGGAAGACCCGAGATTGCCTTGAAATAATTGCCAGCGCAGCGCTCGGAAGGCATAGCAGACATAAATCACGACGACGGACAGCAGCAGCAGCGAGACTTTTGCCCCCGCGACGGCGTGCAACAGTTTTTCTCCGCTGAAATTGGCTTTATGAATGAATCCGAAGGACTGATAAACAACAAACCCGGCCAGGATCAGACCGGCCAGGACAATCAGAACTTTCCTCGATGATGTTTGCATCCGCTGGCCAGACTATCCGGAGCACTTCATCGCGTCAAGTTTGGCTCTGGTATGTCAGAGTACGATTAGCGTTCCGATTCGTTTCCGTTATTGATCAACCGGCCCACCTGTAGTGAAAACTCGATCCAGAGTATCTCTCCGGCGTCGGGAACCTACGCTTGCTTCACCATGCTTCCTGTCCAACCGGCTCTCCCCATTCCTGTGCCGGTTTTGCTCGGTAATACGCTGAACTTGGTGATCGCGTGTATGCAGGCGCTTTCCGCAAGGAAACGGGCATTACCTTTCCCCTGCTGATTGACGAGAAGCGTGAAGCCTATTCCGCCATGGAGCTCAAAAGCGCTAACTTGCTTCACTTGCTGCGAAGCGACAATGCCGAGGCGCGCGCTCGCGCTAAAGCCGCCGGGCATTCGAATCATAAGCTCGGGCGAAATCTTTTTCAGTTGGGCGGTAGTTTTGTCTTCGGCCCCGGTGACGTGGACCGGTTCGAGCATGGCAGCAAGACCTTCGGCGACAACGCCCCTATTGAAGCGCTGCTGGCGGCCTTACCCTGAACTGGGTGGCCGCCCCTTGTGGAAGTCTCATGCCCTGAGTAAGATGCCTGCCAATGACGGTCGAATTCAGAGGGAACATTTTACTAGCAGTTTTCGTTCCATAGTTGGCAGGCCGGGATGGACTGCCAGCGGTTTTTTGAAAGAGAAGCCGGCTCGCAGACACGCCTTGCACCGTAAGTAGGTTTAGAGGCTGATGATACGTTGGAGCAGGACGCCCAACTTGTCCAGCAATGCCTCCAGGGCGACGGGTCGGCCTGGGAGGAACTTGTGCGTCGGCATACGCGGCGCATCCTTAACATCTGCTACCGGTTCACCGGCAACCGTACGGAAGCCGAGGACCTGACGCAGGACGTGTTCCTCCGGGTCTACCGAACTTTGGGGAGTTATCGGTCGGCTTATGGCGGTTTCGCAACATGGATGACCAGCGTGACGCGCAATTTGTTGATTGACCATTACCGTAGAACGAAGAGGGATCGCATGACGGACTCCCTCGACGATGCCATGCCCGTTGTGGAGAACAAGGAGTCGGTAGCGCGCAGGCCCGATGAGCAGGCCTTGATTGGCGAACTGAGCGGGCAAGTGCAAAGCGCGCTAACGCGGCTTTCGCCGGAGTTGCGCGAGGCGGTCATATTGCGCGACCTGCAGCAATTGGAGTACAGCGAGATTCAGAGGGTCTTGGCGGTGCCGGAAGGAACGGTGAAGTCACGCATCAATCGCGGACGAATCGAACTGGCCAGGATCCTCCAGCAGATGGGAGTGCGCCCGTCATGAGATCTGTGGTGAACACTTTCGGAGCGAGCGGCGGAGCAGGGCTATGACTTGGACTTGCGAACAAACCGAAGCGCGTTTGAGCGACTACCTCGACGGCCTTCTCGAACCCGCCGAGCAAGCCGCGTTCGATCTCCATGTGAACGCGTGTGCGCGCTGCACTCCGCTGGTTGCGAGCGTTTCACATCTCCTCGGCAGTTTGCGCAAGCTCGAGCAGGTCGAGCCTTCTCCGCGGCTCGTGAACTCGATCCTTACTGTCACCCAAGGCCCAGAAACCTGGCGCAACGCAAAACGCTGGCTGCGTGGCTTGCAATCGCCGCGCTTTGTCTACAGCGCCGTCTCGGTAGCAGCCACGTTCATCCTGCTGCTGACGGCCTCAGGCTTCAACTGGCGCAAGCCCAAGCTGGCCGACCTTGCTCCCGCAACGATTTACCGCAATGCGGACAGCCGGATCCATCTGATCTACGCCCGCAGCGCGAAATTCGTCAGCGATCTGCGGGTGGTGTACGAAATTCAGTCGCGCATCAATGAAACGGAGCAAAACCCCGCTCTGCGCGAAGAAACGATTCCCCAGTCCTCTCCCAAGAAGGAGCCGGGCAGCACCGACAATACGAATCCGTCTTCCCCGAAGCAGCAGAACCGCGCGAATGAAATTGGCAGAAATCTCCGCGTGCTCGCTTGCGAATTCCCGATCTTGAGCGGCTCACTGGCGGACAGGAGAGTGCCATGAAGTGTGCCGTCCATTCCGATGTGGACGCTGTCGGTTACTGCCGCAACTGCGGCAAGCCTATGTGCTCAACGTGCGTGCGCCCGGTGCGCGATGTTCTTTACTGCGAAGATTGCCTAGCCAGCATCATGGGAATTCCCGGAGCGCCGTCAGCGGCGGCGGGCGGGGCCGTTCCGCCTGCGGGCGCTTTGCCGCTTCCGCCTGCGCCTACTCGCTCGCCAGGCAGTCCTGGCGTTGCTTTTGTCCTCGGTCTTTTCCCCGGGCTCGGCGCGGTTTACAACGGGGAATACAACAAAGCGCTGATTCATATTGTCGTATTCATTTCCATCATTGTTGGCCTGAATAGCGATTACGTTGGCGACAGCGGGCAGCTCGTGCTTAGCCTTCTTCTGACGGGTTTCATCCTTTATATGGCCTTTGATGCCATGCGTGTAGCGAAAGCCAAAAACATGGGCGAAACTCCTTTCGATCCACTGGAATCCTGGAGCAAGAACCGCCCTATTGGACCGATGATTCTGATTGGGCTGGGCGTTCTGTTTCTCCTAAACAATTTTGTTCCGATTTATCGAATTTTTCGGCTTTGGCCATTGGTTCTGATAGGCGTAGGTGTGCTTATGTTTCGCAACCGGCTGGGCCGCCCTTGAGGCGGGATTGGAGAAGATGAATCTCGATGAGTGATCGCGTTCGTTGCAATTGCCCGCAGTGTGCCATTCGGGGCCTCATGGGCCCGGCGATCCTTGTGACTCTGGGCATCTTGTTTCTCCTCGACCAGCTTCGCGGCGGATACTTTTCCTTTGGGAATACGTTTCCCGTCATACTGATCGTGATCGGCTTGATCAGTCTCGCGAGTGCCCTTGCTTCGACTGAGGGCCACGTTTCGGATTCGGTTCCACCGGCGCCGGCAGCTGCGCCCCCTCCGCCGCAAAATCCTTATGCCGGTCAAGGACAGGCGCGCTAGCCCTCGATGGCCAATGCTCTCCCACCCCGCCGATCGCTCTTTCCTGGTCTAGCCCTGATTTTTGTTGGCCTGCTCATCTTGGTGCACAACTATCGCGGCTTGGATATTCCCCATCTTCTGTGGCGTTGGTGGCCTCTTCTGATCATCTCTTGGGGCGCCATCAAACTCTACGAGCGGGCTGTAGCCAGCCGCTCAGGCCAACCGAGCGCTTCGCCGATTTCTGGCGGCGAGGTTCTGCTTGTCATTGGCCTGCTTTCGCTTCTTGGCTTTGTTGCGGCCGTCGACTTTGCAAAAAGCCGCATCCCGGGAACAGTGGTGGACTGGCCCTCGGGGGGCGAAACCTTCGACTTCGACCTCATCGCGGAACCGAGGCCCGTTCCTGCCGATGCGCGAATCACCATTCACAACGCTCGCGGCAACGTCAGTGTGCGCTCCGGAGACGATGCACAAATCCATGTGGACGGCAAGAAAAAGGTCAAGGCTTGGAGTGAGACCGATGCCGAACACATTTCTTCGGCCGTCTCCGTCCAAATCACGAAAAACGGCGACGGATATGACGTTCAGCCGGTGAACGCGGGCAGAGGCGACTCGCGCGTTAGCCTGGATTTAGACATTGCCGTACCGAAAAACGCCTCGCTTACGGTTCGCAACGATCGGGGAGATGTGACCGTGTCCGACATGGGCAAGCCCGTGGTCGTCAACACTACGAGAGGCGATGTCGAGGTTCGCGACACGGCTGGCGACGTGACCGTGGAAACCCAAAGAGGCAATGTGAACGTCTCTGATGCCAAGGGCAACGTGAAGATTTCCGGCTACGGCCGGGAAATCAATGTGTCGTCAGCGACAGGCCGGCTGACCATTGACGGAGAATTCTTTGGTCCCATCCGCGCCGACAAAATTGCCAAAGGCGTGCGCTTCGTCTCCCAGCGTACCGATCTCACGCTCACGCAGCTCGCCGGCCACATGGAAACTGGCTCCGGAAACATCGAAATCGCCGACGCGCCCGGCAATCTCAACCTGCGCACGAATTCCTACGACATTTCCGTCGAAAATGCCGGCGGCAAAGTGAAACTGGACAATCGCAACGGCAACGTCGAAGTGCGCTTTTCGCTTCCGCCCAAGGAAACCATCGAGATTACTAACTCCTCCTCGCCCATTACTTTGAGCCTTCCCGAATCTTCCAGCTTCGACATCGCGGCCGACTGCCACTCCTGCGACATCGATTCCGAGTTTTCTGCGGATTCGCTGAAACAGACAACCACCGGCGGCGATTCGCATTTAGAAGGAAAATATGGCAAGGGCAGTGGCCCGAAAATCACACTGAAGACCAGCTACGGGGCAATCTCCATTCGCAAAACGAGCTAGCCTGCGGCTTTTCGCGATTCTTCGTTCCGGCAGCCCGTGAGGGAGGGCGCCGCTTTGCGGCGCGCGGCAAATTACCAGATAAGCGGAAAACCGAGGCTGGCCGCGGTCTGGCTCAGTTGCTGCCACTCGGACAAAGAGAATGAACCGCCGCTACGCAAAAAGCCTCCAACCAAGTTTTGCAGGCACGGTGCGGCAATCAGCGGAGTTACCGGAGAGGGTAAACTTGGCACCGAGGCGTCGGGTCGGCTGAAATTCATTGTGTACGCCAAATTTTGGATGTCGTTGCTGGCATCACGGGGCGTCAGCGGCGCTAGCCCCCAGCGCCATTCAATCAGCTTCAGCACGGAAGTGTGATCGAACACCAAATCGTTCACTACCGGATTATTGGGGTTCCCTTTTGTGAACGGTGAAGCGACGACCGTGGGCACGCGCATGCCCAGCAGCGTTTTTCCATCCACCGTGTCGGTATCCACTTGATTGGCCGCGGTGGCGCGCGGCGGCGTGACGTGTTCGAAAAAGCCGCCCCACTCGTCGAAGTTCACAATAAACACCGTGTTCGCCCACTTCGGCCCGTTCGCGACGGCTTGGAATGTCCGGTGCAGGAATTGATCACCTTCGCGAATGTCCGCGTGCGGGTGGTCGTCGTTCCCTGTGCCATCATCCAGAACGGTGTATTGGGGGTCCACGAAAGAAACAGCGGGAAGAGTTCCCGCACCCGCAGCCGCGAGAAACTCGTCATAGAGCTTCGATATCCCGAGATACTTCGTTCCCCACAGCGCCAGGAACGGCACGTTCGAATAGTAGTAAGCGCCGCTCACGCCGGCGGCGGCAAGTTCGTCCCAAATCGTGGGCAAAGAACTGAAGTCAGTGGTATTGCTCAGGCGATCCGTTTGGGCGGCGTGGAGAAAAAGGCGATTCGGAAACGTTGGGCCGAGAATCGAAGCAAAGTAGCGATCGCAGACCGTATAGTTTTGCGCCAGCGCGGCATAAAACGGAATGTCCGCTTGGCCATAATAACCAATGCAGTACACGTCGTTGCTTCCAGCACGGAGAAAACCATCCATCGCGCCGTTGTCGTATTCCACGCGCCCGCCGCTGTAGGAATGGTCGGGATCGGGATGCGGGCAGCCGGTGTTATCACCTGAGAGCGAATACGTCGGATGCAAGACGCCGCTGCTGTCCGTATACGTTAAACCGGCTTGCATGCCGTCGGCATTGGGAAGCCAGCCCAGAAAGTGATCGAAGCTTCGGTTTTCCATCGTCACCACTACGATGTGCTCGATCCCGGAAGTTGTGGGATCGGGCAGGATCGGTAGAGTTGCCGAAACAAATCGTTGGCTCTGTGTGCGGCAGGCGGCTCCGAACATCAGGGCGCCCGAGGCCAGCCCTGCAGTTCTCAGCAATTCGCGACGATTGATCCTCATGACCACACCCCCTGAAAAAAAGAGATTTGGATTTCTTGGGCGTTCAACAGCGCCCCGAGGCTGGGAGCTGGATGGGAAGTGGAGGATAAATCATCGGGAAAAACTGGCAATCGGGTGTAAACCTGAGAAGAAATTCTTCAAGAATAGAACCCCCTAGCGTTATAGGAACTTTACCTGAGGCTAGCGCTCGGCCAAGCGGTTTAATTCCGCAAAAAATGTGGGAAAGGACACACCAGCGCAATCGGCGTCGCGAATGACGGTGTTCCCTTCGGCAGCCAGCCCGGCAACGGCGAACGCCATGGCGATGCGATGGTCGCCGCGCGGTTCAATTTCTGCTCCGCGTAGTTTTCCCGCCGCGCGCCCCGCCACTTTCAAACCGTCCGGCCGCTCTTCCACACTCGCGCCCATGCGCCGCAAATTCTCCGCCAACGCGGCAATGCGGTCGCTTTCTTTGACGCGCAGTTCCGCGGCATCACGAATCTCGATGCCTTCTTCGGTGTAGGGGCCGAGCGCCGCAAGCATCGGCAGTTCATCAATCACCAGAGGAATGCGTTCGCCCGCAATCACACCACCCTTCAGCGAAGCGCCCTTCACCGCGAGGTCGCCGATAATTTCACCTTGAGAGCTTTTCAGCCCGAGCATCTGATTCGAAGCGCCCATTTCAGCAAACACGTCGAGAATCGCCGTGCGCGTGGGATTCAAGCCGACGTTGTGAAGCAGCACATTCGAATCGGGAAACAGAGAAGCCGCAGCGAGAAAAAAAACCGCCGAAGACAAGTCCCCAGGCACGTCCAACGATTTCGCCGTCAGCTTTCCACTGCAGCTTCCAGCACCTAAGCCGTTTACGCGGATGGTCCGGCCATTTTTTTCGACGCTCGCGCCAAATTCTTCCAGAGCGAGTTCGGTGTGATCCCTCGTGCGTGCCGGTTCCGTTACGCTGGTAACGCCTTCCGCGAACAAGCCTGCCAGCAGCAGCGCCGATTTCACCTGCGCACTGGCCATGGGCATTTTGTAGTTGATGGCGCTTAGTTTTGTCCCGCGGATGTCCAGGGGCGCGAAATTGTCTTCCCTGCCCCGGATATCTGCGCCCATTTCACGCAGCGGGGCGATCACGCGCTTCATGGGCCGCTTTCGCAGGGAATCGTCGCCGGTCAGTTTGGAGGAAAAATTCTGGCCCGCCAGAATTCCTGCCAGCAGGCGCATGGTCGTCCCCGAATTTCCCGCGTCCAGAGCCCGCCAACTACTCTTCAGCCCGCGCGGGCCGTGCCCTGTTACGCGCACCGTGTCTTTGTCTGTCTTTACGTCTGTGCCCAGCGCGCTTATGCAGTCAAGCGTGCTGCGGCAATCCGCCGCGGCAGAGAAATGCCGCAACTCGCTCGTTCCTTCTGCCAAGGCAGCCAGCATCGCGTAGCGGTGTGAAATAGACTTGTCCCCGGGCAGCTCCACAGCTCCGGTCAAGTACTTTACGGGCTGGATAATTTCTTTCTTCACGCCAAAATTCTATCACGCGAAATAATTTTGTCTGTACTTCGCCTCAGGCACTCAATTTCCATTTTCTCGTTTCCATTTTCTAGCGTTTCCCTGTCCCTTCGGCCAGTTTTGTCTTGCCGCACCGCCTGTACTTCGCCGTGAAATCCCCGGACTCGCCGCAACGTATTATCCCGTGAGGAGAATATTCGAATGTCAGCGCGCAGTCAGTTCCTGCAACTCGTCACCAAACTCGGTACCCTTGTTGGCGCTCTCTTTGTTGTGACCGTTTTGCTTGCCGCGATGCCCGGTCACCACACACCGGTAGCGCAATCTCAGGAGCCACCGCACCAGCCTGCTTCGCACTCGCAACAACAATCACCGGGAATGGATTCGAGCATGCCCGGGATGGACATGGACGATGCCAAGGCCAATGAAGCCCACGCCGTTCACGACATGACGCCCGGCCATCACCAGGCGCACAACCCGCACATGCACATGACTGCGCCGCGCCCACCGACCCCTGAAGACGTTGCGCGCGCCGAGCAAATCGTGAACCAGCTCCGCGAGGGAATCGCCAAATACAAGGACTACCACGTGGCCCTTGCCGACGGTTATAAAATTTTCCTTCCAAATCTCCCTCAGCCTGAATATCACTTCACGAATTACGTGAACGGTTTCCTGGAGGGCTTCACCTTCCAACCGTCACGTCCCACTTCCCTGCTCTACAAGAAAACCGCGACGGGCTACGAACTAGTCGGCGCGATGTACACCATGCCCAAGCGCGCAACCGAAGATCAACTCAATGAACGAGTGCCGCTGAGTGTTGTGACCTGGCATCTGCACACCAATCTCTGCATACCTTCTCCGGCGCAGCGCCGCAGCGCAGACTGGACCAAGTTCGGGCTGCGCGGCTCCATTGCCACACAAGAAGCTTGCGACGCGGAGGGCGGACGCTTCCAACCCGTCATTTTTGGCTGGATGGTCCACGTCTACCCTTACGAAGATGTGGCCGACAAAATCTTCGCCATGCACCATCACGACTGAGGTCCCCAACGGAAGCGAGCCGAATGAAACTCGCGGCGCGAGTTCCGGTTCGGCGCCGGAGTTTTTTTAGTCGACGTTTGAAAACCGAAGCAACATGGCCGAGGATTTCTCGGTTTCACGGAAGATTACAAATGGCTTCGATGCCAGTGTGAATTATTTCCAAACGCTCTCAGGGACGGGCCCGCACGTGAGCAATCTCTCCACGTCGTTTCGGGAAACGGTTCTCCCCGGATGAGCCTACTGCAAGTCGCCAAGGATTCGCCAGGGCCGGTCAAACGCTTGCGCTACGTGGTCCGCAGCCGTGTCCAAGATGAAAAAGGCGAACCCATGGAGGGAGCTGCCGTCCTGGTGGGCGAGGAACTGGTTCTCACCAGGGTTATAGGACGCCTAGCTGAATCTTCCCACCAAGGCAACTTCCTGCCGTCCAATTGCCTCTAGTACGTGTGCCGCGTATTATGGAAGGTTCATGCATACGGTCGGGCCGCATCCTTCGAATAGCCAAGTTCCTCTATTCCTCGCTCCGCTCGCGTTCCTCGCGGGGCTGTGCCTGATTCCCCGCGTGCTTGAGGCACAGAAACCCCTGGAAACGCTTCCTCTGAGCCAGGTTCGCCCCGGTATGGAGGGCTACGCCTACACCATCTTTGCAGGGGACCACATCGAAAAATTCGATCTGGAAGTTATCGGCGTCGTGAACAATTTCCTTGGGCCGAAGCAATCTATCATCCTTGTCCAACTCAAAGGCCCTAAAGTAGAGCACACCGGTGTCGTCGCCGGAATGAGTGGCAGCCCGGTTTATCTTGACGGCAAGCTCGCGGGGGCGCTCTCGCTGAAGCTAGGTGTGTTCACCAAGGAGCCTATCGCTGGAGTCACACCCATTCAGGATGTGTTGAATCCTCCGCCCTCAGCAGCGGCGGAATTCCCAAGGCAGCAGTTTGGAGTTCCCACTGAGCCGGCCGCAAGCACGGGCCTTTCTTTGGATTCCGCTCTCGAGCCAATCGAAACGCCACTGGTCTTTTCCGGGTTTCAGCCCGCGACCCTCCAGCAATTCGCCAGTCAAATTCGGGGCTACGGCCTTGTCGCCACACAAGGCGGCACAACCACTCCCAGTCCGCAGGACAGCCATCTTGTGCCCGGCGACATGGCTGGTATGGTTTTAGTGCAAGGCGACGCTTCCATCAATTCTGCTTGTACGGTCACGGCAGTCGAGTCAGATCGCGTGTTTCTTTGCGGCCATCCGTTCCTGAATCTTGGCGACGTGCAGATTCCCATGGCGCGCAGCAAAGTGGTTATGACGCTGTCGTCCGATTTGGCCTCTACGAAAATCGTCAACGTCGCCGGTCCCATCGGAACAATCACGAGTGATCATCTAACGGCCGTCACCGGCAAGCTCGGGGCGCCTCCCCCAATGATTCCGTTGGACCTGTCGCTCCGCGGTGCAAATTCCGAAAAAAAGCTGCACTTTGAGATCGTCAACCATCCCAAGCTGACGCCTCTTCTCGTAGGACTGACCACATTCAATGGCCTGACACAGAATTCGGCGTATGGCGAAGGTACGACGCTTCATTTCAGGGGGGAGATTCGTCTCCAGGGCCACGCGCCCGTAGAAATTGAAAATACCTTTGCGCCCGGCGATTCCCTGGCGCCCGATGGCTTTCCGATTGCTCTCACGATGCAAAATGTTTTTGGCCGACTTTTTTCCAATACGTTTGAGCCCGCCAAAGTCGACGGCATTTCTCTGCATGTCGAGAGCGTTCCTGGACGCAAATCGTTTAGCATCGAAAGCGCCTGGCTGGAGAAAGGAGAGGCCGCTCCGGGCGAAATGCTTCGGGTACGTGTTCTTCTTCGGCCCTATCGCGGCGCACCTCAAATTGAAGAAACAACCGTTCGCATTCCCGAGCAGGTTTCGCGGGGAACCACCCTCCGCGTCCTGATCAGCGACGGCGACATGCTCAACCGCGCCTCGCGCGGCTTCGCTTTCGGAGGAACCGGCGGCGGCCCCGCTGGCCTAGACCAGCTCATCTCTTTTTTGAACCGCGAGCGCCGGAACGACCGCCTTTACGTTGGACTTTTTGTTCCAGCGCCAACAATGCTCTGGGACGACAAGGAACTTCCCAACATTCCGCTTTCGCAAATCAACATCGTGGATGGCCGCCCTGCGCCGGGCAGCGTGCAGGTGCTTCGCGAATCTCTTGCCAGCGAAGCTTCTATCCCGCTCGGAGGCCCCGTTTCCGGCGTCATCTCGCTGAATCTCCAAATCCGGTGACCAGAATGTCTACGATCAGCCCTCGTCAAAGCAAAAGTACGGCCCTGACTAGCCGCCCGCACAACTCTGCTTTACGCTTTGTCCGCCTTCTTTTTTTCTCCTCACTTCTTTGTCTTCTTTCTTCTTTACCTCTTCTCGCGGAGCACACGCGCCGCTGGCGCCAATCCACCTACGAAGAATTCCTGAAGGGCACGGCCCACGGTGTCGCAGTGCGCAGCGATGGTCGTCTCGAACTTGCTCCCAAATTCACTTTGCTCACCGACGCCGACGCCTCTTATCTCTGGGCCGTTCGCCTCGACCCGAAAGGTGCGCTTTACGCAGCAGGCGGTTCTCCCGCAAAAGTGTTTCGCTTTGATTCCAATGCGAAGCCCAAGGTCGTGTTCGATTCCACGGACCTGTCTGCGCAAGCCATCGTCTTCGACTCGAAAGGCGCGCTTTACGTCGGCACCTCTCCGGATGGCAAGGTCTACAAGGTTTCTGCATCCGGTGAGAAGTCCGTTTTCTTTGACCCCAAAACGAAATACATCTGGGATTTGGCCTTTGCCCCGGATGGGACACTTTACGTCGCCACGGGTGACAAAGGCCAGCTTTTTGCCGTGACGCCCGACGGCAAGGGCGAACTGTTTTATTCTAGCGACGAGGCGCACATTCGCGTTCTGGCCTTCGACGCGAACAAGAACCTCCTCGTCGGCACCGAACCGGGCGGGCGCATCCTTCGAATCTCTCGCTCCGCGGGACAAAACGCAGCCAAGAGCTCGAAAACCGGCGCTTCGGGTTCTGGAGAAGGGTTCGTTCTTTACGAGACGTCGAAGCGGGAGGTCACTTCGCTCGCCGTAGCTCCCGACGGGAGCATATACGCTTCCGCGATCGGCGAAAAACCACGAGTCGGCGCGCCTGCCCCCACGACCGTCGTTGCCACACCCCAAGGAACCACCTCCATTGCAACGGGTATCGGTGCGGGGCAAGCGCAGGTGCAAATCCAAGCCCCTTTTCTTCCCTTCCCTAATCTTCTAACCAGCAGCATTTACCGCATCAGCGCCGATGGCGCTCCGGAAGAACTCTGGGCCTCGCGCGAAGACTTGGTCTACGCGCTGGGACTCGCTTCGGACGGGCGCCTTCTGGCGGGCACCGGCAACAGCGGCGCGCTTCTCGCGATTGATGGCCGCGGCGTTTTCGCGCAGCTTGCGAAAGCCGGTTCTGCGCAAATCACCGGCATCGCGGGGAACTCTTCCGGAAAAATCTTCCTGTGCACGTCCAATCCCGGAAAAGTCTTTTCTCTCGGCCCGGAGTACGAAGCCGAAGGCACATTCGAATCGCATTCCTTTGACGCGCAGCTGTTTTCGCAATGGGGCCGCATCCAATGGTGGAGTCCGCCGCCGACTCCCGCGGCAAAGTCAAGCGCAGGTTCTGCCCCCGCCGCGCACGGGAACGATCCGAGCATCGAGTTTTTTGTGCGCAGCGGGAACACGGATGATCCCGGAAAGGAATGGTCGCGCTGGTTTGGCCCTTACACCAAGTCGGGCACAGCCTCGGAAGCTCCGTCGGCGCGGTTTGCGCAATGGAAAGCGGTCATCCACGACGGCCGCCCCGGTGACGGCATTGATTGGGTGAGCCTGGCGTATCTTCCGCGCAATGTTGCCCCGGTGATTGATGGCATCGCGATTCAGGACCCTGGCATCCGCGCGCAGAGCCAGCAAGCGATGGCCTCTGGCCAGCCATCGCCCGTTACGATAAGAATGCCCGCTCCCCCCACTGTCGCCGGAGTCACCGTCACGCAGAGTTCTTCCTCGAATCGCTTTGAACAGCCGCCGCAAGGTTTTAGGGAAAAAGGCTATCGAACGGTGGTCTGGACTGCTCATGACGACAACGAGGATGAACTCCAGTTTGCCGTTTACTATCGCGGAGAAAATGAAAGCGCGTGGAAGCTGATGAAGGACAAGCTGGACCAGAGGTTTTATTCCTTCGATACCACGGCGCTTCCGGACGGTGCCTATTATTTGAAAATCGTCGCCTCGGATTCTCCTGCAAATCCGCCTGCCGCTGTGCTTACGGCCGAACGCGAAAGCGAGCGCTTTGCAGTGGACAATACGCCGCCGGTAGTAGAGGATCTGCGCGTCGGCACGGCTTCGGGCAAGATGAGCGGGGGACATCCCGTCTCTTTCACGGCCCACGATGCGACGTCCGCCATAGACCGCGCGAAATATAGTTTGGATGGCGGCGATTGG
>Ga0209154_1000496_pt1 | contig 26251 bp, 15 predicted proteins | sample GraSoiAngelo_121_FD_185878 | JGI IMG/M metagenome (GOLD analysis project Ga0209154, IMG submission 185878) | Grasslands soil microbial communities from the Angelo Coastal Reserve, California, USA - 14_0919_12_20cm (SPAdes) (version 2) | ecosystem: Environmental > Terrestrial > Soil > Grasslands ... | reverse complement strand
AACGTATAAATATCGGCTGTGGCCAAACCGCAAACAGCGGGAAGTCCTGTTTTCGACGCTGGAAGTGTGCCGCCAGTTGTACAACGATGCTCTCAAAGAGCGGCGCGAGGCTTGGAAGTTGTGCCGCGCAATGCGTATCTTTCTCCATGCAATCGGCGCAGTTGCCCGCCTGCAAGGCAGCCGACCCTGCGCTGGGCAAGGTGTATTCGCAGGTGCTGCAAGATGTGCTGCACCGTGTAGATAAGACGTACCAGGCATTCTTTCGGCGCGGCCGGGGATTTCCGCGCTTCAAGGGCCAAGGCTGGTTTGACTCGTTCACGTATCCCCAGGCCGCCACAGGACCTTTCAGGTACAATATAGGTTTCGGCAAGCTCGAACACGGCTGCCTGAGGAGTCGCTCCCTGCTCGTCTCGCTCTCATCGTGTGCTGCCGTACTGGTGCTCTGGTTGGCCCCGCGCGGCATCGTACATTTTGTCCGCTCGCAATTTCTGGATAAGACCTTCCGCGGCCTCTACCACGCCAATGCGTTCGACATGGCGTTGCTCATTCCCTATTTCATCGTCCTCATACTGCTGGCTTCTTACGGGCTGCACCGGTACATCCTCGTCTATCTTTACTACAAGCATCGCCACAAGCGCACCTCGGAACCGGCAGCCAAGTTCTCGGATTTGCCGCGGGTAACGATCCAGCTGCCGATCTTCAATGAGCAGTACGTAGTGGGCAGGCTGGTCGAGTGCATTTGCCGCCTGGACTACCCCAAGGACAAGCTGGATATCCAGCTACTGGATGACTCGACCGATGAAACGGTTGATGTAGCTCGAATGCTGGTGGACCGCTACGCGGGGTTGGGATATCCGATTACCTATCATCACCGGGGCAATCGCGAGGGGTTTAAGGCCGGGGCGCTTGCCGAGGGACTGAAAACCGCAAAAGGCGAGTTCGTCGTCATCTTTGACGCAGACTTCACGCCGCCTGAAGATTTCCTGATGCGCACCATCCACCACTTCACTGATCCCCACATCGGGATGGTGCAGACGCGCTGGACGCACATCAACCGGCATTATTCGTTCTTGACTGAAGTGGAAGCCATCCTGCTCGACGGGCATTTTGTGCTGGAGCACTCCGGACGGGCGCGTAGCGGCGTATTCTTCAACTTCAATGGCACTGCGGGCCTTTGGCGGAGGCAGGCGATCGAGGAAGCAGGCGGCTGGGAGCACGACACGCTCACCGAAGACACCGACCTTTCTTACCGCGCCCAGCTAAAAGGCTGGAGGTTTGTTTACCTGCAGGACGTGGAGTGTCCGGCGGAACTGCCGGTAGAAATGACCGCCTTCAAGACCCAGCAGGCACGGTGGGCGAAGGGGTTGGTCCAGACTGCCAAGAAGATCCTGCCTGAAGTTCTGAAGAGCGATTCTCCTTTCCACGTGAAGCTGGAGGCCTGGTATCACTTGACCGCCAATCTCAGCTATCCGCTGATGGTGGTTCTCTCGGTGCTGCTGTTGCCGGCCATGATCATCCGCTTCTACCAGGGATGGTTCCAGATGCTCTACATCGATCTGCCCTTGTTTTTGGCATCGACGTTCTCGATTTCCAGCTTCTACCTGGTCTCGCAGAAAGAATTGTTTCCCGGCAAATGGCACCGGGCTGTGCTTTACCTGCCCTTCCTGATGGCCTTGGGGATTGGGTTGACCATCACCAATACGCGAGCTGTGCTCGAAGCGCTGCTGGGTAAACAGAGTGCGTTTGCGCGAACTCCGAAGTACCGAGTGGAATCAAGAAAGGACAAGGTGGGCACGACCAAGTATCGTCTGCGCTTGGGGTGGGTGCCTTGGCTGGAGTTGCTGATTGGCTCTTACTTCGCTTTAACCGTTTTTTACGCGATGGACAACCAAAATTTCATTACCGTTCCCTTCCTTATTCTGTTTGTCGTGGGCTACTGGTATACGGGACTTATGTCTCTCTTGCAGGGATTATCTGTAGGACTGCCGCTCACGACAGAACATAGTAAGCCGTTCCCCGTTGGAGTCTAGAGGCGGGTTTACCGCCGAGGTCGCCGAGAAATGAGGCGCAAGCTCTGCTTAGTATCGGTCATGCTGCTCATGTCATTTCCCGGTTTCAGTGCTGATAATCTCCGCCTGAACCAGACACTCGATTACACCAGCGACAGCCAGGACGGACCGCTGGTTACTGGCGATCACATGCACGAGGGAGCGATCGCGGGCACGCCCAATTATGTCATCATCTACGGCGAGGGATGTTACAACTCCAAACGCCAGGCTCGGCGCACCGTCAGGCTGTGGGAGAAATACCGGGGCCGCGTCAACTTCGTGATCGTCGACCTCGATCGTTATCAGTCCCACGCCCAGCAGGAACTGGTGAAGAAGTACTACCATGGCTCCATTCCGCATGTCGTCGTTTTGGACAGAGCGGGCACTGCCGTCTATAACTCCTCCGGCGAGGTGGAGGAGTCCAGGATTTCTTCTCTTTTCGCCAAATTGCTGCGATAGGATTCTTTTTTTAACTCGGGTCGTTTAGAATCCCATCCGCCGACCCGGCAACGTCGGTTGCTCCAAGGAGGATCCGATGTCCAACTCTAAAATCCTCGCCTATGTCTGTCTGCTAGGGCTGCTGTTTCCCATCCTCAATTGCGGAACCGGTCATGAAGCTGAAGAAAAATATTTCCTGGTTGCCAGTAACATTCAGGTTCCCTACTGGCAAACTGCGGGAGCGGGATTCTCGCAGGCGGCCAAGGACCTGAAGGTACGCGCGGAGTTCGTAGGACCGGACACTTTCGATCCCAAGGCGCAACAGCAGGCGTTTCAAAAAGTGGTTACGCAAAAGCCGACCGGGATTCTGGTTTCAAGCGCCGATCCGCAGTTGATGAAGGAAGATATCGACAAGGCGATTGCCGCCGGCATTGCGGTCGTTACCATGGACTCCGACGCGCCCACCAGCAAGCGCCTGTTTTTCATCGGCACCAACAACTATCAGGCGGGGGTGACCGGCGGCCAGCGGCTCGCGAAGGAACTGCACGGCAAAGGCAACGTCGTGGTCTTCACCATGCCGGAGCAGGCCAACCTGCAAGAGCGGCTGCGCGGCTATCGTGATGCTTTGGAAAGTACCCCCCAGGTCAAAATCGTGCGCGTGGTGGACATCAAGGGCGATCCGCGCATTGCCTTCGACAGCGCCACGGAAATTATCGGCAAAGAACGTGACAAGGTGGACGGGTTCGTGTGTCTGGAAGCCCAGGGCGGCAAAGAAGTGGCCACCGTGCTCAGCAACAACGAGATCAAGAACAAGGTCGTCATGGCTATGGACACCGATACCGACACCCTGGAATGGGTGCGCCGCGGCGTGATCGCGGCCACGATCTCACAAAAACCGTACACCATGGCCTACGTGGGCGTGATGATGCTCGACCATCTCTACCATCACAAGCTGACTAGCCTCGACGTGGACTGGTCCAAGGACAGCTTTGCTCCCATTCCCGCCTTCGTGGACACCGGGTCGTCGTTAATGGACAAGAATAACGTCGAAGCATTCCTGCAAGCCAAAAAATCGGCGACTAGCGGGCAGAAATAAAGTTTGATGAGGGATTGAGCTTGTGTCGAGACTCCTGATCTTTTTTGTCCTGCTGGGCCAGTTGTGCTGGTCTTTGGAGCGACAGCCCAACCCGGATTATCGGGCGCGGCGGCAGGCGCTGGCCAGCAAGACCGAAGGCGCCGTCATAGTTTTGTTTGCTCCGACCGAGCCGGAAGGACCGAACGCCATTTACGGTTTCCGACAGGAGGAAAATTTCTATTACCTGTCGGGCTGGACCGAACCGGGCTCGGCACTCCTCATCGCTCCCGGAGTTAAGCCCAGCGGTGACTGGCCGGCGCGCTCCTATACCGAGATCTTGTTCCTGCCTGCACATAACTATGTGGAAGAGAAGTGGACTGGCCCAAAGTTGGGTCCAGAGAATCCGGATGCTCCCAAGCTGACCGGCTTTGACCGCGTGGAAGTTCTGGATAAGCTGCGGGATGAATTGGCCGCACTTCTTCCTCAACAAGGGCGGGTCACGGTTTATTCCGACAGGCCAGAGGCGGGAGAGACTTCCGCGGAACCCCTGGACTGGCTGAAGCGGGCTCATGCCTTTCCCGGTTTCGTAAGCTTTCGAGACGTCAAGCCTCTCGTTTCTTCCTTGCGCACCTACAAAGATCGAGGCGAAGCCGCATTGATTCAGAAGGCGACGGATGCTTCGGTCGCGGCTCACCTGGCAGCGATGCACGCTATAAAGCCCGGGGTTCGAGAGCGCGAGATCTCCGCGCTTATGCAGTACGAGTTCGGAAAACGCGGTTGCGAGCGGCCGGCGTATGCGCCCATCGTGGGTTCGGGATTCGAGTCCACCGTCCTGCATTATTCTGAGGACTCCGGCACCATGAAGGCTGGCGACGTCGCCGTCCTGGATGTGGGCGGCGAGTACTCCATGTACGCGACCGACATTACACGCACCCTGCCGGTGAGCGGCAAGTTCACGGGTCGGCAGCGCGAGATTTACAACATCGTCCTGGGCGCGCAACAGGCTGCCATCGCCGCTTTTGTCTCGGGCAAATCGACTCTCCCGCGGGATGATCCCAACTCCCTCTTTAAAGTTGCTTACGATTACATCAACTCCCACGGCAAAGACCAGCACGGCGATGCGCTGGGGAAATACTTCATCCACGGGCTGAGCCACTATGTGGGGCTGAACGTGCACGACCCGGGCGATTATTCGGTCCCGTTGACGCCAGGCATGGTGTTTACGATTGAGCCCGGAATCTACATCCCGGACGAGAGCTTGGGAGTGCGCATCGAAGATACATTCTATGTGGACCGAGATGGCAAGCTGATCAAGCTGAGTGGAGCCTTGCCGTCCACGGCGGAAGACGTGGAAAGAGTCATGGCAGGGAAATAGGTGTGCTACCAAGCGGACGGGTGAAGACGCGGCTGGCCACGCCTGGACTCACAGGAGAGGGGCAGCTCCGTCTCTACACGCCTCGCACGGCCGTCGGCAGCAGCCTGCCTCGCTTCACTTGACCAGCGAGTGGCGCAAGCCCCGGAATTCAGGCCGGGGTAAGCCACGACTATAGCAGTGTCGCTTGCTGCTCGATGTAGCATCAAAGAGGCGGGACTCGCCTCGTTAGCCTGTTCGTCATCTTCGCATGCTCGAAATGCGCCGTGTCAGGAACCCACCGAGGGCATGGTATGCGCGAGCGTATAGAGCCGGCAGGAATCCCCTCCCTTCACGGAGGGGAGGAGGTCAAAATCTGTTATCCTAAAAACCATGGCGTGGTTGTTTCTGATTTTAATTTTTAGCACGCTCGCGGTAGTGTGCGCCGGGGCCGCTACGTACCTCAGAATCCGCCGGCATATGAAACCCTCCGAAAAGCTCAGGAAGGAATTGGACAAGCTGGGAAGTCAACACGAGGCAGAAAATCTGCATTGATGCTCGGAGAAGCAGGCAATGTCAAAATATGCCGCTAACACGCTAGATGCGAGGGCGCCGATTCGTTCCCTGGATTGGGCTAAGCAGGCCGCCCTGGTGGTGGGCGCCAGCTTTTTTGTCGCGCTGTGCGCTCATGTCACCCTACCTTTGCCCTTCACGCCGGTGCCTCTGACTTTGCAGAATTTCGGCGTGCTGGTGGTTGGGCTGACGCTGGGCAGTCGGCGTGGATTTGCGGCTCTGGCGTTGTATCTCGCCGAAGGCGCAGCCGGATTGCCGGTGTTCAATCCCACCGGACCGGGTGGAATCGCGCAGTTGCTCGGCCCGACAGGCGGCTTCCTGATGGTTTATCCGCTCGTTGCCGGATTGGCAGGACTCGTGTTCGAGCACGGGAAGCGCACCTTCGGGAGGGCCGCGGCCGCAGGCTTGCTGGCTGAGGTGGTACTTTTTGCCGGCGGCATCGCCTGGCTCTCGATACTGACCCACTCCTTGGCGCAAGCCGCGCGTTGGGGACTCTACTGGTTCGTTTTTGCGGAAGTGATCAAAATTATGTTTGCGGCGGAGGTGACCGTTCGCATTCGCCGTAGCCCCAGGTCCCAGGCATGACGATCAGCAGTCCAGCTCGTGCCGGGGCAAGCGGCGTCTCCAACCAGGCGCGCGAGATCACCATCGCGCATAGTCCCGACTCCGACGACGCCTTCATGTTTTACGCGCTGGCCACCAATAAGGTGCGCTCGCCGGGGATTCACTACACCCATACTCTTTGCGACATCGAGACGCTCAACCGCAAAGCCATGGAAGGCGACGGTCTTTACGATGTCACCGCAATCTCCTTCCACGTTTATCCCTACATCCAGGAAAAGTACGCTTTGCTGCCCAGCGGAGGAAGCGTCGGCGAAGGCTATGGTCCGATGATCGTGGCAACACGTCCTTGTTCGGAGAACGAAATTAAGAACAAGCGGATTGCGGTTCCCGGAACTCTGACAACCGCCTACCTGGTCCTGAAGCTATTTGCTCCGGAAATTGAAACTGAAGTCGTTGCCTTCGATCAAATCATCCCGCAGGTGCTGGCGGGCAAGCAGGAGGCAGGCCTCATCATTCACGAGGGGCAGCTTACCTTTGACAAGGCAGGGCTGTACCGGGTTGTGGACATGGGCAAGTGGTGGCACAAGCACACCGGGTTGCCGCTTCCGCTAGGTGGAAACGCGATTCGCCGCAGTTTGGGAGCTGATGTAATGGCAACGGTGGCCACCGCCCTTCGTCACAGCATTCAGTACGCGCTCGATCATCGCGACCAGGCGTTGGCTTATGCCATGCAATTCGCCCGCGACCTCGATTGCGATCTGGCCGACCAGTTTGTCGGGATGTACGTGAACGAGCGCACCTTAGATTACGGCCCCGATGGACGCGACGCGATTCGTCGGCTGCTCGAGATGGGATACGCGGCCGGGATCATTCCTCATGCCGCAAAGGTCGAGTTTGTTGGGAGGGATAACAGTTTCTGGCCTCGCTAACCCTGGATTCGGATTGCTAGACGCTAGTGGCTAAAAGCTCGTAGCTAGCTTCACCTAGCCGTTTCTTTGAAAGAGAAGCTTGGATCAATGTCCACAGGAACATCCGCCGCCAACTTCAACGAAATCTTCAACTGTTCCGGCATCGTATCGTATTTGGCAAACCACTTCTCTGCCCGGGCACGATCACCTGTGGCTTCCATCTCCAGGAGTTCCTTGGCGAGATCGTTGATGATGCCCGGTATGGCTGCATAATCAACGGCGTAGCGCCCGGCCGGCATGCGCTGGATAGCTCCACGTTCCGAAAGATAATTGAATTCCATCATCTCAGCGCGGCTGTGGGCTTCGCCGGTACCGAAGCGGACGGTGCGGAACAATCCGGCAACATACGATGCGTAGTAGCCTTCGAGCTGGGTCTTGGGGAGCGCGCCATGGTCCACCAGCCATTTCAGGCCGAACATGCCAACCACGTCCGCTTTGGCCTCTTCCAAACCGCTGAAAGCCGGACCCATGGCTTGGCGAATATCGACTCTCCCGCCCGGGGTGCGCGCAAACGCCGGACCAATACCGTGGGAAATTTCGTGCATGATCGTGGTCAGCAGATAGCCTTCCGCAGAAGCCTTGGCTGCCTGGTCCTTGCGCATGATGCGCCGGGCCACGGGCAGAATGATGTAGTTGACGCGCGCGTCCATGAAGTTCTTGAAGAAAATCTTCTTCGTGCCCTTTTTCTCGTGGATTCGCGGATCGTTGGGCAGATTGTCGGCGACTGCCTGGTAACCGTGTAGCAGATCTCCTGCCCGGAAAGGCGCGTCCATAACTTCCATCGGGGTTACCTGGCCTTTTTTCGATGGCCGATCCTCGGGCGCCAACGGCAATGAATCCTGAATATCCGGAACATACTTCTGGAACATCGCGAGTTTTTTGCTCTCCTCGGGATTACGGATCAGCACGGCTGCACCAAACGAACCTTTCACCCCTAGCAGGTCGTCGAGGTAGGTCTCATACGGGGCGAAGATGAGGTCGATTTTCGGGTCCTTCAGGTCAACCCAGGCCAGATCGCTGTCGAAATAATCGTCGGTCAAAAGAGCATCGGCGCGCAGACGCAAGAAATTGGCGAAGGCGGAATCGAGGCTGAGTTCAGAGGCCTCGCGCAAGTCCCGAGCGGCTGGTTCGAGAAACGAGCGGTAGGCGATGTGATAGGGCAAACCCTCCAGTTGATCGCCGTCCCAGCGCACAACCGTTGTGGGACTGTAAATCTCAGTCTTCTTCTCGGGATGCTCCTTCACGTACTCGTCGATCTTTTCGCGGCTGAGCCCTTGCGGGTACAGGCCGTGTCCGGGAGGCATGGGCGCGGTTCCCAGGAAAGCTTGGTTCTCATCCAAAAGGTCGAAGCGCGAACCGTTGATGCGCAGCAGGCGGCGAACCTTCCCGTCTTGCGGATTGGCGCCGGTCTGAAGTGTCTGATAAAGGCTGAGCCCCTCGGGATCACTCTGACGCCAGTAGATCTCTTCGAGGTAGCGGCACGCGTCGACTAACTTCTCGACCAGGCGGACTTCCTGCGGCTTGAGGCCTCGAGAGCGAAAGGGCATGCGCACTTGACGCCACTTGGCCAGGCGCTGGTCCAGACCGGGAGCAACTTGCATGCCAGCCGAGTCCGCTCCCTGGGCAGCAGAACCGGTCATGAAGCGATGCTTTTTCTGCAACGACCCGGGGTTGAGGGGGACCATAAAGGCGACCAGGAATACGACTAGCACAGGACCCGAGGCGGTCATTGCGAGAGATTCTATCAGAGGCAGCATGGGGCGGAGCGCAGGTGTCAGATCGCAGGCGACAGGGCGCAGGAGATGGAGTGAACGCCTGATCTTTCCACTGAAATCTCTGATTCCCCCGCGCTGGCTGCTGACTCCTGAAAAGACCAGGTATCATGATGTCGTGGGGAACGGAATAGAGAGCAACGGAGCACAGCATCTTCTCATCGATGCCGACGACACGCTCTGGGAAAACAACATCTATTTCGAGCGGGCGATTGCCAACTTCATCTCTTTCTTGAATCATCACGAGTACTCACCTGAACAGGTGCGGGAAGTTCTGAACGAGGTGGAGCGTGAGTGCATCCTTAAGCACGGGTATGGATTGCACAGTTTTGCTCATGCTCTGGTCGACACCTTCGAGCGCCTGGCGGTTGAGCCGCTCACCCCGGCGCTCGACGCGACCATCAACGGATTCGCTCATTCCATTGCCGAGCACCCCGTCGAGATCATTCCCGGAGTCCCGGAGACGCTGGCCTATCTCGCCAAGCGTCATAACTTGATTCTGATGACCAAGGGCGCGATTGCGGAGCAGACGGGAAAAATCGAGCGCTCCGGATTGAAAGAGTATTTCTCGTCCGTTGAGGTCGTCGCGGAAAAGGATGTTACCACCTACCGGGAAATCGCGGCCAAATACGATTTGCCTTCCGACTCGAGCTGGATGGTAGGCAACAGTCCGAAGTCGGACATCAACCCGGCCCTGGCGGCAGGAATGAATGCCGTGTTTGTGCCGCATGGAAACACGTGGGTCCTGGAGCATGAGGAAATAGCCAGCGCAGAAGCGCCTGTACGATTGCTGATCGTGGAAAAATTTGCGGAACTGAGAAAGCACTTTTAAAGGCAGCACCTAGCATTTGGCGGTTAGGCATTTGGCCCGGAGTGTGTCCTGTGGGTGCCGGCAAAAATCCTGGGTGGGCTAGCTGCCAAGCGCTAAGTGCCAAATGCTGCCTTCCGGCGCACCAAACTAACCAACAACCATCTGCTTACCTCAGGTTTCCTCGCGTGGTACTCTCAGCTTGCTCTGACCTTTCGCTTCCACTTCGCGTGGCAGTGCAGAAAAACAACTTCCGACGGCTTCTGCGCACGGTCGAAGCGCTCTCCGATCTCGGACCTGAGATGACGGCCGAGCGGGAATTTTCCGAAACCGCACGCACCATGCTCTCCGCGTTGCGGCAGACCGTAGGCGCCCGCGAAGGCGCTCTTTTCGGTTTCAGCGATAGGCCTTCTCTCCTCACCTTGATTGCGGCAGAGGGTTTCGCTCTCCTTCCCGAGCCGACGGTCATCCCGCTGTTGCCGAAACATGTTCACGCGCTCAGTTCTCTGCGAAGTCCGGTGGTGCTGAATCCGACCACCTATGATGTGTTCCTCAGCTCGAATGGGAATGTAGCGCCGGAGCTGTTCAAATCGATCGCGGCGCTGCGGGTTGGCGGGAAGCTGGTAGGGATGGTGGCTCTGGGGCGCCGCGAAGGCGAATCCCTCTACGAAGAAGATGAACTCGAGGCCCTCGGCTTGCTCTCGCATTACGTGGCACTCGCGGTCCACAATCATGCGCTGTCGCAGTCGCTGGCGCAGCGGATGTCAGAAAATTTGCGGCTGCTGGCCTCGCTGCATGGTTTCTACGACAACGCGCTAGAAGCCTTCGCGGCGGCAATCGACGTCAAGCACGTCAACATTCACGGGCATTCACTGCGGGTTGGACGGTATGCCGCGGGCATTGGCGAGGCTCTCGGAATGGATCAAGGCGAGGTCGCGGCCCTGCGTTCGGCCGGTTACTTGCACGATATCGGCAAGGTCGCGGTGGACAAACACATTTTTGGCAAGCCTGGTGCGCTCGACCCCAGTGAGTTTCGCGAGATGGCTGACCACACGGTGGTGGGGCACCAGATCGTCAGCGGAGTGCAGTTCCCCTGGCCCCGCATTCCTGAGATTGTGCGCTGGCATCACGAACGCGGCGATGGCTCCGGGTATCCCGATGGCCTGCTTATGGAGGATGTGCCCATGGCGGTGCGAATTGTCGGCTTGGCCGACACCTTCGACGCCATGATCAGCGAACGTCCCTACCGCGAACCCCTTTCCGTCGGAGGCACCCTTAGCGAGATCGTGCGTTTGACCCCCCAGAAATATGACCCCAACGCGGTGCAGGGGTTGCTGCTGCAAGTGCGCCGCGATGCCGTGGGCAGTAATCGCGCCCCCTTCCTGGAAAACCGGGCGGGATTGAGCATCGCTCCCCCCGATGTTGACCACCTGGCCGCCACCCTGCAGCACAAACTCAGCAGTGGGCGGCTCTACTTGACCTAGCAGGGTTGTCACGCACGTATCAAGCCCTTTATTTTATTGGAGATAAGGAGACTCCTTGCAAGCAACTTTTTTTCCTGTTGGGGTTCATAATCTTGTACGTTCCTGCCTCTAGGGGGAGAATTGATGCGCTTCTATCAGCGGAAAATCGCCCTTCTGCTCATTCTCTTGACCCTGTTGATGGCCGGGGTGTTCGCTTTCAGCAAGAAAAAAGACAAAAAAGATCCGGTAAACGGACCTGACGAGCGGAAGCGCGCCGTACACGCGCTGAACCGACTAACCTTCGGGCCACGACCTGGCGACGTCGAGCGGGTCGCCGCTATGGGCGTAGACAAGTGGATCGAGTTCGAGCTCCACCCCGACAAGATTGATGACGGCGCGCTCGAGGCCCGGCTGGCGCCCTTTCGCACGCTGCGCATGGGTACCCAACAGCTCGCCGAAAACTTCCCGCCGCCTGAAATGATCAAGGCGGTGGCGGAAGGCAAACAGCGCATGCCGTCCGACCCCGCCAAGCGCGCCGTTTACCAAGCACAACTTGAGAAATACCAAGAGAAACGGGAACGGAAGCTGGCGGCCAGTAGCAGCGCCCGTCCCGACTCGGCTGCTTCGGGCGAGGCCACGAAGAAACCTGAGCCCGGCGATGACGAGATGGCCCGGCAAAGGGAAGCCAAGCTGTATGCCGACCTGAAGGCGCAGGAATTGCTCGATCTTCCTCCCGACGAACGGATGAAAGAGATCCTCAAGATGTCGCCCGATGAGCAGCGGGAATTGGCGCGCAGTAAAGATCGCGATGATCTTATGGAAGGCCTCTCGCCGCAGCAAAAAGAAACGCTGATGGCCATCAACAATCCCCAGCAGGTCGTGGTCAGCGAGTTGATCGAGGCCAAGCTGTTGCGGGCCATCTACGGCGAACGGCAACTCGATGAGGTGATGACCGACTTCTGGTTCAACCACTTCAACATCTTTATCGGGAAAGGGCCCGACCGTTATCTGGTCACCAGCTATGAACGGGATGTGATCCGGCCGCACGCGCTGGGTAAATTCGAGGATTTGCTGGCCGCTACGGCGAAAAGTCCAGCCATGCTTTTTTATCTGGACAACTGGCTGAGTGTCGGACCGGATTCGGATTTTGCGCTGGGTGTCCCCAAACGTGTGCCGCGGCGGCCCGGTTACTACCGCCGCCGGTTTCCCAACAACCTCCCGAAGGAACGGCCTCCGCTCCAGGCTAAGAACAAACAACGACGCGGCCTGAACGAGAATTATGGGCGCGAGCTGATGGAGTTGCACACCCTGGGCGTCAATGGCGGCTACACCCAAAGAGATGTCACAGAAGTGGCACGCGTATTTACCGGCTGGACGATCGAGCAGCCCAAGAAAGGCGGCGGGTTCAGGTTCGAAGAGCGCATGCATGAGCCCGGCAACAAGATCGTCCTCGGCCACAGAATCAAACCAAAGGGCGAAAAAGAAGGCATGGAGGTGCTGCGCATCCTGGCGCGCCATCCGTCCACGGCAAAATTCATCTCCACCAAGCTTGCCCTGCGTTTCGTCTCCGACAACCCGCCCCCGGCGCTGGTGGACCGCATGGCGCAAACATTCCTGAAGAAAGACGGCGACATTCGCGAAGTCTTGCGCACCATGTTCTACTCGCCGGAATTTTGGGCGCCCGACACTTATCGGGTCAAGGTAAAAACTCCGCTGGAGTTCGTGGTCTCGGCAGTGCGGGCCACCGGCGCCGAGGTTCAGGATGCCATGCCGCTGGTGCGCACGCTCAATACCATGGGCATGCCGCTCTATGGCATGCAGCCGCCCACGGGCTATTCCATGAAGGCCGACACCTGGGTGAACTCGTCGGCGCTGCTCGGGCGCATGAATTTCGCGCTCGCCCTGAGCAATGGGAAGGTCAAGGGTATTGGCGTTGAGCCGGATCACGTGCTGGGCAGCGCTCCGTCCGACGCCGAAGGAACTCTGGCGGCATTAGAAAACGCTCTGCTGGCGGGCGATGTGTCCAAGCAGACGCACGAGACGATTCTGAAGCAGCTCGACGAGCCGCAGATCTCCAAACGTCGTCTGGATGATCCGGCACGCCCGCCGGATGTGGCGGGGATTGCAGGTCTGATTTTGGGGTCACCGGAGTTTCAGAGAAGATAGTTATTGGCGGCTGGCTACCAGCCGGCAAAACTCCGTTGCGCAGCGGTTGCCAGGAGCTAGTGGCTAGGAGCTTTGTTCATGTCCATCACACGTCGCATATTTCTCCGCAATGGCGCTTTGGCCGTCGTCGGTACGGCGGCGCTGCCGAGCTTCTTGACTCGCGCGGCCGACGGCGCCCTAAGCCTGGGAAGAGGTAACCAGCGGCTGGTCGTCATCTTTCAGCGTGGCGCGGCGGACGGGCTCAATATCGTGGTGCCGCACGGCGAGCCGGCTTATTACTCGATGCGGCCGTCCATCAACATTCCCCGCAATGCCGTGCTCGATCTGGACGGCTTCTTTGGCCTGCATCCGGCCATGGCGTCGTTGCGCCCCTTGTGGAACCAGCGTCACCTCGCCATCGTGCACGCAGCCGGGTCGCCTGATCCCACTCGCTCGCACTTCGACGCACAGGATTTCATGGAATCGGGAACACCGGGTGTGAAGGCCACCGAAGATGGCTGGCTCAACCGGGCTCTGCACGCGCTCCCTACGCCGGACGAGAAATCCGCATTCCGGGCAATCGCCCTGGGACCTTCTCTGCCGCGAATTCTGTCGGGCAGCGAGCCGGCCGTGGCCGTCAACAACATCCATGACTTTGGCGTAGGCGGGCGCAATGCCAATGCCGCACCGATGGCCAACACTTTCGAGGCTATGTACGAGCATTCGCTAGACAGCGTGCTCCACGGCACCGGACAGGAGACCTTCGAAGCGGTGAAGATGTTGAAGTCGGCTAATCCGTCCCAATACACGCCGGCTCCGGGCGCCGATTATCCGCGCGGGCGCTTCAGCGAGAGCTTGCAGCAACTGGCGCAGCTCATCAAGGCCAATCTCGGCGTCGAGGTGGCGTTTGCCGACCTAGGCGGCTGGGATCATCACGTCAACGAGGGCAGCACGCAAGGGCAGATTGCAAATGTACTGCGCGACTTCTCGCAATCGCTGTCGGCGTTCTGGACCGATCTGGGTGATCTGGCCGAAGACACGGTGATTGTCACCATGTCCGAGTTCGGACGTACCGCGCGCGAGAACGGCAACCGAGGCACCGATCACGGCCATGCGAATGTCATGTTCATCATGGGCGGGCCGGTAAAGGGCGGCAAGGTCTATGGTCGCTGGCCGGGGCTGGAGCAATCTCAACTCTACGAAGGCCGCGATTTGGCAGTGACGACGGACTTTCGCCGCGTGCTGGGAGAAGCGGTTTACGAGCACCTGAGAAACAAGAGCCTGGATCGGGTGTTCCCGGGCTTCGAGAATAAGCCAGACGCGTTCCTGAAATATTTAGGCTGACTTGCGTTCGGGCGGCGAGAAACGATTGCGGAGCGCGCCCACAAAGGCCGAATCGGCTTTGCGCGAGACCATCTCTATCGGTGAGTATCCTCGCTTCCACGACAGATAGAATGTCGCGATCAGCAAAACCCCCGTGATCAGAAAATTGGGCCACGCATTCAGGGGCCACTGCCCATTCCACGTCAACGTGCCAGCATGCGAGAACGGCATCAGGTAAGGGATGGGCCATGGGTAGCTATCCGGGCCACGAGCTCCGAGCAAATCCTCGAGCAAGTGCAGGTGAAAACTGAGGAATGTCAATGGCGCAATCTTCCATCTTTGTCTCGCGACCAGCAGGGAGGCGCCGGCGACGACCAGGGAGAAAGCCAGGGTGTGTAAAGCATGATGGTAGGTTGAAAACCACTCCCGTGGATGGCGCGAGTGCCGAGTGAGGGCCTCGACGATGACGCCAACCCCAGATGTCGGGCACAACGCCGGCAAGTGTCACCAGAGCACGCTCTCGACGGTTCAGGGAGGCGGTGTTGGCTAAGACCCAGCCAGTCAGAAAATGTGTGGCCGGACTCATAACACTCACAACTCGATCAGCACGTCTCCGCTTTCCACCTTCAACGGATACACTCGAACCTTGGCTGCCGGATTGTGCGAGGCCTCGCCGGTTTCAGGGTCCCACATCCAACCGTGCCACGGACACACTACTTTTCCGCCTTCAATCATACCCTGTCCCAGCGGGCCTCCGCGATGCAGGCACACGTTGTCGATCGCGTTAATGGTTCCGTTTACGTTAGCCACGCAGACGACTTTGTCGCCAACCGTGAATTCCTTGGCTTCGTTCTCGGCGGGAAGTTCGGATTGGGCGGCTAGTTTGAGGAACTCCGGCATGGGCTCGCTTCTGCTAAATAAGAACACCAGGGGGAACAGCGCCCTCGCCCGTCCAGGCCGAGCCCGAGCTCGGCTATCTTTTTTCAGAAGGCTGCAATGTCTGCGCGATCATGACCTGGCGCTTGAAATTCTCGACCATGCTTTCGTCGAGGCGAACTTCGGTGGGCTTTTTGGCCAAGGACATCTGATCAATCTTGTCCTGCAGCTTGAGCAGCGCGTAGAAGAGGTTCTCCGGTCGCGGCGGACAGCCAATCACATAGACATCCGTGGGCACGATCTTATCCACGCCTTGCAGCACGGCGTAGGTGTTGAACGGGCCGCCTACCGAAGAGCACGCGCCCATGGAGATCACCCACTTGGGGTCGGGCATCTGGTCATAGATGCGCTTGACGACCGGCGCCATCTTCAGCGTGACCGTGCCGGCCACAATCATCAGGTCACTTTGCCGTGGGCTGGGACGGAAGACTTCCGAGCCGAAGCGCGCAATATCAAAACGCGCGGTCGAGGAGGCGATCATCTCGATGGCACAGCAGGCCAGGCCGAAGGTCATGGGCCACACCGCCGATTTGCGGGCCCAGTTGAAGACGTAGTCCACCGTGGTGATCAGGAAATTCTTCTCAAATTTGTTTTGCAGCCAGCCCATGTGTCCTCGGCGCCGCCAGTGGCGGCCTTTCAGAATACCCTGCCATGGCCCCTAGCCCGGTGATTGCGGTCACAAGACCTCAGGTCACAAGTTTTCAGTCTAGGTTCTTGGGGAATCAGTGTCAATCAGACCAGGGAGACCCGATGGAATGGGCACCCCCAGGGGCTTGCGTGCGGCGTCTGCGCGCTGGAAGAGACGAAGGGCAAGCGGTATGGGCGGGAGCTGCTTCAATATCGGCTAGTCCCGCAGCCAATAGCCGCCATTTAGCCCTAAACCGGCGGCAGCCTGCTAGGGAACGAAAAGTGTAAAACTCACACTGTGGCTAAGCGATCCGCTGACCGCGGTTACCGTGATGTGGTAATTACCCGCCGAGGTACCCGGGTCAGTCCGTGGAGGGGCGGTGTTTCCGCCGCTTCCGCCGCAACCCGCCGAGGCCAACACCAAAGCAAACGCCAGCAGCACAGTGGAAAGCTTAGTCCGGCGGCGGCGTTGGTCCTCGACTCCGATCAGGAAGATCCCGCTCAACCCAAACACCGAACTAGCTATCCACTCGGGAAACGTGTGCGGAGTCGCTGCCTGGTGGGGGGCAGTCGTGCTGACAGTCAGTGTAGTCATGCCGCCGCCAGCGATCGAGGCGGGGCTGAAATTGCAAGTACTCTCCGTGGGCAGGTGCGCACAACTGAATTGCACAGTCCCGGTGAAGCCATCATTGGCGGTGATGGTCAGGGTCATGCCACCCGATCCGCCTCGGCTTGCGATGGCAATGGCAGTGCTGTTTGCGGAGAAAACGAAATCCGGCTTCACGGTGATTGGAGCAGCCGCAGAGCTCGATCCTGTGTAGCTAGTGTCTCCGGAGTACGTCGCGGAAAGAGTGTATTGGCCATTCGCTAATCCGACATCGGTGAAACTGGCCATCCCCTCGACTCCCACCAAGGCGCCCGTCTTCGGGTTAATGGTTGCAGGTAGCGATCCAGAAATCGAGACGGGGCTGCCGACCTGCGTGCCGTTTATAGAAAATGTGACTGCGCCGCTGGGCGCGTTACCCCCACTGTTGGTGCCGACGGTCGCCATCAAAGTCGCCCCCTGGGGCGCGCCCGCTGACGTCACGCTGATTGTAGTAGCAGCCGGCGTAATGCTCAGAGAGAGAGGTGGGGACACACTCGAATTGAAGCTGTTGTCTCCAAAATAATTGGCAGTGAGGGAATGAGATCCTACAGTCAAGGTGAAGAACCCGCTTGGCGGCCCGCCGATCGGACTATTCAAGTAGTTTGGCGTCGCGGTATTGCCTTGGCTGTTCAGCAGGAATACACCAATGCTGTTGGCGCCGTCCAGGAAGTTAACACTTCCGGTCGCCGTGCCTTGCTTCGAATTTCCAACCACATCAGCACGCAGATAGAGGAAGCTACCGTATGGTCCGCTGGTAAACGTCTGGAAGTTGAAGCTTGGATCCAGAGTTTGAGCCGTCAGTGTCGTCGAGCTCGGCTCTGGAGTGATTGCCACCGGCACGGAAACGGAGTCGCTCGATGCAAAGTTCCAGTCCCCCCCGTAGTGTGCGGTGACGCTGTAATTGCCGCCCGGCAGCAGGGGCGTACTCGAATTAATAGAACCATTGCTTAGAGCGAACTCAGTTACACTCTGGTTTCCAAATGTCGCGCTGTTCAACAGAACCACATCGCCGCCAGGAGTCCCAGGCCCACTTTGAGGAGTTACAGTGACGGAGACTGGCACCGGCGATCCGTGTGGGAGGCTCACCGCCTGCCCCGAATTTAGAGTCAAAGTAGTGGTGGTAGCAGCCCTTGCATTCCAGCTATTCACCAGGTTCGCGACGTTTACAGAACCGAGTCCCGACGCCAAGTCATAGCCGACACCCGCCAAATACTTCTGACTGGGAGTTCCATAAGCAGCTTGACCCGGAACTGCGTTGTTACCCATGGTGACGTCATTAAACACACAGCTGCTGGCAGGCGCGGTCGATACATTGGACGCATCGCACTGGGAGTTCTGGCTTGCTGCCAATCGGTAGAGGACGTAGTTAGCCTGCCCCTGGCGTGAGCCGGTTTTTTGGTTAACTAAGGCCATAATACTTGCAAAAGAAGGAGCCGAAGCTGACGTGCCCGCTACGCCGAACAAAGTAATAAACCCTTGGGCATCGGGCACGCACGAACCTTCCACACATAGCAGATAAAAATCATGACCGGCAGCGGTCAGTGCCACATCGGGAATGTCACGAAAACCATCCGCGGGGATACCAGGAACTCCTGATTGCCATGAAGGCTTTGCAAAAAATGTGCTGGCTCCGCCACCGCTCGCGAAAATATTGGCATTGGTTCCGCACTGCGCTACCGTGCAGCTTTCGTTCCATGCATTCTCCGGGATGTAGGATTTCGCGGACTCGCCAGTGCCTTGGGCATTGGTCGCGCTCCAGTAAGTGCCGTCGCTTCCGTGTTCATTGAAAATGGTGCCGCCCACGGCAACGGTGAACGGCGCGGATGCGAGTGCGTTGATTCCGAGAGGTTGCGTCGCAACCGTCTCGATACTCGGTTCATCGCAGCCAGCCGAGCCCGAGTCTCCCGAGGCGACCAGGTAAGTAATGCCTTCGGCCGCAGCTTGCTCTGAAAGGCTGCCAATTGTGGTTAATTGTGTGCTTGTAAAGTGTTGCTCGCAATCGCCGAAGCTTTCAGTCATGACGTCGGCGAGATTGTTATCGATAATGTACAGTTCCGAAAGATCAACCCCGTCCGTGGTATTAGTCGAAGCGGATAGCACAAAATCAACATTTGCGCTGGACGCCAATACCGAAGACCAGGTCGCATCCAGAGTCGCCTCAATTTCCTCGCCCCCTCCTAGATTGCCTGGATCTGGACCGTCAACAATGATGGTAGGCACGCCACTGCAGCATACGCCGAAGACACGTTTGAAATCCCCTATATCTTCACCGCCCATATAAAGATTGCTGCGGGCGACGACAGCGATCGTGATTGTACCTCCGTTAATTCCGCCCGAATGCACCGGGCCGATGTTGTAGATGGTTGCATAATCCGCCGGGCCCAAAGCGTGCACCGCAGGTTGTCCGTTCTGAGGTGGGAAGGTGACTTTCGGCGGCGTACCCGGTGTGTAAGCCACCTTAATCTTCTGACCGCTCGTGACCAGCTGTGGCTTCTTATAGAAATTATGCAGGGTATGAACGCCCGCTACCACCGCCGTAAGTGCCGTTGGTATCTGCGGGTCGTTTACATTCGCCCAGTGCTCCTCCCCTTTCACCAAATATTTGTGAATAGGAGTATGGAAGGTTTCCTGCACCTGGGCCGCCGTTCCGGAAAATTCAATCACGGTTCGTCCCTTCGCAACTTTGGCCACTTGGAACCCGTGTGACTGTAACCATGAGGTGACCGCCTGGATATCCTGGTCCGACGGACCAAACCGCTGGCCGAATTCTTCAGGCGTGAGCCATTTATGATAGTTAAGTGAGGACTTGTCTTGCTGCTCATCGAGCAGGTTCGTCAACGCCCTTTCCTGCTCCGGGCTACGGCGCAGAACCAGCAGCATGCGGTCCATGGGCAGACTGGCCGGAGCCGTACCGCGATCAAACTCAGGGCGGGCCAACTGATGCCTATTACCGTTGAGTCGAGTCACGTTGCTCTCATCTATGGCTTCCCTTATGAGAGACCGGTTACGTGATTGACTGACTTGCTCCCAACTCAGGCTGGGAAGAAACAAGAGTCCGGCCAGTACCGATTCGAGCAACAGACGCCTACGGAAGGCACTTCCCATACTTCTCTCCCGAAAACTTGCCTATTAAGCCGGACTCCGCCTTTTTGACTTTAAAAGAAACCAATATACAGCTCCTTTGGCCAGATAAGAATGCCGGGACATCGGAAGCATCAGAACAGAAGGACTGCGAGAGGTCCTCCCGGCCGGATTCAGATTGCCTCCCGAAAATATCGGTTAGACAACCTCAAAAAATCGATTACGACTACGTCCGGGAAATGCGTAAACCGGGAGAATAGGATCTGCATGTCACACGATTCTCGGAATTGCCGACAAGAAAGCAGAAGCTTCTTCGAAAACCAGAACAAGGCTATAAGCCCTTGAGACTTTGAAACCGGAAACGTTGAACTGGTTGTTTTTCTGTCCAGGCCTACGAGGTCCCACTCTCCACCCACTGTTTCAAAATGCAGAAAATATTTCATCCCACCCGATGTCCCATTTCCCCTCCTTTAGAGCTCATAGCGGAATCAGGGGACGGGTATTTGCACACCTCCCCTGAGTTTCCTCTTTGACACTATTGTCCTCTGCGTCAGGGGCGCTAGTGGCGGGAAGACAAAAAGGCTAAGCGCTTCTTCTCAAAGACCTTCTCTGTAGCTCCCACGATTTCAGAGATTTTGAAGCCGTTCTCGCATTTCTCTTGATTGCTCAAGACTGCAGATTCCTAGAAGATCAGCTTCATCCCAAACTGCAGCTGACGGGCTGAACCCGAGTCGCCCGTCGGGAAGCGCGTGCTTCGGATCACGCCAAAGTTGTTGCCAGTGACTTGCGCGCTCAGACCCGGATTACCGAAGTTCGGGTGATTGAGGAGATCGAAGGTCTCAAGCCGTAATTCATGACTGATCCGCTCGGTAATTTTGGTCACCTTACTGATGGAAAAGTCGAGATTTTTGAAGCTCGGTCCGATTACCGAATTTCTTCTCATGTTGCCGAAGTGCACGACACCGAAAGTGGGCAGCTCGAACTGCGCTCCCGCTGGACATACACCCTTGGGACGTGGATCGCAAACCGAATTCGGCGCAAACCATTGGATATTGCCGTCGGACCTGAGTTGGTTGGCGATGACCGGAGTAGCCAAAAGGTCAGGACGGAGATTCCCTACGCCCGTCAACGCGCTATTGGCCACCGTAACATTCAAAGGATTGCCGCTCTGTAGCTGGAGAATCCCTGACAGCCGCCATCCTTCGGTCAGCCGATGTCCCTTGAAAGGCAACTCATACAAGGGGCTGATGACAAAGCGATGCCGGGCATCGAAATCGGAAGGTCCGTAGTCACCTGCCGGATCCAGGCTGTTCTGGACTGTCAGTGGCTGGAAGTTTCGCGAGTTGTAATCGAGCGACTTCGACCACGTGTAGGAAGCGTCAAACTGCAGACCATGCGAGAGATGCTTGGTTCCCGTTACCCATAGCGCATTGTAGTTGGAATTCCCGCCGCTGATGTTCTCCGTGATGTTGCCCAGGGCCGCCCCGGGCAGAATCGGACTTGACGACGACAACGTCTGGAAGGGGCGCGTGGTATTGCTGAACTTCTGGTTCTCGTTGATCGCCAGGTTCAGATGCGTTCCCCTGGACCCGAAATAGCCGATCATCATTCCCAGGCTGGGGGTGAACGAATGCTGTACGTTCAGGTTGTAGGACTGGATGTAGGCATTCTTGAAGTTGGGGTCGACAGCAGCCGGACTGAGACCGGCAGCCGCGGCGTCGGTAAGCAGAGTACCGAAGCTGGTAAGGTTGGCCTGCGACGGCGTAGCCAAAGGGGGGTTGCCGCTGACGACCATGGCCCCAGGCAGGAACTGATCGACTTGGTATCCATAACCGCCGCGCAGTACCGTATTCCCGTCGCGGAAGACGTCCCATGCGAAGCCAAGGCGCGGCTCAAAATTGTGGTTGTTCTGGTTGATCGTATCGGTGTAGCCGTCAGTGCCCAGGCGTACCAGCGAATCGGTCGATGGGAAAAAGTTCACCGACCGATTGTCGCCTTCGGTGGGAGACATGTTCCACTCCCAGCGTAGGCCCAGTTCCAGGGTAAAGTGAGGCGCGACCTTGAAGCTGTCCTGAGCGAACAAACCCAAAGCACTGGCGAAAACTCGGGCCGGGCGGCTGCCCAGTGTCATGGAGAACGGCACACCCTGGTTGTTGAAAGTACCGGGCGGGGGCGTGGCGTTGACGATGCCATGGACAAAATCAGAGAACGTGGCGAAGCCCAGGCCGCCGTCATCCAGGGTAAAGCTGTTGCCATTGAAGCGCCGGAATTCCCCACCGAATTTCCACGCGTGAGGTCCGCGCAGGTAGTTGACGGTGTCGGAAAGAACTCCCGTGTAGTCTCCGCGGCCTTGCGGAAAATTGCGGATGCCGCCGAAGGTCAGGCCTAATTCATTGATGGCCATCTGCGGCAGTCCCACCGGCCCGCTCAGTCCATTGTTGATGCCGAAGGTTGACGGGTCCTGCTTGGAATCGCCCACAAACGTGATGTGGATGCGGTTGTAGCCAAAGCGGAACTCGTTGACTACCTGCGGATTGAAAATGTGAGCTTCGTTCAGGGTGAGGATCTGCCTGCGCGATTGCCGCGTGTCGCCAAACCCGGGAATATTGTTGCCTTGCAGATTCGGTTCCTTCCGCTTATCTCGCTGGATGGCGTAGTAGCCGTGCAGGCGGTCTTTCTCGCTGAAGTTGTGGCTCACGTCCCCGGTCCACTGATCGATGTTGACGGGGGCGCTTGCCGAACTGACGAATCCAGTAGTGCCCTGGTTGGGCTCCGGAATCAGGGCTAACAGTTTGAGCGCGGTGGGACTTGCCGATGGGTCGCTCTCGGCGCTCTGGCGTTCAGTGGCGGAGGGCACGCCGGCGTTCAGCGTCAGCCCCTGTCTCTGCCGCAACCCTTCATAGCTGAAAAAGAAGAAGGTATGGTTTTTCCAGATCGGGCCGCCCAGGTTGGCTCCGAAGTTGTTGCGTTTAAAGGTCGATTGCGGAAGGTGGTTTCCGAGATTGTCACTCGCCTTATTGAAGAAATTGCGCGCGTCGAACATCTGGTTGCGCAGGAAATCAAAGCCTTCACCGTGCCAGTCGTTGGCCCCGGAGCGCGTCGCGATATGAACGATGGCTCCCGAGTTGCGGCCGTTCTCCGCACTGTAAGTAGAATTGTCGGCTTTAAACTCCTGCACCGTGTTGATCGAGGGTTGAAAGGTAATCTGGCCGTTGGCCATATCGTTCAGGTTGACGCCGTTGATCAGGAAGTTGACCGTGTCTTCCCGATTGCCCGCGGTATTGATGGCAAAGGAGCCTTGTCCGCGCAGAGGAGCTGTAAGGAATCCGTTCTGGGGAGGGGTGACGGAGCCCGCCAGCAGCAGCCCGAGATCAACAAAGTGGCGTCCGTTCAACGGGATCTCTTGCACCGTGCGCTGGTTGATTACGGTGCCCACAGTCATGGTGCCCTGGTCGATGACCGGGGCTTCGGCGGAAACCGTAATCACATTGGACGCTTGCGCCACCGCTAATCTAAAGTTCTCCACCACGATTTGGCTGACCTGCAGGATCAATCCCGTCAAGGTTTGAGTCTGCATCCCTGGGGTGCCTACCTCGAGCCGGTAAGAGCCGATCGGAAGGGCAGGAAGCTCATAGTTACCGCTGCTGTTGGTAATCGTTCTCCGCGCCAGACCTGTCGCTTCGCTCTGTGCGGTCACGGTCACGCCCGGGATTACAGCACCGCTGGCGTCTGTGACCGTGCCGCGGACGGTCGCCGTCGACTGAGCAAACAGGCAAGGCGTAGCTGCGATCGAGAGCAGTACTACCAGCCGCCCAAACCGCTTGGCCAGAAAAGGCCCATGCATAGTTAGCCTCCGTGCGGACAGGACGTTCGTGGGACCGAGATTCGACCTGAAGGTGGGTAGGTTACAGATCAAACCTTCTCCCCGTGTGCATCAGGGGTGAAAGTGAAACCCCGGGTTGGCGACCGATTGTGCACGCCAAGGACCAAGCGCGAGATCATTGGAAATCGATGGATTCCCTTGACTGTGCTCGCGCGATAGAAATTCAGGAATACAGATTTTGGAAACCCACTACAGTTTCTGGAAGCCTAGTCGGTCACGGGCGCTCGAGGACAGGGCGAGCGACCCCAGTCGAGACAGGCAAAGGAAAGGAGCGAATAACGAGTTTCTTGTCCAGAGTGATGATCGCCGTACTAGCAGCACCCCATCCTGATCTCGCCAGAGGCGGTCACCGGCGTGCCAAACGCCTCCCGCGGGACAGGGGCGCCGCGCAGTACCTGATACCAGCGTCGCAGCGCGTCAATCATCACCAGCACTACGCCGGCGATGAAAATGGCCATCAGGATCGAATCGAGGTAGCCGGTGAAAACCTTCCCCGGCTTCTCGGTCAGAGGCCAGAAGATGTTCTGGATCGACTCTACGCCTGCGGTCACGGTAGTTATTCCGACGAAGACCATGGGGACGGCCGTGATCCAGGCGTATCGCGCCTTCTCCATGTTGATGAGGAACGACGTGGTCACCGCCAGTGCGATCGTCGCCAACAACTGGTTGCCGGTCCCGAACAGAGGCCATAGCGTCGAAATGCTGCCCGTATAAATCAGGTACCCCCACGCCAGCACAACCAAGAACGTGGTCACCAGGTTACCCGGCATCCAGGCGCTGTTGGAGAACGGCTTGTTGACCTTGCCCATGAGTTCCTGCAGGACGTAGCGGGCGACGCGCGTTCCTGTATCTATCGTAGTGAGAATGAACAGCGCTTCGAACATGATCGCGTAGTGGTACCAGTAGCCCATCAGACGATCCATGCCGGGCAGTCCCTTGAAGATCTGCGCCATGCCGACGGCGAGAGAGACAGCGCCTCCGGTGCGTCCGGCCAGCTTTTCGCCGACTTCACGAGAGAACGTATCGAGGTTCACCGTGCTCATGCCCAGCTTGCTGAACACTTCAGGCGGGGTATTGATGGCAAAGTAGTCGCCCGGATGCATGGAGCAGGCGGCAATCAGAGCGAGCACGCCAACCAGCGACTCGGAAATCATGGCGCCGTAGCCAATGAAACGAGCGTCGGTTTCTTTGTCCAGCATTTTCGGCGTCGTGCCCGAAGAAACCAGGGCATGGAATCCGGAGATCGCTCCGCAGGCGATGGTGACGAACAGGAAGGGGAAGAGCTTGCCTTTGATGATCGGCCCGCCGCCTGAGATGAACTGGGTAAAGTTCGGGAATTGAATGTTGGGATGAACCATGAACACACCGATGACGAGGATCACGATGGTCCCGAGCTTCACGTAGGTAGAAAGATAATCGCGCGGCTCCAGCAGCAGCCACACCGGTAGCACCGAAGCGATGAAGCCATACAAGGCCATCAGGATGGTGATCTGGTGCGCGCTGAAGGTGAGTGCTCCGGCTGCGCTGGTGTGCGCTACCCAGTTTCCGGCAATCACGCTGCCGAGGAGGAATACGACCCCAAAAATGCTCGGTCCCGCCACCTTGATTTGTCCGGCGTGGCTCTTGAACATCCACCAGCCCATGATCAGGGCGATGGGAATGGTCATGCCGATGGTGAACACGCCCCAGGAGCTGTTGGAGAGCGCGTTCACGACGACGATCCCCAGCCCGGCCAAGGTCACCAGCAGGATGAACAGAACTGCAACCATGGCAACGAGCCCGGCAAATGGGCTGATCTCGGTGCGGGCAACCTCCCCCAGCGAACGACCGCGGTGCCGAATCGAAGCCACCAGGACGGTGAAGTCCTGGACGCAACCGGCGATCACAGCGCCAATCAGCAGCCATAGGAAGCCCGGCGCGAATCCAAATTGTGCTGCCAGAGTGGGCCCGACCAGCGGGCCGGCTCCGGCAATCGCTGCAAAGTGATGGCCAAACAGAACCCATTTCGGAGAAGCGACGTAATTGTGATGGTCGGCAAACTGGTGTGCCGGAGTGGTTCGGCGGTCGTCGAGGGCCAGAGCTTTGGCCGCGATGAAAGCGCTATAGAAGCGGTAAGCCAGGGCGTAGACACAAAGAGCGCCGATCAAAATGGGAAGCGTGTTCATGCACTCACCTCAGAAGGCCTGCGTCCTCGTCGAACGTTTCTCCGACGGCACCAAGCCGACTTCTGCCACACATCAGACTTCAGAAAGCTAAAATGCCTTGTTCAGTTGCTTGTGCTCGGAAAAACGCGGGTGGACGAGTGGGTCGAGGATACCCCGGGGGCGGGCCCTTGAAACCCAAGCAGATATCAGAGTGACAGGGACGCAGGTTTTGTTCGCTTAATCAACGGGGTTGCTTGTGTTGCTGAGGGACAAGTTATCGATTACCGAGAAGCGCCGTAAAGCCCCGCCCTTTAGGGCTGGGGATATAAGGCGTGATTTTGCCTTGTCTTAGATTGCTTCATTAGGTATAAGCATCAGTATGGCCCTGGAAGGGTACAAATCAAAC
>Ga0209154_1000494_pt1 | contig 26374 bp, 18 predicted proteins | sample GraSoiAngelo_121_FD_185878 | JGI IMG/M metagenome (GOLD analysis project Ga0209154, IMG submission 185878) | Grasslands soil microbial communities from the Angelo Coastal Reserve, California, USA - 14_0919_12_20cm (SPAdes) (version 2) | ecosystem: Environmental > Terrestrial > Soil > Grasslands ... | reverse complement strand
AGGGGCAGGTGTTCGCCATCTTCGTCATTACCGATGCCGCCGCGGAAGCGGCCGTCGGGCTGGGCATCCTGATCGCCTTCTTTAGAAATAAAGAGACGGTCAACGTGGATGAAGTGGATTTGCTGAAGTGGTAGCAAAACCGTTTTCGAGTTTCGGGTTTCTAGGTTCGAGTGCGCTTCGCAGGGAGCTAAGAGGCAATACTAAATCCTAAAAGCTAATGTTCTTTCTCGACTACATCTGGCTGATTCCGCTGCTGCCGGCGTTTGGGGCGGCGGCAATGTTTTTTGTTGGCCGCAAGATGCAGAAATCGGCCGTAAGCGCCGTGTGCGTGGGCGCTGTGGTCGTGGCGTTCGTGTGGGCGTGCGGATCGGTTTGGCAATACACCGATTGGGCCGCCCGCCACGGGCATGAGCCATTTCAGCAGATTCTGTACACCTGGCTTGGCAGTGACACCGGCCATTTGAACTACACCACCTATAACGGAACGCCGGCTCGGTTTCAGGCCGATGCCGGCTTTTTTCTGGACCCGCTCTCCAGCGTCTGGCTGCTGTTTGTGACCGGCGTCGGCATGCTGATCCACATCTATTCGATCGGCTACATGGCGCACGAGGGCGGCTACTACCGCTTCTTCGGCTACTTGAATCTGTTCATGTTCTCCATGCTCACGCTGATCTTGGGGAACAATTACGCGGTGATGTTTGTGGGCTGGGAAGGGGTGGGCCTGTGCTCGTATCTGCTGATCGGTTTTTACTTTCACCGCAAGTCAGCCAGCGACGCCGCTAACAAAGCATTCATCGTGAACCGTATCGGTGACGCCGGGTTCCTGCTCGGAATGTTCACGATTGCGTGGTACTTCGGCTCGTTCCGGTTTACCGATGTCAACGCGTTGGCTCGCAGCGGGCAATTCCAGGTCGGGGATCCCGTCATCACTGCCGCTACACTGTGCCTGTTCATAGGCGCCTGCGGCAAATCGGCACAGCTACCTCTTTACGTATGGCTGCCGGACGCGATGGAAGGCCCAACACCGGTTTCCGCTCTCATCCATGCTGCAACCATGGTTACGGCGGGCGTCTACATGGTGGCGCGGTCGAACGCGTTGTTCGTGCTGGCACCAACCTCGATGAAGACGGTGGCCATCGTGGGAGCGCTGACCGCCATCTTCGCGGCGTCGATCGGGCTGGTGCAGAATGACATCAAGCGCGTGCTGGCCTACTCCACCGTGTCGCAGTTGGGCTACATGTTTCTGGCGCTTGGTGTAGGCGCGTTTGCGGCGGGCGTCTTTCACGTGTTCACGCACGCGTTCTTCAAGGCACTGCTGTTCCTTGGGGCGGGTTCGGTGATTCACGCCATGAGCGGCGAGCAGGACATGCGCAACATGGGCGACCTGCACGGCCGCACACGGGTGACGCACCGGACCATGTTTATCGCTACTCTGGCGATTGCCGGGATTTTCCCGTTTGCGGGGTTTTTCTCGAAAGACGAAATCCTGTGGCAGGCGTGGGCGTCAGAAGGTGGCGCGTACCGTTTGCTGTGGCTCATCGGCATTATCACTGCGTTCATGACCGCGTTCTACATGTTCCGGCTGATGTTTCTCACCTTCCATGGACAGCCGCGCATGGGCCACGAGGTGGAACATCATATCCACGAATCGCCCCCCTCAATGACCGGACCGTTAGTCGTACTTGCTATCGGCTCGGTCTTGGCCGGGTTGCTCGGGGTCCCGCATAGCCTGGGCGGGTCGAACCGGTTGGAAAAATTCCTGGAGCCGGTGTTCGCGCGCGAAGCACACGTCCTTGGGGCGGAACATCCGGCACAACTGGCCGCGGGCGCCAAGGAACAGGAGCACACGAATCCCGAGGAGTACTTGCTGATGTTCTTGTCACTGGGCTTGGCGGTAGCGGGCTGGGGGCTGGCGTGGAGAACTTATCGCCATGCTGACAAAGGCTATGTCGAACCGCTGGCCGCGGCGGTTCCGCCCCTCTACACGGTGATACTCAACAAGTACTACGTGGACGAGGGATACGACTACATCTTTACGGGGCGGCGAAAACTTGGCCCGGTGCGGTTGGGGGTCATGGGTCTGGGGGAAGGTTCGTCATGGTTCGATTCCCGTGTGATTGACGGAACGGTGAACGGCGCCGGATGGATAACACGACTCACCGCGAAGCTTTCCATTTTGTGGGATACCTGGGTTATTGACGGTTTAGGCGTTAATGGTACCGCGATTGTTGCGCGCCTGCTTTCGTACGCTGCCAAATTATTACAGTGGGGGCTGGTGCAGTGGTACGCCCTCGTCATGGTGCTTGGCTTGGTGGGCTTGCTGTGTGCGCAGCTAGGATTGCTGCTTTGGTTCGCTGTCTGGATCGCTGCTACTTTGTTTTTGGGCATTGTCTATCTGTTAGCACAACGTTATCTGGAGAGTCGAGTTCGTGGTTGAGCCGAGAACTGGCAACTGAGAACTGAGCAATTATGCAGAATCACATCCTCTCGATCATTCTGTTCACGCCGCTGGTGGGCGCGATCCTGCTCCTGTTTGTTCCGAAGGAGAGCAAGGACGCCATCCGCTGGATTGCGAATCTGGTTGCCCTCGCCGGCTTCATTGTCTCTTTGCCGCTGGTGCCCTGGTTCTGGGTGCAGCGCTTCGAGCCGGGCGTGAAATTCGTGTTCGAAGCAGGGCAGTGGGTGCAAAGGCCCGGCATGTTCAAGTTTGTCGATGGAATCCCGAACACGTGGATTCCGTCGATCGGCGCCGGTTACCTGCTGGGCATTGACGGCATTTCATTCCTGCTGATCATGCTGACCACATTGCTGGGTTGGGTCTCGATTCTTTCTTCGTGGACGGCGATTCAGGAACGCGTGAAGGAATACTACATCTGGTTTCTGGTGCTGCAGACCGGCATGCTGGGCGTCTTCATGGCTCTCGATTTCTTTCTGTTCTTCGTTTTCTGGGAAGCCATGCTGGTGCCGATGTACCTGCTGATCGGCATCTGGGGCGGGCCGCGCAAACTTTATGCCGCGATCAAGTTCTTCTTGTACACCTTGCTCGGCTCCGTGCTGATGCTGCTGGCGATTCTGTTCCTGTACTTCAATCATCACTCCGTTACCGGCGTGTATACCTTCTGCCTGACTGCGCTCTACGAGACGGCACCGAAGATTCCATTCCAGTACGCCATCTGGCTGTTCCTCGCTTTCTTCCTGGGATTCGCGATCAAGGTGCCGATGTTTCCGTTCCACACCTGGTTGCCGGATGCGCACGTGGAAGCGCCGACTGCAGGCTCGGTCATTCTGGCAGGCGTCCTGCTGAAGATGGGGACGTACGGGTTCATTCGCTTTGCTTTGCCATTCTTCCCGAGCGTGGTCATGAATTCCAAGGTGCGTGGCTGGATGATTGGACTGTCGATTGTTGGAATCATCTATGGCGCGCTGGTCTCGCTCATGCAGAAGGACATGAAGAAGCTAGTGGCATATTCGTCGGTCAGCCATCTCGGCTTCTGCACGCTGGGGATCTTCGTGCTGAATTCTGTGGGGCTGAGCGGGTCGGTGTTGCAGCAGATCAATCACGGGATTTCTACGGGCGCGCTGTTCTTGATCGTGGGCATCCTTTACGAGCGGCGGCACACACGTGAGATTGCGGAGTACGGCGGCATCTCTAACGTGATGCCGGTTTACGCCACCATCACGATGATCATGTTTCTGTCGTCGATGGGGCTGCCGCTGCTGAACGGGTTTGTAGGTGAATTCACCATCCTGCAGGGCGCATTCATGGAGAACCGGCTGTGGGCCGGCCTGTCGGTGATCGGAGTCATTCTGGCGGCGGCGTATCTGCTCTGGCTGTACCAGCGGGTCTTCTTCGGAACTGTGACCAATCCCAAGAATGAAAAGCTGACCGACCTGACGCCGCGCGAAGTGCTGACGTTCGTTCCTCTCCTCATCATGGCGTTCTGGATCGGGCTTTATCCCAAGCCGTTCTTCCAGATCCTGGAGCAGCCGGTAAACCAGATTGTGCAGGATGTGCGCGGCTCCGAGCCGAATGTGATGGCGAAGACTCCGACTCATAAGTCGGTGGACGAGATTACCCAGACCTCGCCACCCGCGGTTGAGGTGCCGGTAGCGGCGAAGGGGAAGAAATAGTGCCGGTGTCCATCGCCCAATTCTTCCAGCGCAGCGATTACCTGATGTCGCTACCCATGATTCTGCTGACCATCTTTGCGCTTGGGATCCTGCTTATCGACTTGATGCTGCCCGACGACTGGAAATGGGCGAATGCAGCAACTGCTTTTGTGGGTGTGTTGTTTGCCACGGCCGGGCTGATCAAAGTTCAAATAGCGCTCGGCGAGGCGCATCGCCAGATGGTGCCCGCGTTCATGAACTCGATGGTGATCGATCGGTTCGCCATTTATTTCTGGTACCTGTTCCTGGCGGGGGCGGCGGTGGCCATCCTGATGTCGGTGCACTACATGGACGTCGAGCGAGAGCACCATGGCGAATTTTATGCGCTGATCCTGTTCTCGGTCGTTGGCATGATGTGCATGGCGTCGGGATGGGACGTGGTGCTCATCTTCATAGGCCTGGAACTGATGGCGATCTCGACCTACGTGCTGGTCGGTTTTCTGCGGCGGGATCGGCGATCGAACGAGGCTTCGCTGAAGTACCTATTGCTGGGAGCGTTCTCTTCCGGAATTTTCGCCTACGGGCTGTCGCTTCTTTATGGGCTGGCAGGAAGCACGAACCTGGTGATAATCCGGCAGCGTCTGGCGCAGCAGATGGCGGCGGCCGGCGATCATGCTGATCCCGTGGCGGTGCTGGCGCTTCTGACGGTTGCGACGGGCCTGCTGTTCAAGATCGCGGCCGTGCCTTTCCATCAGTGGGCGCCCGACGCCTATGAAGGTGCGCCCACCAGCATCACAGGGTTCATGTCGGTGGCGGTGAAATCAGCGGCTTGGGCGATGTTGTTGCGGATTCTACTGCTGGGACTGGCACCCCTCCATAAGATCTGGGTTCCACTGCTGGTCTTCGTTTCCATTGCCACGATGACCGCGGCGAATCTTGCCGCTTTGACCCAGAACAATCTGAAGCGTCTGCTGGCCTACTCTTCCATCGCGCACGTCGGCTACATGCTGCTGGGACTGATTGCTTTCGGATCGGCAAACACTCCGTCCGGAGTGGATGGTATTAGGGGAATCCTGATTTACCTGCTGGTCTACACCTTCATGAATCTGGGCGCATTCGCCGTGATCACGTCGCTGCGGCGCCGCGATGTGATTGGAGATGAAATCGACGACATTGCCGGGCTGTTCTTCCGCGCGCCTACCGAATCGGTGCTGATGCTGGTGTTCCTGTTGTCGCTGGCCGGAATTCCGCCGCTGGCGGGCTTCTGGGGCAAATACTTCATCTTCCTCAGCCTGATTGAAACCGGCCACTATGTCCTGGCGTCACTGGCCGTGCTGTATGCGGTTTTTGGGCTGTACTACTACATGCGAATTGCCAATGCCATGTTAATGCGGCAGGCGCTGGACAAGGAACCGCTTAAGATCGGCGGATCGATGGCTGCCGCGCTCGGGGTCACCGCTCTGGCAACGCTGTTGATCGGCATTTACCCTGAGCCGTTCATCCGGGCGGTGGACTGGTCGCTGGGATTGTCGCAGCATCCGGCCATTGCACACCTGGTGAAGTAGTCGTTGCTCTCGGGGTCGGTGGTCGTCGGCAGAAGGAGAACGACCAGGGACCAATGACCAACGACGACTATTCTAAAACTCCTCCCGAAAAGAAGAATTTCCTTGCGCAGCTGACGCGCTACAGCCAGCTGGCCTTCGTGCTGCCGGCCTCCACCGTCGCGGGCTGGCTGGTTGGGGCGGCGTTGGACAAATGGCTCCACACGAGATGGCTTTACCTGGTTGGATTGCTGTTGGGTATTGTAGCGGGGTTTGTGGAGCTGGTGTGTACGGTAATGTCAGATTCCGAGAAGTGAGTTGAAGTCTCCCCAGTGCGGCGTTGTATCCTGCCCTCCCATGGGGGATTCCGTGAAAACATTTTCGTGTGCCGAGGCATTGCGGCGGGAACTGAGCTTACGCAATAGGGAATATGCAAGTCGCACCGGTTTGTTCTTTCGCGAAACCATCGGCTCTCGAGTGGTTTGCTACCGGGCTTCGGACGACCCCGCGGAGCATGGCAATTTCCTTCCGCAGAGCTACCAGGCCATCCTGAAGAGGCCGCAATGGAGCCAGCGGCTGGAGAAGCCCCATACTTCTGCCTATCGCGCTCTGCCACGCGATGGACTCGACTGGCGGGAACTCGACGCCAGCACCAGTTCCGATGCGCTGCTGATGAATATCTTCTGTTTTCCTGGGGTTCTGAAACAACCGCGCGTGGTCAATTTCGTGGGCGCGGACCCAGGAGCGAAGCCGCAATTCGGCTTCAAGGCACGGGTTCCGCTGTCGAATGGACGAGGGGATCGCACCGAGGTTGACATGCGCCTCGGCGATTTGCTGGTCGAAGCCAAGCTGACCGAAAGCGACTTTCAGAGGAAGTCCGCGGCGGTCGTGGAGACATACCGGGATTTCAAAGCAGTATTCGATGCGCGGGATCTGCCGCGGGAGAAGGATTCCTATATTTCTTACCAGCTGATCCGAAACGTGCTGGCGGCTTATGCGATGGATTGTTTGTGCTGCGTGATGCTGGATGAACGACGTCCCGATCTGCGGGAAGCGTGGTATGCCTTCATGCGTGGCATCCGCATTCATGACCTGCGTCTACGGTGTAAGGTTCTGACCTGGCAAGAGCTGGCGGAGGTACTTCCTCGAAAGCTATGGACATTCCTGGCCGAAAAATATGGAATTGTTTCCCGGGAGACGCGGCAGGCCGCGTCTCTACCCTGCGATTCTTGATATGGAGATGGAAACCAAATCCGCGAATTTTTACGCCGGGGCGCTGGAAAGGATCCGCTCTTTCATGATTGGTCTCGCGGTGCTTCTCAGCCTGGCGGCCTGGGCTGCTTTCAGATGGCCGGCGGCCCTGGGATTCCAACTGGGATGTGCCATTGCTTATATCAATTTTTATTGGTTGAAGCGCGTGGTGAGCGCGATGGCGGACCGGATTACGCAAACTGGAAAGCGCGAGTCAGGCAAGGGAATCGTGCTGCGCTTTTTGCTGCGTTACGTTTTGATGGGTGTCGGAGCCTATGCTATATTGAGTGTTTCTCCCGCGAGTCTCTACGGGCTTCTGACGGGCCTGTTCCTGCCCGTAGGGGCCATCGCGTGCGAAGCCGGTTACGAGTTGTACGTGGCCGTAGCACGTGGATTGTGAGCATTCCCAAGAATAACAACTGATACTGATTCATGCCGGAACAACTCTGGTTGACACAGCTCCTGAACCATGCCTGCGCCGGGCCGGTCACGGCTTTACTGCGCGCTCTGCATATGGAGCCGAAGTATCCCCAGGCGCCCATCACCAATGCCGTGGCCATGGAAGTGGTCGTATTCGCCGTTCTGCTGATCGTGTTTCTGCTGGTGCGCTCGAGCTTGTCGGTGGATCGGCCAGGCGCAATGCAGCACATCTTCGAAGGGATGCACGGGTTCATTGAAGGGCAGAGCCAGGAAATTATCGGCCACCATAGCGAAGGATTCACTCCGTTTCTAGTGGCCCTGGGATTCTTCATCTTGATCTCCAATTTGCTTGGCCTGGTTCCGGGGTTTGAATCGCCGACCGGAGCCAGTCCTACAGTACCGCTGGGCTGTGCCGTTTGCGCGTTCATCTACTACCAGGCTCAAGGATTCAAGAAACAGGGAGCTCATTACATATTGCATTTCCTGGGGCCATCCGATCCCAGCATGTCTTGGGTGATTCGTATTCCGCTGGCGATTCTGATGTTGCCAATCGAACTCATCAGCCACTTAGCCCGCATGTTGTCGCTTACGGTCCGTCTTTTCGCCAACATGTTCGCCGGCGATATGGTCACTTGGGTTTTCTTTTCGCTAATCCCCATGGGTGTGCCCGTGCTCTTCTTGGGCTTGCACATTGGCGTCTCGTTTCTGCAAACGTACATTTTCGTCCTGCTGACCACCGTGTACCTGCAGGGGGCGGTGGCGGAAGAACATTGAGAAGAGAGTAGCTAGGAGTTAGGAGCTAGCCCCTCGCTACCAGCTACTGACGACTGGTCGCTTCCAGCGTGAGGGCGTCTCGAAGAGGATGACGTCAACCACCTCCTGGGGCAATTCATATGAGGAGAGAAAGACGCATGCGTAAACCGAGTTACCTGTTAATGATGCTGTCGGTGCTGTGCTTTGCGGTGCCGGCGTTCGCGCAGGAAAAAGGGGGTGGAACATCACACGGCGACTGGGTTGCCATCACCTCTGGCTTTGCCATGGCGATCGCTTCCGCCGTGTGCGGATTGGCACAAGCCCGGGCGACTGCCGCCGCGGCGGAAGGCTTGGCCCGCAATCCATCAGCGCGGCCGGGGATTCAGCTGGCGCTGATTCTGGGCCTAGCGCTGATTGAGTCACTGGCGCTGTACACCCTGGTCATCATCTTTGCTAAGGTGGCGTAGCGTAACAAAGAATCAAGATATGCATCGAGCCAGGTTTTATAAGGGTATGGGCCGATGGCGGGAACTAGCTCGGCGGCAGGGCTGGAAGTGAGTGTCTCAGGACTTCGGTCGTCCCTAAGGGACTGGTTCCAGATTCCCAGACTGACCCAGCACTGAAGAGGTGGGCTATCTTCGCGATACCCCTACGGGGGTTGTTCTTGAGCGGTTCTCAGGGGGAAAATTGGTTCTCCCGCATACAGTGAACCCGTGCCATACCAAGTAACAATTTCTGAACCAGCTCTAGAAAACACCCGGCGCCTCTGCGTGGAGAGGCTTTTTTCCCTCGCTTATAAAGAAACAGGCGGCCCGATTGCCGCATGGTTCTGGCCGAGAAGCGGTGTACCGGGCTTTAGGCGGGGTCAACTGATCGTGGCTTGAGTCACCGGGAGGCCGAGGCGGTTTAGAAAAAGGCCCAAAATAGGAATGGCAGACGCTAGATGTTTGGATTACCCAGCGTCTGCCTCGCTTCGCGTCGGTTTATGCGCAGTGAGTACTTTATACGGGTCGGGCGGTTTGCGAACAATCAAGGTAATACCGTAGGGACATCAGGAAAATCATGTAGAAAGCCACCTTTCTGATTCAGAGCCAACCCGGGAGCCTCCCATCCTGCATACCGGCCGTTCTCGGGATAAACAGACCCCGGTTGGTGACCGGCGGTGTAGGACATTTTCTAAGGAGATGCCCGCACCGAGGCGAGAAGATCGGGAATTTGTGTTCGATCAGACGGCTCGGATCCGGTTCCCATACTACAGTCCAGCTTTGGATATACAGGATTATCGGTATTCAGTTCAAAATCACTCTGTGAGATAAGAACTTTACTTAAGCGGTTGAGAGCGGACGAATTTCTTATTTTTGAGGTCCCCTTGTGGTATCCAATTGCGCCAACCCGGCGTGCGCGACCCCGCTCCGGTATTTTCGAGACGGAAGGCTGTATCAGTTTGAGGTAAAGTCCCTGGAGAAGTCGGGAGCCAATCCTGCGGCTTTGGAGGACGAAGTCACCCCTAAGAGGAAATCGCGGCACATCTGGCATTTTTGGCTCTGTGGACGGTGCTCGCCTAAGCTGACACTTAAATTCGATCAGCTCCACGGCCTAAAGCTCATTCCTGCGAATGTCAGGCTGACGCAACTGCGAAAGTCAGGTTAGCCCGCGTGAGGACACAGGGAAATCCCGTCCACAACCCGCCCAGGCTGGACTATTGCTTTTCCACCCTTAAATTGTCCGTAACCGAGAACACACCAGGGACGCCTTTAGCCTGCATCTCGGCTATTTGCTTATCCATCTGACGGGCAACCACGCCTTCCAGCGTCACATGCCCGTTGCTTACAATGATGTGAATGGGAGGGACCGCGCGTAGCTCATATTGACTGAGCACCTCATTGCTGTAGATAGCGCGATAGGTGGCACGCCGAATTCGATCATCATCGGGCGATACGGGGAGAACCTGAATATTGTTGACCACCTTCTCCACTCCCTCGATGTGCTTGACGACATTTTCCGCGTCGGACTTCAAAGTCGGCTTGACCACCTGGCCAATCAAGGTCACGGTTCCCTCGGGGGAGACCTGGTATGCGAGGTTGTCGAATACGCTGTAAAAGGGCAGCAGCACGAGCTGGTGGCGGACCTCTCGGCTGATCCGTTCCTGGCTCCTTTGACTCAGGGCGCTCGTCTGGCTGGCACTCTCTGACCCGGATCCGTCTGCTGGGATCGAATTCTCTGCCTGCCCTTGTGGGGATCGAGGCGGTTGGTTGGAGGAGTTCGATTGGCCGACTGCGGCGGGTAAGGTGACCGCCAGGGCAATCGCGAGAGTCGACAGAAGTGGGCTCGACCGGTATTTCATTTCAGCCTCCGCGCTTTTACCGGAGCAGGTACATTAGCAGGTAAAGATTGTTTCGCGCATAAGTAAGTATGAGGCTCGTCCGAGAGCACCAGCCATCGAGGAACGGGCCTACTCGTGAAGGCAAGTTGCTCTGCTCCATGGCTTTTTCAGCTCCCGCCGGTGGCGCCAAGTACCTGGGCGCACAAGTTTTACTTACACTCCTTAGATGTAAGTAGAAGAGGGAATGTTGTTCCGGGAACTCAGCGGCGCCAGGCGAGCGTCTTCGCGGTAACGGCCGATGTTCAGCACCGAGGCTGCGCCCCGCGCCTCCGCTCAGGTTCGCTCCCGGGCAAGCGCTTCGTCGGGCTAAGCTCGGTTCAGAATGACGACCTTGTCATAGTAGGGGCGTCGCGAAGAGCCACTCAACTCGTTGTCCCGGCTATTGGGCGGCGGCATAGTAGCCGGTTCGGGCATAGACCTGAAGCGGCGGCAGGCCCTTGGGGATGTGCAGCTTGACCTTGATCTTGTGCCACTTGCCATCATGCTGAACCTTGCTGGGACGATAGCCGAGGACGTACTGGTTTCTTAGCTGCATGCCGATTTTGCTGGCGACGTCGGGCAGGTCGTTAGGGTTGTCGATGGTGAAGCTGCGGCCGCCGGTGACCTCTGACATTTCGTTCAGGAGTTCAGGACCGAGCTTCTCCTCGATTGTGGGGAAGGAATGGTCATATATGCCGACCGAGTAAATCATGACGTCGGCTTCCTTGATCTGAGACTTGATTTCACTTTCGGTATAGCGGCTGTGATTGTCACCGCCGTCAGAGATGATGAGCAGAGCCTTTTTCTGGTTCTTGGCCTGTTTCATCTTGTGCATGCCCAGATAAACCGCGTCCAGCAGAGCGGTGCGGCCTTTGGGGCCGGTGAAGACCAGCTTGTTCTGGATCTCATCCACATTGCGAGTGAAGTCGGTTACGAGACGAGGCACGTCGGAGAAGGTAACCATGAAGAATTCGTCTTGCGGGTTGGCGGATTTGCAGAATTCAACCACCGCTTCGCGAGCCCGTTCGATTTTGGAGACCATGCTCCCGCTCATGTCGAAGATAACACCCAGGGAGATGGGTGCGTCCTCGGTCGAGAAATGCCTGATTTCCTGGCGCTGCTTGCCTTCGAAGAGCTGAAAATTATCTTTGGCCAGGCCGGTAATCAGGCGATCCATCTGGTCGGTAATGGTTACGGGAACGAGAACAAGGTCCACATCTTTCTTAATCGGCGCGGTGTGAGTCTGGAGCTCGGGATCGATGGAATTGGCCGGTTTCTCCGGAGTGTCTGGCGTCGAGCGCGGAACCACGTGGACATCGTTGGTGCTGAGTTGCGCAAAACTCGCCCCAGTTATAACCAAAACGACGAGGAGAAAGGCCGCTACGGGGTACAAGAATTTAGACCGGACTCGCATACTTTCACCGCCTGGTTCGGAGGAAGAGGCCATCCCCTCCATCTCTGGTCTCCTTTTAGCTCCCGCCCGGTAAGTAGGCAATCCTTTAGACACTGTAAGTAATTACGAAAGTTTGCCGAAATCACCCGAGAAAATGGGGCAGAGAGCCGGTTTTGAGACTTGAGTCGCACTTGCTGTCGAGAAGGCCGGATTGGATACCCGCCTCTGCCCCTTTGCAGGTCGTTTGACGAGCAGAGCGGCGCCTGAGGGCTACATTGGTTCCGCAGTTGTCGTACAGTAAGTACCTTATGGAACCTCACACAAGCCATCCCTAGAGTCGAAGAGCTTGGTTGGCGACTTCTACAAATAGCCCAGAATTGGCGGTCCAAAGCGAAGCCCGCTCTAGAGGTGACGCCCGCCAACGCGAAACTCCGCAAAGCCACACCGTGAGCCCGCAAGACACAGCCCGCCTGTGCGAAATCAAGCAGTAATCGAGGAAGACGAACTGTTTGTCAACACCAAGCCCGTCGTATGGCCCGGCAGGCCCTATCCCCTGGGAGCAACCTGGGATGGGGAGGGCGTGAACTTCTCACTTTTTTCCGAGCACGCCGAGAAGGTGGAGTTGTGTGTGTTTGACCCCCGCGGGCGGCACGAGTTTTTCCGCATCCCTCTCCCGGAGCAGACCGACCAGGTCTGGCATGGGTACCTGCCGGAAGCCCGTCCCGGCCTGCTCTACGGGTACCGGGTTTATGGACCGTACGATCCCGCACGCGGCATGCGGTTCAACCATCACAAGCTGCTGCTGGATCCGTACGCGAGGCAGATTGAAGGAGAGTTGCGGTGGAGCGACGCGCATTTTGGATATCGGGTGGGCAGCAAGAATGAGGATCTATCCTTCGATCGGCGCGACAACGCGGCCGGCATGCCCAAGTGCAAGGTCACGGACACGGCTTTTACCTGGGGCGCCGATCGCGCGCCGCGAATTCCGTGGCATGAGAGCGTCATTTATGAAGTGCACGTGAAGGGCTTCACCATGCGGCATCCAGAGGTACCATCCAAGCTGCGGGGCAGCTATGCTGGCCTCTCTACCGCGCCAGTCATCGAGCATCTCAAGCGCCTGGGAATAACCGGCGTGGAATTGATGCCGGTGCACTACTTCACCGACGACCGTCACCTGCTCGACAAAGGCCTGCGCAACTACTGGGGCTACAACTCGATAGGCTATTTCGCTCCAGAACGTCGCTATGGCGTGCTGGATCCGATCAGCGAGTTCAAGACCATGGTGAAAACGCTGCACTCGGCGGGGATCGAGGTCATTCTCGACGTGGTTTACAACCACACCGCCGAAGGCAATCAGCTGGGTCCGACACTGTCTTTTCGCGGCATCGATAACCCCGCCTACTATCGCTTGGTGGCCGACAATCCGCGTTATTACATGGATTACACCGGCACCGGCAACAGCCTGAACATGCAGCATCCGCGGGTGTTGCAGCTCATCATGGACAGCCTGCGCTACTGGGTCCAGGAGATGCACGTGGACGGCTTTCGCTTTGATTTGGCGGCCACGCTCGCCCGAGAGCTGCACGAAGTCGATCGTCTAGGCGCCTTTCTCGACATCATTCAGCAAGACCCGGTGCTCTCTCAGACCAAGCTGATTGCAGAGCCCTGGGACCTTGGGGAAGGCGGCTACCAGGTCGGCAAATTTCCTGTGGGGTGGGCCGAGTGGAACGACCGGTATCGTGACGCCGTACGCTCTTACTGGAAAGGCGATGGTGGGCTGATTGGCGAGCTCGCCTATCGCATGACCGGGTCGAGCGATCTCTACGAGCGCAGCGGACGCCGGCCTTATGCCAGCATCAATTTTGTGACTGCGCACGATGGGTTCACCCTGCGCGATCTGGTCAGCTACAACCAGAAGCATAACGAGGCGAATGGGGAGGAGAACCGCGACGGCACCGACAATAATCGGAGTTGGAACTGCGGCGTTGAAGGCCCGACGGATGATCCGGCTGTGAATGCGTGTCGCATCCAGCAATCGCGAAACTTTGTTGCCACGCTGATGTTTTCCCAGGGTGTCCCCATGCTGCTGGCGGGCGACGAAATCGGGCGCACGCAGCAGGGAAACAACAATGCCTATTGCCAGGACAGCGAGATCAGTTGGTTGAACTGGGAGGCGACGGATCGGTGCCTGCTGGCTTTCGCGCAGCGCATAATTCTATTGCGCAAGCAACATCCGGTGTTCCGGCGAAGGAATTTCTTCCAGGGGCGGCCCATTAAGGGCGCTGGCGTAAAAGACATCCTCTGGCTGACGCCCGATGGGCACGAGATGACGGATGACGAATGGAAGCAATCCTCGGCGCGCTGCCTCGGAATGTTTCTGGCGGGACGAGGGCTTTTGGAGTACGGCGGACGGGGTGAGGAGGTCACCGACGATAATTTCCTGCTGCTGATGAATGCCCATAGCGAGGAGATCTGGTTCACTCTGCCTAGCGTGGCCGAGGGCGCCAATTGGCGCTCCATCGTTGACACCACCTGGGCGGAGCAGAGCCGATCGTCTGTGCACAGTGCCGGTCAAACCTACCCCTTGAAGGCGCGCTCGCTCGCCTTGTTGATCGAGCATCATGAGAACGAGCGGAGAAACCGATTATGAGGCGGTCGCACTTGATGCCGTTCGGAGCGGAGTGTCTGCCGGACGGCAGAGTGCGATTTCGACTCTGGGCGCCTGAAGCCAGAGAAGTGGGCCTCTGCCTAGCCGATCCGAGGCACGGAGGCTCGCTTGCGATGGAGCGAACAGCTGGATGGTTTGAGCTGGTAACCGACCAGGCAACCACCGGAACTCGCTACAAATTCCAGATCGACGGCGGACCGGAAGTTCCTGACCCGGCTTCGCGATTTCAGCCACAGGACGTGCACGGTCCGAGCGAGGTGGTCGATGCAGCCAGTTTTGAGTGGGAGGACCAGAATTGGCGCGGACAGCCTTGGGAAGAGGCGGTCATTTATGAGCTTCACGTGGGAACCTTCACTCCTGAAGGGACGTTTGCTGCCCTGGAGCAGCGCCTCGACTACCTGGCGGAACTCGGCGTCACTGCCGTGGAACTGATGCCGGTCGCTGATTTTCCCGGCCAACGCAACTGGGGTTATGACGGTGTTCTGCCCTTTGCTCCTGATAGCCAATACGGGCGCCCGGATGACTTAAAGAGGGTGATTCAGACGGCTCATCGCAAAGGGCTGATGGTCTTTCTGGACGTCGTCTACAACCACTTTGGCCCGGAAGGGAATTACCTGCGCACCTACGCCCCACAATTCTTTACCGACCGGCACCACACGCCTTGGGGCGAGGCGCTCAATTTCGACGGTCCAGACAGCCGCGTGGTGCGCGACTTCTTTATCCACAATGCGCTTTACTGGGTGACTGAATACCACTTTGACGGGTTGCGGCTCGATGCCGTCCACGCCATGGTGGACGGTTCAACTCCGGACATCCTGATCGAGCTGGCCAGCCGGGTACGCGCGGGCGTCGATCCCAAGCGGCACGTGCACCTGGTGCTGGAAAATGACGACAACGCGGCCCGCTACCTGAAACACGATCGGGTGGGTAATGCCGAGCTCTACAACGCGCAATGGAACGACGATATCCACCATGCCCTGCACGTAGCTCTGACCGGAGAAAAGGAGGGGTATTACGCGGATCATGGCGATTGCCCGGTCGAGCGGCTGGGGCGGTGTTTGACCGACGGCTTCGACTATCAGGGACAGGTTTCCTCGTTCCGGCAAGGCGCCCGCCGGGGTGAACCGAGCCGGGGCTTACCCCCGACGGCATTTGTTTCATTCCTGCAAAACCATGATCAAGTAGGCAACCGCGGCTTTGGGGAGCGAATCTTGACAGTGGCCGATGCTCGGGCCGTGAAGGCTGCGATGACGATCGTGCTGTTGTCGCCCTCGCCGCCGTTGCTGTTTATGGGCGAGGAATTCGGCGCAGAGACACCTTTTCTGTTCTTTTGTAATTTTGGAGCGGATCTGGCCAAGGCTGTGACGGAAGGGCGCAGGAATGAGTTCTCACGATTCGCGCGGTTTAGCGATCCGGCTGCGCGCGCCCAGATCCCTGACCCGAAGGAAGAAAGCACCTTTCGAGCCTCCAAGCTCGATTGGAATTCGACCACCGAACCCGAGCACCAGAGTTGGAAGGAGTTTTATCGCAAGCTGCTGGAAATTCGAAAGCGGCAAATGGTTCGGCGCGGACCTGAAGCTATTCCGGGACAGGCCACGTTCGAAGCCCTGGGCCATCGCGGGCTGCTTGTAAACTGGCCCGTGAATGCCCGGTCCGGGCTAACCCTGATCGCGAATTTGGGGAAGGAGCAGCTTGCCGAGGTACCGCGTCCGATGGGGCGGCTGCTATTTGCCAGCGACCCGGGTGTGACCGCGGCGTTGGAGAGCGGCCAAATGCCTCCCTGGTCGGCAGCCTGGTTCCAGCGATGACCGCTCAATTCCCGCTTTCGACCTACCGGCTGCAGTTCAACCGGGAATTTACCTTTCGAGACGCCGCCAAGCTGGTTCCGTATCTGGCTTCTTTGGGCATTACGCAGTGTTATGCGTCGCCGTACTTGCGCGCCCGGCCGGGAAGCATGCACGGTTACGACATCATCGATCACCATTCCCTGAATCCCGAGATTGGCGGCCCCGAGGATTACGAAGCTTTTGTCACTGAACTTCACCGCCACGGCATGGGGCAGATTCTCGACATCGTGCCCAACCACATGGGCGTGATGGGCAGCGACAACGCCTGGTGGCTGGACGTTCTGGAGAACGGCGAGGCGTCCACCTACGCCGATTTTTTCGACATCGACTGGGATCCGATCAAGGACGAGTTGCAGGGCAAGGTCCTAATACCGATCCTGGATGATCAATACGGCACCGTGCTGGAGCGCGGTGACCTGAAGCTGGTCTTTGATGCCGAGCGGGGCGAATTCAGCATTTTTTATCACGAGCATCGGTTTCCGATCAATCCGCGTGAGTATCCCCGGATACTCGGCTTCCGGATCGAGTTGCTGGAACAGAAACTCGGGGCCATCCACGGCGACGTGCTCGAACTGCAAAGCATAAAAACCGCATTCGGCCATCTGCCCACTCGGCACGAGCTGACTCCAGAAAAGATTGCGGAGCGAAATCGCGAAAAAGAAGTTCAGAAGCGCCGGCTGGCATCCTTGTGTGCGCGCTCGCCTGAGATCAAGCAGTTTCTCCTCGGCAATGTCGCCAGCTTGAATGGAACGGCGGGCGATTCCAGGAGCTTCGATCTACTGCACGAGTTAATCAAGGCGCAGGCGTATAGGCTGGCGCAGTGGCGAGTTGCTGCCGACGACATTAACTATCGCAGGTTTTTCAATATTAACGATCTCGCTGCTTTGCGGATGGAGAACCATACGGTGTCCCAAGTCACCCATCAGTTCATCCTGGATCTGGTAGAGCAAGGCAAAGTGAATGGCCTGCGCATAGACCATCCGGATGGATTGTATGACCCCGCCAAGTATTTTCGTGACCTGCTGCGCGGAATCGCCGGTTCCACCTCGACAGCGAACCGGAAAGACAAGCCAGCGTACCTGATCGTTGAAAAAATTCTTATTGGCGATGAGCGACTGCGAAAAGAATGGCCGGTCCACGGCACCACCGGCTACGAGTTCGCCAACCTGGTGAATGGCCTTTTCGTAGACCCAACGGCGGCGACTCGCGTGGAACGCATCTACCGGTCATTTGTTGGGGAGACCATTGATTATGAAGATCTGGTCTACGACTCGAAGAAACTGATTTTGACAGTTGCGCTGGCCAGCGAACTGAACGTGCTCGCCAATCTGCTTAGCCGGATCGCACTCTCCAACCGGCGCACTTGCGATTTCACAGTGAACAGCCTGCGCAGTGCGCTGGCGGAAATCATTGCCTGCTTTCCCGTTTACCGCACCTACGTGAGCGACAGGGAAGTTTCTGCCGAAGATCGGCGCTACATCGAACAGGGTGTCGCCGCAGGAAGGAAGAAAAGCAAGGCAGCAGACCTCTCGGTCTTTGACTTCATTCGACGTGTGCTGCTGGTGGACATGAGCGGCGAAGAGCCCGAGTGGTATCGGCGGGCGATCGTCCGCTTCGCCATGAAATTCCAGCAGGTGACCAGCGCCGTGATGGCCAAGGGCCTGGAAGATACCGCCTTCTACCGGTACAACCGCCTGGTTTCTGTGAACGAGGTGGGCGGCGATCCGGGACGGTTCGGGGTGAGCGTCGAGGAATTTCACCGGGCCAATCAGAAACGATTCGAGTGCTGGCCACATTCGATGCTGGCAACTTCTACTCATGACACGAAGCGGTCCGAGGACGTGCGTGCGCGGATCAACGTCCTGTCGGAGATCCCGGCAGCGTGGCGGCTTAGTTTGCGGCGCTGGCGAGATCTGAATCGGAGCAGAAAACGATGGGTCGACGGCAAGCCCGCTCCCCACCGCAATGACGAATATCTGCTTTATCAGACGTTGGTAGGGGCGTGGCCGGCTGAGCCGATGAATGGCGACGACTGGCAGAAGTTCACTGACCGTATTGAACAATACATGTTAAAGGCAGTGCGTGAGGCGAAGGAGCACACCAGTTGGGAGAATCCCAACAGCGAGTACGAAGCTGCCATGTCACAGTTCGTGCGAGCCATTCTGGACCGGGGTCGTAAGAACCGCTTTCTGGGCAACTTTGCGGAATTTCATGAGCGCGTTTCGCGCGTGGGCATGTTCAATAGCCTGTCGCAAGTTCTGTTGAAACTGATGTCGCCCGGCGTGGCCGACATCTACCAGGGTAATGAACTATGGAATTACAGCCTGGTCGATCCGGACAACCGGCGTCCGGTGGATTATGGACGGCGCCAGAAAATATTCCGGGAGCTGCGGAGGGCGGCACAGGCGGCTCCGGGCAATTTGGCTTCGTTCGCGAGCGGGCTGCTCGACGGCATGGAAGATGGCAGGATCAAGCTCTATACCACCTGGAAGGCGATGTGCTTTCGCAAGCAGCACGCAGAGCTGTTCCAAGCGGGCGCATACATTCCATTGGCCGTGGGGGGACACAAGGCGGAACACGTATGTGCATTTGCCCGGGAGAGGGCAGGATTGGTGGCGATTATCGCGGTGCCGCGCCTCTGCGCAATGCTTCTGGCGGACCGCAAAGATCGTCCCACCGGCGTGGAGGTCTGGGGCGACACTCGCATTGAGCTGCCCCCCGAGATTCGGAAAGCAAGTTATCGGAACGTTTTCACCGGAGAGGAAATTGCTGCCGACGAGTACGGCCAGGGGGCACGATTGGCGCTGGCATCGGTATTAGGGAACTTCCCGGTGGGTCTGGTCTATTCGGAGTAGGTCCGCGGCGGCCCCAAAATAGGGACGAGTAATGGATCGCGCGCCCCGCCTAATTGGCGATCAATGCGCACTCGACCCGGTAGCAAGAACGCGGTGCACCAGAGAGTCAAACCTGGGATCGGTTCGCAGGGGGTCTGCCAAGGGTTCCATCTTGAGGTACAGCATGTGCTCGGACCGATCTTGGCAGCTTTTTTGAAGCCAGGAAAAGGCTTGGTTCCGGTCTCCCAGCGCCACATAGATGACCGCCACCCACGAGGGGGGAATATGCCTGCTACCCGACGCTGAGGTGAGGAGTGCCAATTCCTTCTGTGCCTCGGAGCTCCGGCCCGCCTGGGCGTAAGCATGAGAGATACTACATGCGAGCGCGCTTTCGCAGATTCGGCCGGCAGCGACGCGAAGTGGGATTTTTTGGCCGCACTGGGCGTGGATGCGATCTACAGCACTATCCCGATGGGCGTGAGTTTACAACCGGCCATTCCCGATCCCGAGCCCTGAGTGTCTACCGGCTCGACCTGCAATGGATACGGAGCCTGACGACAAAGCGATCATAGCCGGTGGCAGCCGATGCCCGGCTCCGTTCCCCTCCGGGATTACACAATCGCCCACACCAGTTTCGTAAATTCCGTGAACCAGATTTTCGCATAGAGCGGTTGCCGCCACCATCCGCGCGGCTGATACTCGGGATCGGCCACACCATCCACGGAGAAGTGAATGGATGGGTCGCGTTTGGGCAGAGTCTTTCTCCAAATCATCCCCGCGCGACGGCCCTGGTAGTTCGAGGTTACTAGGGCAACGGTTTTCCAGCGATGTTCCTGGATGCATGCGCTGAGGTCCTGGGCCTCTTGCTCGGTGGAGTTCACATCGGCGGCGGTTTCGCAGAACTCCACCCTGCCGGCCAGCTCAGTGCCATATTTCTTTTCGAAGTACTGTCGCGCAATGGCCGCAACCTCTTCACCCCAATAAGATTCCTTCGGAACACTGACCGCGACGCGACTGGCAGAGCCTTGCTGCAATAGCGCCATCGCTCGAGCGACGCGCGCCTTCTCACTGGCGACAGAACCTTGGAGGACCACGGTCGCATCCACGTGGTCGGGCAGAGAATCAGGTGCTACCAGTAGATATCCGCCCCAATGCAGGAAGCACAAAACAAGGACGACGAAAATACCGGCTAGCCACAGTCTCCCGTATGACCTATTCCTGGTCGCATCGGGATTTTCGATGTTGATAAATGTGTATCCCAAGGCAATACCCCCGGGGCCAGAGAGATTCTCAGACGAGAAGCGCCTCGAACTCCAACCGATTCGCGAGGGGCTTCAAGGTTTTCCACAGGTAAGGGATAGGTGGACTTCAACCATTCCCTCAACAGGGGACCACCCGGCGACTGCGTTCCGAGCGTTAGATGCTTAAGCCAGCCAGCTAGGTGCCGTTGCTCAATCCATGCCCAAATGAGGCATGGCTGATTCCTGCTTCCGCGAGGCTGGTTTCAGGCTGGTCACAAAGCCAGCGCCAGAGCCTTCCTCTCCACAGGCGTTGATTCGGGCGCAACTCGCCTCTACTGCAAGGTCTTCGACAAACACGACGGCGTGGTTTTTGCTGATGTCGTTCGAAGCCTTGTGTACCAAGTCCTTTCTGATATGGGCAATCTTGCTGTGCAACTTGGTGATTTTGGCTTTCGCCTTCCTCCAGTTGCTTGACCACTTTTTCTTACCAGCTAGCTGTCGTTCGAGCTTCGCTAACTTCGGCAAGAACTTTTTAAACGCCTACAACTGGTCTTGGTGCTCAGCGTCGGTATAGAAACGAGCCATTCCCCAATCCAAACCCACCGACGATGTCGAAGGATGCAACGGCGGCTCGACTTCGCGCCGCGTGCTGATACTGACGAACCATTTGCCAGCCGATAAGCTGACCGTCACACTCGGAATCTCGCCCAGCACCTCACGCCTGTTGCGATAACGCACCCAACCCAGCTTGGGCACCTGAATGCGGCGGTTGACTTGGTCTAGTTTGATGCACTTCGGGTCCGACTCGCGGAAAGAATCCCGTATGCCCTTCTTGTGAAACTTCGGGAACTCGGCTCGCTTCCGGAAAAAGTTTGTATAGGCACGGTCCAGGCCGAGGAGGGCTTGCTGTAAGGCGTGGGCTGGGGCTTCGGACGGCCACGGCGTTTCTTGCTTCCACCCGACCAGCATCTTGTCCAGTTCAAAGCGGGTGAGCTTCTCTTGCTTCTCGTAGCGCTCTTTCTTGAGAGCCAACGCCTGGTTGTAGACGTAACGGACGCAACCCGCCGAACGGCTCATCTGCCGTGGCTGTTCCCCGTTCGGCATCAACTCGAATTGGAACGCTTGACGTTCCATGCTTGCATTTTGATCTGGTCTAGGGACAAAGGCAAGGACCTTCGGCACACTAGACACTGCGTGTTTCGAATGCATGTTCATCTGGTCTTGGTAACCAAATACCGCCGCTGTGTCCTCGACGGCGGGGCTCTTGAGAAATTGCAGCCTATCTTTTCCAAGGTCTGCTCCGACTTTGAGGCGGGGTTGGTCGAGATCGACGGTGAGAGCAATCACGTACACTGGCTGGTGAACTACCCGCCCACAGTGTCTGTCTCATCGCTGGTGAACTCCTCAAAAGGCGCTTCCAGCTATGTTTTAAGACGCCAGTTGCCTCGTATCGCCAACTGCTACTGGAAGAATGTACTATGGTCTCTTCTTACTTAGCCGCATCCTGTGGCGGCGCAGTGCTCGACGTCCAATTCAACGCTACATCGAGCAGCAAGCGACACTGCTATAGTCGTGGCTTACCCCGGCCTGAATTCCGGGGCTTGCGCCACACACTGGTCAGGCAAACGGCCACGAACTGATATGCCGCCCACCTTCGGTGAAACGATCGGCGCCTACGACAACCAGCTGAGACCATAGGTCAGGACGCAGAACAGGATGACATGGCGCATGGGTACGCGTTGGTCAGGAGTTAGCGCTTCTGCTTTTTCGGCGGTCGATGCGGCTTTCCAGGGTGCGTGTCATTGAGAGTACCGCAAGTGCTACCTAGTTGCTCGCCGCGGCTGGCTAACTCTGGCCTGCACGGCCGGGTTAGCGGTTTCCAGCTGTGTCCCTCCCCGTCAGGCTTGTCGTCTTTGCGATTATTTGGGAGGAATTGTCTTGGTGAAGCCGTAGCGGCCGGAATCGGAGCCGACGCTCTCCGCCAGGCGCTCCAGGATGTGATATTGGCCGTGCACGTCCCAGAACATGCCTGTGAACTTGAGTGCGACCGGCATCGCGAGGTTCGCCGCCAAGCCTATTATTTCCGACTTCAGGTCGGAGCCAGTCGTGCTGCCGATCGAATTGAGTTTGCGCTCAAGCACCGAACGGCAGAATGTTCCGCGCTCTCCCGGCGGCGCATCGCCGTCCCATTTGCCGGCGGCGCAGGAAAGCACCATCTCCGTGATAACTCCCGCTTGCAGTTCCTTGGCTAGATGAGGATCGTGGATTTTCAGATTCCAGCCCTTAGCCGACTCGATAGCCTTCTTAGCATCGGGATTTTCTTCGACTTTCCTGACCCACTCGATGCCCGCCGCCAGGGCAGTTCTCACCGCCAGTTGCTGGTGAGCTTGATCGGAACCCTCGTCGCCGTGCGCGGGCAGGGGCCCGGCATTGTGGTACTCCGCCTGCAACTTCAAAGGCTGGCCAGGAGTTTCGTATTCCGTGTACAGCAGGCGCGAGTTATCGTGGTTCATGTGAGTGTGGGTATTGAGCGCGCCACCTACAGGCGGGTAAATGCCGGATTTCACCTGGAAAGTCCACTTGTCGGGATCGTTGTGCTTGTCGCGGAATTCGAACCAGGTGGGCGCGCGAAGATCTCCGGAAGAGGTCTTGACCATCTTGACGTCGGTTTTGTCAAAGTCATTGTGAATCCAGTCGGAGTGGCTGTAAAAATCCTGGATGGCGTGAAGCGACGCGCCCAGGGTGATGAGGGTCAGGACCTTGCGAGTGCGATCATCGGCCTTAAGCCCATGGTAGCTGGCCAGCAGTTGCTGCGTGCTTTCGAGCAGGTTGGTGAAAAGGAAATCGAAGTTGGAATTACTCTGGAAATCGCCATTGAGGTTGTCAAAGTGGAGGAAAATGGCGGCGCCGCGGACCTGGGAGTTCTTGGCTCCATATTGATTCACCACCTCGAGTTCCTTGCCTTTGAGATTCCTGGAGGCGTATTCGGAGACCGGGCCGAAGAGATCAGGCGAAAAATTGCCGAGCTGCATGATCCTCCAGGCGTCGTCAGTGAAACCGAACTCCCTGCCAACCGCCTGGCTGCATTCGGAATGCCAGTAGGTGTCAAAGCCGGCCGCCGGAGAGACCAACCAAGCCGCCAGCGCCACGAGAGCCGAAAGTTTTCGCGCCATTCTGCCTCCGCAGAAGCAACGCCTGTAGGGGAGCAAACCAAGCTACGCTCAATCACTGTGGAGCGCAATGTTACATCGGATGGTTCTGAAGGTCGGTTCTGTTGCTTGGTGGTGTGGGTTGCCGTTCAACCGTCCAATGCGTGAGCGCAAGAAAGCAATCCGAGCGCACCGGTGGTAGGATTCCCGGATGCGTGGCTTGATTTTCATTTTTGCCCTCATGGTTCCCGCCGGGCAAAGATCGCCGGCGGATCCGCTCGAACATTTGCCTCCCCGTATCGAGATCCTGACCCATTTTGGGGAGCGGGCGGACATCTCTCCGGATAACCAGCGGGTCGCGTTCATGGCAAAGAGTTTCGGAGACGGGATGGTCGTCGATCTCAAGTCGCGAGTGATTCAGTGCCTGACCTGCAATGTGCCGGCAGCGGCTTTCCTGAGGGTGATGCACCTGGTTACGGGAGACTATATCCTCATCGGCCCCGATCACTTCGAGAATATTCATATCAGCCGCACGCGTGATAACGAGCTTTGGTTCTTAAGCAAAGAACGTGGAGCCAAGCCAGTCAAGCTGCATCAGAAGCTGAGTGAAGGTGCGGCCATTTCCAAAAAGAGCCTGAAGATCGCGTTTTCGCAAACCGCAGCGCAGGCTCCGGATCTTCAGTCAGAGGCTTCTCGTCTGAGAGTGGCCGACCTCGACCTTTCCGGCACACCGAAGCTGATCAACGAGAAAACTGTGTACGAGAGTAAAGATCGAACCTGCGTGCTCGAAGCCCAGGATTTCTACGACAACGACAACAAGATGACTTTCACATGTTATGAGCCCCGGGGACACTCATCGGCGATGGGGATTGATCTCGAAACGGGCCAGGTGACGAACTTTTCCCAAGCTCCGGGCACGTATAACGAGGTTGAAGGAATCTTTCCGGATGGGCTTTACACAGCGGTCGAGGCGGATCGGCAGTGCGAACAGCTTGGCGGACAGCGGGGGTCGGGAAATATTGATATCTGGAAGCTGCGGCTCGATGGCACGGGAAAGGATTTCACGCGACTGACGCACTTCAATGACTACGAGGGCGGCAAGGCGTCGAATCCTGTGATTTCGACCGACGGGCGGTTCATGGCATTTCAGAGTGCGCGGACGACCGATCCGGCCGGCGTCGGGTATGGGATCTTGCTGTACTGGTTCAAGAAATAAGGCTTCTATTGCCCAAGTCACTCAGAGCGGCCTGGGGAGGTGTTTCCAGCAGGCTACTACGAAGCGGAAGACCTGATCTGGCACACAAATACTGGAAGGTACTTTGGTCACCTTCCTACTTGGCTCTTGCCTCCGCTGAAGTAAGGCGGTTGTGGGAGGAACCCGCCGAAGAGACTTCGCAAAACCAGCGAAGCTCTGTAGGAATCCTCTCCCTTCAGGGAGAGGAGGATGTCAATGAGAAACTGGGAAAGCAAAAGCAAAGTGTGGGATGAATGGCAAGGAGCGTGGTACAAATTAAAATCTCACGCACAACGAGGCTTGGCAGCCAAGGCCGCGTAACGTCTCTGAATCGTTCCTGCTCGATAAAAGAGCAAGACTTCGGTACTGGCGATTGTGTAGTTGGTGTCGGCGTTGTTCTGAAAAGAACGGCGGCCCGACCCCGATGGAACGACTGCGAAACAGTCGCCGACCGGGCCGAACCGAGTTGAATTCGCCGTGGAAAGATGAGCATGAAACCCAAGCAACTGGAGAAAAACAAGAAAGCAATCTGCCGCCTAACGCTGAAAGCGCTGGGCTAGAGGTCTAGGTAGACTAGAACGTTGTGTGGAATTTCCCGTCGATGGCAAAGCCGCCATTCTCGTTGCGCGTCACGGTGGCGGACCATCGCTTGTTGAACTGATACTCGCCTTGAATGATCTCGCGCTGGGCGGAGGTCACGTCGGTCGAAAAGGTGAAGAGGAAGCTCTTGCTCAATCGTTTCTGGAGAGCGACGCGGGCTCCGGGATTGGGATCGTTGCCGCCCAGGGTGGGGTCGATCGAGAAGCTGGAGAATCCCGCTAGTTTTTGAATTCCACTGCTGACCCCGCTGGCCGCACCTTGAGCCAGGAGTGAGCTGGCGCCAAAATTGGACGGCACGGCTTCGGCCTGCTCGACGGTTTGTCCCCGGACCAGCAGATTGATGACGTCGGCGGTGGCCAGAGGCGGGTCAGAGATGTAGCTGGTGCGCATCTTATCGAGCGGGCCCAAGAACTGCAGGGTCAAATCGTACTGGTTTACAGTCGTCCTCAGCCTCACGTTGAGCAGCGGGTCGGTCCGGTTCGGGTTGTCAAACTCGATGACGCTGCCGGGCTGAATTTGGAAGCGTTTGCTCATCAGGAAAACTTCGCCACTGTCGAGGCTGGTGCGGCCGACGATTACCGGGTCAGCGGCCGTGCCAACCACCTTCAAGTTGACTCTGCCTTCCAGACTCACGGCGGTGCTCGCCACGCTGAGGTTCTGGGAAGATTCAACCGAGATGTTCAGCCTCAGGTTGTTCGCTAGGCCTTGGGATGGCGCGGTTTCCGAGCCGGTCGGAAAGGAGCTGGCCAGCTGGGTGAGATCGAGATTGGACTGGGTGAAGCCCAGGTTCTCGATGATGACTCGTCCGCTTAGAGTCGAGGCATTGGCGGTGCCTTGCAGGGTAAAATCGCTGTCCAGCAAGGTGCGGATCGCGTCTTGATAGCGCACCCGGACGCCGGCGGCTTTTATAGCGACATTCATTTCGAGTTGCGGGCGATAACCCATGATTCCGGTCACCGAAATTTGCCCTC
>Ga0209154_1000490_pt1 | contig 26548 bp, 25 predicted proteins | sample GraSoiAngelo_121_FD_185878 | JGI IMG/M metagenome (GOLD analysis project Ga0209154, IMG submission 185878) | Grasslands soil microbial communities from the Angelo Coastal Reserve, California, USA - 14_0919_12_20cm (SPAdes) (version 2) | ecosystem: Environmental > Terrestrial > Soil > Grasslands ... | reverse complement strand
GGATTCTTGGGATCGATTTCGGTAATCTTCTGGAATGCTGCCTGCGCCCCCTTCAGATCGCCCTGCAAAAGCAGGCCGATGCCGTAATCATTCCAGCGTTGCCAATCGCTGCCCTCGAGCATCACTTTGGGTTCTGGCGGGGGTAGACTAGGGGGCAGCACTTGAAGCGCAACCTCATCTTCGGCAAGGGCGACGATCGGAACGTCGGGGATTTTTTCTTCTCTCGCCGAAAGTCCCTTTAACGGACCGCTGAACACATACTTCGTGTCGTCGTGATTCGGTGTGACGTCTCGGCGGGGCCGATTCGGGTCAGGCACGCCGGCGAAAGCAAACTGGGTATTCCACCAGGCAAACTTGCGGTAGCAGAGCCGGGCGTGCAGGGTGATCTTGCCGCCGGCGTTCTGGGGAATGTGGATGCGGTAATGAATTGTGTCGGCAGCCCCGGGAGGAATCAGGTGCACGTACACAACCGCGCGGGTTGACCAGGCATTTCTCTTGTTAATCTGGTTGCCATGATCGTCGACCTGAAGCGAGCGATAAAAATGTGCGCCCTTCTCCACCGGCCCTCTGCCGTTGTCTTCGACCATGCCACTCCAGAAGATCGTCTGACCCCTGTCGTCGATGCCCTTGAGTTCCACCCAGGTGTCGTAGGCATCGACCGTGCCACCCGGGAAAAAGTGACCTAACTTCTTCGTGCGGACCACAACCTCCACCCGAACCGTGTCGCCGCGCCGGACCGCCGGCTGAACACGATTAAGCGGCGCGGTGACCGGTGCAGCTTCGGCGGTTGCTCCCGGTGTGACTTTCGCCTCCGCTTCTTCGCCCACAGCGAAGGTGGTGGCCATCTCGGTTTGAGCGTTGGCGCCCGGCTGACTTTCCGCCCGGGCTGGCGAGAGCGCGAAGATATCCACGCTCATGATTCCGTTTTTCAGAAAATCTTCTGTGAGCTTGAGCTGCTCTCGGTCTTCATTCGCGGTTGGGACCGCGGTGTTGGCTGCTGGAAAACGATGCGAGTGGACGAATCCATTCACGTTGCCGGCATCCCGGGAAGGCGCCATGGGCATGTGACAGTCTGCGCACTGCGCCGGCTTGGGCGGGTAATAAAAGGAGCGCGCGCCCTGACCGGAAACCCCGCTGGCCTGCCAGTTGTCGTATTCATTGAAGCCGCGAATCCAGCGATAGTGATTCACCGGAACGTCCAGGTGCACCTTGTGGCAGGAAGAGCAGAACTCGGCAGTCTGGTTCCGCATGAACGGCTTCAGGAACACGCGGCGGTGAGGTTCGGGGTTGAGGTTAGTAAGAAAATCATGCAGCATGCGCACAATAGGGTTTTGGCTGGCCGCCAATTCATGCAGCTTGGGATATTCCAGATAGAAGTCGCCCTGACCCATGGTGCTTTTCACCCGGGCGATGGAGTGGCACATCATGCAACCCAGGCCGGCCTGAGCTTCCGGCGCATGCACAAATTCCTTGATGGGACGATCCATCTTGCCCGCATAGAGCACCGCCGGGTCGTGACACCCACCGCACCACTTCGACGGGCGCGTGCCAATCGTGTCCTGCATGTACTCAATGCTCTTGCGATACCACTGGTTATTGAACGACGAGAAGTGATGGACCGAACTGAACCACTGGTTGTAAATGTCCTGATGGCAGCGCCTGCAGGAATCGGACTCCATGAAAAACTTGCTGGGAATTTTCTGGCCGCCGTAGACCTGCGCCGAACTGGGGAAGAAGGGGCCCTTGGGGCCGTCGCCTTCACCATCCATGCTCGCAGGCGGGTCGGAAGGGTTCGAAATCACCGCGCTCGTTTGCCAGCGCGCGACGCGCAGGTACTGAGCGATTCGACCGAGTCCGGCCAGCATAAGCAGACAAATTGCCGCGCGTACGATTGCCAAACTGGTGCCGCCGACCAGCCAGCCTCGCTTCCCTGCCCAGACGGAGAAGAGAATCCCGAGGCCTACTACGGAAAGAATGATGTGAGCGTACAGCCAATTCCACTCTGCCCGCGGAGTTCCGGTGTAGATCAAGGCCAGACCTACCACAGCCCCTGCGGTAAGGGCGGCGCGTCCAAAGAAATCTCCGACCTGCCGGTTTCGAAAAGCACGCCCAAGGGCGGGGATCAACAGGGCTGTCGCAAGCACTCCGGCGAGCACATGCAACAAAACCATTGCAGGATAGATGACATTAGGTTGCGGGAAGGCGAACAGGTACACCGCGGAAATGAAGAGAAACACTCCTAGCGTGGTCAGCACCCGGCCATTGGAAAAAGCTTCTCGCATTCTGATTCAGGGAGCAGCGCCGAACGGACTCACAATTCCGCCGGGGATGAAAAACAGTTATCGGCGGAAAGCTTACCTTCTTAGCAGCCAGAGTACCGTAGTATAAAAATACTAGCGAGGCGGGCGTCTAACCGATAGGCGCTTCCCGCCACCCCCCACAGCCCTTCTCAATAAGGGTGGCGACTTCGAGCACCAACTCCTCCTGCCAGGGGAGGCCCACAATCTGCACTCCGATCGGCAAGCCCTCAGGCGATGGTCCCACCGGTACGACAGCAGCCGGCATGCCCAACAGATTGAACCATTCGCAGTAGCTCCAGGCATCAAGATACTTTACCGTCTGGCCCACGATCTCCCAACTGCGCTCGCCATGACGGAAAGCAGGCACCGCCGCTACCGGGCAGACGAGGATCGGGATCTCCTTCATCTGGGTGAAAACTTGTGTGCGCAAGGTGTCGCGCTGAATCCAGGTATCGAGAAGGGTCTGAGCGGTGTGCGGCGGTTCGGCCGCGGTCCATCCGGCAAATTCCTTGAGAATCGGACTAATCTCGCGTTCGTGGCCGGCCATCATGGGTCCCAGCAGCATCGCTCCGGCGATACCGAAGAATTTCCACCACAGCTCGCGGGCCAGTTCGAGACCGTCAGGACGGAAGTGGCTGACGTTGAACCCAGCCTGCTCCAATGCGAGCGCCGCGCTGCGAACTGCGGCGCCAGTGGCGGCGGTGACGGGAGTGCGCCCATCGTCTTCGAAGTACGCGATCCCGACCGTTCGTATTTCTTCCCGAGAGTACTTGCGTAAAGGCACAGGCGCGGCGCACGGATCGCCTTCGTCCGGGCCCTGCATGATTTCAAACAAAGCCTGGACATCAGCCACGGTTCGGGCCATTGGGCCGACAACGCCGAGCAGAGCGAAGGGACCAGCAGAATTCGGGAAATGCCCAGTTACTGGAATCCGGCCCGGAGTTGGCTTCAAACCGCAAATGCCGCTGAAATGAGCGGGAACGCGAATGGAGCCGCCGCCATCGCTGCCTACTCCGGCCGCCGAACAGCAGGCCGCGATAGCTGCCGCTTCCCCACCGCTGGAGCCTCCGGCGGTGCGCGACAAATCCCAAGGATTACTGGTGCGCCCGTAAATGAGGTTGTCGGTTTCCCACGCCATGAGAAGTTCGGGGCAATTGGTAACTCCCAGGACGATCGCACCCGCCGCCCGCAGGCGACTGACCAAGGTCGCATCACGGTTCGGAACGTATCCTTTTCTTAAATTGGTTCCCGCCTCGCAGCGAAACCCGGCGACATCGATGGAACTCTTGATGCTGATGGGCACACCGTTGAGTGCTCCGAGACCGGCTCCTTGTTGCACCGCCCATTCTGCGGCGCGGGCGTCGCGGCGGGCACGCTCTTGATCCACGTGTACGAAGGCATTCAGTTTCGGATTGAGCTTCTCAATGCGGGCAAGATGAGCTTCGATCAGTGCGATTGGCGAAATTTCCCTGCGACGGACCAGTTCCGCCATCGCCAAGGCTGATAGGCGAGTCACGTCACCCATGCTGCGGAATCACCTCAGAGTTGAAGGGGCGAGTCTAGCACGCGCCAAACGGACTTACGCGGGATGGCGGAGAGTAGAACTCGGGATCAGGTTTGAAGCGCCGGCACACCGATTGTTGTCTGGCTTACTCGCGCGCCCCGCCCCGGCTTGCTGCTATTACGAGATAACCAGGCTCTGAGACGTTTCTGCGTGGCTGGTGAAAGATGACTGAAGAACATTCCGGCTCGGCCCGAGTCGTCGGCCCAAATGACCTCCGCGGTCCCTTCGATGGCACGCGGGCTGCCCGGCAATAAGAAATGCACCGGCACCCGCCCCATGGCGGGTAATGGGTCGGCTGCCTGCAGCGACAAGCCGTCCTCGTTAAGGTCTAGCATCAGGGCGGGAATGGCCAGACTCTTGCCGAACCTCAGGTAAACCACCGTGTCCAGTTTCTGCCGTGCGGACCGGCGGCGATCTTCGCCCAGGAAACCACGCGCCGCACGCAGCGACCGGGAAATCTGGTCCAACTCCAGAGGTTTGTAGAGAACGAAATTCGCGCCCGCCTGGTAAGTGCTCGCAATGTCGGTTGAAGGCCCGATCATGGCAAAGACTACGGGCCGACTCTGCGCCGGCGCCAGTCGCGCCAGCTTTGCCACCTGAGCTCCACCCGGCAGGTCGAAGTCCAGCACCAGCGCCGAATAATTTCCCTGGGCCAATCGCTCAATGGCTTCCTGCGCGGAGGGGCAGCAGTCCTGAACCATGCCAAGCTCGTCCAGGACACGCGCCACAAGGCGCAGGGCTAGCGGGCTACGGCACATCATCAAGGCTTTCGGCTTCATGCAACCGAGCTTATGCTGCGCCAAGTGGACGGTAAAGTAACCCCGGTAATCCGGCGATCTTACTGAGGGCACGGGAGTTTTCTGGAAAGTAAGCTTGGGTAAACTAGGCGGGGGCTGGCTTTTCCAGGCCCGCCCGATTCTTAATAAGAAGGGTTGAACAGCGCAGCTGTGCCAGTTGTTTATCGCGGAACTCACCTAAAACGCGGGTCACGGTTTGGCGCGAGGTGCCGATCAATTGCGCCATTTCCTCATGAGTAAGGGAGACTTTAATGCGTATTGCGTCCTTGGTGGGCTCGCCATCGGAAGACCACGCCAGCAGCCAGCGAGCAAGCCTTTCCCATGCTAATGAAACAGGCCCAGCGAACCGATCATCTCGTAAGCGTTCTGGCAGCTCTTCGCCGTGGTTTTGCAGGAAGCACAGGAAGTCCTCGCGCTTAATAAAATCAAGGACACGGCTGGAGTGTCTCCGCCGTGAGTTCGTAGAGTTTACCGGAACCGTGGCGTCGAGCCCCAGGACTTTGCCGCCTGGGCAATGGGCGGGATCAGGGTCTTGCCGTCGCGTGAGGTGGTGAGGTGGTGGACAACTTGACCCGGCCCGAGCAAACGAGGTAGAAGCCGCGCGGGGGCTGCCCTTCCACAAACAATACAGCGCCCTGTGGGTGACCTCTGGCGTACTTGATTCGCTACCTAACCTATCCTGCAGTCGAGGTTTGGGCAGATCGCAGAAGAAACCAGCTTCCCGCAGCTTGCAGATCAGGCAGTTCTGGGTGATCTCGAAACCATAGGGAGACGAGCCCATCTGCACCTCCGACGCGCCGCTAAACGCAGTCTATCGCCGAAGGCACTGATTTGCAGCATCGTTGCGGGGCGGCTGGTCCCGCTGCATGACTAGACAAATTCCGTCCCGCAGGTCACAAAACGCATCTTAGACATGCCGTCGATGTCTAAGAAACTGCTGGAGAGAAAGTGAATTCCCAGGAGCTGCGTGGTTTAGTTCTGAGCCTTTTGGTCCCCGTCTTGTGCACTAATGCTTTTTCCCAAAACCAATCCGTGACGATCCTCCCAGCCATGCCTGGCGCTGTATCTGCGGTGTTTCGGGGACCTTCTACTTCTTTCCCAATGCCAACCGGTTCTGTCGGCGCGCCCTCTTCGGCTCAGCCGGGCACTGCCAGCGCAAAACTGGCGGGTGCCGTTAAACGCTTTGGCAAGGACCAGGCCGACATCTACTCCGCTCCCTTCGGGCTTCGCAATCTCAAATGGGACACTTTGGTTCTGGCCGGCACGGCGGGACTGATCGCCACGGACCGGCAGGCCAGCCGGGCGCTCCCGACGACCCATCTTGATCGGAGCCGCAATCTCTCCAGCGCAGGCCTGATCGGCACGGCCGGCACCCTGGGAGGACTTTGGATTCATGGCATGAAGACGGACGACGAACATGCCAAAGAAACCGGCGAATTAGCGCTGGAGTCACTCGCCAATACCGCGACCGTCTACACCCTGGCTCAATTTATATTTGGCCGCGAGCGTCCGGCCGAAGGAACTGGCAACGGGCGTTTTTGGACGCACAATGGTTTAAACAGTTCGTTCCCCTCCGGACATGCGCTGTTCACCTGGACCCTGGCCAGCGTCGCAGCGCATGAATATGCCCGACCTTGGGTCGAGTGGCTCGCGTACGGCACCGCTGCTACTGTTTCCGTAACCCGCTACACGGGCCGCTTGCACTATCCATCTGATGTTGTAGTTGGAAGTCTCATCGGATACCTGGTAGGCACGCACATCTTTCAGTCGCGCTGCCGGCCAGGGCTCAGCAGCGCCTGCCATCGACGACATTCTTAAGAAGTGATTGTTAACTTATAGCTTAATTCTTCCTGCTGCCGATTCACCTATAGGTTAATTCAGGCGACAAGAGCGTGACATGCGTCCTGAATTCAAGAACTTACGAATTAAGCAACTCGAAGGAGCCTGGCCGCCCTTGGCTTGGGGCAAAGGACTCGCCGCGTCCGCCGAAGGATTGGCTCCGTGCGATCCGTGAGGCGACACCGGGATCACCCTCCGGCAGTGGCGACACCGGCAACAACCGGCAAGGACAGTTCCCAATCTCGCAAACCTAAGGAGGAACTAAATCAATGAGAGCGGGAGAACATACTGTTCGCGGGAATGGGTGACGGAACGCACCAGCCCGCTCGCTGTGGCCTCTGACCAATACGTACGAAAGCGGCACGGGAAGATGTTCGACGAAACCTGGAAGTGGGCGGGGACTATCGGTTACGGGAAAAAACAACGGTGTTCCCGTTCATGAAATTCGAGAGAGGCTCGTAGCCCTGTTCGGCGACGTCCGCTAGATTGAGAACAGCACACACAGACGATGAAATAGCGGTTCGGTTTCACCATCGACTTGTACTTATTTCATCCTTCATCTTTCATCCATTTCCGAACCGCAATGGCAGGCGCGCACGCCTCATTGCGGACGCGCTCGTAATGAAGCTTAACCATCCCCAATCTTTTCTTGGGGTTCCGCCAATCCCGTCAAAGACGGCGAAGCACGCACGAGATATCTGGAAGCGATCAGAGCGGCGGATATGGGGACACTCAGCTGCTTCTCAAGTTGGCTCGCTCATGATGGTTGGGCATGCACACTCAGAGGCTAGAATAATGGCATCGATTCTCAGCCCCGAGGAGTCCGCCATGGCCGACCAGCATTCCCCTCGATTCCTGAAAATTGTCGAGGATGCCAAAAAACGCGTGCGAGAAACGAATATTGATGATGTTAAAGCCAGGCTTGATCGCGGCGAGAAGTTCATACTCATCGACGTGCGCGAAGAAAGTGAATACGCGAAAGACCATCTACCCGGCGCCATTCACCTGGGAAAAGGGATCATCGAACGCGATATCGAAGAGCGCGTCCCCGATCTGAATATGCTCATGGTTCTCTATTGTGGCGGGGGATTCCGTTCGGCCCTGGCCGCCGACAATCTGCAAAAAATGGGCTACAAGAATGTGGTTTCCATGGACGGCGGCGTCCGCGGCTGGCGGGAAAAGGGATTTCCCATGACAAAGGCGTAAGTCCGAGTAAGCAAGTTCGACCCAGCGATGCTGCGATTACGAGGTGACAAAAAATTTAGAGTTGCATGGCGTCGTCTAGAGCTTTCTTTTCCGCCGCAGTGAGAAGCCTGGAACTACCTTTGGCAAGATCTCCCAAGGTAAGTGGCCCGATAGCGATTCGAACCAAACGCAACACTTCGATTCCGAGCTGCTCGAACATGCGCCGGATTTGCCGGTTCTTGCCCTCGTCCAGAACGACTTCAACCCAGGTGCGATGCTCGCCGCCGCGCACGATGCCCGCCTCCTTGGCTCGGAGGATCTCGCCCTCGTCCGTTTTGATGCCCTCAAGTAAAGAATTGAGAATTTTCTCGTCGACAGGAGCGCCAATCCGCACGTGATAGGTCTTGTCTAAATGGGTTTGCGGCGCGAGAATTCGCGCCGCCCACTCCGAATCGTTGGTCATCAACAGCAGGCCTTCGCTCGCCTTGTCGAGACGGCCGACGGGCGCAACCCAGGACGCCTTTTCTCTCAGGCTCTCGTAGACCGTCTTGCGCCCTTTCTCGTCGGAGGCCGTTGTGACCACCCCGGGGGGCTTGTTCAAGACGAAATAGAGTTTTGTCGCTGCCGTAATCCTCTTGCCATTGACCTCGATTCGGTCTTTGTTGAGGTTCACCGGGGTCTCTGGATTTCGACGAGCGGCACCGTTCAGGGTCACGCATCCGGCGCGAATCAACTCGGCCGCGCGGGATCGCGAGCAGTACCCCAGCTTGGAAATTGCACGTGCCAGACCGACTTTCCGGGAACCATGATTCAAGGGCTTCCACCTGGACCGGCGCCTCGGTCGCCCGGCCTTCGCTCTGAAGTGCCGGCAAATCAGGCGATTGCGCCCCTAAGACTACGGGAATGCCGACCTCAAATTAAAGGGTCTACTGGATACCGAGCACCCTGAAGAGCCTTCACACTTGAAATTGGAAACCTAATTTTGGAAACCATTATGGAGGCTTTCCTATGCGAGCAAAGACAACAACTATGTTGTCTGCGTTGCTCTTGTGCGGCACCTGGGTAACGGCCCAGAGCATATCTCCCAGCAGCACAGAACAGAGTAGCAGCATAAGTCAAACCAATCAGACGACTCAGACGTCTCCTTCAACCCCGAGTACTGCCCCGACCCAGAGTACATCTCCAGCTCAGAGCAGCTCTCCGACGCAGAGTCCATATCCCAGCAGCACGAGCCAGACCAGCCCGAGCGCAGGACAGACGACCCCATCTTCTGGAGTCTCGCCAAGCGGCGCGAATGCCGGCGCGTCGCCAAGCACGACTTCCACTCAGAGCACGACGACTACGACCCAAAGCCCCGACCGCAGTTCTCCTAGCAGCGAAACTCAGGGTCAGAGCGCGACTGGCACGTCCTTGAGCGGATCTACTCCGAGTGCGACTGGCACGCCGGCGGGCAGCATGGCTGGCGGAAATACGATCAAGGGCTGCCTGAGTGGCTCGCCGATGACGGGAACCTACCTGCTCACCGATAGCCAAAGCGGAGTCAGCTACAACCTTGTAGGGGCCAACGACAAGCTTCGGACCCATGTGGGCGAAGAAATCCAGGTGACGGGACAGCCGGCGAGCGGAATGGTTGGAACCTCCCCCGACGGGTCCGGCACGGGTGCAAATCCCTCGCCTGAGGCCTCTTCCAGCAGCCAGTCAGGGGTAAGCAGCACCAATCCGAATAACAGCGCGGGCAGCGTTTCGGGGACCGGAAATTCCAGCACCGCGACCAGCGGGAATACCAGCGGCACGAGTCAAAGCGGCAATCGAGCCGCCCAGGTGTTTCAAGTCACCGATGTGACCAAGCTAGCAGATCATTGCGCCGCCCAAGGCGTCACGCCCTCTGCTTCATTAGGCAATCATTACGCGAGCGCAGGTCTGATGGCCGCCAACCTGGAACCGCAGCAGACGGGCACCAGCACCGGCTCGAATACAAGCTCGACGGGACAGACGGGCAAGAGCACAACTCCGATGCCCGAAACCGGCACCCAGACCGCAACTCCGTCTGCACAAACGGCAACGCCCAGCACTAACTCGAGCACGATGCCACCCAGCACCAGCACCACGAATTCAACCACGACCACAACCACAACGCCAGGTACAACCGCGCCGGGCACGGCTTCTCCGAGCGCCACGACTCCCAGCACCGCGCCTTCTAGCACAGCGACGCCGGAGTCAAGTACGACCTCAAGCGCGACGGGAAGTTCGTCGCGGCCATCAAGCGGTACGCCAGCGCCGGGAACCACGCCGAGCACAACCACGGGTACTTCTCCCTGTACCACTACTCCGGGAACCACTGCGCCGAGCCCGTCTACCAGTGGTCAGGCTATGCCGGGTACCACAACCGCGCCTTCGGCGACTGCGACTCCAGGCAGCACGACGGCCTCCGGTACGGCGACGAACCCTTGCCTGACACCGCAGTCCAGCACGACTCCTCCGCCGCAGCAACCACAGTAGCGGGTGCGCAGGATTAACGTAGGGGGCCTGGAAAATCGGGCCCCTTTTTCAGAATGAAAAGACTGGCGCTGGACAACCAGGCTTGCTGGTCGGACAATTACAAAGTGGTTAGCTGAATTAGCGTATATGCAAACGCGAACTCTGTTCCTCTCAGGGCTGCTCCTGTTGCCCCCTTTCTGTCATGCGCAGACGGATCAGAAATCCTGGACAAGCGCCGACCAGCAACAGGGCGCTTCCGGGAACTGGAATCAAACCCGTACCACCACAGTCCATAAGGAAAACAACGGCCGTACCGTGGACCAGCAATCGGTCGAACGGCGCGGGCCGGACGGCAGCTACGTTCCCTATCTCGATACGGAAAAGGAAACGGTTCGGGTGAATGCAACCACGACGCGAACGATCGAGCGCGCATTCGGGCGGGATCCCGATGGTGGGAAGAAGCTCACGCAAGTGACTGAAGAAGAGACGCGTACTCTGCCGGGTGGCGAACAGAAGGCGGTCCGCACGACTTCGAACCCCGATGTCAACGGTCAGTTGCAGGTGATCAGGCGCGAAATCGAGAATACGCGGCCGACCGGTTCTGGTTCCGAGGAAATCACCACCACCATTCTAAGTCCTGACATCAATGGCGGGGTCGCACCTAGCCTGAAGATGGAAGAACATCGCACGCGAAACAAAGACACGGTGCAGTATAGAAAATCGACCCTCCTGCCGGACAGCAACGGTAATTGGCAGCTCAGCGAGATTAGAGAAGGAGTGATTAAAGATAACGGCAGAGAGCAGACTAAGGAAGAGAATGTTCTCAGGCCGGGCTCTGACGGTAAATTCGCGGTCGCGGAACGAACGGTGACAAAAGAGTCGGAAGACAATCGAGGAGATAAGCGACAGACCGTCGAGAGTTACTCCACCGAGGTTCCGGGAGGAGTTGGCGATGGCAGTCTGCAATTGAACCAGCGAGTTACCACGACTCACCAGACGCGCCCTGGCGGCGGAGAATCCACCGTACAGGAGGTAGAGCAGCGCAATCCTGCGTCCCCGGCGCAGAGTCCGAAACTGACGCAGAAGACCATCGACATTGTCCGACCGACCCTCAGCGGCGCCCAGGAGCGGACCCGAACGGTTCAGTCACTGGACGCCAATGGAAATCTCGGCACGGTATGGATCGACACTGGCAGGATGTCCGGCAGTCCTACCATTCAGGTTGACACCAAGAAGAACGATGATTCGGCGGTAAAGGTCAGCACCGCGAGTCCCTCCAAACCGAAGTAGGAAAATGCCTCAGCATAAGTGGGAAAGAAACTGCAGACTCTCGCTGGTTGCGGCGCGTTTCTAACAATAACTTTACAGTCAATTTACACCGTGCTTGCGCCTGCGCAACGATGAAAAGCCGCATCCGGCCCAGAATCGACGGCGGTCGCAATGAAGGTGGAGTTAATCGCGCCACTTCATGACCAAAGCTGTCTGATGCTGCGGCCGCCTTGCTCCCAGGGTACAGCGATAGACAGGGACTCCGGTCGAATCCGGAGCCACAGATCTTAGCGGCCATAGCAAGGAAATCAGAGAAGGGGGAGTACGGGGGACCTCGGTCTTAGGCCGGGTAATCCTTCCTACTTACCCCGATTTTGCCCAGGTTAGCCCCCCCTTCCCCGCCTAGGCCGGTGTGTGCGCATGCAATTAGAAGCCATTGCACTCACTCTACGTGTGTCTACGTGGATCGAGGACTGAATGCTCCACGGCCGGAGGCTTGGCGTGCCCAGGAATTCGCAATACGAGGTGAGGACAATGAAAAGAAAAACGCTGCTGCTGGTGGGTTTGACGTTGGCCATTGCGAGTACGGTGGGAATTGTAGTCTCGGCGCACGGCCCGAAAACCGCCGCAAGCAACGTTAGCCAGATCACGGATGCGGCTTTCCGCGATGGCCTGTTCCAGGCCAAGCTCGACGTTCAGCGCGGCAAAGCACCCCACTTGTTGAGCGGCCGCTGGAGTACCTTTTCCGACCGCGCCCTGTTCATAGCTGGATACCAGCAGGGTTACCGTGAGTTCTCCGCGGCTCAGGCCGGGACGTTGCCTCAGCCTACGGTCGCACAGCTGGCGGGCTACGCGGATGGAATGGTGGATGGAGCGGGAGACCGCCGCCTCTCGCAGCCCTTTCAAGTTGAACGAACCGAGAAATTCAAGAACGCCGGCCAGACGAGCGCAGCAGCCAATGAACAGTACAAGCAGTATTACCGCCGCGCCTACTCCTCCGGCTACCAGCAGGGTTACTACGCCCAGCCGGACCAGCAGGAACTGAAAGCTGTGGGGCAGACTTCGTCGCCCTTCTAGGTTGAGCTCTGAATGAAGTTGCCCCCCCCCAAAAAACGCCTCAGGAGCATGTCCATTTATGAAGCACGCGTTGTCTCTCAGGTTGATCGCCGTTCTCTTCATGCTGGTGGCAAGTTTCGAAAACTCGCGTGCGGGCAGCAGCGCGGCCCCCAGCAATAATCCGTCGGGATCAGGCAATTCTGCGTTGATGGGCAGAGTCCGTTTTGAAGGTGCCGCCCCCGCGCACACTCGCATCAACATGTCCACCGATCCGAGCTGTGCGAAGGCGCACGCAGGCGCAGTAGTCAGTGACGATTTTGTGGTGGGAAATGATGGCGCGCTGGGCAACGTTGTGGTCTTCATTTCCGACGGCCTGGGCGACCGCAGTTTCGACGTTCCCAGCGCGCCGGCAGTGATCGAGCAGAAGGGATGCGTGTATCAGCCCCACGTGGCTGCGGTCCGCGCGAACCAGAAGATCAAAGTAGTGAACAGTGATAACACGATTCACAACATTCACCCCGTGCCCGCCAACAATCGTGAATGGAACAAGGCCGAACCGGGCGGCAGCACGATTGAAGAAAGCTTCGCGCGCGAGGAGATTGCCATCCCCGTGAAATGCAACGTGCATCCCTGGATGCGCAGCTACATCGCGGTTTTCAAGCATCCGTTCTTCGCCGTCACGGGGAAAGACGGGAGCTTTGACCTGCGTGATCTGCCGCCGGGTGAGTACACCGTTAAGGCCTGGCACGAAAAACTAGGGACTATGACGCAGAAGATCAAGGTTGTACCGGGAGAGTCGAAGACAATCGACTTCGTGTTTAAAGCCTCGGGCCGGCCGATTTCGTAACCGGCATGCCAGGCTCTCCGTCCAGCCTGGCGTAGCTGTATTTAACCTGGTGGAAGGGGGAACGTGTGATCGGTCCCTTGCTGCTCGCCCCGGGCGACGGTAACCAGGTCATCGACTCGCGCTCGATGTTGTAGTCCCATTTCTGCCCACATTCGCGACAGTCTCTGGCTGCGCCGCCGGAAAACACGATCTCTTTAAATCCGATTCCTTTCGCCTGCTCGCTAACCGCCCGCGAACTAACTACTTTGAAGACTCTCTGCGGGGTTAATCTTGACGATTGCACGCGGAGCATCGTGTTGTCTTTGCCTGCGATCGTCACGCGCGCGGGAATCCCCATTGCCAACAGCTTGCTCTCGAACTGCCGGGCAAAGTTCGCACGAACTGTAGCGCTGGTTTGTGGCTGTGCCTGCATCAGTGAACTGATTGAGAGCACGATGCCTAGCAGGAATAAATGTCCAATCCTTGACCCGGTTGCGTTCATGGGGTGGAAGCATACCCCGGACCCACAGTTCCATCTACGTCACGGAAGTAACCTCCGCTTCAATTCCGGTTTCCCGCGCCCCCGGCTCCAGACCGTAAAGTGCTATCTCACCGGTGATAGCGATATCCGAATAGATAGCCGCGGATGGGAAAAGCGCAGCTTCCGCAATGGGACCGCCGCCCGAGGTGACCTTCTGTTACGGCAGCCGTATCAATGTCCTAGCAAGCTAGGTCGAATACGAGGTTGCGAAACTGACAGCTAGTTTGGCATAGCGAGTGCTGTTTAGCTCGGCGGCCAAGGTGAAAGCACCTCACCCCGGGGGTCTTCAAGAGGTAAAAGCAGAAGAAGTGGGCTAGGGTCTTCGGCGCTACGCTTAACCAAGCTGAGGAGGAGGAGTTATGAAAAAGCAACATTTGTTTCCTCTGTTCGTAATGGTCGTTCTGCTCGCAGTGGGATCGCTGCATGCCCAGACTGGCGAGGTGAAGGCTGCCATTGCTTTCGATTTCACTGCCGGAAGGATGAGTTTGCCAGCAGGTGAATACAGCATCACAGCGATGAGCGAGGCCGGTCGGATCCTGTGCGTCTCCGGCAGAGTTTCTAAAGGTTTTATCACTTCTCGCCCAGTTGAAAAAATTGAGGCACCAGCGACGACCAAGCTGGTGTTCCGCCGGTACGGCGACCGGTATTTCCTCCATCAAATCTGGGTGGGGGGTAACAATCGCGGGCGCGAGCTCCCGATGACGCCCTTGGAGAAAGAGCTGGCGACGAATGCTGAGCCTGCATTGGTCGCAGTACTTGCGTCCAAGTGAGCCACCACAGCCGATCTTCTCGAGTTCGCTTGCCAGATCAATGAGCCAACGTCAGGGCGTCCCAGAAACCGGTGGGATGCCCGGAGGCTTTTATCGAACGACTCGACTACCAGCTGCCACTGTCAGCACTGTCAGCCGCTTCAGCACTCACAAAGCCCGCGAAGGTTTAAACTGTATGCGGAGGCAATTGCATGAAGCGCCGGGAGTTTATCCTTGGCTCAGCTTATGGACTCGGAGCCGTATGGCTTAGCTCACAGCCGTTTGCGACCGGACTCGTGAGTCAGACGCTCAACCGAAAGTTTAGCGCCACCGATACCGTCACACTCGGGAAGACCGGCATCAAGACAAGCCGTCTGGCGATGGGCACCGGCACGGTGGGAGCGGGGCACACTTCCCACCAAAGCGCGCTCGGCGTCAAAGGCCTATCCGACCTCCTCCTCAACGGTTACGATCACGGGCTGCGCTTCTTCGATACCGCCGATTCGTACGGCAGCCACCCCCATGTCGCCGAGGCGCTCAGCCATATTGCGCGCGACAAGGTCACCGTGATGACCAAAACGTGGGCACGGGATCCAAACAGTGCACGCGCCGACCTCGACCGCTTCCGGCGTGAGCTCAAGACCGATTATATTGACGTCTGCCTCATGCACTGTGTTACGGAAGAGGATTGGACGACGCGATTCCGCGGCGTGATGGACGTACTGTCAGAGGCCAAACAGAAAGGCGTCATCCGCACGCACGGATGCTCTTGTCACAGCATCGAGGCGCTTCGCGCGGCGGCCAAGTCGCCTTGGGTCGAGGTGGATTTGGTTCGCATGAATCCGATTGGTTCGCACATGGACGCGGATCCGGGAACCGTCGCTGGCGTCATCCGGGAAATGCGAGCAGCCGGGAAAGGTATCATCGGCATGAAGATCCTAGGCCAAGGCGACCTCAGGAACCGCCAAGACGAGGCTGTGGAGTTCGCGCTTTCACTCCAGCTACTCGACGCCTTTACCATCGGCGCCGAAAGCAAGGCGGAGCAGGAAGATCTGATGCGGCGCATCGGCGCCGCCGCTTAGGCATCGTAAGGACGGATGTGCTAGGCTGGAATTTCGGTCAGGAACCCTAAGCTCTCAACAGTATTGAATCCAAATCTGCGAAATCTGCTCCAATGATAAAAGGAGATGAGTCATGTCTCTGCGCATAAACTCCGAGGCTCCCAACTTTACGGCTGAAACAACCGAGGGCAAAATCAACTTTCACGAATGGATCGGCAATGGCTGGGCAATCCTGTTTTCGCATCCGAAAGATTTCACTCCCGTGTGCACGACCGAGCTGGGCTACATGGCCGGCTTGCAACCCGAGTTCGCAAAGCGAAACTGCAAGATCATTGGCTTGAGTGTTGACCCGGTAAGCAGTCACGGCAAGTGGTCTGCGGACATTCAAGAGACTCAGGGTCACAAGGTGAACTATCCCATGATTGGAGACCCGGAGCTAAAGGTCGCAAAGCTCTATGATATGCTGCCCGCCGAAGCAGGGGATAGCTCGGAGGGGCGTACGGCCGCCGACAATGCAACCGTGCGCACCGTTTTCATCATCGGTCCCGACAAGAAGATCAAGCTGATGCTCAGCTACCCGATGTCGAGCGGCCGCAATTTCGATGAAGTGCTGCGCGTGCTGGATTCGCTTCAGCTCACGACCAAGCACAATGTGGCTACACCGGTGAACTGGAAGCCCGGGGAGGATGTCATCATCCCGACTTCCGTCACGGAAGAGCAAGCAAAACAAAAATATCCCAAGGGCTGGAAGACGCTGAAACCTTATCTGCGGGTTGTGGCGCAGCCAAAGTAAGTCAGCTGACGACATCGCGCGACAACCTGACCGCAATTCCAATAGCCCGGATTATCTGTTAGCAGCGAAGGGATGGGCGACGCGACAGGTAGGCCCATCGGGCACGGCCTGCGCCGTCGAGTCGAAAGTCACGCCGCATCGGCTTTCAACGCCTTGCCGCCGGCAGGACTGCTCATCAAGGCCGCGTCTGAAGGGATGCTTTCGGGGGAGCAAATCTCGAACAGAGAATGCAATTTTGTCAGATCGAGCAGTTCCCGCACCGGCTTGGAAGGCATCAGTGCGAGTCTTACACCAGCGCCGGTAGCCCACTGATTGAGAAACACCAAAACTCCCAAGCCGCGCGCATCAACCCGGTTCACACCCCGCATGTCCAGCACAAGGGCTCGCTCATTCTGCTGAGAAATAACCGTGTTGTACATAGTCCAGGCTCCTTCTCCCGCTACGAGCCTCCCCCGGCAGCGCAAAATCAGAACGTCTTGGGACTTCTCGGTTATCACATTCAACATGCAATCCCCCGGCATGGCCCGTTACTGCTAGGTTGAGGGGTTTAGTTTGTTTGGTGATCTGCTTCTATCTGATGTGATCAGAAGATTGAGGACGCAAAGAGTTTTCCTGTCGCCGGCATGTCCTGGCGCGGGGTTCCTAAGTCTGAGCCTGTAAAAAAAAGTAATGTGATATTCACACCGCGTTTACATCTTTCAGCATCTACTCCACTACCTTCTTTTTGCCGAACAAATCAAATCTCAGGAGGTGCACCATGGCACGAAGATTTTGGGTCGCATTCCTCGGGACTCTCGCAACCTGCTTATTCACTCCTCAAACCAACTTCGCAGACGGCAATCTGCGGCATGTGAATCACATAATTATCGTCATGCAGGAAAATCATTCCTTCGACAACTACTTCGGAGTCCTTGCGTACACAGCCGGCAGTCCTTATCACGCGCCACGGCGAGCTTGCGCGGTCAGTGACCACCACTGTGTGGATGGACTGGCTTGTACCTTCGATGCGTTGCGAAACCTAACCTGCTCCAATTCCAATCTGGACGACAACGGCTCGACGGTCTTCGCCTTCCACGCTTTGAGCCGCTGCGTGACGCCGGATCTCGATCATTCCTGGGTCGGTACCCATCGCGAGATGAACTTTCTTGGTCCGAACCAGGTTCTGTCCCAGGCTCTGAGCGATGGGTTCGTGCGCGTGAATGACTTAACAGAACAGGTTGACAATGGGGAGAGCGCGGTGGAAGACCAGACAATCTCCTTCTACAGCCAGGATGACTTGCCGTTTTATTACGACCTGGCCGAGAAATTTGCGATTAGCGACCGGCAATTCGCTTCCGTGCTCGGACCGACCTTCCCCAACCGCTCATACCTGATGGCGGCGACCTCATTTGGCCATTTGACCACCGATGACAGCTTTCCACCTCCTGGGGGCTACAAGCCGATCACAGGAACCATTTTTGATTTGTTGGATCAGAACGGCGTCTCCTGGGCCGATTATTTCCAGGATGTGCCTCAAAGTGACAGCTTCCGTCCCGCCGATGTTCATAATCTGCCACTGCCAGTTTTCTTGGCGCAGGCGGCCGGAGTAGGTTCGCTTCCGCAGGTTGCCTTCGTCGACCCGAATTTTGGAGCGACCGGACACGCCCTGGAGAACGACGAACACCCTCCGACCGATATCCAGCGTGGTCAAGCCTATGTTTCGCAGGTGGTTAACGCTGTTCGCAACGGGCCATTCTGGAAAGACTCGATCATCTTCATCACCTACGACGAGCACGGTGGCTTCTACGACCATGCCAAGCCGCCCCGGGCTCGACAGACCGGCGGGTTGAATCCGGACGGGATCAATCCCGGTCAGTGCGAAGATCTCTCCAATCCTCCTGCCAGCGAGCAACCCGGTGGAGGCGCCGAGTGCGCTCAGAATCCGGTCAGCACGACCGATACCAGCGTGAAGGACGCCGAGCAGCTGTGTCCCGACCTCGCTCGGGATCCGAGCGGTCCCTATCCCGCGGCCTGCGCCAACTTCAATCAGCTGGGAGTGCGGGTTCCGTTCCTCGCAGTATCACCGTTCTCCAAGCCGCAGTACGTTTCCCACACCGTCGGCGATCACACTTCCCTGCTGGCCTTGATCGAAAAGCGGTTCCTGAACGCGGGAGCACAACCCCTGCACCTCACATCGCGCGATCAGAAGGCCAATACACTCGAAGACATGTTCGATTTCGACCTGTCTCCCTCGCTTAACACCCCAGTAGGTCAAGCCGAGCCGCCAATTAACGACTGCACTCCCCTCCCATAGCGGCCAGCTCTGCGGGTTAGGAACAGCCATCAGCGCCCAGCTGGCCCAGCGGCTGATCTCATCATTGCCGGAGCGATTGGCGCGCCTGAACAGGCTGCGGAAAAAGTCGAAAAGCTGACCGCGGTGGCTAACGGTCTCAAGCCCGTAATAAAAATAAAGTGCTCAGTCGACCGATTTACGAGATTTACGAGACCGGCTCTATGCAGCTACCGACGATCAAAGTGATGTCGTCATACTGCTCGTGCGGGCTGAATCGTATAACTTCATCAACCAGCGACGCCAGCATCGCCTTCGGCGGCAGCTTCCGACATCGTTTTAGCCCTTCAATCAAACGTTGCTCGCCGAATTCTTCCCGGGCCGCATTCGAAGATTCGGTGACTCCGTCGGTGTAGAGCAGGATAGTGTCTCCCCTGAAGAGCTGGATCTCAGTGATCGAGCAATCCCATTCCTTAAACAGTCCCAGCACGGTCGAGGTGGCTCGAAGGTGTTCAATCCTGTCGTCGCCGCGGAGAACGAGAGGCGAAAGGTGCCCACAGTTGGCATAGCGCAAGCGCTGCGTTCTGTCGTCATATTCGGCAAAGAAGAGACTGGCGTAAATGGCGTCTACCGTGTTGTTGTAGAAGAGCTCATTCGCCGATCTCAGCATCTTTTCCGGGTGTTCCAGTGCGATCGCGCACTGGCTGCGCAGATTGGCCTGCAGATTCGCCATCACAAGAGCAGCAGGCATTCCCTTGCCAGCGACGTCGGCGACCACCAGCCCCAGCCGGTCCCGCCCCAGGTCCAGAAAATCATAATAGTCGCCGCCCACCGACCGAGCCTGGACGCAGGTTCCCGCATAGTCGAGTGTCTTGAGCGGAGGCAGTGCCTGCGGAAACAGCCTTGCCTGAAACTGTGTCGCAATCTCCAGTTCCTGTGCCGCTCGCCGCTCGGCCTCCTGCTTGGCCGCGGCCGCGCGTCTTTGTTCCTCGACCGCACGGCTTACTTCGTCGAAGCTCACCAGCGCAAAGGAGTTTCGATCGATATCCTCGAAGCGCGTGAACACCCCGCCCCAGATCGGATTCTCCTCCGGGACCGATTGACCGGTCGACGCGTCGTTCGGAACCCGGTGCTCGAATCGCACGCGACGTAGACGCGGGGCAAAGCGGAAGCGCACCCCACGGCTTCTCCACTCCAGGTAGGTTCGAGTCACGTCTTCGGTGACAAATACAACATCCGTGGGCCGGCCGATGAGCTTGTATTGTTCAGACTCCGGATCCGGAGCGATGAGCGTGAGCACGGCTGAGCCATCGGGCGGCGAAACTGCTATCCAGCGCTGACCGGATTGCAGGCGAGCGTCAAACGCCAGGTTGAATCCCAGTTGATCTAGATAAAACCGCAGGCTTCGATCCTGATCTCGAACGAAAACATTCACCGCATGGATACGGAGGTAACGTGTCTTTGGACCAGGCTGCACTCGGGATCGATCCGTGGCGGTGAGCGGAGAAGAACTCTGCGCAACGGCAGCCTTGACGTCCAATTCCTCTCTGCCTGGGTTCATAGCTCGCCCCTCAAACAGGAGATCGACCATTCACTATCGTCCACGCACGATCCGTGCCATCGCCGGCCGATCACCCGTAGTAGCGGAAATCCTTCCAGAACTCAGGCCAGCCTCGCATCGGCCCGCGGCACACGAAGATATCGGGATGCTCGACCGTTTCCTGATTCCCCACACCCAAGCGGTTCCCTGTATGCGCCGCCAGGTGACATCCGGTGAAGTTCCTCTCCACGAAACGCCGAGACCGGCCCACGACGATTAGGACCTGGGGTGGAGGATCGCCATAACCGCGTTGCCAGAAAGAATTCACGCCGCTGATCGCCTTCGGCAATCCGTACCGGGGACCATACAGATTCACCGCCCCTGCCTCGCCATAATTGGTGCCCAGAATACCCAGGTGAACGCGGTCGTCGACCGACAACCCATCACGAACATGCGCGATGGTTTCGACCAGATCCGGCCAACCGATCTCCTCCCGGAAGTCGCCATTGACTTGGGTCGCCACCTTGAACCAAGCTGAGTTAATCGGCGCTAGCGGCAAGAAAAACGCCGCGGCAATGGTTGTATCCAGAAGCAATGCGACCCAGATAGCGGTTCTGAGAGTGCCCGCCCGCCGTGATGGCAGCCAGCCTTCTACCCAAACCGCGCCAGCAGCGTAGAGCATGGGATAGCTGCCCGCCAAATAGTAGTCCCGACCTTTGCCAACAACGAACAGGAGCAACGGTACGGCGTACATCCAACCCAGCGTCCGGTACCGCTTTGCCGAGAACAAATAGAAACACAAACCGGCAACCCAGATGGGAAACGCGAAGAGCGTTATTTTAAGCTGGCCCAGAAGGAAACCGCGGTGCCTGCCTTCGGCAACATCACGCGCATGGATGTGCCGCAGAAAATCTACTGACACGAAATTATGTTGTGCCTGCCAGATCAGATTGGGCAGGAAGATCAGGAGTGCAACCGCCACGCCGCCCCACAGCCACTTGCTTTTCAGGTATCGCCGTGCGTCGGTGAGCAAGACGCCAACGACCAGGCCGGCGACAAGGAAGGGCATCGAATATTTCGATAGCATTCCGCATCCGATGGCGGCGCCGACCGCAAGCCACCAGCGAGGATCATCCGAGTGGAGCTGCCGGAGTGTCAAATAAGCAGTCAGTACCCAGCACAGGTAGTCGAACGATACATACTGCATCAGTGCGCCGCCCGCCAAACAGAACGGCACGGCGGCCATGGCTGCCACCAGTTGCGCCCATCTTCCGCCGCCCAGCAGACGGGCCATCAGAGCGGTCAAGACCACTGCCATGGCCTGGGCTACACCCGCAAAAAACCGGAATCCTGCCAACGATGTACCAAACAGCTCCAGGGACAGTCGCCCGAAGAACGGTGTGACCGGGGGATATGCCACATATCCCCACGCCAGATGGCGTGCGTCTTCCAGCGTAGCCAGTTCATCGCGCTGGAAGCCATATTTGCCGCCGCTGAGTACGTGAACCACCACCGTGGCGATTGCCAGACAGGCTACGAGCGTCAGGTCGCCCGTCCAAAATGCACGGTCGGCGCCAGCACGCGCGGCGGTGCTGAATTCAACGCGGCTAGGCACAGACATAGATTCGCGATATTACCCGGGATTTTCTTTAGTAGCCAGCCCCCAAGGGCAGCCGCGGCAGCCGCTTGAAACTCGTGGACGCACGCAAGCTGGCCGAGCGGGGGAGCAAGAACTGGTCTCATGGGGCGTGATTTTCCTCCGCCCGGAGTGCGATTTGCGGCACGGCCCTTTCTCGAGCCTCGTTCCTGACGCCCTCCAACGAGATCCTGAAGGCACCGTGCGCTCCGTCGCGGAGATGGGATGCGAATGGGTGAAATTCTACGCTCCTTATCTTGAGTGGAGTGAAGCGCAAGCCAAGCAGAGGCGCAAGGGCGCAGGCGACGACGATGTCGAGGCTCGGTCCCGTAACCTGCAGCCGTCGTCGATCCCGTATTCCCGCCTGACGAACTCGTACGCTCGTTCACGATAACGCTGATGACGGCGCTGAGATGGCATTAAGCTCGTCCGCGGTAACTTCTCTCGGATGATAGGAGAGCCACGGTTGATCTAACCGTGGCTCTATTCGCAAACGCTCTCGGCGTGAGTTGAGGCTTGAACTCCTTGGCTCCCCAGCTTTGCAAAAAGCTGCCACCCGGCCAATGGCCCGACGGCAGCATATAACCCGGGCTTGGAATCCAATGCAAACTTGCCGATCATTACCGTAACCGCTGCAGTAAGGGCGCGCAGAAATGAACCGTATCGGTGACGGTGCTTTAGTCCGGGAGCCTCAATGTCCAGAGAGGAACTCCGCCATATTGGGTGCGGTGGCTGCTGCGCCAGCGAAGCTGTTGAGGCCAACCAATTCTGACATGAAGCGCAGCGTGCTTCCGTGCTGGTAACAAGCGGTCGAGGTGAAACCTTTCTTAACGTCGGGGCCGACCACCACCCAGGGGACATGTCCGCCGCCGTTCACCGCGTCGGAGTCCACTGATTCATCAAAGACGACGATCAAAAGCCCCCCACCAGGCGTGTTGAAATCGGAGCTGCCGATCAGCGGGTCGATATTGGTCGAAAGCCAAGAGTCCGCTTGCCCCAGGCTCCCGCTATGGCCATCGTCATTGTCGTTGGGAACGATGAAAGCGTAGTTCGGGAGGGTGTGATTGGCCAAGTCCGAAGCGAACTGGGTAAAAGGAACCAGATTCTGGGCCTGGGTGCTGTTTCCGCGCACGTCGGAAAAATAAGACAGGGGGTTATGGTGTTCGGTGTAGCCGCCAGTGTCACCGCCGGTGTATCCGACCGAGGGGAGGTTTTCGGAATACTCCTTCCAGGTTTTCCCGGCGCCGATCAAATGCCGAACGATGTTGTCGGCTGAGACGTCCCCAGAAAAGCCGTCGTCATTGGTGATGATCTGTCCGGTGGTGAGCATGAAGTAATTGCCGATGGAAGGATGCGTGTTTGCAAAGTAGTTCAAGGCGTAGGCGTAGGTGGTCGCCAGATGATTTAAGTACGGCATGCTGGCGTTGCCGATGACGCTCGAATAACTGTGGTTTTCTTCGACCACGATGAAAACGTGCCCCACAGGCAGATTCAGCGCGGGAGAGGAAACCGGAACACCACATCCCGGCGTTCCTCCGGGGGGTCCAGGCGGTCCGGGGGGTCCAGGCGGTCCAGGCGGCGTGCCTCCTCCGTGGCCGGAATTGCCACAAGCCATTTGAAGCAGGCTCAGCCCAGTTAATATGCAAGCGAGTACCAGACCCTTGGAAGGTCGTTTCATGGTTATTCTTCCCTTTCCTATGGTTCAGTCCTTCGCGTAGGGAACCGTCGGTTTCTGCGCCTGGCCCATTCCCGACCGACTCGGCTGGCTGTTAGCGGAACGGGACCTTTATGGGGCTCAGATGTTTCCTAAGTCAGAAAAGTTGCTTTAGTGACTTTGCGGTCTGAGCCCGGACGAAAGTGGCCCGTCGTCCGGGTAGAGAGACCAAGTCCGAAAGGCATATCGGATAAGCTCGCCCGCGATTCAGTCCAAAGGCTCTCACCGGAGAATCTCGAGTTTTTAGAGGTCACGTTCAAATCCCTCCGGCGGTAGTCGAGGGGTTGATGCTTTTCCGACCATCGGAGTACGATCTCCCGCATGTCCCTCACTCGTCGCTCGTTCCTCGCTTTAAGCGCGTTGCTTCCCTGGGCGCTCAAGACTGCCGCGTCTCGCTCCATTCCAATTGGCTTGGAACTCTACTCGGTTCGTGACGCCCTCAAGCAAGACCCGGAAGGCACCGTGCGCTCGGTCGCCAAGATGGGATATGAATGCGTGGAATTCTACGCTCCTTATTTTGAGTGGAGCGAAGCGCAAGCCAAGCAGATGCGCAAGCTTCTCGACGACCTGGGCCTCCGCTGTTTCTCGACTCACAACGATGAACACTACTTCGACGCGGACAAGATTAATCACGCCCGTGACCTGAATCTGGTCCTGGGAAGCAAGAACCTGGTGATGGCAAGCGCGGACTTGAGAAAAGGTACGGACAGTTGGAAATTGCTCGCCGAGCGGTTGAACTCCGCAGCCGAGCAACTGGAAGGCTCAGGCCTTAAGGCTGGCTACCACAACCATAAGCCCGAGTTCACGCCAGTCGATGGGGTGCGCCCGATCGAAGTAATCGCTAAGAATACGAAGCCGTCGGTCATGCTTCAGCTGGATGTCGGCACTTGCCTGGAGGCAGGTTCGGACCCGGTGGCCTGGATTCGTGCCAATCCCGGGCGGATCCGGTCTCTTCACTTGAAGGACTGGTCTTCCGATCCGGCCAAAGGCTACAAGGTCTTGTTCGGCGAAGGCAGTGCCGACTGGAAGAGTATCTTTGCTGCCGCCGAGAAGGGTGGTGGAGTCGAATTTTATCTCCTCGAGCAGGAAGGCAGCCGCTTTTCCGAACTCGAAACCGCTAATCGATGTCTGCAGTCTTTCCGTACCACCCATGCGTAACCCGTATATGCAATAATTCCCAGCGCACAAAACCTTCGCGCATGACAGCGCAGGTTCGGCCCAAGGCGCAAGCTGCCAACTTTTCTATAGGAACGGAGAATTTTCATGAACCAGCGTTCGTGGACTCGTCGTGACTTCATGCGTATTGGGACAGGAGCTGTGGCCACCGGGGTAGCGGCAAAATTTACCTTGCTTGAGCCGAAGCCGCTTTGGGGAGCGGCCCGTCCAGTTCCGGCCAGCGACACCGTGCGGTTCGCCTCCATCGGCACGGGGGTGCGGGGATGTGAGTTGCTGGAGGCATCTTTGCGCGTGCCGGGAGCTGAATGTGTCGCAGTGTGCGATCTCTATGACTCGCGACATACTGCCGCCCAGGAAGCGGTGAAAAACACTGTTCCGGCGACGCGCAATTATAAGGAGGTTCTCGACCGCAAAGATGTGGACGCCGTCTTGCTTGCGGTCACCGACCATCAACATCGAAAGGTGTTCGTGGACGCGTGCGCCGCCGGCAAGGATGTTTATTGCGAGAAACCGATGTCCCACACGGTCGAAGACGGCTTCGCGATGGTTGAGGCGGCGCAGAAGACCAACCGCATCGTGCAAATCGGAAGCCAGCGCGTGTCTTCGATTCTCTATGCTCAAGCCAAGGAAATTTATGACTCCGGCAAGCTCGGAGAGGTGTATTCAATCGAAGCGTATTGGGACCGCAATTCGGCCAGCGGGGCTTGGGTCTATCCCATTCCTCGGAATGCCAGTGAGCAGACGATCGACTGGAACGCATTTCTTGACGGCGCCCCCAGGCGGCCGTTCAGCCCCGAACGTTTTTTCCGCTGGCGGTGTTTCACCGATTATGGAGAAGGCCTGGCTGGAGACCTCTTCGTGCACCTGATTTCGGGAATTCATTTCATCACGGGTGCGAATGCCGTGGCCCAGCGGGCACGCTCTGCCGGCGGGCTGTTCCGCTGGAAAGATGGACGGGACTTTCCCGATCTCATCGAGACTCTATATGACTATCCGAATTTCCGCGTCTATCTGCGTTGCAATTTGAATAATGATCAAGGCGAGTTCATCGGATTTTTCGGAACCAAGGGCACGCTGATCATCAAGGACTCGACTTTGACGTACACGCCCCAGAAGACGCGTCCGCAACCGGAGAGCTATTCAATTTATGGATGGCCTGGGCAATTGCGGAATCAGTATTTGGCCGAATGGGAGGCCGAGCACCCGCTGCCCAGTCCGACGAATTTCAAAGTGGAAGAGGAAGTCGAGACGTTCGGGGTGCCGTTCGGCTACAGCGATCTCGCCGACCATGAAGCAAATTTCTTCAACTCCGTTCGCACGCGCAAAAAGCCGGTGGAGAACGAAGAGTTCGGCAACCACGCCGCCATCGGCTGCCACCTGGCAAATTATTCGTATTTCAAAGATACCGCGGCGCAGTGGGATGGAGCGGGCAGAAAGATTAAGGGATAAATTTCTGCGATGACCGAGCGCCTGTGAAGGGGCGGCAACACAACATCCGGCGTGTGTTGAAATCGTTTGGCAAAATCGTTGGGCAGCCTTGAACCGGGCCACGGTTTCTGCTAAAAATTACTGCTGTATCATCGCCGCTCGTGAGGGCGGACTAGATTTTGTAACGGACCCAAGGTTACGTCGTTCGGGCAGTAAGCACCGAAACGGAAATCACTGCAAAACCCGGCGCTAGCGGAACTGTCTCCCAACCGTTCCACCAGTGTAAGACTTCGAATCTCCCAGCCCAGTTTTGGAGTTCGGATGCCG
>Ga0209154_1000482_pt1 | contig 26724 bp, 14 predicted proteins | sample GraSoiAngelo_121_FD_185878 | JGI IMG/M metagenome (GOLD analysis project Ga0209154, IMG submission 185878) | Grasslands soil microbial communities from the Angelo Coastal Reserve, California, USA - 14_0919_12_20cm (SPAdes) (version 2) | ecosystem: Environmental > Terrestrial > Soil > Grasslands ... | reverse complement strand
GAAATAATAAAAGAGTTTTTTAATATTTATATAAATAGCTATATTATTTTAGTAATAATGCTAATTCATAATAAAAAATGTTAAATCTATTACTATAAGTATTATTATAATATAAATTTTGAGTTAAAAAGTATGATATAATGAACATTATTTAAAAGAGTATAGTTTAATTGGTAAAATAGGAAGCTTCAAACTTCAAATTTCCAGTTCAAGTCTGGATGCTCTTGTTATATTTTAATTTTTTTTTTAATATTTTTATCTTATTGTTTATGTAATTAAGGTTCCTTAGCTTAATAGGTAAAGCGCATTTTTGATAAGGATGTGATCGACGTTCAATTCGTTGAGGAATCAATCAGTGCGTTAGTTAAATTGGTATAATGACATGCCACGGACATGTTTTTACAAGTTCGAGTCTTGTACGCACTTTAAATATAGAATATATTTTATGGTTTAATTAATATAATTATACAAATCACTAAAATATAAATTATACAAATTAATAGAGAATTGACTGAGTGGCTTAAAGTGATAAGCTTGAAACTTATTTGGTTGAAAGACCACATCCGTTCGAATCGGATATTCTCTGTGATATTTAATAAAAATATATATTTATAATGTTTATAAAAAATTTAATTTTATAAACGGGTTAGAGCCAGGTTGGTTAGGCGCCTCATTTGGGTTGAGGAATAGTTATGTTCGAATCATAATAACCCGATATATGATTTTAAATAATTGTATATAAAAATATATAGTAATGTATTTGATATGTAATGTATTATTTCATAATTTTAATTTCTTAAAAATATTTGTATTAAGTATTTTAATTAGTACTATTTATTTTAAGAATTAACTTTATGGCAAGTATATAAAGAGACTATTAAGGGAGAATAAAGGGCTGTATATTAAATCAGTATGGAATAATTTCCATTAAAAAACGAAGCGAATTGAAGTATCTTAGTAGCTTCAGGAAAAAAAATCAAACGAGATTCTATTAGTAGTGTGAATGAAAATAGATAATAGGCTTCAAGTAAAATGGGTTAATCTGTTTGAATAAAGGGGAACCTTCCTCTAAGCCTTAATATAATATACAAGCGAAAGAGAATAGTACTGTGAAGGAAGATTGTTTCTAATAAATTAGTAGTCTTATAAGCAGCTCGAGGTAAGTTTAATAAACATATGAGAGCGTACCTTTTGTATAATGGGTCGGCAAGTTCTAATTAGATGCAAGCAAGTATGATAAATATAAAGATAAAATAGTAAAAATATTTTATAAATCTAAGTATTAATCAAATTTGCCTAGATAATCCAATTATTAAGTAATGAATAAGTATCTAAATAGAGACCCGAAGAGTAGTGATCTTACCATGGTCAGGCTTATAAAAGGCCGAATGGGTTATCGTTGTAAAGATATCCAAAGAACTGTGGTAAGTTAGTGAAAGACAATTCTGACTACTATAGCTGGTTTTCCGCGAAACATATGTAAGTATGTGGTTTTAATTACATCATAGCAGGTACAGAACTGTGATCTCGGACAATTGTACATTAAAATTTGGGGGATTTAATTATCCTTTTTAGAATTTTAATGTCCTGTGCATATGGGGGGGTCGTGAAGACTCTATTCGCGAGTATTTGCTCTCGGAAGGGCAATGATGAATATTGAACTATCAGACATTTAACGATAAGGTTGTGTGTCAAAAGGGAAACAGCCCAGAACAAGTGTTAAGGTTCCAAAGTTTTTGTTAAGTGAAAGTAAGGAAGTATTTAAACTATACAACCAGGAAATAGGCTTAGAAGCGGCCATTTTTTAAAGACCTCGTAACAGAGCACTGGTTCAATAAGTTAACTAATAATTAACTTAATTAGTTAAAAGCGCCGAAAATATAACGGATCTAAACAAAACACCGATACCTTGTCCATAATAATAATAAGTTAAATTATAATACAAAATTTAATCTTATTTTAAATATACTTAGATACTATTTAAGTATTATTTATGGGGTAGCGGAACATTGGGTACACAGGATTAGAAATAGTAGTTATCTTCAAAAGTTGATATTAATTTTTAATGTTACCTTATATAAATATATCTATTTCCAAATTTACATTAATATATAATTGTAATTTGTTCGCCAAAAAGCGAGTTTTCCAAAAAGTTATCCCAAGTGAGAATGCTGACATGAGTAACGAAAAAGAGTATACCTCTCGCCTTAAGCTTATGGGAAAGTTAATCGGTCTCTAAATTAAACCTAAAGGATAAAATGATGAGAAAATTATGTTTTGACAACATAAATTAGTAGAGTAAAATGTTCTGGAAAAGAAACATATTCTTTGAAAGTTAAATATATAAAAGCTAAATATATAATTGTAGAATAAACTAAATAGAAAATCTACATTATATATGGTGATATTACTTTCTTAAGAAAAAAAAAACCGTACCTAAAAACTACCACAAGTAAGCTAGTAGAGAATACGAAGGCGTTTGAGCTAACAATCATTAAGGAACTCGGCAAATTGACACCGTAACTGAGGGAGAAGGTGTGCCATTCCTACTGATTAATATCAGGATAGGAAGAGGAGACATAAAATGGTGTTGCACGACTGTTTAATTAAAACACAGCACTTTGCGTAAGATGTAAATCAATGTATAGAGTGCGCTATCTGCCCAATGATGGCTGGTTAACGGATTTACTTAGGTGACTAAAATAGCCTAGGTTTTGAAGGAACCCCCATTTAATGGCGGCCTTACCTATGAGGGTCCTAAGGTAGCGAAATACCTTGGCATTTAAATGATGTCGCGCATGAATGATCTCACGATGCAACAGCTGTCTCAATGATTGGCTCAGTGAAATTGGAATGGCAGTGAAGATACTGCCTATCTCTAGATAGACGAGAAGACCCCATGCAGCTTTACTGTTACTAGTTATAGGGTATAATTTAACAGGTTTTAGTGAATAAGGTAGTTGATAGACACAATTGAAACACCTTTACTCTGGTTGTTATATCAGTAGAATAAGTTTACAATTAATATTGTTTACTGACGTCTGAATGTAATCCAAAAAAGGAGATAAATCTCAGGAGACAATGGCTAGCAGATGGTTTATGCGGGGCACAGATCCCATAAAGAGTACCTGGGAGTATCCAAATTTAATTTTGTAATATGCTACACGCAAAATATATAAAGCTTTTATTATATATTTGTTTTATATATTTTTAACTTTTATTATATTTAGTTTGTTATTTTTTATATTTACTTTTTAAAAGTATCTATAACTAATTCAGTTATATTTCTATTCGAGTTAGAACTAAAACAATTTAAACTAAGTAAGATTTTACCTATGTGGAAAATAGGTGTATATATAATGTTAATAATTAATATTTAATTATAATATTATTAGTTGTTTTTTTTATTTAACCATAAAAAGAATGATATTGATATGTACTTCCAAAGTTTAATGGCTTAATCTTGCTTTACTGTTTGACATACACGTCTATCAGTTGCGTAAGCAGGGCATAAAGACCGCAAGACGCAGTAAGGAAAGGTCTTGTATTATTGAAAAAGCTACGCTGGGGATAACAGGCTAATTGCGCCAGAGAGTACAAATTGAGTGCGCAGTTTGGCACCTCGATGTCGGCTTAGCTCATCCACATGAATGCAGGAATCATGAAGGGTACGACTGTTCGTCGATTAAAGAGCTACACGAGCTGGGTTAAATACGTCGTGAGACAGTATGGTTTCTATCTTCTAGAGGAAATTAGAGTAAAATAAGGATAGCCCCTTCGTACGAAAGGAGTTGGGTATGGTAACCTCTGGTTTACCTGTTGTTTATACGCTTAATATTAACATGATAAATAATAATGAGAATAGGTTTTCCTTAATAAGTGGAGAAAGGGTATCTACTGAATAAGGATAGTAATATACGTTAATTGTACAAATTAATTTCCTATGTCAAATAATTATTTTGGTAATACTAAATTTAAGTAAAACTTAATACTCAAGTATATATTCATAGTATAGGCATGGCAGGAAAGCTATGTTAGTTAAGATAAGTGCTGAATGCATCTAGGCACGAAGCTTACCTTAAGATACTCTTAGATTCGTAGTATAACATTACGACTAGAATAACATATATTTTATTAAAATAATTTATTTTATAAATTACTTTTAGATTAATATATGCTAATAGGCTTTGGCTGAAAGAACTTTGATGTTTTTAGGTACAGAGTACTAATTTATTATTAACTAAATAACATACTTATCAGTAAAAAATACTTTAGCCTGGTTTGCATAATAGTAATGCACCCGTTTTGTAATCGGAAGATATGAGTGCAAGTCTCGTACTGGGCTAATTAAATATATTATAATTATTAATGCGGATTGATGTAATAGTAACATACCTGGCTCATGACCAGTAAATATAGGTGCAAATCCTTTGTCCGCATATTTTAAGGCTATAGCTTAATAGGTAAAGCAAGCTGCTCATAATAGCTCAGATGAGTGTTCGAATCATTCTGGCCTTAGAAAAAATAAAATTATTGGTAAATAACTGTTATAAATACTTTTTGCTAAAATAATTATCTTAGTATTTAACAATTATTTACTTTATGTTTTATTTGTATGTATTATTGTTATGATTTTTGGTTTTAATTAAAAATCATATTTTTGTTATCTTTAATAAAAATCCGAGTGCTGGAAATGGTAGACAGGACAAATTTAAGCTTTGTTGACGCAATGTCGTGAACGTTCAAGTCGTTCTTCGGATAAAGGCTTTAGTATTTAAAACTTATTATTTTAAGTTTTTATAAAAACTATGAGGCCCAATAGTCAAGTGGTTAAGACGTAACATTTTCACTGTTAAATGCGCGGGTTCGATCCCCGTTTGGGCTTAGTTGAAAGTTTATAAACCTAAGGGGATATAGTTTAATTGGTAAAACTGCGATTTTGCATATCGTTATTTTAGGATCGAGTCCTAATATCTCCATTAATCCTTATATTAGGCTCGAGAAGCTCAACCCGGTAGAGCGGAACTCTGAAGATGTTTAGGCTATAAGTTCAAATCTTATCTCGAGCATATAATATTTTTAACTATTTATTAAAAAAAGAATAATAATAAGTTAAAAAATGGGTATGCTGAAATTGGTAGACAGGTCCCGCTTAGGACGGGGTGAAATTAATTCATATAAGTTCGAGTCTTATTACCCATAATTATAATATGGATTTATTATATTTTTAATAGTGTGTATTTTAAATCTATTGTAATTTAATTATTCCTATCTTTAATATGTAGTAGACTAATGGTAAGTCATAAATTTTTGGTATTTACTTATGGGTGTTCGAATCACCCCTACATAGAATTAATTTAAGGTGGATATAGTTCAATTGGTAGAACAACTGTATGTGGCACAGTAAGTTCCCTGTTCAATTCAGGGTATCCTCCCAAAGAATAATTTATTATTTTTATTAAAAAAGTTTTATATTAATTAAAAAGCCAGGATAGTTCAATTGGTAGAACATTAATTTCATGCATTAATAGTGGGAATTCAAATTTCTCTCCTGGCTTATTATAATTTTTTATTATTAATTTATATAACACTCAGTGGATGCTATTTGCTATTTTTATACCGACATTATATAGCTATATTAATAATACAAAGTAATGTATAATACTTTTATTACTGTGGTTTTTTTTAAAGCACTATAGTTTACTATTAGTATAGTACTAATATTTCATAACAGAATAATTATTAAGTTTAAGTATTATTAATTAGTATGTTAATTTGGACAATTTAACTTTTTAAACTATACCAATAATTTATCAATATATTTCATGTTAAATATATTTAAAAAAAAACAAAATAATACTAATGATTTATCATTAAGTATTAATTACTTAAATAAAGAAAAAAATGATCAAATAAATAATAAATCTAAAAGAGATGAATATAATAACATTATATATTACCCATCTTCAAGTAAAGAATGATTCAGTAGTGTATATAGTTACAATAAATCATATAGTAAACTATTAGTAGTTTATGATATTATATTAAATAAACTATTTGGAACTTATTGTAATATGCTACAAAATAAAATCAAAGTACTTTTTAAACGTAGACGTGATAATAAGAGTCGTTATTCAGCTAATAAAATATATGTAAGTAGAGCTGAATTAAAACATACTAATACTAAAATTCTTATTACATTATATACATATAATAAACAAAAATTATCTATAGAAAGATATATTAGAAAATTAGTTACACTTACAAAAATAAATAAAATATTAGTTGAAGAAGATATGAAGTATGTAATTACACATAAGAACAGAATAATTCATTTATTAAAAAATAAATTTTTGGTTTTTAAAAAATGAAGAATGGCTTTCTTTATCCTAACTAATAATTTAATAAATTATTTAGTATTAAACATTAAAAGAAAAAAACTTTATAAAGTACCTACATATAATATTAGATTATTAAAAAAATTTTTCAAACTACAAAAACTATTATTTAATTATACAAAAATAGTTAATTTTAATAAGTCTAAATTTAATAATTTAATTTTAAATCTAAAAAACTTAGGTTTAATTAATTTAATTAAAAAAATATATGGTAAAAAAATAGAAATTAAGTTAATAGAATTAAAATCTATACATTTAAACAGTGATATCTTTTCATCAGCTGTGGCTTTAAAATTAAGAGATAGAAAAAATAAAGCAGTTAGAGTTTTAAGAAAAGCTGTATTACAAATGGTAAAAATACCTGATTTACATACACTTATAACATTTGATGATAATGTTCAAAATATGAATAAAAATAATATTTTAAATACTATAAAACAACAAATAGTAAGTGGTGTAAGATTTGAAGCATCAGGTAGATTAACTAGACGTTTAACTGCTATGAGATCTGTATTTAAGTACAGATATGTAGGTAGTTTAAAAAATATACGTTCTTCTTTTAATAATAAATCTTCAATTATGTTAAGAGGTAATGTTAAATCTAATTCACAATATACAATTATAAATTCTAAAACACGTAATGGAGCTTTTGGATTAAAAGGTTGAGTAAGTAGTCATTAATTTAATATTAAAATATTATTTAGTATAAAATAGTTTTTATGAAAACCTTCAAAAAGCGTAATATTATACCTAATATAGGTATAGCTTAATTAATTTAATTAATAATTAAATTAATTAAATTAATATAAAATTAAATATGGATGGTATTTTCAATAGGCCTTTTATATTTTATATTAAAAATGTATTGTGAACTAAAATAAAAAAAATACTATGTCAAATTTAAATAGAAGTAATTTTCAAGCACATCCTTTTCATTTAGTATCTCCTTCTCCATGACCTTTATATACATCAATTAGCTTATTAAGCCTTACTACTTCAGCAGCTTTATCTTTCCATGGATTTGCTTATGCAGAGAATAATTTATTCTTAAGTCTAACATCTTTAATATTATCTATGTCATTCTGATTTAGAGATATAATAGCAGAAGGTACATATATAGGTAACCATACTTTAGCTGTACAAAGAGGGTTAAATATTGGTGTAGGTTTATTTATAGTATCAGAAGCTTTATTTTTCTTAGCTATCTTTTGAACATTCTTCCACAGTGCTCTTTCACCTGCAGTTGAATTAGGTGCAATGTGACCTCCTATGGGAATAGAAGCTATAGATCCTTTTGAACTACCATTAGTTAATACAGTAATTTTACTTTCTTCAGGATTTACTGTTACATATGGACACCATTACTTAATTAATGGAAAAAGAGGTAAAGCTTTATACGGTTTACTATATACTATTATATTAGCAGTTATATTTACAGGTTTACAAGGTGTAGAATATTCAGTATCATCATTTACTATTTCTGATGGAGCTTTTGGATCATGTTTTTACTTTGGAACAGGGTTAATCTCAGCCCCTTTTAAAATCAATTATCTAATTATTTAGTATAATTTTATATAAATATAATTTTAACAGAAAACAGGGTAAATTGCATAAAATTCCTATTTTAATATTATTTAGGACAATATGCAGCCAAAGATAAATAAATTATTATATTGATTATATAAAATTATATTTATCAAGGTTCAACGACTAGTAAGTAAGTGTTTTGTTAATAAACATTTTACCATGAAAACCCTGCAATTTATTATATATTAATAAATTGATGACATAGTCTTAACCATTTAGTTAATAAATGGATTTAAAGGATAAAGTCCTTAAATTGTCCACGGATTACACGTAATGATAGGTACAGCATTCTTAGCTGTAGGTCTATGACGTCTATTAGCATATCATTTAACAAATAATCATCATCTAGGACTAGAAGCTGGTATACTTTACTGACATTTTGTTGATGTTGTATGATTATTCTTATTTGTATCCATATATTACTGAGGATCTTAATAGTTAAATATTATGTTAAGGCTTTTCAAATATCCTATTAGTCAGAGCAGTTAAAGGCATAAAATTAATAGTTTTAACTATTAATTAGAGAGTTCAAATCTCTCTTCTGATAAATGTTAATTATTTCATTAATTCTATTATTATTATCTAATTCCATTACTTTAAGACGGGATAAATCAATTCTATATTCAAGAGCAACAATTACTATTTTAATTATTGCAACTATAATTTCATATGATAATTTATACTTTTTATTTTTAAATAAAGGTATAGGAATCTTTGGAGGTTTATTTCATGCCACATCTACTACTAATGCTTTCCATATTTTTATTTTATGTATTAGTAGTGTAATATTATTATTAACTTCATTTTATCCTAGAAAAGTTTGATTAAAAGAACATAGTTCTATAGATAGATTGTTATTTACTAGATTAATATATTATCAAACTATTATATTAAATAAAATGGGAGAACAATTTAAAATAATTGAGTATTCTTTAATAATATTATTTATTATTATAGGTGGTATTTTTTTAATTTCTACAAGTGATCTAGTATCTATATTTTTATCTATTGAATTACAAAGTTATGGGTTATACCTGTTATCAACTATATATAGAGATTCAGAACCTGCTACATCAGGTGGTCTTATGTATTTCTTATTAGGTGGTTTAGCATCATGTTTTATACTTTTAAGTACAGGTTTATTATATGCAAATTCAGGAACTACTAATTTAGATAGTTTATATATAATTACTAGTATATCTAATGTAAGTGAAGATAATGCATCAAGTTTACTTTATTGATATAAATCATATTATATTCATATAAGTTTATTATTTATGTCTGTAGGATTCTTATTTAAAGTTTCTGCAGCTCCATTCCATTATTGAAGTCCTGATGTATATGATGCAATACCAACTATTGTTACAACTTTTGTAGCTATAGTAGCAAAAATATCTATTTTTATTTTCTTCTTGGAATTAGTTCATTACACAGGTAAATCAATGTTTGATGTAGATTTTTCTTGAACAATGAGCTTATTATTTAGTTCATTATTATCTTTAATTATAGGAACAGTTGTAGGTTTAACACAATCTAGAATAAAAAGATTATTTGCCTTTAGTACTATATCTCATGTAGGATTTGTATTATTAGGTTTAAGCATACACACAGTTGAATCAACACAAGCGTTTATGTTTTATTTAATACAATATTCTATATCTAATGTAAATGCTTTCTTTTTAATTATTGCTATAGGTTATTCTTTATACTGTTATGTATATAAAGCTAAATCTACTAATAAAGAAGAAATTAATGAGAATTTACATGATGTAAATAATTCTCCTATTCAACTTATTGATCAATTAAAAGGTTATTTTTACATAAATCCTTTATTATCACTAAGTTTAGCTATTACTTTATTTTCTTTCGCAGGAATACCTCCATTAATAGGATTCTTTGGAAAACAGATGATATTAAGTGCAGCTATTGATAATGGTTATATCTTTATGTCATTAGTTGCTATATTAACTAGTGTTATAAGTGCTGTATATTATCTAGCTATAATAAAACAAATATTCTTCGATAAACCAGATTATGTTTTAAACACTGAATTAAATAATTTTAATGCAGATGGTTTAATTACTGAAAAAAATACTATTGTTAAAAAAGTAAATATAAAAATTAATAATATAGTTTTATCTAGTTACTTAAGTCTATCTATATCTATTATAACATTTATAATAACATTATTTATATTAATACCAAAAGAGTTATTAAATATAACTAATATATTGGCACTAATACTTTTTAATATATAAATGACAAGTACAACTTTTTTCATTATATTTATACCTATATTATCTATAATATTATTATTAGTTAATTTAATTTTAGCACCACACAATCCTTACCAAGAAAAGGACAGTGTATTTGAATGTGGATTTCATTCATTCTTAGGTCAAAATAGAACACAATTCAGTGTATCTTTCTTTATTTTCGCTCTTTTATTCCTTTTATTTGATTTAGAAATATTATTAGTATATCCTTATAGTGTAAGTGGATATAATAATGATATTTATGGGTTAGTAATTATGATGATATTCTTTGTATTATTAACTTTAGGATTTATATTCGAATTAGGTAAAAATGCGTTAACTATAGATAGTAGACAAATATCTACATATAATAATGTGGATGTACCTAAATCAAATATATTTCTTAGATCATCTTTTTTAGATTTTTAATTAAGGAATAAAAAGTAATAACTTTTTAGTCCATATTGTATTTTTTCTAACTTATATTATATATGAATAATGTTATTATACTTCATTCTAAAGCTTATACAATTAATTATTATATTACCTTTAATAATTATGGTTAAATGTTGAAGTATATAAATATATTAAACTTGTGATATAAATGTAATTTATAATATAAAATTATATATTAGAATAGTAGGGAAGTCCAGTGATTTAAATATAGCTTTTTTAAGTGAAGTATAAGCTTAGGTAATACACAGAAATTAAAAATAATAAAAACTTTAAGTATTTTATTATAACTATTAAATAAAAAGCCTTAATAAATCCTTTTTTTAGTTAAATATTACATAACAAGACCCGGCTTACTTATATCCAAGTAATATATTTTAAAATAAATTAAGCAATTAAAAATTGTTTAAATTTTTCTTATACTTGTAGTAAAACAAAAATATTTACAAATGTTTAAATATGAAACAATAATAAGTCCTCTTGATCAATTTGAAATAAGAAATTTATTCAGTATTGATACACCTATATTAGCTAATATGAACCTATCTATAACTAACATAGGTTTATATATGACAATAGCTACATTATTATCTTTTTATTTTGGTATTTTAGCTACTAACCATTCAAGAATTACTCCAAACAAATGATCTTTAGGTCAAGAAACACTATACGCTACTGTACATAGTATAGTAACAAGCCAAATTAATAATAAAAATGGACAAGTTTACTTCCCATTTATGTATGCCTTATTTACTTTTATTTTAATAAATAATCTTATAGGTTTAGTACCTTATAGTTTTGCATCAACATCTCATTTTGTATTAACATTTTCACTTAGTTTTACTGTAGTGTTAGGTGCTACAATTTTAGGATTCCAAGTACATGGATTAAAATTCTTTTCTCTATTTGTTCCAGCAGGTTGTCCTTTAGGTTTAGTTCCTCTATTAGTTTTAATAGAATTCATTTCATACTTAGCTAGAAATGTATCTTTAGGACTTAGATTAGCAGCTAACATATTAGCAGGACACATGCTATTAAATATTTTAAGTGGATTTACATATAATATTATGACTTCTGGTATTATTTTCTTTGTATTAGGATTATTACCATTAGCATTTATTATAGCATTCTGTGGACTAGAATTTGGTATTGCCTTTATACAAACTCAAGTTTTTGTAGTTCTATCTTGTTCATATATTAAAGATGCATTAGAATTACATTAATTATGTTTTATAAAAAGATAATTTATAAAATTTAAATATATAATTAGTTATTGATTATATATTAAAAAAATATTATATATTAATACATAGTAATATATGTAATATATATAGATTGAACTTAAAAAAAAAGGGATATGTTGCATAGGGCTATGCATTTTGATTGCAGATCATAAATATAAGGTTCAACTCCTTCATATCCTTTATAACTATAAACATTACTTATAATAGTCTAATATATTTGTATTGTTACAATATAGATGGTAATAGACTAATATTATAAAAGTATAGTAAAATTTACTTTTAGAGTTTTGTAAAATTGTTTAGTAACAGAATAATGTTACATTAATATGTATGTGGCTATTTTTAAAAATATAATTTTATTCATTATATAAAATTAAGAATATAAATAATTATTTAATAATTAAATATATGATGATTAAACTATAACAACGGTGTAATAAAATGAACTTTTTTATATTTTTTAAATTTGTACAATAGATTTTATAAAATAAATTTCTAATTTTATAGAGCTAATTAAATTTAAAATCTAAAATACACTGACTTTTAGGTAAAGTATGACCTCTTCTTTTGAACTTTCTAAAAACTTGTTTAAAAGCCAAATTATTTTATCTAAAAATGATAAATACAATAACCTAAATATAAAAACATCTGGTATTAGTATGTGATTTGAAAGATGATTCTTATCTTCAAATGCTAAAGATATTGGTGTGTTATATTTAATATATGCTTTATTCTCAGGTTTAATAGGTACTGCCTTCTCTGTATTGATTAGATTAGAGTTATCAGGACCTGGTGTACAGTATATTGCAGATAATCAATTATATAATAGTATTATAACTGCTCATGCTATAATAATGATATTCTTTATGGTAATGCCAGCTTTAATTGGAGGTTTTGGTAATTTCTTACTTCCATTAGGGTTAGGAGGTCCTGATATGGGATTCCCTAGACTTAATAATATTAGTTACTTATCTTTAATACCTAGTATTGTATTATTCTTATTTGCTGGTGGAATAGAAAATGGTGTAGGTACAGGATGAACTTTATACCCTCCTTTATCAGGTATACAAAGTCATAGTGGTCCAAGTGTAGATTTAGCTATATTTGGGTTACACTTATCTGGTATATCTAGTTTACTAGGAGCTATGAATTTTATGACTACAACATTTAATATGAGAAGTCCAGGTATAAGATTACATAAATTAATATTATTTGCATGAGCTGTTGTTATAACAGCTATATTATTATTATTATCATTACCTGTTTTAGCTGGTGGAATTACTATGGTATTAACAGATAGAAACTTTAATACATCATTCTTTGAAGTAGCAGGTGGTGGTGATCCTATATTATACCAACATCTGTTTTGATTCTTTGGTCATCCAGAAGTTTATATTTTAATTATCCCAGGATTCGGTATAATAAGTACTACAATTTCAGCTAACTCTAATAAAAGCGTTTTCGGGTATTTAGGTATGGTTTATGCTATGTGTTCTATTGGTATTTTAGGATTTGTAGTTTGAAGTCATCATATGTACACTGTTGGTTTAGATGTTGATACAAGAGCTTATTTCACAGCTGCAACTTTAATTATAGCAGTGCCTACTGGTATTAAAATCTTCTCATGATTAGCTACTTGTTATGGTGGATCTTTACACTTAATACCTTCATTACTATTTGCATTAGGTTTTGTATTTATGTTCACTATTGGGGGACTAAGTGGAGTTGTTCTTGCTAATGCTTCACTTGATATAGCTTTCCACGATACTTATTATGTTGTAGCTCATTTCCATTATGTTTTAAGTATGGGTGCTGTATTTGCCTTATTTAGTGGATGATATTTCTGAATTCCTAAAATCTTAGGATTAGATTATAATATGTTATACGCTAAAGCTCATTTCTGAGTATTATTTGTTGGGGTTAATTTAACATTCTTCCCTCAACACTTCTTAGGATTACAAGGTATGCCACGTCGTGTAAGTGATTATCCTGATGCTTTCACAGGATGAAACTTTATTAGTAGTGTTGGTTCAATTGTTTCTGTTGGTGCAACTGCATTATTCTTACACATAGTGTACTTACAACTTGTAAATGGTAAAGCTGTATTTGGATATCCTTGAGCAGTTCCTCAACTATTCAGTGATTATTTACGTATACTTAAAGATAAATGTGCTCCTGGTTTAGAATGAGCTTTACATAATCCTCCTAAACCTCACGCATTTACTAGCTTACCATTACAAAGTGGGTTTAATATATCATTAAAAAGTGTGTCAAATAAAGTTAATTTAGGATTAATAGCTATTGTATTAGGGTATCTTTTTAACGATAGTTCTAATATTAGTTTTATTTGTGACGCACCTAGAGCTTGAGGATTATACTTTCAAGACAGTGCTAGTCCACAAATGGAAGCTTTAGTAGAATTACATGATAATATTATGTATTACCTAATTGCTATTTTATTTAGTGTTGGTTGAATACAAGGATCTATTATTAGAAACTTTGAAAGTTCAAAATCTCCTATTAGTAATAAATATCTTAACCATGGTACATTAATAGAATTAATTTGAACAATAACTCCTGCATTAATCTTAGTATTAATAGCTTTCCCTTCTTTTAAACTATTATATTTAATGGATGAAGTTACAGATCCTTCATTATCTGTATTAGCAGAAGGTCACCAATGATATTGAAGCTACGAATACCCAGATTTCTTAAATAGTGATGGAGATTTTGTAGAATTTGATTCTTACTTAGTACCAGAATCAGACTTAGAAGAAGGAGCTTTAAGAATGTTAGAAGTTGATAATAGAGTAATACTTCCTGAAATTACACACACTAGATTTATCTTAACTGCTGCAGATGTTATACATTCATTTGCAATACCTGCATTAGGAGTAAAATGTGATGCTTATCCTGGAAGATTAAATCAATTTTCTGTTCTTATTAATAGATTAGGAACTTTCTATGGTCAATGTTCAGAAATTTGTGGTATATTACACAGTTCTATGCCTATAGTTGTTGAATCTGTACCTTTAGTTAAATTCCTTTCTTGATTACAAGAACAATAGTAATATAAACTTACTAATTAGTATAGTTAAATATAACTTTATAAAATTGTTAGATTACAATTAACTTGTTATAAAAATAAAAATATTATAACAAACCCTCATAAAATGAGAAAATTGCATTATAATAATATACAGCAATATTGGGAGAAGAAAATATTTGTTTTTAAAGCCCATAAATTAAAAAAATCTTTTTGAAATAAATTTATATTGAAAAGTACGACTAAAATAAAATTTATTTTATATATAGGTATATAATACCTTACGTTTTAGTTCTTATTAGTTTAATGGTAAAACAAAATATTTTTAATGTTTAAATCTAAGTTCAATTCTTGGGTAAGAAAAATTTAATTTTTAATTAAAAGACATTAATTTATAATTATATACAATGAATTTATCACTAATTTTATTTACAATAGGAATTTTAGGTTTTGTTTTAAATAGAAAAAACATTATATTAATGCTTATTTCAATAGAAATAATGTTATTAGCTATTACATTTTTAATATTGGTTAGTTCACTTAGCTTTGATGATATATTAGGTCAAACATATGCTATTTATATAATTGCCATAGCTGGAGCAGAATCTGCTATAGGTTTAGGAATTTTAGTAGCTTTTTATAGATTAAGAGGAAGTATTGCAATAGAATTTAAATAATGTATCTAGCTATAATTATCTTACCACTATTAGGATCAATAGCTTCTGGTTTTTTTGGTAGAAAAATCGGAGTTTCAGGTGCTCAAATAATTACATGTACAGCTGTTATAATGACAACAATCTTAGCTGTAGTTGCTTTCTTTGAAGTTGGATTAAATAATATACCTGTATCAATAGAGGTATTTAGATGAATTGATTCTGAATCATTAAATGTATCATGAGGATTTCATTTTGATTCCTTAACAGTTTCTATGCTTATACCTGTACTAATAGTTTCTTCTTTAGTACATATATATTCAATAGGTTATATGAGTCATGACCCTCATAACCAAAGATTTTTTAGTTATCTAAGTTTATTTACATTTATGATGGTTATATTGGTTACAGCAAATAACTATTTATTAATGTTTGTAGGTTGAGAAGGTGTTGGGGTTTGTTCATATCTTTTAGTATGTTTCTGATTTACTAGAATAGCAGCAAATCAAAGTTCTCTTTCAGCCTTTTTAACTAATAGAGTGGGTGATTGTTTCTTAACTGTAGGTATGTTTGCCATACTATGATCATTTGGTAATTTAGATTATGCTACTGTATTTTCATTAGCTCCTTATATGAATGAAAATATTGTAACTATTGTAGGTATATGTCTATTAATAGGAGCCATGGCTAAAAGTTCTCAAGTAGGACTTCACGTATGATTACCTATGGCTATGGAAGGTCCTACACCTGTATCTGCATTAATACACGCTGCTACAATGGTTACAGCTGGTGTATATTTATTAATGCGTTCATCTCCTTTAATAGAATATAGTTCAACAGTATTAATTTTATGTTTATGATTAGGTGCTATTACAACTGTATTTAGTTCTCTAATTGGTTTATTCCAACAAGATATTAAAAAAGTTATAGCTTATTCTACTATGAGTCAATTAGGTATGATGGTTATAGCTGTAGGTTTATCTTGTTATAACATAGCTTTATTTCATTTAATTAATCACGCTTTTTATAAAGGACTTTTATTCTTAGGAGCTGGAGCAGTAATACACGCTGTAGCTGATAATCAAGACTTTAGAAGATATGGAGGATTAAGACCTTTCTTACCTCTTACTTATTCAGTAATGCTTATAGCTTCATTAAGTTTAGTAGCTTTCCCATTTATGACTGGGTTCTATTCAAAAGATTTTATACTTGAATCTGCATACGGTCAGTATTATTTTTCTAGTACTGTGGTATACGTTATAGCTACTATAGGAGCAATGTTTACTACATTATATTCTGTAAAAGTTTTATATTTAACATTCTTAACTAATCCTAATGGACCTTTAATTAATTATAAACAAGCACATGAAGGTGATATCTTTATGAGTTTACCTTTAATGATTTTAGCTGTGTTCTCTATATTCTTTGGTTTCATAACAAAAGATATGTTTATAGGGTTAGGTTCAGGATTCTTTTCAGATAATGCTTTATTTATACATCCTTCTCATGAAATAATGTTAGACACTGAGTTTGGAGTACCAACTCTATTTAAATTATTACCTTTAGTTTTCACTATATCATTAAGTATAATTGCTATAGTATTATCTGAATATTTATCTACAATATTAATTTACTTTAAATTCTCTAGAGTAGGTTACAATATATTTGGTTTCTTTAATCAACGTTTCTTAATAGAACTATTTTATAATAGATTTATTACAGGAATAGTATTAAAATTAGGAGGTCAAACTACTAAAGTAATTGATAAAGGATCAATTGAATACTTAGGACCTTATGGGTTAGAAAAAGGATTATTAAATATTAGTAATAATATAGCTAAATTAAATACTGGAGTAGTTACATCATATGCATTATATGTTTTAGTAGGGTTAGTATTCTATATACTATTTAATGCATACGTTAACGGTGCAATTACTATATTAGTAATTTGTACATCTTTAGTTTTTTGTTTAAGTAATAATTTCTTTTTAAAGAAAATATAAATAGTTTTACTATTATTAATAGATCCAATTCATTGCCTCAATGAATAGTGGAATTAATAGGACAAATTATTAATCCTGGATCCTATCCTCAATGGTTTACTAGTGAAATGGTAAATATATTTAGTAACATATTATAACGTTATATGTTATAATTGAAGATACTCCTAATATAAGCACATATCCTGATTTTATGAGTTTTTTAGCATCAGCGCAACAAGTTTTTACTAGAATAGATACATTTTGTGATTATTTACAAGAGTCTTTTAGTTTTGTAGATTCTGATGTACAAAATTATCAGGAAAATCTGTATAATTCTTTAAGAAATCATATTAATAGATTACTGGAATATTTACGTTCTATACAAAGTAGTGGAGTATTTCATGGTAATGAACTTTCTGAGTCTGAATTAGAATGTCTAACTGATGTTATATGTGCTGGAGAACGTTGTCTTTATACAATAAATGATAACTTAAATTATTGAAACTAATAGGATAGTTATATTAGTTAATAATAGTATAAAAAAAAAAAAGAAATTAGCTCAATTGGTAGAGCATCCGTTTTACACACGGCAGGTTAAGTGTTCAAATCACTTATTTCTTAAATTAAGTATAATATATAACTATTAGTATTTTAAACTTAATTATTATTAATATTTATTACCTAAAAAGAGAATAAATTATTTTTATATTGGTGATTTTGTTGTAAATTATACATAATATGTATACATATATATAAATACATAGTAATGTATTAATACAATATAGTACATATAAAAATACATTAAAAGAAATAATAATTTATACAACTTTATCTATTTATATTAATAATTTCGCTTAATATGAACCATATATTATATATAACATATGTATGTATATTTTTATTTAAGTAAAATTAATAAGGTTTTATATAAATATTTTTTAATTAAAATATGATGCCTAAATAAATAGAGTAAATAGTAAAGATATTATATTAAATTAAAAAAAAGTAATAAAAAATATTATAGAAAAATGAGATTATTAAAAAGCCATCCTATTCTTAGATTAGCTAATTCTTATCTAGTAGATTCACCACAACCCGTAAACCTTAGTTACTTATGAAATTTTGGTTCTCTATTAGCCTTTTGTTTAGTTATACAAATAGTTACAGGTGTAACTTTAGCAATGCATTATAACCCTAGCGTAGCAGAAGCATTTAATAGTGTTGAACATATTATGCGTGATGTAAATAATGGATGATTAATACGTTATTTACACAGTAATACAGCTTCAGCATTCTTCTTCTTAGTTTATTTACACATAGGAAGAGGTATGTATTATGGATCATATAGAGCACCAAGAACTCTAGTATGAACTATTGGTACTGTTATATTTATATTAATGATGGCTACAGCTTTCTTAGGTTATGTATTACCTTATGGTCAAATGAGCTTATGAGGTGCTACAGTTATTACTAATCTTATGAGTGCTATTCCTTGAGTAGGGCAAGATATTGTAGAATTTATTTGAGGAGGTTTCTCTGTAAATAATGCTACATTAAATAGATTTTTCTCACTACATTTTGTATTACCATTTGTATTAGCTGCTTTAGCATTGATGCATTTAATAGTATTACACGATACAGCTGGGTCAGGTAATCCATTAGGTGTTTCAGGTAACTATGAAAGAATTTCTTTCGCACCTTACTTTTTATTTAAAGATCTTATTACAATATTCTTATTTATATTTGTATTATCTTTATTTGTGTTCTTTATGCCTAATGTATTAGGTGATAGTGAAAATTATGTAATGGCAAACCCAATGCAAACTCCTGCAGCTATAGTTCCTGAGTGATATCTTCTTCCTTTCTACGCAATTTTAAGATCTATACCTAATAAATTATTAGGGGTTATAGCTATGTTCTCTGCTATCCTGAGTTTATTATTATTACCTATTACTGATGTAAGTAGATCTAGAGGAATGCAATTCAGACCTTTAAGTAAAGTAGCTTTCTATGTATTTGTTGCTAATTTCTTAATTTTAATGCAATTAGGAGCTAAACACGTAGAATCACCATTTATAGAATTTGGTCAAATATCTACAGTTTTATACTTCTTATACTTTTCAGTTGTAATGTATGCTGTAACTACAATTGAAAACTCTTTCGTAGAATTAAATACTAATAAATAGTATTATTTAATACTAAAGAATATTTAATTTAATAATAATTAATAATTATGTTTAAATTAAAAATTAATTTGTTATAAAAAAAAAGTACTATAACAAATCCTTATAAAAAGAAAATTTTAACCTTTTTATAATAATACAGAGGAAATAGATAAATAATAAAAAAAATGTTTTAAAGTTCATAACTTTTAATAAGGACTTTATTAATTAAAAAATTAAAATATATAATATATTCATTGTAAATGTATAATTAAAATTTTTTTTAAGATATACCATAATTTTGTGTAATTTTATAAAAATAAATATTAATTCAAATATGCTATATATATCAACAATAATGTCTGTTCTTGAAGTGTTGGCTGTAACAGTACCTGTATTATTAACAGTAGCTTTTATAACAATAGCTGAAAGAAAAACAATGGCTAGTATGCAAAGAAGATTAGGACCTAATGCAGTAGGTTGATATGGTTTACTTCAAGCATTTGCAGATGCCCTTAAACTTTTATTAAAAGAATATGTTTCTCCTACACAAGCCAATATCTTTTTATTTTTCCTTGGTCCTATTATAACTTTAATTTTTTCATTATTAGGATATGCTGTTATACCATATGGTCCTGGTTTAATGATATTAGACTATAATCTTGGTATACTATACCTTCTAGCTATGTCTTCATTAGCTACATATGGTATATTATTAGCAGGGTGATCAGCTAATTCTAAATATGCCTTTTTAGGGTCTTTAAGAAGTACAGCTCAATTAATTAGTTATGAATTAATTTTAAGTTCTGCTATACTATTAGTAGTTTTATTAGCAGGTAGTTTAGATATAACTGTTATTATAGAAGCTCAAAGAGCTATTTGATATGTGGTACCTTTATTTCCTATATTCATAGTGTTTTTTATAGGATCTATAGCAGAAACAAATAGAGCACCATTTGATTTAGCAGAAGCTGAGTCAGAATTAGTTAGTGGGTTTATGACAGAACATTCAGCCGTAATATTTGTATTCTTCTTCTTAGCTGAATATGCTAGTATTATACTTATTTGTATTTTAAATAGTATATTATTTTTAGGTGGTTATCTTTTTGATTTTAACTATTATCTTTATCCTTATTTTTATTTATTACAATATGTAGCAGGTGATAGTTATATGTATTTAACAGATAATGGATCTAATTTTAATGTTATTGATTTTGATAATTATAGTACAATAATAGGAGCAATTGTAGGTGGTTTAGTTATAGGATTTAAAGCTTGTATAATGATTTTTGTTTTCATATGAGCTAGAGCTTCATTCCCTAGAATACGTTATGACCAACTTATGTCTTATTGTTGAACTGTTTTATTACCAATAGTAATAGCATTTATTATACTAGTCCCTTGTATATTATATAGTTTTGATATAATACCTTGTAATATACCTTTATTATAGATTAAAATTTATATGTTTTAAATAAATTATATAAACCTTTTAAACCTTTATTAGGGCTTTAATTAAATATATATTTAACCTTCTCCCTATCCTTTTAAAAGAAGGATTTGTTATTTTAAATATAATAACAAGTTATTTACAATTTAAATTTTTAAATATTAAATTGCTATATTTTTACATGTATTGCAATTATTAGTAATAACCACAAATAATGTAAAAAAGATAAGATTATATCTTGAAAGTACAGCTCTAAAGCTTAAGTGCATTACAACTAATTTATATTTAAATCAAAGTTGTAAATTAGAGTAGAAACAGAATAATGAATTGCATCTAATATAGGTGCAGGATATATACCAAAGATAACAGTAGGTACTACTAATGTTAATAATACCATAAATTCTCTTTTAGTTAAATCTGGTACAGCAACTGCAAACATTCTTGAATAGAATCCTCCAAACGCTATTCTTTGATACATATATATAGTATATGCAGCAGAAAATACAATAGAAGAACTTGCAAGTAAACCAAATAATGATGATGCTTCAAATACTCCATATAATGATAAGAATTCTCCTACAAAATTAAGAGATAGAGGTGCACCACAATTTGCAAGACATAATATGAAGAATAATATGGCAAATAATGGCATAATTTGAGCCATTCCTCTATAGAAAACTATTAATCTAGTATGTAATCTATCATATAATATACCACCAGCACAAATAAATAAACCTGGTGAAACTAATCCGTGTGCTAATCCTAAGCTAATACTTCCTTCAATACCTTGTATATTGTTACTGAATACACCTAAAAGATAGACTGCTGCATGAGAAACAGAACTATAAGCTATAAGTTCTTTAACATCTATTGTTCTTAAAGTACTAAGACTAGCATAAACTATAGTAATAACACCTATTAAATAAATTATATAAGTATATTCCATATATGCTTTAGGTAATATAGGTAATATTAATCTTAATATACCATATAAACTTAATTTAAGAACAATAGCTGCTAAAATAATACTTCCACCTAAAGGTGATTCAACATGAGCTTTTAGAAGTCAAGTGTTTAAGAAAATTGTAGGAGTTTTTACAGCAAAAGCTATGAAAATTCCATAAAATAAGAAAAGTTGTGTTAAATAAACGAAATTTCCTTTAAAAAGAGTATCAAAGTCTGTAGTGCTCATAATAGATGACATTGCTAATATAGATAATAATAAAAATAAAGAACCTAATAATGTATATAAAAATAAATAAAAACTAGCTTTTACTCTATTATCTGATCCAAAAATACCTATTAATATAAATAAAGGTGGTAATATACTTTCAAAGAATATATAGAATAATAAAATATCTAATACTAAGAAAACAGCTAATAATAGAGTTTCTAATAATAATATTATTATAACATAAGACTCTACATCTTTTGAAATTGAATTTCAATTTGATAGTAATGAGATAGGCATAATTATTGTAGTTAGTAATACAAAATATATAGATAAACCATCTACACCTAAGTAAAAGTCAAAATAACCTATTTCATGATATTCTTGTACAAATTGAAATTGATTTGTACTAAAATCAAATAAAATGAAAATTATTAAAGATATAATTAAATTAATTATAGACGTGCTTAACGCTATATATTTAATATTTGTTAATGAAACTTCATTATCTTTATTAAGTAATATTACGAATATACCTATTATGGGGATTAAAAGTAAAGATGATAATAACATTTATAAACCAAAAAATAATCAATACCTCTATATTGTATAGAATGATAATGTATCAGCCATACTTTATATGAACACCATAAGTATATTAAGGTATTAAAAAGTAAATGCATTAAGACTAGTCTTAATGTAACTTTATTATAGGCTTTAATTCTTAATATGCCTCAATAAACAATAATAAAAATATAATTTAAAATATTTAAACACTAATAAGTGTTGATAATTCCATCTATATTTAATAATAGTGTCAAATATAGTTAAAAATATAATTATTAATGATATTAACTATAATATGTATAAAAAGTAGTATATACTATAAAAGTATATTTTTATATAAAATTTAATAGTATGTTATGTTTAACTATTTTATTAAAAATTATAATTTTTAATAATAAAGTATAATTTATGTAAAAAATATAAAATTACATAGTAATGTAGTGGGTATGTTTATAAATGAAATTTCAAAAAATATTGTGATAATTTACATTTATAAACTTTACAAATATTCTTATTAGTTTAATGGTAGAACAAGATACTTCTAATATCTGAATCTAAGTTCGAGTCTTAGATAAGAATTCCCTCTAAGAAAAAATTTTTTTTTTAATTATTTGAGTTTGATGATGGCTCTGATTGAACGCTATGCAAATGCTTGACACATGCTAATCGAACGTCAATATTTAATTTTTACAAATTATGTATATTGAAGTGGTGTACAGGTGAGTAATCGGTATTATGGCTACCTAAGAGTAAGGTAAAATAAATCCCTTATAGTAACAACTTATTATTACTTATAAATACTAAATCTAGCCACCCTATGGCTACTAAATTGAAAGGTTAGGTTAACAGATTAATAATTATAATAATAAAGTATGTTTACAAAAGAAAAAGAATTTCGCTCTTAGTTGATTATTAATAACCACCGGATAAGTAGTAAATATGGTAATATCATATTTAGCTTGTGTCCGTAGTCAGGACTGAGAGGTCTATTGACCACACTGGGTCTGAAAAAACCCCAGTGCGTATAGTACAGCAGTGAGGAATTTTGGTCAATGGCCTAACGGCTGAACCAGCAACTTGCAGGAATGAGAGTTAATATAAATGATTTATTAACTTGCTTGACTAGGTCTTATAAAATTCTGGATAAAGCTTATAATGAAAACTTTATATCCATAGGTCTCGACTAAATCTTGTGCCAGCAGTCGCGGTAAGACAAGGGAGACGAGTGTTATTCATCTTTAACAGGTATATAGGGTACCTAGACGGTGTACAAAGGCTTATATTAGTACCTGATACACTTGAGTTTGATATATGAGAGGAAAATTTCAGAATTGTTGGTGTGTAGGGATGAAATCTTTTGATACCGACAAGACTGATAACGGCGAAGGCAAACCTCTATGTACAAGTACTTACTTAATTTATTAAAAAAATTAAGAACAAACTTAAATTATAAATTTAAGAAAATAAAGTACTATAACTGACGTTGAGGGACGAAGGCTCAGGGAGTGAAGAGGATTAGATACCCCCGTAGTCTGGGCAGTCAATGATGAGTGCCATAGGTTGGCTTTAAGCTGAACTATAAATGAAAGTGGAAGCACTCCACCTCAAGAGTAATGTGGCAACGCAGGAACTGAAATCATTAGACCGTTTCTGAAACCAGTAGTGAAGTATGTTATTTAATTCGATAATCCTCGAATAACCTTACCACAATTTGAATGATCTAAAATATTATATAGTTAATATGTTTTCCTAATTATATTTTTTAAACTATATTGTTTAGACCACATGCGTTGCATGGCTGTCTTCAGTTAATGTCGTGAGATTTGGTTAGGTCCATTAAATTAACGTAAACCCTTGTTTTATTTAATACAATAAAGCAGCTCTCCGCTTACAATTGGATGTGATAACAGGGACTAAGACAAGTCATCATGGCCTTAATGTTGTGGGCTATAGACGTGCCACATGTACCTTTACAAAGGGATGCAATAATGCGAATTGGAGCTAATCCCTAAAATAGGATAAAGTATGGATTGTAGTCTGAAATTCGACTGCATGAAAAAGGAATTACTAGTAATCGTGAGTAATCACATCACGGTGAATCTTATCTCAGATAGGTACTAACCACTCGTCAGGCGCTGAAAGGAGTATGTGCAATAAGTTTGGTGGCTGCTACTTGATATTCTAAATTAATAGGTTTAGATCTTTTGGCAGAAGAATCTTCGTATGCGTGACTCTAATTGGTGTTAAGTCGAAATACGGTTCGGGTTGGGGAACTAGCCCGGGATTAATTAATATTAACGATACACCCAAAAGTCTGTGCAAGGAGCATAAATGTTTTGTTTTTATATGGTTCGAATCCATAAATAGACTCATATATTGTAGTGATCGTTTAATAATTTTTATTTTTTTAAGTATAATTATAATTGTTAATAAGTGCGCTAATAAGTTATTCTAAAAAAATTAAAGGAGAGTTCCTTTATTGGTAAGAAGGGTTGAGCTGTAAACTCAATAGTAATATACTTTTAAGAGTTCGAATCTCTTGTCTCCTAGAATATTTTTCTTAAAATTTTTAATATATATATATACATATATATGTATGTAATACTTAATAGCCTTTATAGCTCAATGGTAGAGCGGGATACTGTTAATATTCTGATAAATGTTCGATTCATTTTAAGGGCTTTTACTTTTGTAAAAATATTTAATGTAAAGACATTTATTTATAATCATTAGTGTATTTTGCTATACACTACTTCATTTATTTTTCTAAATAATTTTATTTCAAACAAAAATATTATTATACAGGACTATGTATATTTATATAGTTTTTATTAATAATAACTATTTTAATAGTAATTGTAAAAATAGTTATGAAAATGGTAAGTAATTATTTAATATGTTGTATATAGTTAATGAAATGACATTTAATGGTTATAGTGCTTATAATTTAGATTTATTATACATTATTGCCATATTATTGGGTATATTAGTTATTATTAGTAAAAATCCAATTGTATCTGTTTTATTCTTAATAGGTTTATTTTTATCTATATCTGCTTATTTAATTTTAACAGGATTAAACTTTATAGGACTATCTTACTTATTAGTATATATAGGTGCAGTATCTATACTATTTTTATTTATATTAATGTTAATAAATGTTAGAATATCTGAATTATTAACAGAAAGTATAAATAGTATACCTTTAGCTATTTTATTAGGTAGTTTTTTTAACTATTTTGTAAATAATATTTTACCTTACATGGTAATGACTAATAATTTATTATATCATTTTAGTATAAAAAAAAAATTAACTAATGTAACATCTGTATCATGAGATGGATACTTAGCAGAAACTTCTCATATAACAAGTATAGGAAATATATTATATGGTAATTATTCTATATGATTAATAATTACTTCTATTATATTATTATTAGCAATGGTTGGTGCAATAGTTATAACTATAAAACCACAAACTAGTGCAAAATAGTAATAAAGTAAAATAATATTACTTTTCTCCCATATTTTATAAAAAAAAAGAAATTAGCTCAATTGGTAGAGCGTCCGTTTTACACACGGCAGGTTAAGTGTTCAAATCACTTATTTCTTAATACTTAATATAATAAGTATATATATATATATATCTAGAGATCTTAGCTTAATGGTAAAGCGTATGACTTTTAATCATTATAATAAGGGTTCAAGTCCCTTAGATCTTATAAAATATATACGGCTATAGGTTAATGGTAGACC
>Ga0209154_1000477_pt1 | contig 27026 bp, 24 predicted proteins | sample GraSoiAngelo_121_FD_185878 | JGI IMG/M metagenome (GOLD analysis project Ga0209154, IMG submission 185878) | Grasslands soil microbial communities from the Angelo Coastal Reserve, California, USA - 14_0919_12_20cm (SPAdes) (version 2) | ecosystem: Environmental > Terrestrial > Soil > Grasslands ... | reverse complement strand
CGGGGGACAACGTGACGCTGGAGGCGGCGTTGATCACGCCGGTGGCGCTGGAGGAAGGGCAGCGGTTCGCGGTGCGGGAAGGCGGGCGGACGGTGGGCGCGGGCGTGGTGGCGAAGATCCTGGAGTAGAAGTATGGAGGTAAGGAACGATGCCGCGTGATATCATTACGCTTGCGTGCAGCGAGTGCAAGAAGCGGAATTATACAACGACCAAGAGCAAGAAAAACTCGCCCGATCGGGTGGAGCACTCGAAGTACTGCCGGTGGTGCCGGAAGCATACGGTGCACCGCGAGACGCGTTAGGCCGACCACGCCGGTTAAAAAGTTAGGTTTGTTCGCAGGGGCGTAGCTCAGTTGGTAGAGCACCGGTCTCCAAAACCGGCGGCCGGGGGTTCAAGTCCCTCCGCCCCTGCCAGCCAGCACACCGTGCGTTGTCAGCGCCCGCCCATCTCACCGTTCGAATCTCCGAGGAGGTGTCAGATCATGCGGCTGTGGGTCCTCGTCCTCGCGGCGGCCGTCCTGGTGGTTCTGGGAGCGTGGGAGTTCAGCGCAGCAGCGCAGCAAAAGCCTGCGCCGCCGACGTTCTCGGGTCAATGGCTCGTGGAGTTTCCCAAGGACACTCCGAAGCGATCCTACTCCTGCGCCGTCTACCAGTATACCCGCGGCTACAAAGTCCGGCTGATCTGCACCCCCGTGAAGTAACCGGGGCTCGCCGGCAGAGCCGGCCCTCATGCCTGCCTGGGGCCTCCCCGGGGGCATGGGGCACTCATCCCCCCGCGGGGGCACGGCCGGGCCGGCGCGGCGCAACCGGTCACGGTTGGGATTTCGTCCCCCCGAGCGGTACATTGATGAACGGGACGGCGCCGCCCGAGCTCATGATCTGCGGGAGCTTCCCGTCCCATTTTTGAATCGCTTCGAGCTGGAGAATCGCCGGATTCAGCTGCGCGCGCCGCAGGGCCAATGCCTGGGCTTCGCCTTCGGCCGCCGCGATTTTCTGCTTGGCTTCGTACTCCACCTGGAGCAACCGATTCTTCGCTTGCAAGGCGTTCTGCTCGGCGGTGACTTTCGCCTCAATGGCTTGCGTGAATGTCGGTGAAAACTCGAACTGCGTAATGCTGGTGGCCTCGACATGAAGGCCGAACGGTTCGACGCGCTGCGCGAGAATGGTATCGGCCAGTTGTTTCACCGCCGCCCGCTGGGTGATCAATTGCTCAGCGGTGAACTTCGCGGTCGCCGCCTTCACCGTCTCCTGCACGTTCGGACGAAGGATCCGGTCCACAATCTCATCGCGGAAGTTCGTGTAGACCTGGACCACGCGGAGTGGATCGACCTGAAAGTTCACCGTCACTCCGGTATGCACATCTTGGAGGTCGGCCGACGCGGATTCGATGGCCTGGGTTTGGTACGCCTGGATCTGCACGTTGACCTTCGCCACGTGTTGCACGAATGGCGTCACCACGTAGAGGCCGGGTTCCTTCACCTGTCCTGTCGGGGCGCCGAACTGCAGCACGACGCCCCGATAGCCCGCCGGAACCGTGCCGAACATTTCGAACAGAAAGGCGAGCACAACACCGGCCGCAAGCATCCAACCAATCTGGCGAGTGGTCATCGCGTCCCCCCGGTCTCCCGCAGTTGGCCCTCCCGTCCCTTGCCGGCGGGAGTGTTCACCGCGCGCAGAGTCACATCGGTATTCTCCTCAACGTCGTCTTTTCACTTGTCGTAGGCGACCTCCCCGTCCGATCCGGACACGACAGATCTGCAGGGTTCGAGGAAAAGTTTGGTTTTCCGGCCATTCCCGCCCGGCACGATATGGCGAACCCGTGTTCGGCCATCCGGTTGTGGCGCGGATTTATCCTATCTGACAGTAACCCGTCCCGGGGCCAGTCGCTACCATGGTGTACGTGCGCCAGTTCGATACCAGAGGGAATGGCCGTTGCGAATCGATCGGATAAACGCCAGGTCGATCCTGAGCCTCGTCCTCGCGTTGAGCCTTGTGTTGATCCCGACCCTGGGACACGCGACACCCCTGGAATGGAGTCCGCCGGACGCCATCTCAGGCGTGGTGAATGTCGACATCACCCCCACTGATCCGCTCGGCGTCGGCGATGACGACGATCCCTCGTTGGGGGCGTATTACGCGAACCGGATCCTCACCGGCGCCGCCATCGTGTGCTTCGTCTTCTGTCACGGCGGCGGCGCGTCGGGCGCCATTGATCCCGGCCCGCAGGGTACTCCGCTGAACGAGGCGCCTGAGCCCGCGACGGCTGCGCTGCTGGCGACCGGGCTGCTGGGGTTGGGGTGGGTTCGCCGCCGCAGAAGGCTTCCCGGGGTCGATAGGCATCGGTCCTGACCCCCGGCCGTGTTCCGGCGCCCTGGCGCCGGCCGCAGCGCCAGGGCGCCGGAGAACAGCCTCCCGCCGCTCCGCGTCCTACTTGTACAGCAGCGGCGCGATCTGCTTGGAGTCGATGTTCGTCTTGTCGTACCAGAAGAATCCGGTGTCGATGTTCTTCGCCAGCTTCTCGCCCTTGAGCGCCTTGACGGCCGCCTCCACGCACTTGTAGCCGATCCCGACCGGGTTCTGCGTGATCGCCCCGGCCATGACGCCGCTCCGGACCGCGTCCAGCTGGGCCTGGCCCGAGTCGTAGCCGACGACGGCGATCTTGCCCTGTTTCTTCATCTCCGTCACACCGTTCAGGACGCCGATGGCTGAGCCCTCGTTGGCGCCGAAGAAGCCCTTGAGGTTCGGATGGGACTGCATGATGGCTTTGGCCAGATCGGTGGATTTGAGGTGGTCGCCGCCGCCGTACTGCACGTCGACGATGGTGATCTTCGGGTGCTTCTGCTTGATCTGGTTCACGAACCCATCGCGGCGATCGATCCCCGTGCGGCTGGTCTGGTCGTGCACGATGACGGCGATCTCGCCCTGATCGCCGATCAACGCGGCCAGCTTATCGGCCGCCAGGGCGGCCGCGGCGACGTTGTTGGTCGCGGCCGTGGTGACCGGGATGTCGCTGTCCACACCCGAGTCAAACCCGATGACCGGGATGTGCTCCGCGCGGGCCCGCTCGAGCAGCGGGATCACCGCTTTGCTGTCGAGCGCGGCCAGGCCGATCGCGCTGGGGTGCTTGTCGAGGGCGGCCTGCAGCATCTCGATCTGCTTGTCGACCATCGACTCCGACTCCGGCCCCTCGAACGTGACGCTGACGTTGTAATCCTTGGCCGCCTGCAGCGCGCCCTGCTTGACCGCCTGCCAGAACTGGTGCTGGAACCCCTTGGAGATCAAGGGGATGTAGGGCCTGCCCGCCGGCTGGGCCGCGGGGATCTGGACGGCAGAGGCCGCCAGGACCCCGGCCAGCACGATGCCCATGATCGCGAAGGTCATCCTTCCCGTCTTCATGACTGGCTCCCCCTCCACGGTCGGTTCGGATCGGATGGTCGAACAGACGAACCCACGACACACGTCGCCGTCTTGGCGGTCCCCTGATCTCCCCCCCTTTCCCTTCCCAGGGTCGTGCCCCGCTACTGCCGGCGCCGCCGGAGCACGTCGGCGTACACCGCCACGATCACGATCGCGCCGGTCACCACCAATTGCCACTCCTGCGGGACCGAGAGGATCCGCAGGCCGTTGATCAGCACGCTCATGACGAAGGCGCCGATGATCGTCCCCAGGATGGTGCCTTCGCCGCCGCTGAGGGAGGTTCCGCCGATGACCACGGCCGCGATGGCGTCCAGCTCGTACCCGGACCCCAGCGCCGGCTGGGCGGAGTTCAGGCGGGAGCCCATGATGACGCCGGCGAGCCCGCTGAAGATCCCGCACAGCGCGTAGACGGCCGCTTTCCAGACATCCACGTTGACGCCGGAGAGGCGCGTCGCTTCCTCGTTGCTGCCGATGGCGAAGGCGTACCGGCCCAGGACGGTCTTCCCGAGGATCAGGCTGGCCAGGATGGCCGCGCCGAAGAGGAAGAACACCGCGTTGGGCACGTCCAATCCGGGGACGAGGCCCCCCACCAGCGAATCCATGGTCAGCCCGCGCACGGCCGGCGTCGCGGTGAAGTAGATGGGCTTGGAGCCGGAGATGACCAGGGACAGCCCTTTCGCCGCCATCATGACGCCCAGCGTGGCCACGAAAGGGGGGACCTTCATCTTGGAGATCGTCACCCCGTTGATGAGGCCGGCGAGCGCGCCGGTCGCCATCCCGCCCACGATGCCCACGGGGATCGGCAGCCCCCAGTTGCTGATGAGCACGCCCATCATGACGGCCGACAGGGTCATCACCGTGCCGACGGACAAATCGATGCCCGCGGTGATGATGACGAAGGTGGCCCCCAGGCCCAGGATCCCGCTGACCGTGGTGGCGAGCAAGATGCCGACGATGTTATCGAAGGTGAGGAAGTAGGGTGACGCGAGCGAGAAGATGATCACCAGGCCGATGAGGCCGCCGAAGGCCAGGAATTTTTGCGCGGCGGCCGAGTACAGGCGGGTCTCTTTGCGGGCCGCCCCGGCGGCGATCTCCACGGCGGCCATCTGCTTCAACGCGCTCCCTCGCCGGCGTGGAGCGGGTCCGCCCCGCCGCTGCGCACGGCGGCGTACCGCATGATCTTCTCCTCCGTGGCCTCGGCCGCGTCCAACTCGCCGGTGATCCGGCCTTCGCTCATGACCACGATGCGGTGGCTCAGGCGCAGGATCTCCGGCAGCTCCGAAGAGATCATGATGATGGATTTGCCCTGGCGGGCCAGGTCGTTCATCAGCCTGTAGATCTCGCTCTTGGCGCCGACGTCGATCCCCCGGGTGGGTTCGTCGAAGATCAGGATCTCGGTGTCGGCCGCCAGCCACTTGCCGACGACCACCTTCTGCTGGTTCCCGCCCGACAGATGCTTGACCTGTTGCTGCGGGCCGGTGGTCTTGATGGCCAGCAGGTCGACAAGGCGCGCCGCGGTGTCGCGCGTCGCTGCGCGCCGCACCCATCCCAGCAGCCCCAGGAACTTCTTGAACGCGGCGAGCACCAGGTTGTTCTCCACGTCCATCCCCAGGGTCAGCCCGTAGCGCTTGCGGTCCTCGGAGAGATAGCCGAGGCCGATCCTCACGGCGTCCCGAGGGCTCTTCACGTGGACCCGTCTGCCCCGGATGAAGACCTCTCCCGAGTCCAGCGGGTCCGCGCCGAAGACGGCCCGCATCACCTCCGTGCGCCCCGCGCCCATCAGCCCGGCAACGCCGAGGATTTCACCCCTGCGCAGCGTGAAGCTGACATCCTTGATCACGTTCCCCCGCCGGAGATGCCTGGCTTCGAGCACCACCTCCGGCGCCCGCCCTGCCGGGACCTGCGGCGACGCCTGGAAGATCTCCCGGCCCACCATCATCCTGATCACCCGGTCGATGCTCGCCTCACGGGTGGGCACGGTCGCGATGGTGCGCCCATCGCGCATGACGGTGATCCGGTCGGAGATCTGCTTCAGCTCATGCAGGCGGTGGGAAATGTAGACGATCCCCACGCCGTTCCCGGCGAGCCGGCGGATGATGTGGAAGAGGTCCTCGATTTCCGCCTCGGCCAGCGCCGCCGTGGGCTCGTCCATGATCAGGACCTCGGAGCGGAAGGACAGCGCCCTGGCGATCTCGACCAGCTGCTGCGCGGCCACCGTCAGGCTGGAGACGCTGGTGCGGGGATCCATCTTCAGGTGCAGCGGCGCCAGCAATTGCTGCGTCCTTCTATTGATGTCCCTGTCGTTGACCAGGAGGTTGAACAGCCCGCCGCGTTCACGGCCGATGAAGACGTTCTGCGCCACGGTCAGGTGGGGCATCAGGCTCAGATCCTGGTGGATGATGCTGATGCCCAGCTGCTGCGCGGCCCGAGGGGTCGGGATCTCGACCTCCCTGCCCTTGTAGAGGACCCGGCCGGCGTCCTTCCGGTAGACGCCCGCCAGCACTTTCATCAGCGTCGACTTCCCGGCCCCGTTCTCTCCCACGAGGGCGTGAACCTCGCCCGGCAGGATATCCAGGCTGGCATCCCGGACGGCCAGCACGCCGGGGAAGCCTTTGGAGACCCCCCTCATGCTGACGATCGGTTCCCGCGCGGTGGAGCCGGTTCCCGCCCCGCTCGGTCCGGCGGCCCCGCGCTCCCCGGGCTCCCGGACGCCTCCGGTCACAGGCCTCTCTCGCGCGGGCGCTTGGCAAATTTCGCGGCGATCGCCCTGATCGCTTTCCGTTGTCGTTCCTCGAAGGTCTGCCGAGTCGCAGTGGCCGCCGATCCTGCGATTGTCCGCGGCGCCTGGGGGACCGGCTGCTTACCTCTGCTCCTCTTTCGATCGGCCTTTTTCCGGGGCTTCGCCATCTCGGAAACCTCCTCCTGGGCTCAACGATAACGGACCTGATCCCGGCACTCGGTCGGGGCGCTCGAGGCGCGGCGGCGGTCGAAAGATGGGGCTCTCCCCGGAGGGCGGGGGGAGGGCGTGGGGAGAGGATGGCGGAGGGGTATATATGTACGGAAGGTTGGCAGGCTCATGATCGATCTCTATCCACGACATCAAGGGGGGTGCTCGCTGATATGACGCGCATCACTGGCACCACGCGGATAGCCGCCGCACTGCTCATCGGTTCGTCGGTCCTCGTGCTGTCGTTCGCGAGGCCGGCCGCAGCCCAGATCGTGCCGCCGGAGCGAAACGGCATCGACTTCTCGGTGGCTGCCCTCTCGGGGGCCCCGGTCTGGTCGCTGGGCTTCTCCCATGTCTTTACCCCGGCGCTCGACATCGCAGCCTTCTACAGTTATCAGTCGGTGGGCGGCACCACCGCCGGGCTTCTGGATGTCGGGGTTCGGTACCACTTTCCGGTGATCCCTCCCGGCGCGGACGTCTGGCTGTCGGGCGGCCTGGCCAACGCCAGTTCGTTCAGCGGCTTCGGCAGCGCCACCGGGTTCTCCGTGGGGGCGGGAGCTTCCCTCCGGCTCACGCCCGCGCTCGCCGGGTATGCGTCCGGCAGCCTGATCGCGCTGAGCGGGACATCGAACGCGGTCATTGATGGGGGCCTGATGCTGCAGCTCGCTCCTCGCGTCTCCGGCCAGTTGGGGTACGTGACCTTTGCCGGCAACGGAGGACCCTACCTGGGAATCAACCTCTCGCTTCCGTAAGGCCGCGGCACCCGAGGCGCGGGACCCGCGCCTCGGGTGCCGCGCGCTCAGCCACCCGACGGAGGATTTGCCGCCCGCGTCTCCGTAATCCCCCTACCGCGACCAGCGCCGGCGATCCGCGGAGCGATGCCCCGAGGCTGGGGGACCCTCCGCGTTGCCCCGCGAGAGGAGTCGACAGAAGGGATGCCGGATGCCGTTTGAAGGGGTGGATCCCTGGCGCTGGCAGTATTTCGAGAGGGTCGCCATCCCCGCCTCCGTGGTGGTCCCGGTCGACGATGCCACAGGCTGGCGGTTGTTCCCTCGATACCGGTACGTCTACGACAAGCTCTTCATCTGCGAGAGTCAAGGCATCCCCCATGGTCCCCACGGCGTGATGCCCGGCAGGTTTCCCGTCTTCAGCAAACCGGTGAGTAACTTCCACGGCATGGGGATCGGCGGCAGGATCATCCGCTCGGCCAAAGAGTACGAGGCCGCCTTCACGCCGGGGCACATGTGGATGCAGCTGTTGACCGGGAAGCACGTCAGCACCGATGTCGCGCTCGAAGCGGGGGCCCCCCGGTGGTGGCGGCACACGACGGGCAAGGCGCTTCCCCGGGGGATGTTCGACTATTGGACCATCCACGCGCGGCCGCTCCCGCGCCTCCGGCGGTACGTCCACGGGTGGATCCGCCGGCACCTGCGCGGGTTTACCGGGATCGTGAATTTTGAGACGATCGGCGGAAAGATCATCGAGTGTCACCTGCGCATGTCCGAGCAGTGGGTCGACCTCAACGGCCCCGGCTGGCTCGAGAGCGTGGTCCGCCTCTACGCGCGCGGGCGCTGGCGGTTCGCGGACCGGCCCAGGACCGGATACAGCGTCGTCCTGTTTGGCTCCCACGGGACCAGGTATGCGATCGCGCCCCAGGCCGTCGACGACGTGCGCCGCCGCCCCGGCGTTTCGAGCGTCCAGATCACCTACCGGACGGACAAGCCGCTCGAGCTGCACGCGATGCCACCGGGAGGGTTTCGGCTGGCGATCGTGAACTGCTGGGAGCTTCGCGCCGGGCTCGCCGCCCGCCGCCATCTCAAGCGGTGCTTCAGAGCGGTGCTTCAGCGTGGTGAGCCTCAACGGCCGGCGCACCGTTCCGGGCGGCCGGCGCCCCGGCGGGCCCCTGCGGGACGCGCTGAGGGCGGCCCCAACGGCTTCAGCGGGGCGTTGACAGCGGGGATACCGTTGGTATAATGGGGTCGCACGTGGGTGACCGGAAGTCTTTTTTTGTTTGGGGGAAAGTTCATGGCACGTCCCACCGACGGCGCTTCTGGGCCTGCGGTCGGCAAGCCGGCACGGGTGCCTTCCGGGCTGTCCTCCCCGAGCGGGGACAGGCCGAAGGACGCAGACAGGCCGGCGGTTCGGCCGGGCAGGCTGCAGGTGCGGCGGCTGCCACGCCTGTGGACTACGACCGAGGAATTTCTCAAGGAAGTCCTGGCGGAGATGCGCCGGGTCGCCTGGCCGGATCGTCAGACGGTCATCGCCTCGACCGTGGTCGTGGTCTTCGTGTTGGTGGTGACGTCGCTCTACCTTTCCGGCTGGGACTATATCTTCGCGGAACTCTTCAGCTCCTTGTTCAAGCGGTAGCGACCGAAGCGCCGCGGGAGTAGGGTATGTCGGACGAGCGCAACCGACCTCAGAACGGGAAACCGGATACGGCGTCCCTCATCCAGAAACTGTTCCGGGACGAGCCGGAGGAGACACCGCCCGCCGCTCCCCCCCAGCCGCGGGAGGGCGCGCCCTCGGGGCCCGCGTCTCCCGTCGGGGTGCTGACGCCTCCGGACGCCGGCCTCGAGGACGCCGAGGCGATCCCATCCGCCGGCGAGGGCGCGGCGGTCGCCTCGGAGCCCGTCACCGCCGAGGGGGTGATGGAGGCCCCACCGGCGGAGGAAGGCGCTCTGGCGCCGGCCGTGGGAGACGGCCGGGCGTGGTTTGTCATCCATACCTATTCCGGGTATGAGAACAAGGTTCGCACCAACCTGGAGCGCCGCGTGGCGTCCATGGCGATGCAGCACAAGATCTTCCGGGTGCTCGTCCCCACCGAGGACGAGATCGAGGTCAAGGACGGCAAGCGCCGCATCGCGAAAAAGAAGGTCTTCCCGGGCTACGTGCTCGTGGAGATGATCATGGACGACGACTCCTGGTACGTCGTCCGAAACACGCCGGGGGTTACCGGCTTTGTGGGGTCCGGCAGCAAGCCGCTGCCCCTCCAGGATCGCGAGGTCAAGGCCATTTTGCGACAGCTGGGCGATGAGACCCCGAAGTTCCGGATTACCTACCAGAAGGGCTCCTCGGTTCGGATCAACTCCGGTCCGTTCATGGACTTCAGCGGCCTCGTCGACGAGATTCTGCCCGAGAAGGAGAAGGTGCGGGTGCTGGTGTCGATCTTCGGCCGGGAGACGCCGGTGGAGCTGGACTTCGCGCAGGTCGAAAAGATCTGAGGCGCGTGGAGGGGTCATGAAGAAGGTCGTCGCCGTCGTCAAGCTCCAGATCCCGGCCGGCAAGGCCACCCCGGCCCCGCCGGTGGGACCGGCGCTGGGCCAGCACGGCGTCAACATCATGGAGTTCTGCAAGTCCTACAACGAGAAGACCGCCAAGCAGGTGGGGACGATCGTCCCCGTGGAGATCACGGTCTACGCCGACCGGACCTTCACCTTCGTCACCAAGACGCCCCCCGCGTCCGTGCTGCTGAAGAAGGCGGCCGGGCTGGAGAAAGGCTCCGGCGAGCCCAACAAGAAGAAGGTGGGGAAGGTCACGCGCCGCCAGATCCGGGAGATCGCGGAGACGAAGCTCGCGGACCTGAACACAAAGGACCTCGACGCGGCGATGCGGATGATCGAGGGGACGGCGCGCAGCATGGGCATCGAGGTCGGCTGAGGTCGGGAGGCACACGCGATGGCCATCCACGGAAAGCGGTACCGGGACGCCGCCAAGCTGGTCACGCCCGGACAACTGGTCGACCCGGCGACGGCCGTGGCGCTGCTGAAGAAGATGCCGCCGACCAAGTTTGATCAGACGGTCGAGGTGAACATCCGCCTGGGAATCGATTCGAAGCAGGCGGACCAGCAGGTGCGGGGAACGGTGGTCCTCCCCCACGGCACGGGCAAGTCGGTGCGGCTGCTGGTGTTCGCGAAGGGCGAGAAGGTGAAAGAGGCGCTGGACGCCGGGGCCGACCACGTGGGTCTCGAAGAGTTCGTGGAGAAAATCCAGGGCGGCTGGCTGGAGTTCGATGTGGCCGTCGCGGCCCCCGACGTGATGAACGTGGTCGGGCGGTTGGGCCGCGTGCTCGGCCCCCGGGGGTTGATGCCGAACCCCAAGGCGGGGACGGTCACCTTCGATTTGAACCGCGCCGTCAAGGAGATCAAGGCGGGGAAGATCGAGTACCGGGTAGACAAGTTCGGCATTCTCCACGTCCCGATCGGAAAGGCCTCCTTCTCGGAGCAGGCGCTGCTCGAGAACTTCACGGCGCTCATGAGCGCGGTGGTACGGTCCAAACCCGCGTCGAGCAAGGGGCAATACGTGAAGAGCATCAGCCTCTCCACCACGATGGGGCCGGGCCTCTCCATCGATCCGGCCAAGACGGCGGCGGAGGCGGTCGCGGGAGCGGCGTAGCGCCCCCCCTTTGGGACTCCACCCCTCAGTGGAGCAAAGGGCGGGCAGAGGTGGCCCCTTAGGCTGGGAGTTTGACGCTGCGCGGGGGCGGGTGGTATACTACGCGGCGTCGGTCATTCCATAAAAGAGTAGCGCCGTAGACAGCGGGTGCGCGCAGCGCTCAATGGTCGAGAGACCGCCCGTCGAGGCTCGCCGTGCGGGGCTCCGTCTGCGGGAGCCTCTTTTCTTTGTGGATCGAGCCGGGACGCCCCGAATGCGGGTCCCGTGGCCGCGTCCCGCGGACGGCGGCCGGCGCATCAGGAGGAGCGGATGGCGAACCTGAAGGGGGAGAAAGCCGCCCCGAATCCGGAGAAAGTCGCGGCGGTCGAGGATCTTGAACGGCGCCTGAAGGCATCGTCGGTCGTCATTCTGACCGATTACCGGGGGCTGACCGTGGAGGAGATCGGGACGCTCCGCGGGCGGCTGCGCGCGGTCAACGTCGATTATCGGGTCGCCAAGAACACGCTGCTGGCGCTGGCCGCCAAGCGGTGCGGCCTCGACCACCTCTCCCCCCTGCTCATCGGACCGACGGCCGTCGCCTTCGGCCGGGACGATCCGGGCGTGCCGGCCCGGGTGCTCCAGGAGTTCATCCGGCAGTTCAGGAAGCTCGAAATCAAGGGTGGGGTGCTCGGGCAGGAGGCGCTCAGGCCGGACGAGGTGCGGGCGCTCGCGACCCTGCCCTCCCGGGCGGAGCTGCTGGCCCGGACGCTCGGGGCGATCCAGTCGCCGCTGCGGGCGCTCGTCACGATCCTCAACGCCCCCCCGCGCTCGCTCGTCCAGGTGCTCGCGGCGCTGCGGGCCCGGCAGGAGGCCCAGGAGGCTTCGGAGGGAGCGACACCGCCGGCCGGAGAGGTTCCCGCTCAGGCCGCCGCTTCGGTAGACGCGCCGGTTCAGGCGGCGCATCCGGCGGTTGTGGAGACCGTGCCTGCGGCGGCGCCTGCGGAAGGCGCCCCAGGGGGGACCGGCGAGACAGACAAGAACGGCCAGGGCAATGTAGGCGAATAAGACGTTGCCCCCTGCGGGGGGCTCCTAACCAGAGTGAGGCAAACAGCAAATAGAGGTTGGAGGGATGAGCGATGGCAGCGAAGGCGACGATAGACCAGATTGTCGATGAGATCGGCACCCTGACCGCGATTGACCTGTCCAAGCTGGTGAAGGCGCTCGAAGAGAAGTTCGGCGTCAGCGCCGCCGCTCCCATGATGATGGCCCCGGCCGGCGGCGGGGCGGCTGCGGGTGGGGGTGGAGCGGGCGCGGCGGCCGTCGAGGAGCAGACGGAGTTCGATGCCATCCTCAAAACGGTCGGCGACAAGAAGATCCAGGTGATCAAGGTGGTGCGCGAACTGACCGGGCTCGGTCTGAAGGAGGCCAAGGACCTGGTCGACGGCGCCCCCAAGCCGGTCAAGGAGAAGGTCTCCAAGCAGGAAGCCGAGACGATCAAGGCTAAGCTGACCGAGGTCGGCGCGGCGGTCGACATCAAGTAAGGCCGCGCCCGTCATCCCGGCGGTTCCCGACGTCTCCCCACGGTCCGGGGGGTCTCCCCCCCCGCGGCCGCCCGAGGTCCCCGTGCCTCCGGCCGAACGGCCGGCTCCGCATCTTGACGAAAAACGCTGGTGGGTGATAATATATCATTTACTGCTGTAATGGGGCATTGTGCGAACCCACCTTGATCCTGAGTCCCAGATCTTCAGCCGGACGCGGGGCGTTTGCTAATTTTGCGCTGCCTGCGCCCCGGCTCTGAGGTAATTTTCATCTGGAGGCGAAACCAGTGAAGGCCAGGCCCGCATCCCCCAAGGGCAAAGCCAGGACAGTGGCAGGGAAGAAGGGCGCCCGCGCGAAGCCGGGCGCCGTGCGTCTTACCGCCAAAGAGCCGGCACGCGCGCGGCTCCAGTGGGCGCCGGGCGCCGGGGCGGCCGCGGGCGCGCGCAAGCGCCCCAGAATCATGCGCACGATCCTGCTGGACACGAAGGCGGAACGCACGCCGGTCGCCGTTTTCCAGGCCCCCCCGCCGGCCGCTCCGTCGCATATGGGCGTGCGCACGGTGAAAGGCCTGGGCGAAGTCAAGGTCGCCAGGTACGGCAAGCGCAGCCGGGTCAGCTTCGCGAAGATCCCGGCCGTCCTGGATGTCCCCAACCTGGTCGAGATCCAGCGGGAGTCCTTCAAGTGGTTCCTCAAGGAGGGCATCCGCGAGGTGTTCGAAGAGGTCTCGCCGATCAAGGACTTCACCGGCAACCTCGAGCTGCACTTCGCCGTCGGCCGCCGGCGGTCCAAGACCCCCCAGGAGGATGAGCACGGCGACCTCAGCCTGCAGTTCGACGGCTACCGGCTGGAGCAGCTGAAGTACTCGGTGGATGAGTGCCGGGAGCGCGACTACAATTACAGCGCCGCGCTCAAGGTCCAGGTCCGTCTGGTCATCAAGGAGACCGGCGAGATCAAGGAGCAGGAAGTGTTCATGGGGGACTTCCCGCTCATGACCGAGCAGGGCACCTTCGTCATCAACGGCGCGGAGCGGGTGGTGGTGAGCCAGCTGGTTCGGTCCCCGGGGGTCTATTACAGCCTGACCCCGGACGCCAACGGCCGCCTCCTCCCCGCCGCGACGGTGATCCCGCACCGGGGCGCCTGGCTCGAGCTGGAGGTCGACGCCAACGGCGTCATCTCCGTCCGGATCGACCGGACCCGCAAGCTGCCGGTGACCGTGCTGCTGCGGGCCCTCGGCTACGCGAGCGACGAAGAGATCCAGAAGCTGTACGGGAACGACAAGGCCGTCGCCGCCACGTTGCACAAGGACGATACGAAAAACACGGAAGAGGCGCTGCTCGGGATCTACCGCCGCCTCCGCCCGGGCGACCCGCCGACGATCGAGAGCGCGCGGACCCTGCTGAACACGCTGTTCTTCGATCCGCGCCGGTACGATCTCGGGCGGGTCGGCCGCTACAAGCTCGACAAGAAGCTGAGCCTCAAGCCGGCCCCCGAGGGCGCCCCCGATGCCCGGGTGGTCAAGCCCAAGGACATCGTTGAGATCGTCCGCTACCTCATCACGCTCAACAACGGCGAAGGCCGTCCCGACGACATCGATCATCTCGGCAACCGCCGGGTCCGGTCGGTGGGCGAGCTGCTGCAGAACCAGTTCCGGATCGGCATGCTGCGGATGGAGCGGGTGATCCGGGAGCGGATGACCATCCAGGACGCGGGCGCCATCACCCCGCAGGTCCTCATCAACATTCGTCCGGTCGTGGCCGCGATCAAGGAGTTCTTCGGGTCGAGCCAGCTCTCGCAGTTCATGGATCAGACCAACCCGCTGGCGGAGCTGACCCACAAGCGGCGCCTCTCGGCGCTCGGCCCCGGGGGCCTGAGCCGCGAGCGCGCGGGATTCGAAGTTCGCGACGTGCACACGTCGCACTACGGGCGGATGTGCCCGATCGAGACGCCGGAGGGCCCGAACATCGGACTGATCTCCTCCCTCGCCACCTTCGCGCGGGTCAACCCCTACGGGTTCATCGAGACCCCCTACCGCAAGGTCAAGGACGGCCGGGTCACCCGGGCCATCGAGTACCTGACCGCGGACGACGAGGAGAAGTACACGGTCGCGCAGGCGAACGCCAAGATCAACCAGGACGGCCGGCTGACCGAGTCCCGGGTGACGGCGCGGCACGGCGCCCCCATCGTGCTGGTCCCGCCCGACAAGATCGATTACATGGACGTGTCGCCGAAGCAGATCGTCAGCGTGGCCACGGCCCTGATCCCCTTCCTCGAGCACGACGACTCGAACCGCGCCCTGATGGGGTCGAACATGCAGCGGCAGGCCGTGCCCCTCCTGCGCACCGAGACGCCCCTGGTCGGCACCGGGATGGAGTACCGGGCCGCGATCGACTCGGGCGCGGTGGTGGTGGCGCGCGAGGCCGGCGAGGTCACGAGCGTCACCGGGGACGCCATCGTCATGCGGCCCGACCGGGGCAAGGAGCGGACCTACAAGCTGGTCAAGTTCCAGCGGAGCAACCAGGGGACGTGCATCAACCAGCGGCCCATCGTGGAACTGGGCGAGCGCGTGGAGGCCGGCGATGTGATCGCGGACGGCCCGTGCACGGACCAGGGGGAGATGGCGCTCGGACACAACGTCATGGTGGCGTTCATGCCGTGGGAGGGCTACAACTACGAAGACGCGATCCTGATCAGCGAGCGGCTGGTCAAGAAGGATCTGTTCACCAGCATCCACATCGAAGAGTACGAGGTCGAGGCGCGGGACACCAAGCTCGGCCCGGAGGAGATCACCCGCGACATCCCCAACGTCGGCGAGGAAGCGCTGCGCGACCTCGACGAGGCGGGGGTCGTGCGCATCGGCGCCGAGGTGCGCAGCGGGGACATCCTGGTGGGGAAGGTCACCCCGAAGGGCGAGACCGAGCTCACGGCGGAGGAGCGCCTGCTCCGGGCCATCTTCGGGGAGAAGGCCCGGGAGGTCCGCGACACCTCGCTCAAGGTCCCCCACGGCGAGAAGGGCAAGGTGGTCGCCGTCAAGGTCTTCACCCGCGAGGCCGGGGACGAGCTCAGCCCCGGGGTCAACGAGCTCGTGCGCGTTTACGTGGCCCAGAAGCGCAAGATCACGGTCGGCGACAAGATGGCCGGGCGCCACGGGAACAAGGGCGTGATCAGCAAGATCCTGCCGCAGGAGGATATGCCGTTCCTGCCGGACGGGACCCCGGTCGATCTGGTCCTGAACCCGCTGGGCGTGCCCTCCCGCATGAACGTGGGGCAGGTGCTGGAGACCCACCTGGGGTGGGCGGCGTCGTTGCTCGGGTTCCACGCGGAGTCGCCGGTCTTCGACGGGCCGCGCGAGGAGGAGATCCGCGATATGCTCAAGCGGGCGGCCAAGACCGAGGAAGGGGCCCGCGTCGGGATCGGCGAGACCGGCAAGACCCGGCTGTTCGACGGCCGGACGGGGGAGAGCTTCGCCCAGCCGGTCACCGTGGGGCAGATCTACATGATGAAGCTGCTCCACCTGGTCGAGGACAAGATCCACGCCCGGTCGACCGGCCCGTACTCCCTCATCACCCAGCAGCCGCTCGGCGGCAAGGCGCAGTTCGGCGGTCAGCGCTTCGGGGAGATGGAAGTGTGGGCGCTCGAGGCCTACGGGTCGGCGAACACCCTGCAGGAGCTGCTCACCGTGAAGTCCGACGACGTCGTGGGCCGGGTCAAGACCTACGAGGCCATCGTCAAGGGGGAGAACATCCAGGAGCCCGGCGTCCCGGAGTCCTTCAAGGTCCTGGTCAAGGAGCTCCACAGCCTCTGCCTGGACGTCAAGGTCCTGAGCGAGGACCAGAAGGAGATCGAGCTCAAGGAGATCGAGGAAGACATCGCGGAAACCGCCCGCGCCCTGGGGATCAACCTCGAAGGCGAAGAGGCGCTGGTGGAAGAGTACTGATGGCCCGCGCGCGCGCGACCCTGGAGGCCCGCTGACCGATGCAGGACGTCAACAACTTCTCGGCCGTCAAGATCGCCCTGGCGTCGCCCGATCGGATCCGCCTGTGGTCCCGGGGCGAGGTGAAGAAGCCGGAGACGATCAACTACCGCACCCTCAAGCCCGAGCGGGATGGGCTGTTCTGCGAGCGCATCTTCGGGCCCACGAAAGACTGGGAGTGCCACTGCGGGAAGTACAAGCGGATCCGCTTCAAGGGGATCATCTGCGACCGCTGCGGGGTCGAGGTGACCCGCGCCAAGGTGCGCCGGGAGCGGATGGGCCACATCGAGCTGGCCGCCCCCGTCTGCCACATCTGGTACCTCAAGGGCGTGCCCAGCCGGACCGGCCTGATGCTGGACATGTCCCCGCGGGCGCTGGAGCGGGTGGTCTACTTTGCGTCCTACGTCGTCACGGACCCCGGCCACGTCAAGGGCCTGCTGAAGAAGCAGCTGCTCACCGAAGCCGAGTACCGCGAGCTGCGCGAAAAGCACGGCAACGGCTTCAAGGCCGGCATCGGCGCCGAGGCCATCAAAGAGCTGCTCGGGGAGACGTCGCCGGACGCCGCGACCAAGAAGTTGCGCACCGAGCTCAAGACCGCCAGCGGGCAGAAGCGGATGAAGATCCTCAAGCGGCTGGAGGTCGTGGAGGCCTTCCGCAAGAGCGGCAACAAGCCGGACTGGATGATCCTCGACGTCATCCCGGTCATTCCCCCGGACCTGCGGCCGATGGTGCAGCTCGACGGCGGACGGTTCGCCACCAGCGATCTCAACGACCTGTACCGCCGGGTCATCAACCGGAACAACCGGCTGAAGCGCCTCCTGGACCTGGGCGCGCCGGAGATCATCGTGCGCAACGAGAAGCGGATGCTGCAGGAGGCGGTCGACGCCCTGATCGACAACGGCCGCCGCGGCCGGCCCGTCACCGGCCCCAACAACCGCCCGCTCAAATCGCTGAGCGACATGCTGAAGGGCAAGCAGGGGCGGTTCCGGCAGAACCTCCTGGGCAAGCGGGTGGACTACTCGGGCCGCTCCGTCATCGTCGTCGGGCCGAAGCTGCGCCTCTACCAGTGCGGCCTGCCCAAGGAGATGGCCCTCGAGCTCTTCAAGCCGTTCGTGATGAAGAAGCTCGTGGACAAGGGGCTCAGCCAGAACATCAAGAGCGCCAAGCGGATGGTGGAGCGCGCGCGGTCCGAGGTCTGGGACGTGCTCGAGGAAGTGGTCCACGAGCACCCGGTGCTGCTCAACCGCGCCCCGACCCTGCACCGGCTCGGCATCCAGGCGTTCGAGCCCGTGCTCATCGAGGGGAAGGCGATCCAGGTGCACCCCCTCGTCTGCACGGCCTACAACGCGGACTTCGACGGGGACCAGATGGCGGTGCACGTGCCGCTCAGCGCCGCCGCGCAGGCGGAAGCGCGGGTGCTCATGCTCTCCGCGTACAACATCCTTTCCCCCGCCTACGGCCGGGCGATCACCAGCCCGACCCGCGACATCGTGTTCGGCTGCTACTACCTCACCCTGGAGAAGCCGGGCGCGCTCGGCGAGGGCAAGATCTTCAGCCGTCCGGACGAAGTCGTCCTGTCCTACGAGAGCGGCGTCGTGGGGCTGCACGCGAAGATCAAGGTGCGGCTCAGCCACGACGGCGAGCTGATCGACACGACGGTCGGCCGGGTGATCTTCAACGAAGCGATCCCGGAGGAACTGCGGTTCATCAACGAGGTGTGCGACCGCAAGATCCTCTCCCAGATCGTGTCGGAAGCCTACAACCGCCTGGGCTCGACCAAGACGGTCCAGCTCCTCGACAGCATCAAGGACCTGGGGTTCCACTTCGCCACGGTGAGCGGCAGCGGCATCGCGCTCAGCGACATCGTCATCCCCAAGGAGAAAGAAGAGATCCTCGCCAAGGCGGACAAAGAGGTCGACGCGATCGACAACCAGTACCGCCGCGGCCTCATCACCAACGAGGAGCGGTATCTGAAGACCGTGGACGTCTGGACCGAGGCGACGGAGACGATCACCAAGCGCATGCTCAGCACCTTCGATCCGTTCAATCCGCTCTACATGATGGCCCAGTCCGGCGCCCGGGGGAACATCCAGCAGATCCGCCAGCTCGCCGGGATGCGGGGGCTGATGACCGACCCGTCGGGCCGCATCATCGAGCTGCCGATCAAGGCGAACTTCCGCGAGGGGCTGACCGTCCTCGAGTACTTCATCAGCACCCACGGCCAGCGCAAAGGCCTCGCGGACACGGCGATTCGCACCTCCGAGTCCGGGTACCTCACCAGGCGGCTGGTGGACATCGCCCAGGACGTGATCGTCCGGGAGGAGGACTGCAAGACCACCTCCGGGGTGGAGATCACGCCGATCATGGACGGCAACCAGGTCGTCGTCTCACTCGCCGACCGGATCACGGGGCGGGTGGCGGCGGAGGACGTCGTGGCGCCGCGCGGCAAGAAGGTCCTCGTCGAAGCCGGCCGGGAGATCGAGGAGGCCGTGGCGGAGGAGATCGAGGAGGCCGGGGTGACCGGGGTCTCGGCGCGGTCGGTCCTCACCTGCAAGACCCGGTTCGGGATCTGCGCGAAGTGCTACGGCCGGAACCTCGCCACCGGCAAGCTGGTGGAGATCGGTGAGGCGGTGGGCATCATCGCGGCCCAATCGATCGGCGAGCCCGGGACGCAGCTGACGATGCGGACCTTCCACACCGGGGGCGTCGCCGGCTTCGATATCACCCAGGGCCTGCCGCGGGTGGAGGAGCTGTTCGAAGCGCGGCGGCCCAAGGGCCAGGCGGTGATCAGCGAGCTCGACGGAAAGGCCCACGTCACCGAGGCCAAGGGCGCCCGCAAGATCGTGGTCAGCGGCCGCGACGACGAGCGCGAATATTCCGTCGCCTACGGGGTGCGCATCCGGATCGCCGACGGGGACAAGGTCTCGGCCGGCGATCAGCTGACGGAGGGGTCGGTAAACCCGCACGACATTCTCCGGATCAAGGGCCTTGCCGCCGTTCAAGGATATCTCGTCCAGGAGATCCAGAGCGTCTACCGGTCGCAGGGCGTGGACATCAACGACAAGCACATCGAGATCATCGTCCGCCAAATGCTCCGGCGCGTGAAGGTCGAGGAGCCGGGGGACACCGAGTTCCTCCCCGGCGAATTGGTCGACATCTTCGCGCTCGAAGAGGAGAATGCGCGCGCGATGGCCCAGGGCAAGGAACCCGCGACCGCCCGGCCGGTGCTGCTGGGGATCACCAAGGCGTCGCTGGCCACCGATAGCTTCCTGTCGGCCGCCTCCTTCCAGGAGACGACCCGGGTGCTCACCGACGCGGCGACCAAGGGCAAAGTGGACCCCCTCCTCGGGCTCAAGGAGAACGTGATCATCGGCAAGCTGATCCCGGCCGGCACGGGCATGCAGCGCTACCGGTCGATCAAGCTGGCCACCGAAGGATTGTCGTAGGCAGCACGCAGTCGTAGGTCGCGCGCTCCGGATCAACAGCCGGGGGCGCGCCTTGGCTGACGCTGCGGGCCAGACCCGTCCGCGCCCCGTGAGCCGGAGCGGGCCTCCGGCCGGTTTGAGGGGTTTCCCGTACGCGTCCAGGTGTATTGACCGGATTCGCCCGGGAATCAGAGGGGGGCGCAATGCTGTAGTCCCTGGCTTGTCCCGCCGCGGTGATCCGAAAGACAATCACACCTGCGCCCGGCTTTGCGCGCCAAACTTCAAACCGCGAGGGGACGTTCGGTTCATGGCCATCACCGCACCCATCAGTGGTCGAGTATTACCTGCGCCGCCCCGGGTATTCCTCGACACTACCTACGCGCCCCCCTCGGGACGAACGCTCGCCGTCCCGGCCGGCGGCGACCTGCAGGCGGCGCTCAACAACGCCCGGCCGGGCGATGTCATCAGCCTGGCCGCGGGCGCGGCGTATGTGGGACCGTTCACCTTGCCCAACACCGCGGGCGCCGGGTGGATCTATGTGCAGTCCTCCGCGCTCGCCACCCTGCCCGCCGCCGGGACCCGCGTCTCTCCCGCCCAGGCCGGCCTGATGCCCAAGATCCTGGCTCCCGGGTCGCCGGCGATCCGGACCGCCACGGGTGCGCATCACGTCCGCTTCGTTGGGATCGAACTCGCGCCGACGTCCGGCACCTTTGTCGAGAACGTGGTGACGATTGGATCGAGCGAATCGTCGGCATCGGCGCTGCCGAACAACGTGACGTTTGACCGCTGCTACATTCATGGCGACCCGACATCGGGCAGCCGGCGCGGGATCTTGATGAACGGGGCGGCCATCGCCGTCGTCGATTGCACCATTGCCGGGTTCAAGGCGACAGATTTCGACGGCGGGTATGCGCTGCATGCATGGAACGGCGTCGGACCCTTCAAGATCGTGAACAACTACCTGGAAGCCTCCGGGATCAACGTCTTCTTCGGCGGCATCGATCCGGCCATTGCCAACCTCGTGCCGTCCGACATCGAGATCCGGGGGAATCACTTCTTCAAGCCGCTGTCGTGGAGAGTCGGGGATCCGTCGTACGCCGGCACGCCGTGGCTGGTCAAGAACCTCTTCGAGCTGAAGAACGCCCAGCGGGTGCTGGTCGACGGCAACATCTTGGAGCACAACTGGCGGCAGGCCGACCAGGACGGGTTTGCCATCGTCTTCACCCCCCGCAACCAGAACGGCGGCGCGCCGTGGTCGATCGTCCAGGACGTCACCTTCACGCACAACATCGTCCGCCACTCCACGGCGGGATTCCACATGCTGGGGCGGGACTACAGCAACCCCAGCCAGCAGCTGCAGCGGGTGCTCGTCCAGAACAATTTGCTGTACGACATCGGCGCCTTCGCGGGCAACGGCGGCTCGGTGGGCACGCTGATCCAGCAGCGGGACGGCGTGGCGGACGCCACGATCGACCATAACACCGCATTTCAGAGCGGAGATCCTCTTCACGCGCAGGTCGTCAACGGCACCCCGAACACGGGGCTGGTCTTCACGAACAACATCGGCGACGGCAACGTGACCTCCGACGGCGCCCCGGACCCGGCGTCGGCCCTGAGCAGATCGTTCCCCGGCGCCGTGTTCACCGCCAATGTGCTCTTGGACGGAACCGCCTCGGCGTACCCGCCCGGCAACTTCTTCCCGCCGGGGTCCACCCCGGTGGTCAACGCCTTCCACGGTGGGGACGACTACCACCTCGTTCCCGGGAGCCCGTACAAGAGCGCCGGGACCGACGGCAGGGACATCGGCGCCGATATCGACGCGATCAACGCGGCGACGGCGGGCGCGCTCCCCGGCGTGAGCGTCCTTGCTCCGCAACCGGTCGTGTGGGCCGACGTCGTCAATGCCCTCGCGGTGGGAACCGCGCTCGAGCAGACAGGGGAGTGCCTCTCCGGCGGGCTCTCGGCCCAGCAGATCGCCGGGAACGGGTACGTCGAATTCCCCGTGAGCGACCCCACGGGCGACTATATCGTCAGCCTGGGCGGCGGCACCGACCTGATGGGTAATTGGGCGGTCCACATCGCCGGGTTCACCGCCGAAGTGCGGGAAGACAACTGGGCGCTCAAGGCCCACACCCCCGCGGCCGCCGGCGACGTCTTCCGTATCGCGGTCACGAACGGGCAGGTGCAGTACATGAAAAACCACGTCGTGTTCTATGTGAGCGCAACCCCTCCCCAGGGCCTCCCGCTGAATGCCAAAGCGACGCTGTGGAGCTTTGGGGCGACCGTGAGGAACGCGGTCATCATGAGCGGTGGATAGGACGGGCGGGCGTTGAGCGGGGACCCCGGGGCGGCCGGGTGCCCATTGGGCAGGCCTGGTGTTGGGGAGATCGCCCTATGTTAATTGAGGAGTTTTCCCTATCCTCATGGGGTGTTTTACGGGGCCGGCGCACAAACATCGCGCATCCCGATTTGAGGAGCTATTTCGCTTGACCCAGTCCAAAGTCCGGCAGGACAATTACACGTGAAAGAACGACCGTGCTTCCGCAAAAGCGGTTCGAGGGACAGGGACGGTGGTTCGAGTCTGCGCCGCGGGCGGTCGACGCCGCGGCGGACGGTCGATGAGGGGAGCATGATGCGACACGCGATGACCGAACGCTCCAAGGCGGCCGACCGGGACGCGCGGCGTCCGATGGACGAGCACCTGGTGAGCCTCGTCAATCCCTCCTCGTTCGAGGCCGATCAGTATCGGACGATCCGCCACGTGCTGGAGCAGTCACACGCCGCGAAGAAGGTGATCGCCGTCACCAGCGCCGCGGCCGGCGACGGGAAGACGACGACGGCGCTCAACCTGGCCGGGGTCCTGGCCCAGGCGCCCGACGCGCGCATCCTGATCGTCGATCTCGATCTGCGGATGCCGGCGGTGGGAGACCGCCTGGGGCTGACGGTGCAGAGTCCCGGGCTGGTCGATCTGCTCAGCGATCCCGCCCTCGCGCTGGACGACGCGGTCCGGCGGCTCCATCAGTCCCGGCTGGCGGTGCTGCCGGCCGGCCGGGCCCTGACGGTGCCGTACGAGGTGCTGAAATCCCCGCGGTTGGGCGAGCTCCTCCAAGCGGCAACCGGGCAGTTCGACTACGTGATCCTGGATACGCCCCCGCTGGCGGCCGTGCAGGACGCGCGGCTGATCGTCGACTGGGTGGACGGTTTTGTGATGGTCGTGGCGGCGCACCGGACGCCGCGGAAGCTCCTCGAGGATGCCCTGAACTTGATGGACCCGGCCAAGCTCATCGGCCTCGTGTTCAACGGGGACGATCGCCGGCGATCCGGCTACTACGGGGATTACTACGGGTCCTCGAAGGGGAAGCGCCGCGGATGGTGGCGGACCGGAAACGGCAGCGGGAATGGCCGTGGGAGCGGGAACGGCCACGGCCAGCGGGCGTCGGTACTGGATACGGCCCTGCGCGCCGTCCTGGGCCGGCCGCGCTGATTCTCGCCTGCGTCGATAGGGGCGCGGCTCTCGCGGAGGGCCCGCCGGTTGCTCCGACCCTCGCAATCTCTCCCGATCATTTCTGAACTTGATATTTTGTTGACACCGGAATCTTCCGCTGGTATACTACGCGGGTCGGTTCAGAGTCGCATAGGCAGCTATCGTGGACCTTGATCGCCTTCGCGGTGCTCCGCAGCGGGCCATCGGGACGAACCAGACGAGCAAGGCCATCGACCGGGGCCGCGCGCAGGTCGTGTTTGTGGCACGCGACGCCGACCGGCGGGTGACCGAGCCGGTCGTGCGGGAAGCGCGGGCCCGCGGCGTCGAGATCGTCGAGGTCGAGTCGATGGCGGTCTTGGGGCGGACCTGTGGAATCGCGGTGGGCGCGGCGGTCGCAGCGATCCTCAGCGCAACTGATCGGACACCTGAGCCGTAAGCGGGGATAGTTCCCTTGTAATGCGCCGCAGGGTGCCACCTTCGGCACCGCGTATGGCGCATGCCGAACAATCGATGACAGCCTAGCGGGCGATAACCCGACCGCGCGGCGGCCTCCGGTGGGCCCGCCGTACAGTCGCCGGCATCGCAACTCCCTGGGGCGCGAGGACGACCGCTCCGGGGGTGTCGTGTGTGTGCGCGGGCCGCCTCCGGGAGCGCCATACCGGAGGCGGGCAGACCGTAAACAGGATCACAGTATATAAGGAAGGCAAGGAAAGGCATCAAGGAACGCCGGGAGGGACGACGTGCCGACGGCCACTCAGCTCGTGCGGATCGGGCGGGAGGCGGAGCTGTCCAAGAGCAAATCTCCGGCGCTGCAGATGAGCCCGCAGCGGCGTGGGGTGTGCATTCAGGTGAAGACGACGACGCCGAAGAAGCCCAACTCCGCGCTGCGGAAGATCGCGCGGGTGCGTCTGACGAACGGGATCGAGGTGACTGCCTACATCCCCGGCATCGGCCACAACCTGCAAGAGCATTCGGTGGTGCTGATCCGCGGCGGCCGGGTCAAGGATCTGCCGGGAATCCGCTACCACATCATCCGGGGGACCCTCGATACCGCGGGGGTCCAGGACCGGAGGCGCGGCCGGTCAAAATACGGGGCCAAGCGCCCCAAGGAAGCGGCGGGGTAGGGCGATGCCGAGAAAAGGCGCGGTGGCGCGGCGCCCGGGGGCGGTCGACCAGGTCTTTGCCAACCAGACGGTGGGCCGCCTGATCAACAAGGTCATGACGCGCGGCAAGAAGAGCACCGCCGAGCGCATCGTGTACCATGCGCTGGATGCGGTGAAGGAGAAGAGCGGCAAGGAGCCGGTCAAGGTGCTGGAGCAGGCGCTGCACAATATCATGCCGGTGCTCGAGGTCCGCCCGCGGCGGGTCGGCGGGGCGACCTACCAGGTCCCGGTGGAAGTCCGGCCGGACCGGCGCGTCTCCCTCGGGATGCGGTGGCTGGTCCAGTACGCGCGCTCGCGCTCGGGCAAGACGATGCGCGACAAGCTGGCCGCCGAGATCCTGGACGCCAGCAACAACACCGGGTCCGCCGTGAAGCGGCGCGAGGATACGCACAAGATGGCGGAGGCCAACAAGGCGTTCGCCCACTACCGCTGGTAGAGGTTCGGGATGACGCGCGCACCGGAGGATCCGTGGAAACGCAGTTGGAGAGACGGCAGACGGGCATGAGCGGGCGCGCATCGCTGGAGACCATCCGCAACATCGGGATCATCGCCCACATCGACGCGGGCAAGACGACGACGACCGAGCGCATCCTGTTCTACACCGGCCGGACCCACCGGCTGGGCGAGGTGGATGAGGGCTCGGCGACGATGGACTGGATGGTCCAGGAGCGCGAGCGGGGGATCACCATCACGTCCGCCGCGACGACCTGCCAGTGGCGGCACCATACCATTAACATCATCGACACCCCCGGTCACGTGGACTTTACCGCCGAGGTCGAACGGTCGCTGCGGGTGCTCGACGGCGCCATCGTCATCCTCAGCGCGGTCGAGGGCGTGCAGCCTCAGTCCGAGACCGTCTGGCGCCAGGCCGACCGGTACAAGGTGCCGCGGGTCGTCTTCATCAACAAGATGGACCGGACCGGGGCGGATTTCTTCCGCACCCTCGCGATGATGCGGGAACGGCTGGAAGCCCGGGCCGTACCGCTGCAGCTGCCGATCGGGGCCGAGGACGGCTTCGAGGGCGTGATCGACCTCATCCGGATGAAGTCGATCATCTACACCGACGACCTGGGCACCCGCAGTGACGTGACGGACCTCCCCGCGCCGCTGCTGGCCGACGCCCAGGCGTACCGGGAGAAGCTCGTCGAGGCGGCCGCGGAGCTCGACGATGCGCTGACGGAGAAGTACCTGGAGGGCAAGGCCCTCACCGAAGACGAGATCCGCGAGGCGATCCGCAAGGGGACCATTGCCGCGCGCGTGATCCCGGTCCTGTGCGGCAGTTCCTTCCGGAACAAAGGCGTGCAGCCGCTCCTCGACGCCGTCGTGGATTATCTTCCCTCCCCGATCGACAAGCCGCCCGTGGAAGGCAAGCATCCCAAGACCGAGGCGGTCGAGCGGCGGGAGGCCGATCCCGCCGGCCCGTTCTGCGCGCTGGCGTTCAAGATCATGACGGACCCCCACGTCGGCAAACTGACGTACTTCCGCGTCTATTCGGGCGGCTTGCCGGCCGGGTCGTACGTCTACAACGCCACACGCGGGGTGAAGGAGCGGGTCAGCCGGATCCTCCAGATGCACGCCAACCACCGGGAGGACATCAAGGAGGTCTCCGCCGGGAACGTCGTGGCGGCCGTCGGCCTCCGGGAGACCACGACCGGCGACACGCTGTGTGACGAAGCCCACCCGGTGACCCTCGAGTCGATCAAGTTTCCCGAGCCGGTCATCGCGGTGGCCGTGGAGCCCAAGACCCGCGCCGACGAGGAGAAGCTCGGGGCCGCGCTCGCCAAGCTGGCGGAGGAGGACCCGACCTTCAAGGTCCGGTTCGACAGCGAGACGGCGCAGACGATCATCTCGGGGATGGGCGAACTGCACCTGGAGATCATTACCGACCGGCTGCTGCGGGAGTTCAAGGTGGAGGCCAATGTCGGCCGTCCCCAGGTCGCCTACCGCGAGACGATCCGGCGGGCGGCCGAGGCCGAAGGCCGCTACATCCGGCAGACCGGCGGGCGGGGACAGTACGGGCACGTCTTCCTCAAGGTGGAGCCGCTTCCCCGCGGCACCGGGGTCGAGTTCGTCAACAAGATCACCGGCGGCGCGATTCCCAAGGAGTTCATCAACCCCGTGGGCGCCGGGGTGCGGGAGGCGGCCGAGGGGGGCGTGCTGGCCGGGTATCCGTTGGTCGATGTGCGCGCCACCCTGACCGATGGCTCGTTCCACGAGGTGGACTCGTCGGAGATGGCGTTCAAGATCGCCGGCTCCCTGGCCTTCAAGGCGGCCGTGGAGAAGGCGCAGCCGGTGCTCCTCGAGCCGGTGATGAAGGTCGAGGTCGTGACCCCGGATCAGTACATGGGCGACGTCATCGGAGACCTCAACGCGCGCCGGGGCAAGATCACGACGATGGAACAGCGGGGGAACCTCCGGATCGTGGGCGCGGAGGTGCCGCTGGCGGAGATGTTCGGGTACGCGACCGCGGTGCGGTCCAACACCCAGGGGCGGGCGGCGTACACGATGGAGTTTTCCCACTACGAGGAAGTCCCGAAGAACATCGCCGAGGCCCTGACGACGCGGGCCGGGGTGAGCGGGTAGGGGCAGAGGCGGAGCGCGGCAGGGGAGGCCGGGGGATGGCGAAGGCGAAGTTTGAGCGGACGAAGCCGCACGTCAACGTGGGGACGATCGGGCACGTGGACCACGGGAAGACGACGCTGACGGCGGCG
>Ga0209154_1000463_pt1 | contig 27315 bp, 26 predicted proteins | sample GraSoiAngelo_121_FD_185878 | JGI IMG/M metagenome (GOLD analysis project Ga0209154, IMG submission 185878) | Grasslands soil microbial communities from the Angelo Coastal Reserve, California, USA - 14_0919_12_20cm (SPAdes) (version 2) | ecosystem: Environmental > Terrestrial > Soil > Grasslands ... | reverse complement strand
AAACCGCAAGCCGAACAATGGTGCTTCCTGTCCCACAACTGCTTGGGCACAGCTCGACCACACGGGCATTGTTGCGATGTGCCACGGGCATTCACTTTCACCAGCCATCGACCAGCGCTTTCAGCCCTTCTACCAGCACGTGTACGTGGTCGGGCATGAGGAAACGCCCTTGAGGTGCTTAACCAACAGGAGCCCAAGACACAAAATGCGAAGAGCAGATACAGGGGTGCACTTTCTCCTCGTCATGAATCTCCCCTTCCCCCCTCGAGGCTCACTGCGGTACCACCCTATAAAGGACACATGCATGTGGCGCGAGGGAAACTTTTACGTTCGGCTGCACACCCATGTCTTTGCGCGCCCAAAGGTCGCGCACGGCAACCCGTTGCGCTTGAACGCCCACGTCGCGCCAAGCAAGATTGATGTCGCGCGCGGTATTCGAGACATTGAATACCGCAATGTACCGTCTCCTTGCGCCGGGAGCATCTGCGGTCCATGCGACAATGTCACCTTGGCGGTACGACTGGTGGCCTCCGCTGCTGTGCTGGTTCACCTGCAGAACTTCCGGGTTGGTAATTAATGAGATGGTGAATGCGTCACTGGTTGGCAAGTCGCCGCCGAACATCAGCGGCGAGCGGAACATTGACCACAACGTCATCAGAGTGTGCTGCTCGTCATGCGTGAAGGTGCTGGGACGGTCATCACCGCGCTCGGCGCGAATGCCAATGTGTCCCAGCGGCAACATGTCGGCATCCGGCCAACTGCTGCGGCCGACATACGTTTCCCAGGAGTGCGCGATCTCAAACTGCCGCTTCAGCGCGTCCCACTGGTCCCAAAAATCCCCGGAGATGCGCCACATCTGTGCGTTCATTTGCAGAAAATCTGCGTAGAGCTGCGTGAATGGGCCGGGAGAAAGGCTCAGCACAATTAGCCGGCCTGTCTTCTTGAGAGCTTCATGCAGGGCGAGGATTTCGGAGACGCGCGCGGGCGTGCTGAAATCGTCGGCCTTGATGTAGTCGGCGCCCCACGACGCATACAGTTCCGCAATGGAATCGTAATAGGCCTGAGCGCCTGGCTTTGACATGTCTACGCCATAGGTGTCTTCCATTCCAGGCCACTGGCACACGTTGACTTTGTCGGCCACGTCCGCAGCACGGACGGAGCTTCCTTTGATAGGGAGATTCTTGTCGACCGCCTCGCGCGGTATGCCCCGCATGATATGGAACCCGAACTTCAGTCCTTTGCTGTGAACGTAATTGGCAAGCGTCTTGAAACCAGCTCCGTCGCTCGCGGAGGGAAAACGGTTCGGCGATGGAACGAACCGTCCGTTTTCGTCCATTGTGACAGCACCGCGGGGAATGTAGCCGTGGGCTTTCGCATTTGGCTGATACCACTCGATATCAACAATGACGTACTGCCAGCCGTACTTGGCAAGATTCTTTGCCATGAAGTCAGCGTTCGCCTTGACCTCCTCTTCACGCACCGTCGGACCGTAAGAGTCCCAGCTGTTCCATCCCATCGGAGGAGTCGGAGCCAGGACGGCAGGCGAAGAACTTCCGGCCAACGCAGGGGAAAAACTGAAAAGGGCAACTGCAACCCAAGAGCAAGCCAGGCGAAATCGAGGGCAGCCATTAATGAACCGAAAGCGATTTGTCCACATCAGTTCCTCCACTACGAGTGACGACACTGCGGCGACCCAGGTTTTGCTGTAGGGAGCCGCTGCTGTATCGACGTCAGACTCTGCAAAACTCGGTCACAAGTTTGGTAGACCAGAACCGGTTGTACGCAGCCTTAACAAGTTTTGATTGAAACGAGCTGTCTCGCCTGCCTTTAAACTCAGCGCCATTGCTCTGGCCCCATAGCGCACCTGGCAACTTCCGCCTCGCTCGGACCGAATTGTCGCGGAGGCAAGGACCCCGTTTCTCCAATTCAAGTCCACGGCAAATCCGCCGCGAGCGCGCAGTCCTCTGACCCAACCGTTCGGCCATGCCCGCGGCAGCGCAGGAAGCAGGTGCACCTCCTCGTGCGATTGCAGCAACATCTCCGCAATCCCGCTGGTTCCGGCAGTGTTGCCGTCGATGGCGAAAGACGGATGGCAATCACTTGGTCCGGATTCGAAGCGAATACTTCTCTCGAAAATTGCACGCCAGCGGAGGAAAACTCGACGCCCGCCACTCCGGTCGGCAGGTCCAGCCGCCGTTGGAACCCGCTGCATGACCTTCACCCGGGTAACTCTGATCGATGCGTAGCTTCGCCAGCGACAGATGCGTCCCAAAGGAATCCTCTCTGCCGCACAGATGCTTGGCGCACACGGCATTTCCTTCAGCATATTTACCTTCGAAAAACAACTGCCTCATTTGGCCCAAGTATTCACGGGCCGATGGATTCACGTTGGTTGTGTTGCGCGACCCCGACCAGACGGTACTCTCATTGAGCATGAGAAGCTCATGTTCGATTCCGCCAAACACCATTGCACCCAGGCGCCCGTTCCCTATCGGCGATGAGTCCAGCCAACGCTCCGCGGGCTGGCGGTACCAGAGCCCTGCGTTTGCTCTACGGGCGCAGTTTTCTTGCTGTCCACCTTTCCGTTACGTCCACTTGGATCGGTCGCCGACCTAGGGCCATATGCTCGTCTCATACTTATTGACTGACTCTCAGCACCCACGCCGGCTGTTGCCGCAGAGCCTCGGGAAGCTCAGGCAGGTCAACCAAGACGCCGGCTTTTGAGACCTTGAATTTCAGCGGCGCGTCCGACCCAAGTAGGTGAACTGATTTGACTTGATTCAGGTCTTTGAGCAGGAAGGTGTGGCCCGACCACTGCGGCAAAATCGCGTACACATTGTTTTCCTTTGCCGTAAAAAACGCTTCTATATGCGCCTTCCCCAACTGAGACTTGTCAATCAGCCTGGTGACGTCATACGCTGACGAGAATTCCTTGTTGTATTCGACTTTTGGAACTTCTCCAGCGCTCCACTGCCGCGTAGCCTTCCATGGCTTGGTGCCATAGATGGCTTCCCTGTTGATCTTCAGCCAGTCTCCAATTTCCGTAAGCCGCTCCTCCATAATCACCGGTATGGTGCCATCCGCTTTAGGGCCAATATCGAGCAGGAGGTTGCCTCCCCGGCTTACCGTATCCACCAAAATGAGGACCAGTTCGCGCGCGGTGTGGTAAACATTCAGCCCTTCTGCACGGTTGTAGCCGTAACTAACACCCATGCCCCGGTTTTCTTCCCAGGGATGGTCGATGCCGCTCATGCCTGCGGTGTATTCCGTAGTCCAATATCCGCCGTGCTTGTGGCGTGTATCGGAACCCCAACGGTCATTGATCACCACCTCATCTTTCACCGGGGATTCATTGAACAGCCAGGCGAGAAGCTCCGGGCTGTGCCATTCGGCCGAAGGCAATTCCCACTCGCCGTCAGCGAAGATGATCGACGGTTTGTAGTGCGAGACCAGGTCCTTGAACTGGGGAGACATCTGGTCGCGGACATAGCGCAGCTTGTCGTATAGCCAGAGCGGGTTGTACCACTCATAAAGTGAATAATAGAAGCCCATGCGCACGCCCTTGCGGCGCACGGAATCAGTCAGATCGCCGAGCAAGTCGCGTTTCGGTCCGATTTCGACGGCATTCCAAGGTCGGCCCCACGTCGCCGAGGCTTCCTTGCTGGGCCAAAGCGCAAAGCCCTCGTGGTGTTTTGACGTCAACACCACATACTTGGCGCCCGACCGGGCGAATACATCCGCCCAGTGGTCGGGATCGAAGAGCTCGGCTCGGAACTGTGGCGCAAAATTCTGATAGGGAAATTCGGCTCCATAAACCTTCTGATGAAAAGCCCACGTGCCCTTTTGAAGATCATCCGCCTGGGGATCGTCCTTCCCGTGCGTCATCGCATTCCAGTACCACTCAGCGTAGGCCAGCTTTCCCGGCAGCACCGGAGCATAAGCCGGCACCGAGTACGTCCCCCAATGAATGAAGATGCCAAATTTGGCATCCCTGAACCATTCAGGCGTGGGCCGCTGGTCGAGAGAATCCCAAGTCGGCTCGTACTTTTGAGCACTGAGACTGCCGAGCAAGAGAAAAACTACGATCAATTGTTTCATGATTGCCCCTTCTTGGTAATCAACTTTGCGCCCTCCCGTTGTGAAGCATGGCTACCCCGAAAATGGATGGGCATGGCTCGCCATCAGCGCCGGTGCGGGGCACGATAACACCACCCGTACGGCAGCAGGACCAAAACAATTTCCGATCGCTCGCATGAGTTGGAATTCTTTTTGCGACCCTCTCAGCTGGGAATTACTCAGCTTTTTTATGGTTACTGATGCGCTGGACACTTGGAATTTGGCGAGATCAGCCCAATGGTTGCACCAGCGTGCGCCGGTGATCGGACCCGCCGGGAGTAAGGGCTCAACTATCTTCCCAAGCATTTCTCCTCCACCAGCGAATGCGGACCAGACAATGACAGACTCACCCAGCCCAAACCGTTATTGAAGCAATTGGTAGCGGTTGCCAACGATTCCGCCTATCTTGATCGCCGGCGGGGTGTGTGCGTCAACCTCTACTTTATCGATTAAAATGCGACGGCTGGTGGATTTTGACCGCGAAGTAGGCGCCCACCGTTGCGCTTCTTCGAAGAAAGAAATCGGTTATGCATTACGTTAAGAGTTTTATGTTTTCGCAAGCATTATAGAGAGGACCTGCATAGTGGAAATCAAGAAATTCTTGTTGTGCGCAGTCATGATTAGCCTCATTTTGGCCGCGGCATTGCTCCGCGCCGCCGAAACCTACCCCGTTGCGCTGCAACGAGGCGTGCCGGTCAAGATGCGTGATGGAGTTATTCTGCGCGCCGACATTTACCGTCCCCAAGCGGCGGGGAGATTTCCTGTGCTGCTACAACGCACCCCGTACAACAAGAATGGGGGAACGGCATTTGGGCTGAAAGCCGCATCGCAAGGGTACATTGTCGTTGTCCAGGATGTGCGCGGCCGTTTCACTTCGGAAGGCGAATGGTACACATTCAAGAACGAATCTAATGACGGCTACGACACGGTCGAGTGGGCTGCAGCACTACCCTATTCAAATGGCAAGGTGGGGATGTGGGGTGGATCTTATGTCGGTGCAACCCAGATGCTGACCGCCATTGCCCATCCGCCACACCTTGCTGGAATCTGCCCGGTCGTGACCGCGAGCAACTACCACGAGAATTGGACGTACCAAGGCGGCGCCTTCGAGCAATGGTTCAATCAATCGTGGACTTCGGGTCTGGCACAGGACACCCTCAACCGTGCGGTCATGAAGAAGACGAATGCGCTCCTAAGCGAGTGGAAGCTTCCGCTTAGCAGCTATCCTCTGTTCAATTCCCCTGACAGTTCGGGTATCCCGTCAACAACCGATTCGCTGGCCGCCTACTATCTGGATTGGTTAGCGCACCCATCTTATGATGAGTACTGGAAGAGCATTTCCATTGAAGAGCGCTACGGCGAAATAACAGTCCCGGCACTCACTGTCGCGGCTTGGTATGACATCTTTCAGGGAGGGTCGCTACGGAACTACACAGGAATTAAAGCACATGGCGGCAGTGAGGCTGCCCGCCATGGACAACATCTATTGGTGGTCATCGGCGGACACGCGGGCAGCGGCCAGAAGATTGGCGATGTCGACTTCGGCACGGCAGCCGCCGAGTATGACGAAGACGACGTAACCTTGCGCTGGTATGACTATCTTTTCAAGGGAGTTCAAAATAATTTTGCCAGCAAGGCGGTAAAGATCTTCGTCATGGGAGCCAACCAATGGCGCGAAGAGGATGACTGGCCATTAGCACGCGCCCGAAGCACGAAATATTTTCTGCATTCGAAGGGCACTGCAAACTCATTAGGAGGCAGTGGCACTCTTTCCCCTGTCCCACCACAATCGGAACCTTTCGATCATTATGTTTATGACCCCTCAAATCCCGTGCCAACGGTTGGCGGCCCCTTGTGCTGCGACAGCGCGCACCTCCCTCCAGGCCCGAGAGATCAGCGGAAAGTGGAGACCCGCGACGATGTATTGGTCTATTCCACTCCATCGTTCGTGCAGGATACGGAAATTACCGGGCCGGTAATCTTCGAACTGTTTGCGAAGTCTTCTGCCGTGGACACTGACTTTGCAGCTAAGCTCGTCGATGTCGCGCCGGATGGATTTGCGCAGAACCTAACGGAAGGAATTGTTCGCGCCCGCTATCGGGGGTCCCGGGAGAAAGCGACATTGATGAATCCTGGGCAGGTTTACAAGTTTACGATCGACTTGTGGTCTACCAGCACCGTGTTCCGCAAAGGACATGCCTTGCGACTGGAGGTCTCCAGTAGCAACTTCCCTCGTTTCGACCGAAATCTTAATACCGGAGAGGATCTAGCGTCAGCGCAAAGATTTATCTCGGCAACAAACGCCGTGTATCACGACGCGGAGCATCCCTCGGCACTTATTTTGCCCGTAGTTCCACCCCGCTGAGCTAGGCACAGCAAACGCTTCCCGGTGCGCTGTTCGGGTCGTGAGCTGAGCTGATATCAGGACCCAGAGCAGCTGAACCGGACGGCTGCAAACTCTTCGGCGGGGAAAGTCGGAACGACACCTGGCAGCAAACCAACAGCGCATATACTCGTTTGCTTCTGTCACAAAGCTCATGACGGTGAGCGCGAGTGGGGCATTGCAGAAGCGAAACCTGCTCGGCCTGACAACAGCTCACGCCCTGAATGCGTGAACTCCCCAACGGGAGTTCGACCTGCGACAACCGCAAATTTCAAAGACGACAGCTAATTTCAAGGGCGGTTGACAACTAAGCGCAAAGACGTATAAATACCTTTGCGATTCATGAATCACAAGCGTCGGCGCGCGTGAGGTAATCGCATGCGAACAGCAACGCTTCATCCTGGGAAGTACGAAAACGTCAACCAGCGGCTTGCATATAATTTATTTCGGACCCGGAAACACTTGTCCCCAGCTCTTGGGGTTTTCTTGCTGTGTGAGCTCTTGGGAACAACCCTGTGCCCCTTTGCGCAGGTCAACGGTGTGGGTCAGAAGCCATACCTGGGCTGGAGCAGCTTCAGTCAACAAACCATTGCCAGCAATTTTCTTACGCAAGCGAACATCACAGCTCAATCGGATGCGCTGCTTGCCTCAGGGCTCCAGTCTCACGGATTCAACTACATCAACATAGATTCGGGTTGGCAAGGCAGTTTCGACGGCTACGGACGCCCAATTCCCAATTCCACAACCTTCCCTGACATTCAAGCACTTGTGGCCCATATCCACGCCCAGGGGCAAAAGGCCGGAATTTACTGGATTCCCGGCGTGGAATTGCCGGCGGTAACGGCAAATTATCCAATACTGGGCACCCCTTATCACATACAGGACATTCTCGTCGTACCGTACGCGCCCGGTAACGCCTTCAGTTCGGGGCAAAATCCCCCATATCACAACAAGATCGATTTCACTAAGCCGGGAGCCCAAGAATACGTCAGTTCCGTGGTCGACCTGTTTGCTTCCTGGGGAATCGACTTTATCAAGCTTGACGGCGTCACGCCTGGATCTTTCAATGACAACCTGAACATCAACAATCTCTCGGACGTTCAGGCCTGGTCTCAAGCCATTGCTCAGAGCGGGCGGCCTATTTGGCTCACTATTTCCTGGGCTCTCGATGAAGACTATCTCAACACATGGCAGGAGTTCGCGAATGCGCGCCGGACCGACGGCGATATCGAGTGCGAGGGCGGATGCGGCACTGTTACCGACTGGCCGAGAGTCGCGCTGCGTTTTTACGATTTGGTGGGTTGGGAACACGCGGCTGGCCCCAGGATGGGCTGGAACGATTTGGATACGCTAGAGGTTGGCTCTGGACCTTTGGGCGGCCTGAGTGAACAGGAACAAGAGTCAGCCATGACATTGTGGGCTATGGCCAATGCTCCCCTTTATCTCGGCAGTGATTTGACCCGTCTGGACCCAGTTGGAAAGCGGCTTCTTTCGAACGATGAGGTAATAGCGGTAGACCAGTCAGGGCGCCCCGCCACGCAGGTCCTAGGCGGCGACACGCCAGTCTGGGCAGCCAAGGTTGGGAACGGAATCCATTACGTAGCCCTCTTCAACATGAACGCGTTCGCTTCGCCCGTCATCCTTGCGTGGAAGACCCTCGGTTTCGCTACCGCGCTCGAGGTTCGCGACCTGTGGAACCATGCCGATCTGGGATATGTTCGGCAGGGGTTCAGGGCTCTCATCCCTGGCCATGGAGTGCGACTGCTGAAAGTCAAAGCAGCCGGACAGGTTCCGACCGAACCGTCGCAGAGCTATGAAGCGGAAGCAGCTTCACTTGGCGGCACAGCCACAATATCCAGCTGCGCGGCATGTTCGGGCGGAGCTAAAGTGGGCTACCTGGGCCTCGGGGCCAGCAACACTCTTACATTCAACAACGTCAGCGCGCCACGGACGGGAATCTATGAAATGCAGATTGACTATCTGACGCTCGGACCACGGGCATTGCTCTTCAGCGTTAACGGTGGTCCTCTCGTCACAGTAGATGTCGGCGGCGGCAGCTTCAACCTGCCTGCCACCACAAAGGTGCCCATCAAATTACTTGCCGGTTCCAACCGCATTCAATTTGGAAATCCCACCAGCTACCCGCCCGACCTCGACCGCATCGTGATCGGGGGGAATGGGTCTGCTCCTCCACCGACCTCAATCACCTACGAGGCTGAAAATGCTGTGCTGGGAGGTTCAGCGAGTGCCGTCTATTGCGGACTTTGTTCCGGTGCATCGAAAGCGGGGAATATCGGCGGAGGGAGCAACGGAACGGTAACCTTCACTAAGGTGAACGTTCCTGCCAAGGGAACCTATCAAGTAGAAGTTGACTACCTGACGAGTGGAACGCGCTCCTTCTTTGTGAGTGTCAAGGGCGGGACAAGCTTCAATCTATCTTTGAATGGAAGCTCCTTTCAGTCGCCCGCCAGCACGGTGATTCCCATTCAGTTGCAAACCGGAAACAATACCATCGAGTTTGGTTCCACCGGCTACGGACCTGACCTGGATCGAATCGTAATCGCTCTCCCATAAAGAGCGGAAATCTACGATTCACATTACAAGGGATCGCAGAAGGCACAAGCTTATGTAACAGAGGTCAGGGGTAAATCACCGTATCGTGACAGTGGCCCGACCACTGGCGGGTTCGCACACCGACACGTGTTGCTTCTCCAGTGGACGCCCATTGTCAGCATTGATGATACGAATTGTCACTGTTTGAGCAACGCACAAAGGTCCAACCCACAGCAGAAGAAAACCCGTGCAGAATGCGGCGGCTGCCGACCTGCATGATCACAAAGACATACAGCATCGTGAATCCTGCCGTGATCGGTGTATCAGGTCGAACGCGCCGTCACCGTTCCAGTCAACCGGTTGCGGGCCCTCGCCTTAAAGTGGCGATGTGTGCCACCTTGGCTCGCAGCGGCGGAGCGTACTCCCTCCCCGAGCAGCGAGGTCCTTCTGCCAACGTTGTGCTAAAGGGAGAGGTCCATATTGCGCAAGGACAAGGTCAATCTTGAGGTCACTGACCCAAAGGCCCTTTCCTCACCTAGCCTTTCCCGCAATTCCTAGAACGGGGAAACTACCCGAAAAGGCCTCGTTTTGGCATCGCTCCTAGACTCCTAAACTCTAAGGATAGGATCGGACTGTGGAACGCAATACTGTGTAACGAAACCCCCTTTTTAAGGGGGTTTCGTTACATAGAATCACATGGAATCCATAACCCGTTCCCTATCAACGCAGGAAAGCAAGGTCGTGCTGGCGCTCACCGAACGGGGGCGCCGTGAGGCCACGCGGGCGGAGATTCTGGACCTGCTCGGCGGCAGCACCAAGGCTGCGGACCATGTTATCGAATCCCTGCGCCGCAAAGGCTGGCTTGAGCGGGCCACCTGGGGCGAGTATCTTCTTATACCGCCGGAACAGGGGCCGGAAGCCCTGGGCGACAGCAATCTTCTGGCGCTATCCAGCCGCATCGCCGATCCCTATTACATTGGCTTCAGCACCGCCGCCGCCCATTACGGGCTGACAACGCAGCACCGCAAGGTGATCTTCGTGGTGACGCCGGTGCGGCTTCGGGAACGCGAAGTCGGGGAGTCGCGGGTCCGGATCGTCAATCTGGCGGAGAGCAAGTTTTTCGGCTTCGGGCCGGTCGACGTGCTTGGCTACAAGGTCGTGATCTCCGACCGCGAAAAGACCGCCATCGACTGCATCGACCGCCCGGCACTGGCCGGCGGGGTGGGCGAGGCCGCCACCATACTGGCGACTGCCAGCCGTCGGTTCGACTGGACCAGAGCCGCCGATTATCTCGAACGTATCAATTCAGGCGCCCTCGCGCGTCGCTTCGGGTGGCTCGTCGATCACGTCAAGGCCGACATCCCGCCCGCCGTGCGCGACCGCGTGGTCCGGCTGGCCGCGAACAGCCGCAAGACATGGCTCGGCACCGATCCCGCGCGCGCGCACGAGGTAGACGGGGCCATTGGCTATGACAAGACATGGCGCCTGTTCGTCAATGTGCCGCGGGAAGAGCTGCACGGCAGCGCCGGACTCGGCCGGCGCAAAGTCATCCGGAAGCAAGGCTAGGAATGCTCACGCAGCCGCAGGTGCAGCGCTACTCCGCCGATTCTGGCCTTCGCGACATCATGATCGCGGAGAAGGAAGTCGTGCTGACATTCCTGCTCCAGCTTTTGTCCGAGCGTCACACACGGCGTCCTACAAACCGGTGCACCTCCCCTAGCGTACGTGCTAAATTTTCCGACCGGGGAATCATACAAGTCGCATTTTGTGAGGTCCCAAATGTCCACGAAGATAACGAACTCCCCAAAAAGGAACTTTACAAACAAGGCAGGTGAAACCATATGCACCATTTCTTTCGAAGAAGCCACCCATTCGTGGCACATTATCTCTACGGCTGAGCCGAATTTCCGGCAGCCTTTTGCAAGTGCGCAAGCAGCATTTTATTTCTGGTATTCCAGGTTCGACCCGCAGACCGGTAAGCTGCGACATTTTCCTCCGGAAAACGCAATGAGTTCTTGAGCCCACTACCCGAGTCGGTAAAGTAAGTAATGTGGCCACTCTGACCACTCTCCAATGCACGGAGTGTTCCCAAAGCTACGACTACGAGCTTGATCTTGCACTTAGGGACGATCAACTTCGTCTCGCCCGAGAAAGGGATCTTTTCTTCAAAGCGATATAGGGTTCTCAGCTGCAGTTGGAGGTGATGCTTTTGCCTTGTTCTTGTTCGTCTTGTGAATCCGTTCATCATGAATCTCCTTCGGCCTTATGTTCAGAATGCCGATCTCGCGCTTTCCGGTGCGTCTGATGCCTACGCAAAAGGCCCAGGACGTAACGTTTGATGATTTTCATCTGGAGCAACCTTGGGTGTCATATTGAGCCATTTGCCCGAACATGGCGTTTAACAGAGACTTCGCTCCGGTGCTCGCCAAACAATCGAAGTCCTTCTCGCTCGTCGACTGCATCTCGGTTGGTGTTGACCGAATGCAGCGAAACTGCGAGCCGATGCGAAAGCAGGTTCAACCTCGGCAACGCAGTGAATTGACGGACGTCACACCGCCAAGGCGCCATCTACGAGGCGTTTGTGGAGGGTACAGGATGGCGGCACAAGTAGTTCGTAAAACTTCTGAGCCCTTGCTGAATCATTTCGTTGGTTACAATCCTTGAGCGGAGGTCCTTATGTCTGATGCCGTGTACGTCTCGAACGTGAAAATCGTCCGGCAATCCGGCCCGGTGCGCGTGACACAGCTTCCGGGGAGAGCCCCAGCCTGTCATCTTCAGCGGCAATCGAGCCATTGCCGAGCACTACGGTCTTGATCCAGCAAGGCTGAAGGAGTCACACGCTGCGACGATCGGCGTAATAGCTGGGTTTGCCCTGTACCCGTCATCTTGGCTACTTGTTTGGCCAATCGCATGACACCAATGCAATGGGCGTGCCGTGAGCGTATTGACCTTGGACATCGTGACGGCCGTGTCAGGAGCATCTCCATTGTGAGCAACCCTGAGAAACTGGAACGCCTGCCGTTGTTGCACCCGCTCACTTGCTAGATTTTGCTGTCACTTGTCGCGCGACGAATCTCAAGGACGCTGAATTGATGCAATAGCGCAGGCCCGTAGGTTCTGGGCCATCGTCGAATACGTGTCCCAAATGTGCGTCACATTCGGTGCATGAGACAGCTGTTCTGACCATGCCCAAGCTGGCGTCTCGCGCAGTTCGAACGTTCTCACGCGCGATCGGCGCCCAGAAGCTCGGCCAACCCGTTCCGGAATCGAACTTCGTGTCCGAGGTGAACAGTGCATTGTCACAGCAAACACAGCGGTAGAGACCTTTCTCGTGGAGGTTCCAGTACGCTCCGGAGTAGGCCAACTCGGTGTCAGAGTGACGAGTGATTGCGAAAACGCCCCGGGACAGCTGCTTGCGCCATTCGTCTTCCGGCTTGACCACTTTCGCTACGTGGACCGTCTTCAGTCGCTCTCCCGAATCGGAGAATTCAACAATCGTAACTTCCTCGGACGCCCCTTTTACCGCCTTCCCTTGCACAAGGTTGGGCCTTCGCAGCGACCATAGAATCGCGCCCGCAAGCGCCGAGGCAGAGGTCAACAGGAACGCCCGTCGCCGGACCACCGATCCTTCGTCTCTTCCAAGATCAGAATCGAACATCGCCGCTTGCTCCTAAGGTGCTACTTGCTGGTGTAGAGGTCCGGAAACTGCTCGCGAAGATGAGCAACTTTCGGCGCATCGTTGTACACGATGTATAGGCTGTTCGGATGGTGCGCGGCATAGTCTTGGTGGTAGGCCTCGGCTGGATAAAAAGCCTTCAATGGAACTACCTGGGTCACGATCGGGCGCTGGAAGACCTTGGCTTTTTCGAGTTGTGCGATATACGTCTCGGCGATCCGCTTCTGGTCGTCGGTACCATAGAAAATGGACGAACGATACTGGGTGCCTTCGTCGGGGCCCTGCCGGTTCAACTGCGTGGGATCGTGGGCCACCGAGAAGAAGACCCGAAGCAACTGGCCGTAGGTGATTTTGGACGGGTCGTAGATGATCTTCACCGACTCCGCATGACCGGTTTCCCCCGTACTGACCAGTTCGTATTCCGCCGTCTTGGCTGAGCCTCCGGCGTATCCCGACGTTGCGCTGATCACGCCCCTCACATGTTGGAATACAGCTTGAATTCCCCAGAAGCAGCCACCGGCGACAACCGCCGTCTGCTCGGCCTTGGTGGTCGCGACTGGAGCGTCGACAGCTGGGCTTGGAAGAGTGTTGTTCGCCCGGTCCCCGGCGCTGCAGGCGGTTACTCCGGCAACTGTCAGCACCAAGATCGTTGCGGACAAGCGTGAAAAGAAGCCAGACATAACAAACCCCCCTTAGTGGTCCCTTGCAAGTTAATTCCGAGGGCCACTTTTATTAGAGTCCGTTGATAGGCAAAAGTTACGCTTTTTCGACCCAATCCGCGGCCGGACGCCGTATCTTTCATACCGCTTGGACATCCACTCACCAGGACAGGAGGACAGCGACAACAAGGAAAATTCCGCTTGTTTCAGTGATAGGCGTGCTTTCGATAGTGGCCTGGATATTGGCGCTCGCACCGCACCCTTCTCCGCGGGTCGGATGTTCGTACTCCGGTGCTCGTGGAACTCTTCACATCGGAGGGGCACGCCAGCTGTCCGCCAGCGGACAGGTTTCTGCAAAAGCTGGATTGGCAACCCATACCGGACGCGGAAATGATCGTGCTCAGCGGGCACGTCGACTACTGGAACCATATCGGCTGGAAGGACCCGTACTCTGCCAGCTTCTACAGTCAGAGGCAAACTGCGTATGCCAAGCGCTTTGGCTTGGCTAGCGTCTACACTCCGCAAATGGTGGTGGATGGGATGGGACCAGCGAAGTTCGTTCGTAGCAATTCCGACTAGGCTCAAGGCGCCGCGCTGCAAGGTATCGGAGTGGTTGTCGCGCTACGAAAGCTACGGGGTTGAGGGTCTCTTGGAAGGCCATCGTTCCTGTCGACCGCGAAATCTGACCGAGCAGCCGCGCCAACAACTGCCGACATCATCGACACTGGGCGCCGGTGGCCTATGGATTGGATAGCGGGATCTGGACCTCCCCCATGCTAGATTGGGTCATCGAAGAGGAGCAGAAGCCCGCAGGATCTCGGAGCCTTGCTCCTAGGCCAAGAGCTCCGCTTTTCGAAACGGCTGTATCTTGGGCTGCTTCTTTTGCTGCTCCTGCCAGAGGTCATGCTGTATCTGCATCTTTAGCCAGAAGTCGGGCGATGTGCGCAGCGCCGCTGAAAGACGCAAGGACATGGAAGCGGAAATGCCCGCCCTTCCGTTCAGAATCCGCGAAAGATGCGCCCGCGTGACACCTAAACGCCTTGCGGCCTCGGCAACGGTGATGTCGCCCAGGTAGTCCTTTAAAACTTCGCCTGGATGTGCAGGATTGAAAATCATGTTCTTCACCTCTAGTGGTAGTCCTGGTAATCGACAAAGATCACGTCTTCCCCATCGAATGAGAATGTGAGTCGCCAATTGCCGCTGACACTTACCACCCAATGATGGGCAAGACCTCCCTCCAACGGATGCAATTTGTTGCCTGGTGCATCCATGTCCTGCGGCACGCTGGCCACGTCGAGAGCAGTAAGAAGTCTGCGAAGACGGTCGGCATGTTTTGGCTGAATTCCGGCTTTAGAACCGGTCTCGGCAAAGCGTTTCAGCCCCTTGTGCCGATAGCTTTAATCACTCGTATAGCGTATAGATACACTATACGCTCTGTCAACAGTTAGCTCGGAGATGGGCAAGAAAACAGGGTGGCCAGGGGACGGGATTTCTTCAATCATCCGAATTTTGACATCCCCGACAACGAGATTGATGGCTCAACTTTCGGGCGCGGTTACCTGCGAGACTGCAAAGATATGTGCGTGGCAACGCCTGGGGTTCGGCACCTGGTTCAGCTACGTAACCGTTGACATTCCTAGAAGAACCTCGATAAAAAGAATCATTATATCAGGATACTTCATCTTATAGGATGGCTGGCGAACACAGGCAGAGAGCCTTAATGAAAGGGACTTTCCCATGATTCGCAAACTAATTGCCACCGACGATGACCGTGCGACAGCTACCCTTCGCTTCGCGCTTGGAGTGATCTTCTTCGCCCATGGCGCTCAGAAAATGCTGGGCTGGTTTGGTGGATACGGCTTCAGCGGGACTATGGGCTTTTTCACCAGCGTCATGCATATTCCGGCTGTATTCGCATTCTTGGCGATTTCTGCAGAATTTTTTGGCGGCCTTGGCCTGATTGTCGGGTTCTTGACCCGAATCGCAGCGCTGGGAATCTTCTCCAATATGATCGTTGCGATAGCGATGGTTCATCGTCAGTTCGGCCTCTTTATGAACTGGACGGGAGCACAGAAGGGCGAGGGTTTTGAGTATCACCTGCTCGTGCTGGCGATTACGACTTTTTTGATGATTCACGGCGCCGGAGCAGTTTCAATCGACCGACTGCTGTCATCGCCGGCAAAGGATGCCGCCCGGGTGCAAATTGCCTGACCGCAAACATATGAAACAGCCAAAAAATCGCATTACCGCACCACGACTGTGGTGGGTGATGGCGCGGAGCCATCACGCCTTAAGGCTCCTTGCTGAACAGAGCATCACAAACGCAGGACTGTGCCTCACGGCTAGCAGCGCTCGAAGGCCTGCTGCATAAAGGTCCGCTTACGATCTCAGCGATTCAGGACAGAGTCCTGCTGGCTAGCGGGTCCATGACTGCGGCAATCGATCGTCTCGAGAAACGCGGACTGGTGGTGCGGAAGTCCACCTCCAGTGATCGGCGCGCGCGAATCGTGCAACTGACGCAAGAAGGCGAACGAATAGCGGCAGAGTATTTCGAAAGGCACGCCAAGGACCTTGAGGAGCTAATGTCACCGCTCTCAGCTAAGGAGAAGCAACAAGTCTACGGATCCCTCAAGAAACTCGGGCTGCTCGCCGCGCAGAAACTCGGTGCGCGCCAGCCGGTACAAGAGCGTCAATGAGGTCGCAGGCCAACCGACAACCTCGGCGCCCGAGATCCGAGAAGAATTCACCAGAGATATGAAATCGCGTAAAGAAGCACCAAAAGTGGCCGTCAAGAGATCAACCGGCACATCCAGCGATCAGGACCGGCGCCCCGCTGGCCCGTCTCGGGAGGAGATCCGACTGCGGGCATACGAGATATATGTCAATCGTGGGCGTGCGGACGGACATGATCTCGAGGACTGGTTTCTGGCTGGGAGAGAGCTGACAGAGAGATCCGTAAGCAACGCTCGGATTGATCTCGTCTAGGAGAGAACATGCGCGGTCACGAATATCAGGAGTCACAAATCATGGAGATTGGTGTCGATAGCTTCGGAGCGGTCATCTCTGAACCGGCGACTGGGGTAAGCGTCAGCCCAGTTCGTCGCGCGGACAATCTACTCGAAGAGATTGTTTTGGCCGACCAGGTTGGTCTGGATGTTTTTGGCGTCGGCGAACACCATCGCAGCGAGTTCGTGGATTCAGCCCCAGTGGTCATCCTGGGCGCGGCGGCTACGCGCACAAAAAACATTCGCCTGACGAGCGCGGTAACTGTTCTCAGTGCTGCTGACCCGGTCCGCGTCTTCCAGGAATTTGCCACACTGGACCTCATCTCCCACGGACGTGCGGAGATTGTCGCCGGGCGCGGCTCGTCCGTGGAGGCGTTCCCACTTTTCGGCTTCGACCTGGACGATTACGATTCGCTTTTCGCAGAAAAACTGGATCTCCTCCTGAAGATTCGCGATAACACCCATGTTCGCTGGAGTGGCAAGCACCGGGCACCTCTCACGGGACAGGCTGTCTATCCTCGTCCCCTACAGAACCCTCTGCCCATTTGGGTCGGGGTCGGCGGAACCCCCGCATCATTCGCGCGTGCCGGGACACTCGGGCTTCCGCTGATGGTCGCCATCATTGGCGGCGAGCCCAAGCGATTTCGACCTCTGATCGACCTTTACCGCGAAGCTGGGCGCCGCGCCGGCCACTCCGCCGAGAAACTCACCGTCGGACTTCACGCAATCGGCTTTCTTGGAGATACCACACAGGAAGCTGCAGACGATTTCTATCCAGGATACGCCCACACGTTTACTGAGATCGGCAAAGAACGCGGCTGGCCACCAGCGACGCGAATCCACTTCGATGCTCTTCGGGGGCCGGCAGGCGCACTACTCATCGGCGACGCCGAGACGGTCGCGCAGAAGGTACTGCATGTGAATGAAGCCCTCGGCGGTCTTTCTCGTATTACGTTCCAGATGGGCGTCTCGGCGCTCCCCCATGAGAAGATGTTACGGTCGATCGAGTTCCTGGGAACCCGCGTCGCTCCCATCGTCCGTAAGGAGGCGATCGCTGCTATATCTTCGCCGCGGGGTTGAGATCCCTCGGGTGCCAGAGCCTTGGAATGGAACCACGATTTTCCGAAGACCAGTCATGCTGCCTCCGTTTTCCGCCGTAACTGTGTCATAGTGCGAATCGGAGCGCATCGACGAGTAACTGTCCGATACCTCTCCCGCAACTGATGTGATGGCCAGGCGGTCGGAAACCTGGTTCGGGAAACAGCGACCCGTTCACTTCAAACCGAGCGCCAAACGGCAAGACTGTGACTTCCTTTATATGTTTTCACCTGATCAACTGTGTCGTCTACAATCCGTAACGCCACGCGGAGTTCGACACCCTGGTCCCGAAACAGCCGATTGTTGGCGAATACGGAGATATCATGATCCCACGTTTCCTCTCCCTTACGTTTTTAACCTTGGCAGCGATTTTAACCAACGCTCAGCCCTCCTTGCCGTCTAGCTTTCAAGCAAAAACGATCCACAGCCCGGAAGGGGCAGACATTTTTGTGCGCTGGGGAGGAAGCGGACCAGTGGTGGTTCTCATCCATGGGTACGCGGAAAATAGCGATTCGTGGGCTCCTCTGGCCGCAGACCTCATGAAGGACCATACGGTGGTGGTGCCGGACCTCCGCGGCATCGGGCGATCCTCCAAACCCGCTGATGGCTACGACAAGAAGACTCAGGCCAAGGATATGCGCGCCGTTGTGATCTCGTTGGGATACGACAAGACATTTGTTGTTGCGCACGACATCGGCAACATGGTCGCATACGCCTACGCCGCAATTTACCCCGATAAAGTTGAGAGATTGGTTGTTATGGACGCACCAATTCCTGGGATTGATCCCTGGAACGAGATTCTCCAAAACCCCGGAGTTTGGCATTTCAACTTTCATGGACCGGATGCGGAACGGCTGGTGGCAGGCCGTGAGCGCATCTACTTTGACCGGATATGGAATGACTTTACGGCCGATCCGAGTAAGCCGGACGAAGACACCAGGAACTTCTTTGCCGCCACTTATGCGCAACCGGGTGGAATGCGAGCCGGGTTCGCGCAATTTACCGCGTTCTCCCAGGATGCGAAGGACAATAAGATCTTCGAGCAAACCGAGCTAACTATGCCTGTGATGGCGGTAGGGGGAGAGAAGTCCTTCGGTCCCCTCCAGGCTGTGATCATGCGTCACGTAGCGACCAACGTCCAGGAGGAGGTCGTCGCAGGCTCAGGACATTGGCTCATGGAAGAGCGACCGGCTTACACTGTGGCGCTGATTCGGAAATTTCTTGACGGCCCGCCCGTTGATCACACAGTTGCAGGCGGTGCTGGCGGCGATTCGGGCGAAGAGCGATTTACTCCCGCCGAATATAAGTTCCCGCAAGTCGGCAATCCGGGCAGCGGAAGCTCCGGCGTCGGCGGTATCGAGACCATTGTTCTGAAGGGCAATCCAGACCAGGCAGGTGTGTATACAATCATGCTTCGCGTGCCGGCTCACACGCGCATCGTTGCGCACTCCCATCGCGATGACAGGGTTGCGACCGTGATCTCCGGAACATGGCATATCGGGTATGGCGATAGGTTTGATGAGACGAAGCTGAAGGCTCTACCGCCAGGGAGTTTTTACACCGAACCGCCTTTCCGAAGTCATTTCGCAGAAACTGGTAATGAACCCGTTGTCGTTCAGATCACAGGTTTCGGACCATCTTCGACCGAGTACGTGGATGCCACACAGGACCCCCGCAAATTAGGCACATCAAATTGAATCGTCGACAAAACTCCAAAGTCTGCGCGGGCGACCACGAAGTCTACGCCACCTGGCAGGCTTAGAGAAAACGAATCGCGTCTCGTCCCGTTCGGATCTTAAATCTTCTGTGCAAGTAGTGTAGGTCATCCTCCTCATGGTCCCGGCCGCTCATGGCGGGCGACGCCAAGCCCATCTGGGCTGCGCTCTACCGGAGCGTATTTCATTGATGAGATTAGATTTGCTTGTCAGCAGTTCAGGATCAGTAGACGAGAAAGACAAAGATGCAGAAGTTGCGCTCTCGATTGCAACCACATGCAAGTAATAAGATATGGTGGCCAGGGAGGGACTCGAACCCCCGCCGCCAGCTGCTGTTGCAATCAGCACTCTCCACCCGAGCTCGGCATATGAATGGTTTTCTCAGACTTGTCAGACCGAGGTTGTGCCGGGCAAAGCCCAACGATGAGTAGAGTAATCGCGCAAACGAGAGGGCCCATCGCTGGTGATGAAGATACGGCAATCGTCATGTTGGTCTCCCTGAAGCGAAGTCAGACCGACACAGAAGACCTCTAGCGGAAATCGGTTCAACCTGATCCACCACCAAGGGTATTCGCATTGCTCGGCGCGGATGCTGCTACGTACCTAAGCGTGCCGCGAGGCGCCACCGCCACACTTGGGACAGGTATGAAACTCCTCGATGATTCCGCCTAGGTTCGGATCGCTCTGCCCAGCATCTTGTGGGTGGCTGGTGTACACAAGCTTGTCGCAGTGATGGTTCATCTCCACTCTGCAGCTCGGGCAGATCATCTTGTCAGTGTTGGCCACAGCAGCCATCCTTGTCTCCCGAGATCAGTCCAGAGATATTTGCTCACGACCCTGGCGTAGCGTCTTCGCCATCCAGATGAGTTCTTTCAAAAACTTGTCGATACGCCGAATGTAGGACTCATCGAGGAGTCTTCCGTCCTCGGTAAACACTTTCTGCACACTCGAGAAATTTACATCCCAGAAAATCGTGACCAACCCAAGCTCGCGCATTACCGGTAGCAAGTTCTGAATTACTCTGGTTCCGCCAAACGGTCCGGCTGATACCCCTACTATGCCGACAGCCTTATGAATGTATTCTTTGAGACAACTGTCCAAGACATGCTTCAAAAGACCGGAGTAGCCGTGGTTGTACTCCGGCGACACGACTACCAACGCGTCAGCCTTGCTCATGTTGGCGGAAAAGTCGGCTTGCTTAATGGCCTCGCCCGCATCGTTCGTGGGTAGGGGAAGCTTTGCGATATCGATGAGGTCGGTCTCAACGCCCACGCACTTGCTCAGTTCCCCGGTGACGAGCCGAGCTGCGTGCAGGCTCATACGGCCCACTCTGGCTGTGCCCAGGATCACCGGGATGAACAAAGCCCGACTAGCTTCCATAAAATGCTCCTCTGTGAAGTACGGTCACTGCATCGTACATCGATGGACCGCGACAATAGAGCCAGCACAGTGTTCTCCCCCGTGCCTAGGCAGACTTCTGTATGGCGGCACTCTGGAACTCGATGATCTTGCACGTTGTTCCAGAGGCACCCACTGCCTCTTCGCCGGTTTGAAGCCCGGCGGAACATGAAATTGAATCGGCATCGCCATAGTAACCTCCCGCGAACCGAGCACCAGCATCTTTTCTTCGGTTCGTTGTCTAGGCGTAAGACTCAGATCGCTGAGAGAAGTGACAGAGTCACAGAACGTTCAGAGACTCAAGTCGTGTGCCGGTGTGGAGCTTCATACCGAACACGCTCGTGGGTGGGGCTACGTCCACAGTGTGAATCACCACAGCGATCGTCGACTACTGGAACCATATCGGATGGAAGGGACCCGTACTCTGCCAGCTTCTACAGTCAGAGGCAAACTGCGTATGCCAAGCGCCTTGGCTTGGCTAGCATCTACACTCCGCAAATGGTGGTGGATGGGATGGGACCAGCGAGTTCGATGCTAGCAATTCCGACCAAGGCCTTGGGCGTTCCAAAAGATTCCTGTCTATTTGTCGTCGATCTCGGCAGACGCCTCGAATATTTTGCACGCTCACGTTACACAAGTGCAAACACTTCCCTGCTCCATCCCTCGACTCTCGTCCGCACCGTGTCTAGTCGGCGGCGGCATATTTCCAATGAAGTAGGCAGGCGTGAAACAAGAGCGTACTCATAGGGCTTGGTCAAAGCCAACCACCAAGTGGTTCCAGCCAGGCGCAGACTTATGCCGCGAAAATCGGTATCTACCCAATGGCCTTCAATGAAGCCGCGCTTTTCGAGGCGATAGAGCAAGGGATAGAAGGAGGCCACATTGAATCTCAACACCCCATTCGACCGCTTCTCTATTAGCTTGCTGATCTCGTAACCGTGTCGGGGACGGTGCTCAATCAGAGAAAGAATGAGCAGCTCGGCGCTGCCCTTCTTGAGCTCCCGATCGAATATTGCCTCGGATATATATGGCATAGACACATATTGGAGTATCAGCTAAAGGATTTGTCAACTGGCGTATCTCTTGTCACTCGGGGTGAACAGAATAAGGTTTGGCCCTGGCGAATCGCGCGCATCGCTTGACGAACAGCTTGCTGCCTGCGATCATTTCGCGCGATATCTGTCCTTACCGAGAGAGCGATGCCGGCCCGGTCCGTACGCCGACCCGTCTTCTCCGGACATTTCCCTCTGATGCAAAGAGTGCAAGAGTGTTCTTTTACTTCGACGGAGGCAATCTTATGAAACGCTCATTCACAGGTTCACCGCTGATGTTGCTCATGCTTTTACTGGCAAGCTTGCACGGCATGGGTCAGGTCACCTCCCGTGTCACCGGTGTCGTGCAAGATAAGACGGGGGCAGTCATTCCAAGCGCATCTGTCACGCTGACTAACCAAGACACCAATGTTTCCTTTACCGCCAAGACCACTTCGGCTGGCAGTTACGTCTTCGACGCCGTAAAACCGGGCATTTACAAGCTCGAAGTGGTCGTGACGGGGTTCAAGACTTTCGACTCCTCGGGGAACGTGGTTACCATCGGCGAACCGGCAGTCATCAACGCTGTGCTTGAGATTGGGGCAATTTCCGAGCGGGTAGAGGTAAACGGATCAGCCGAATTGGTACAAACTTCCACCTCGGGCAACCTGGGCAATCTCTTCGACAACGTCGCGCTGAACACGCTGCCCATTGTAACCACGCGCGGACGAAACACACTGTCGCTGGTGGAACTTGAACCAGGCGTGGTGGATCCCGGTGGCTTTAACCGCGGGGGTCCCAACATCGCGGGTGGCGGTGTCTACGTAAATGGTGCGCGCGATCGTGCCTGGAACTACACGCTTGACGGAATCGATATCAATGAAACCAGTGCTGGCGGAGCTAACTTCTCTCCCTTGCGTACCAATCCCGACATGCTGGCGGAATTCCGTGTCCTTACCAGCAATCCGACGGCTGAGTTTGGCCGTAACAGTGGAGGCCAAGTGGAAATGGTCACCCGGGCCGGGACCAACAATTTTCACGGCTCTGGGTACTTCTTCTACCAAACTCCCGGCTTCAATGCGAACGCTCCGGAAAACATTGAGGCAGGTTTGGTGCGGCCGCAATTTATTCAAAAAATCTACGGTTTTGCCCTGGGCGGGCCCATCAAGAAGGACAAGACCTTTTTCTTCGCTAACTTCCAATGGTTGCGGACTCTACTCACCACGATAAATACCGCTGCCGTATTCACACCGCAGGCCCGGAACGGAACGCTGCGGTTTATTGACCAGAATTCGCCGATTTGTCAGACAGGGTATTCCGGCTCATGCTTCAATGCCGCGGCAGGAACCTCGAACGCAACCGTTGATGCCAGCGGCAATCCCACGCCGGGGGTTACGGTTGACTCCTACAACGTGGTGGCAAACGATCCGCTCGGACTTGGGCTCGATCCCAGCGTGCAGGCCATGGTTCATGGATCCAAGATTCCTGCTCCCAACAATTACACGATTGGCGATGGTCTCAACGTCGCCGGTTTCAGCTGGCTGGCCGCCGAGCACGAAAAGCAATTGGACTATACGGTTCGTGTAGACCACACGTTTAACGCCGCGCACAGCGTGTTCGTGCGCTGGTCCGCAGGTCACCAGAACACGTTAGGCGATACGGTTAACGGAGGGCTGCCGGTACTTCCGGGCTTTTCCAACGTGGTGGATACGTATCGCACCCCTAAAAACCTGGCTGTAAACTGGCGCTGGTCGATGAATCCCCGCATGCTCAATGAATTCGTGCTTGGGATGAGCCGGTTCTCTTTCAATTTTGCCAACCCGGACCCGAACTTCAACCACAACCCGCCCTTTGACTTCTTCGCGGATCCAATTTGTGCACAGTTTGGTCTCGCCTGCATGTCGGTTCCGCTGCAAAACTACGTAGGCAACGCCCGCGTCCTGACCACGTATCAGTTAGTGGACAACATGTCCCACCAGCGCGGCCCACATGCCTTTAAATGGGGCATCAACTTCCGCTATCAGCGACACATCGATAAGCGGGGGAGCATTGGCAATCTCGACGCCGCGCCGGCCATCAACTTCGACCCCACGGTCAACCAGCCCGATCCCACCGCGTACAAGTACGGAACCCTCAACATCGATCAAGGCCAAGACGCAGTTGACCTGCAGGGCTTCATCAACGATCTGCTGGGACGCGTAGGCGCCATTCAGCAAGGTATCGTGGCGCAGGATCCCAGCACTTGGGCGCCGCCGGGAACACTCCTGCATGCCGATTTCCGCATGCCGGAGTACGACTTCTACGGTCAGGACACGTGGCGGGTCCGGCCCAATTTTGTGCTAGACCTCGGTTTGCGCTGGGAAGTCAAACTCTCCCCGCGCGTCACTCGTGCCGACAACATGCTTCGGCCCAACGGTCCCATCGGTTGGGGATTCAGCAGCGACAATCTGAGTTGGCTTCCGGGCAGCCTTTACAAAGATGCTCTCAAGAGCTTTGGGCCCTCGATCGGATTCGCTTGGGACCTTCACGGCAATGCGAAAACCTCCATCCGCGGCAATTTCCGTATCGCCTATGATCGCATCAACACCTTCTCCCTTTCTTCGGCTATTTTCCAGAACATGCCGGGGCTGAGCACGCAAATCTCAGACACCACCTTCGCGGCTGGAACCAGTAGTTGCGGCGGCACGGACGGACGGCTAAGCACACTCACGCCCACCGTTTTCGATTGTGTCATTGCGCGAGATCTGGTTCAAACCCCCACCCAACTTCGAACCCCGCCGCCCTTCAGCAACAACGCTATTACGGTAGTTGATCCCAACTGGACACCTCCCCAAACTTATATGTGGAGCTTCGGAATCCAGCACGAACTGCCGCAAAAGTTCGTGCTGGAAATGAATTACCTTGGCCGCAAAGCCGTGCACCTTTACGGCGCCTACGATGCCAATCAAGCCAAGATTCGAAGCAACGGGTTCCTCAACGCATTTAATTCGGTGGCTGCTGGAAATGACAGTCCGCTGATGGATCAACTCATGCAGGCCGTACCCGGGTATTCAATTCGTCCTTCCCAGGACGCGACCGGCTCAGCTTGGCTGTTCGACCCTAATGGCGGCAATCCTTACCACAGCCAACTTGTTAATGGTCGGGTCGCTGGAATGGCTGCGAGCCTTGAGCAAAACGGTGTCGATGTCGCCGCCGGTCTGGGGCCAACTTTCTTCTACTCCTACCCCCAGTTCTCAGGATTCTTTCCTTCCAGTCCGGGTGGTTTCGTAGTCCTGGACAGCCACGATTTCTCCACCTACAACGCGCTACAAACGCAACTCCGCCGTGCTTTCTCAAACGGCCTCACTATGCAGGCAGCCTACACCTGGTCCAAATCGCTCGATACTCGTTCCTTTGATCCCACTTTTACCGTGGTTGCTGTCCAATCCACACCCTTCGGCGCCTCCAGCACGCCCGTCGATCTGGACCATCGCCGATGGAACTACGCCCCGTCCGACTTCGACATCGCCCATCTGTTTCAGGGGATCTGGGTTTACGAACTTCCCTTTGGACACGGCAAACGCTGGGGCCAGAGCTTGAACCGAGTCCTTGATCGCATCGTGGGGGGATGGGAGATTGGCGGCTTCGCCATCATGGAAAGCGGCCGTCCAACAACGATTTTTGCCGGCAGCAGCGACTATACGCTCAGTAGCATCGTGCGTACGGTGGCTGATTGTAGCGGCTGCTCTCCCAATATGTTCCAGATTCACCGCGATCCAGCGACGGGAAAGCTCACCTATCTCACACCCGACCAGATTGCGAAATTTTCCACTCCGGGCCCTGGGCAGTTCAGCAACGTCGGCCGAAATTTTTTCCGCCTCGCTGGATATAAGACCCTGAACATGTCTCTGGGAAAGAAATTCCGCATAACCGAGTCACAAGCACTTGAGATGAGGCTTGAGGCTCAGAACGTCACCAACTCCGTTCATTATGACGAACCCGCGAGTAACCGATACACAAATCCGAGTTTCGGGGTCGTCGATCCGCTGGTGGTGAGCGATGCCGGTCGCTCCCTTTCCAGCGAACCTCGCAAAATGCAAGTTTCGGCAAAGTATACCTTCTAAATTAACACCAGCTCTCGCGGGAGGCGCTCGAATTGAGCGCCTGTGCCTCTCGAGAACCTCGAAGTGTCTGAGCAGCCGGGAACTATACTTCTTTCACCATTCTCTTCCGATGCTCATTTCTATCATGACACTTTTCGCCGCTCTGTCCTCAATCTTTCGTCCGAAGGTCAAAAAATATTGCCGGTACCGCGATCGGTGCGGATTGGCCCCTATTTCGTCCTTTTTGTTGTCCCGTGGATTCTCGTTTTACGGTTCTTTTGGCGGTTCTTTTGGCGCTTCTTTCACCTCCCTTACAACGGACTATGGGACGCTCTTGAGTGGGCGTCGTACGTTCCGATTCTGCCCTTGATTGCTGCATTCCTGATTCAACTCGTGAACCAGCGCCTCTACGACCGACAGAATTCAAAGACCGGACTTGCGGCAACGGCAACTGGAAACCAAGGTCACGCCCAACCGCCTTCTAAATTCGCCTGCCGCAAACTCCGGGGCTGCAGGGCGCGCAGAGGATCGTCGGTCATCCGTAATCGCTGCGATCGGCGTCCGGTCCAGATTGGTACTGAGAGGTAGGATTGTGGAACGTGACTTCCTGGACTTGAGTTCTCAACTGCCGAACTGCTCCTGGATTACGTGCTTAACCGGAAATCGACGACCACGGATGCCGATTTCATTTGCACGGGGACACATGTGCATTGCCAGAATGCGGTTCCAAGTTCAATCTGCCCCGTCAGACGTGATCCGTTGAAAACAAAGGAATTGGTGAGCACGGAAGGAACTTTCAACCTACTGTTTTCGAATCAACAACCACAAACAAATGGTTTCAACGGTTTCCCAGGATTTTCATGAGCACAAACGAGCAGATTTAGGCACGGTTGTTACCTAGTGTGTTACCCAGTCTGAACCCCCGCCTGCTCACCTTGCTTTAGCCGCGACATGGAGTTGCTTGCTGGCGGAAGTGACGAAAGCGGAATGGCGCACTTGCAGAAGTGGCCGAAATCGAACTATCGTCGCGCCGGTTCGAACACTTCGACTGGATTCCCGTCAGGATCTTCGAGTTGGACTTGTTTACCTCCGGGGCCCACCTCTATTTCATTGCGCAAATGGAGGCCCGCCTTCTTCAACACCGCAATCCGGGCAGGAAGATCAGATACTTGAAGAACCACGCGGTTCCACCTACCCGGCTCTTGCTGACGACCGTCGGGCATGGGACGAGAACCGGAAGCCCCAGGGCCACTAAGAATAAGCTTTAGATTTCCTATCGAGACCTGCGCAAAAGCGGGCAAACTCTGCTGGTCGAGTTTGAAGCCGAGTTGTTGGGTAGAAGGCGACTGAGCGTTGAACGTCCTTCACTTGATACCGGACACCCCAAAGTTCCACAACGAAGCTCAGGCCTGGTTATAGATGTTTTATGTGGTCAGCGATTCGCCGCGACGAATAGGCCTTCCCGCCTTTCCCACGGCCCTACATGATAATGTGACTTACGCCCCATAGCTAAAGCTAGGGGCTTCAAGGGCCACGCCGGCTATCGCAGGCGTTTCGGTCCTTAGGCGCAGTCCGCGCCTTAACATCTCCAATGCCGAG
>Ga0209154_1000458_pt1 | contig 27407 bp, 27 predicted proteins | sample GraSoiAngelo_121_FD_185878 | JGI IMG/M metagenome (GOLD analysis project Ga0209154, IMG submission 185878) | Grasslands soil microbial communities from the Angelo Coastal Reserve, California, USA - 14_0919_12_20cm (SPAdes) (version 2) | ecosystem: Environmental > Terrestrial > Soil > Grasslands ... | reverse complement strand
GCGCGAGCTTCTGCACTTCCTGGTGCGCGGCGAGCAGGTTGCCTTCGACGCGGTCGGCGAGGAACTCGAGCACCTCGCGCGGGGCGCTCTGGCGCTGGCGCGCGAGCCGCTCGGCGATCCAGGCCGGCAGGCGAGGCCGATCAACGGAGTAAACATCGATGATCACCCCGGCTTGGGCGAGGGCGCGGAACCAGGCCGAGTTCTGCGTGCTGCGGTCGAGCCGCGGCACCGAGACGAGAAGCAGCAGGTCGGCGCTGAGCCGTGCGCAGCATCCGGCGATCGCCTCGGCGCCTTGCGTGCCTGGCTTGCCCGAGGCGAGACGCAGCTCGATCAGCTTCCTGCTCGCGAATAGCGACAGGCTCGCCGCGGCATGCGTGAGCTCGCTCCAGTCGAAGCTGCGGTTTGGCTCGAACACCACGCGCTCGGAGAAGCCCTGTCGGCGTGCCGCCGCGCGCACCGCGTCGGCCGCCTCCAGTGCGAGCAGCGGCTCGTCGCCGTGGACGGCGTAAACCGGGGCGAGGGACTTCGCGAGATGGCCGTGCAGCTGCTCGGCACGCAGTTGCATCTATTGCACGCGAGGCTGCGGCTTTTGCGCCGCGCCCAGGCGCCGCATGATCTGCTGCACCATGTCGGACTGCATGTCGCGGAACAGCAGCTGCTCCTCGGCTTCCTTCGCCAGCACCTCCGCGTCGTTGAAGGTCACGTCGCGCGTGAGCTCCACGGTGCTCTGCGGCACATAATCGGCGCCCTTGCCGTCGTGCAGGCGAAAGCCGACGCGGTAGCGCAGCTTGAACTCGCGCACGCGGCCCGTCCCGGTCAGCGAAAGGATTTCCTTCAGGCGTGTTTCTTCGGTGAACTGCAGCACGGCGTCGGCCTGCTTGGGCTCATCGACGACCTTGGCATTGGTCCCGGCCTGGATATTGCGCTTGAGATCGAGCGCGATGCCGCCCGTGGCGCCCGGCACGTAAACCGTGCTGAACGGCACCTCCGCGGTGCCGCGCAGCCGGAAGCCGCAGCCCGCGAGCGCGAGGCAAAGAAGCGTGACGAGGATTCTCATCCGAGCACGACGTTGATGAGCCGCCCTGGAACGACGATGATGCGCCTAACGATCTTGTCGCCAATCTGCTTCTTCACGAATTCGAGCGACTTTACGATCGTCTCGAGCGCACGCTGGTCGGCAGACTTCGGAACGCGAACCGTGCCGCGCTTGACGCCATTTACCTGCACCACGAGCTCGACCTCGTCCTGCTCGAGCGCTTGCTGATCGGCCTCGGGCCACGGCGCGCGCATCACGTCCTCGCCAAAGCCCAGCTCGCGCCACAGGTGATGGGCGATGTGCGGCGTGATGGGCGAGAGCAGCCGGATGAGGATCGACATGCCTTCCTCGTCGGCGGCAGTGTCTTCCTCGGGCAGGCGCTCCAGCGCATTGAGAATCTTCATGCAGGCCGAGGCCACGGTGTTGAACTGAAGTTTCTGCAGGTCGTAGTTCGCTTGCTTCAGCACCGAGTGGATCTCGAAGCGGGCGTTCTTGCCGGGTTTGCCGGCCATGCCCTTGCGCCGGGAAAATCTCGCGGCGTAGACCCACAGCCTGCGCAGGAACCGGTACGAGCCCTCGACGCCCTCGTCGCTCCACTCCAGCGTGTTGGTCGGCGGCGAGGCGAAGATGATGAAGAAGCGCGCCGTGTCGGCGCCGTACTTGTCGATCAGGTCCTGCGGATCGACGCCGTTGTTCTTCGACTTCGACATCGTGCCGATGCCGTCGTAGACGACCTGCGTCCCGTCTTTTGTCCTTGCGGAAAGTATTTTGCCTTTGGGATCGCGCGTGACCTCGACTTCGTACGGATTCACCCACTCGCGGCGCCCTGGCGTGTCGATGTAGTACGACTCGGCGAGAACCATGCCCTGCGTGAGCAGATTGGTGAAGGGCTCGGAGAGCTCGAGCAGGCCTTCGTCGCGCATCAGGCGCGTGAAGAAACGCGAATACAGCAGGTGCAGGATGGCGTGCTCGATGCCGCCGATGTACTGGTCGACCGGCATCCAGTACTTGGCGCGCTCATCGACCATCGCCCGGTCCTGGTCCGGACAGGCGAAGCGCGCGTAGTACCACGAGGAGTCGACGAAGGTGTCCATCGTGTCGGTCTCGCGCTTGGCGGGCTTGCCGCAGGACGGGCACGCCGTCAGGTAGAACTCGGGCATCCTGGCGAGGGGGTTGCCGGTGCCGTCGGGCACCAGGTGCTCGGGCAACTTCACCGGCAGCTGGGCATCGGGCACCGGAACATCGCCGCAGGAGGGGCAGTGCACGATCGGGATCGGGCAACCCCAGTAGCGCTGGCGCGAGATGCCCCAGTCGCGCAGCCGCCATTGCACCTGCTTTTGCCCAAGAGCTTTCTTCTTCAGGTCGGCGGCGATGGCATCGACCGCCTGCGGGTAGTTCAAGCCGTCGTACTTTCCGGAGTTGATGAGGCTGCCGTATTGCGCATACTCGGGCCTCCAGGGCGGCGGCACCGCGCCGCCCAGCGGGTGCCGGATCACCGCCTTCACCGGCAGGCCGTACTTGTGCGCGAACTCGTAATCGCGCTCATCGTGCCCCGGCACCGCCATCACCGCGCCTTCGCCGTAGCCCATCAGCACGTAGTTCGCGACCCACACCGGCAGCTTCTCGCCGGAGAGCGGATGCGTGGCGTACACGCCGGTCGGCATGCCTTTCTTTTCGATCCGCGCGAGCTCCGCCTCCATGACGGCGCCGCGCTTGCATTCTTCGACGAACGAAGAGAGTTCCTCATTGTTCTTGGCCGCCCAGGTCGCGATCGGGTGCTCCGCCGCCACCGCGACAAAGGTCGCTCCCATCAGCGTATCGGCGCGCGTGGTGAACACCCAGAGCACGCGCTGGTCGTTTTCCAGCCGGTAGGGAAAGCCGACCCGCACGCCCTCGGATTTGCCGATCCAGTTCTTCTGCATCAGCTTCACCTGCTCGGGCCAGCCCGGCAGAGCCTCGAGCGCGCCGAGCAGCTCCTCGGCGTACGACGTGATGCGCAGGAAGTACATCGGGATCTCGCGCTTCTCCACCAGCGCGCCGGTGCGCCAGCCGCGGCCCTCGATCACCTGCTCGTTGGCGAGAACAGTCTGGTCCACCGGGTCCCAGTTCACGACGCCGGTCTTCTTGTACGCGATGCCCTTGCGGAACAGTCGCGTGAAGAGCCACTGGTTCCACTGGTAGTAATCGGGCAGGCAGGTGGCAAGCTCGCGCTGCCAGTCGAGCGCGAAGCCGAGGCTCTTCAGCTGAGCCTTCATGTACGCGATGTTGTCGTACGTCCACTTCGCCGGCGGCACGCGATTCGCCATCGCCGCGTTTTCGGCGGGCAGTCCGAACGCATCCCAGCCCATCGGCTGCAGCACGTTGTAGCCGCGCATCCGGTAGTACCGGGTGAGAACGTCGCCGATGGTATAGTTCCTCACGTGCCCCATGTGCAGCTTCCCCGAGGGATAGGGGAACATCGACAGGCAATAAAACTTCGGCCGAGCGGGGTCTTCCTGGGCACGGAACGAGCTCTTTTCTTCCCAGTACTGCTGGGCCTCGCGCTCTACTGCCTGAGGATCGTAAAGTTCTTGCATGCGACTCTTGCGGCGAAGCCGTCGATTATAAGGGGCGGCGCGCGGCGCGTTGCCGTTGCCCCGGCAATGGAGCCGAAGGCGCCCGAGCGGCTCAACACCGGCGCGGCCTCGAGGGCGAGGCAGCTTATATAATTGCAGCGCTTTGTCGCTGCACCTCGAACACCTCAATCCCGAACAGCTCGCCGCCGTCACGCTGCCCGACGAGCACGCGCTAGTCCTCGCCGGCGCCGGCAGCGGAAAAACCCGCGTCTTGACCACGCGCATCGCCTGGCTGGTGAAGAGCGGCCGCGTGACGCCGGGGGGCATCCTCGCGGTGACTTTCACCAACAAAGCGGCGCGCGAGATGCTGACGCGCCTTGGCGCGATGCTGCCCGTGAATACGCGCGGCATGTGGATCGGCACCTTCCACGGCCTGTGCAACCGGATGCTGCGCGCGCACCACCGCGACGCCGGGCTGCCGCAGGCGTTCCAGATCCTCGATTCGCAGGACCAGCTCGCGGCGATCAAGCGCCTGCTGAAGACGCTGGGCGCCGACGAAGACCGCTACCCGCCGCGCGAGGTGCAGTATTTCATCAACGCCCAGAAGGAGGAGGGCGTGCGCGCGCGCGACGTCGCGGCGGTCGACGACAGCTCACGGCGCTTCGTCGAGCTCTACGCTGCCTACGACGAGCAATGCCAGCGCGAGGGCGTGGTGGATTTTGCTGAGCTCCTGCTGCGTTCTTATGAACTTTTATCCAGAAATGAAATTTTGCGCGAGCACTACTCCCGGCGTTTTCGCCACATCCTGGTCGACGAGTTCCAGGACACGAACCGGTTGCAATACCGCTGGCTGAAGCTGTTTGCCTCCGGGCAAGCGAAGTTCTTTTGCGTGGGCGATGACGACCAGAGCATCTACACCTTCCGCGGCGCGAACGTCGGCAACATGGCCGAGTTCGAGCGCGATTTCAAGGTGGCGAAGGTGGTGCGCCTGGAGCAGAACTACCGCTCCCACGGCAACATCCTCGACGCAGCCAACGCGCTCATCTCGAACAACCGCAACCGGCTCGGGAAGAACCTGTGGACCGCCGCTGGGCAGGGCGAGTCGATCCGCGTCTTCGAGGGCGGATCGGACGTCGACGAGGGGCGCTGGATCGTCGAGGAGGTGCAGGCGCTCGCGCGCGAAGGCACGCGGCTCTCGCACATGGCGGTGCTCTACCGCTCGAACGCGCAGTCGAGAGTGCTCGAGCACGCGCTGTTTTCCCAGGCGGTCCCGTACCGGGTGTACGGCGGCCTGCGCTTTTTCGAACGCGCGGAGATCAAGCATGCGCTCGCCTACCTGCGGCTGGTGGCCGCGCCCGAAGACGACAACGCGTTGCTGCGTGTCGTCAATTACCCGCCGCGCGGCATCGGCGCGCGCACCATCGAGGCGTTGCAGGATGCTGCAAGACAAAAAGGCATCTCGCTTTTTCAAGCCATCGATGGGAAGGCGGCGGCGTTCAAGACGCTGATTGAAGACCTGAGAACGCAAACGCAGAACCTGCCGCTGCCCGAAGTGGTCGAAATCGTCGTGGCGCGCAGCGGCCTGATCGAGCACTACAAGAACGAGCGCGAAGGCGCCGAGCGCATCGAGAACCTCGCGCAGCTCGTGAACGCGGCCGCCGAGTTCACCGACGAGGCGCGCGCCGCCGAGTCGGGCGAGGTGGTCGATCCGCTGACCGCGTTCCTGACGCACGCGGCGCTCGAGGCCGGCGAGCACCAGGCAGGGGAGGGCCAGGACGCGCTGCAGCTGATGACGGTGCACTCGGCGAAGGGACTGGAGTTCGACGTGGTGTTCCTCTCGGGGCTGGAAGAGGGCCTGTTTCCGCACGAGCAGAGCGTCGTCGAGCGCGACGGCCTGGAGGAGGAGCGGCGCCTGGCCTACGTCGCGATCACGCGCGCGCGCTATCGCCTGTACCTCTCGCACGCGCAGACCCGCCTGCTGCACGGCCAGACGCGCTACAACATCCCGTCGCGCTTCCTCGAGGAAATCCCCGAGGGGCTCATGAAATGGCTGACGCCGCGCTTTTCCAAACGAAGGCAATTCGTCTGGGGAGCGGCAAAAAAGGAGGAATCCGTGTTCAAGAAAGCGCGTAACAGCGCCGGCTTTCGCATCGGCCAGAACGTCGTGCATCCAAAGTTCGGGTCCGGCGTCATCGTCGATGCCGAAGGCCAGGGCAGCGATGCACGCGTTCAGGTGAACTTCGGCCACCAGGGCGTGAAGTGGCTCGCCGTGAGCGTCGCCAAGCTGCAGGCTGCCTAGCCCGGACGCGCTGCGTTGATCGCGCCGCGCGGCGTGCGCCCAGACATCGATTCCTCACGAAGACGCGTTTTCATTAGCCTGCGTGACGGCGACGAGACGCCGGCGGCAATGCGCCGGTAACGTTCCTCAGCTAGCCTAGCTGCACGGTCGGGCTCGCGACGGCGAGCGTGACGAGGGTCAAGGAGGAAAAATGATCGAAGGGAAGCTTGCATTCACCGCGGTTTATCTCAAGGCCAAGCACGGCTACGTCGGTTTCATCGAGGAGCTGCCGGGGGTGAACTCGCACGGGCATAGCATCGAGGAGGCGCGCCAGATATTGCAGAAGCTGGCAGCGGTGGTATTCGACGAGGAGCGCCGCAACGTCGACGAAATGATCGCCGGCAAGGATGTCGTGCGCGAGAGTCTGCTCATTCCGATCCCGTGTAGCTCGCGCTCGGCGTCGGCTCGGCGGGCATCGTGCGCTGCAGCGGGAAGCGCACCGTGAAGCGGCTGCCTGCGCCCGGCTCGCTGTCGATGTCGAGGCTCGCCTGGTGGCGCGCGACGGCGTGCTTGACGATGGCGAGGCCCAGTCCGGTGCCGCCGGTTTCGCGCGAGCGGCTGCGATCGACCCGGTAGAAGCGCTCGGTGAGCCGCGGCAGATGCTCCGGCGCGATGCCGAGGCCGGTGTCCTCGACTGCGAAGGAGGGCCCCTCGGGTGCCTCGCGCCAGACGAGGCAGACCTTGCCGCCGGCAGGCGTGTAGCGGATGGCATTGCTCACCAGGTTGCTGAACGCGCTCGCGAGCTCGGTTTCCGAGCCAAGCAGGTCCAGCGTCGGCCGGCCTTCCAGCAGGATGCTGTGGCGACCGCCTGATAAGGCCTCGGCTTCCAGGCGCAGCCGGGCGAGCAGCGACGCCACGCGCACGCGGTCCGTGGGCGGAGGTGGCGCGGACTCCAGAACCGAGAGAGTCAGCAGATCCTCGATGATTCGATGCATGCGCGATGCCTGTTCGCGCATCATGCCGAGGTAGTCGCGCACGCGCTGCGGATCGAGCTTCAGCTCGCGCACCGTCTCGAGAAAGCCCACCAGCACCGTGAGCGGGGTGCGCAGCTCGTGCGACACATTTGCGACGAAATCGCGTCGCATCGTCTCGACTCGCTCCGCCTGGGTGACGTCGCGGCACAACAGAAGCTTCTGCGACTCGCCATACGCAATGAGCTGCAGCGCGAGCACCGCGCCTTGCGCGGCGCTAGCGCGCACCGCGGGCATGCTGTCGTGATTGGGCGCAGCGAGATAGCCGATGAACGCCGGCTCGCGCACCAGGTTTGCGATGGGCCGTCCGGTGTCGGCGCGCGGGTCGAGATGCAGCATGGCGGCGGCGTTGTCGTTGCACCACTCGATGCGGTTCTCGGCGTCGAGCATCACCACGCCATCAGGCAGCGCCTGCGCCGCGCGCCGAAAGCGCGCCAGCGCGTCGGCGAGCATTTCCTCGCGCTTCGCCGCCTCGCGCTCGAAGCGGTGCAGAGTCGCGAGCACCTCGTCCCAGCTGCCTGCGCCTTCGGGCACCTTGCCCTGCACGGGATGGGAAACCCAGCGCCCGAAACGCGCGAGATGCCGCACGTGGTAGACGAGCAGGGCAAGCAACCCGGCCGCGAAGACGCTCAGCCCCAACGCCGCGCCCGCCGCCGCCCACGCGATGGCCGCGACGGCGGCCAGGCCCGCGAGAGAGACGAGCGTGCTGCGGTAGACCGGGCTCAATCGGCGCGCAGGCCGTATCCCGAGCCGCGCACCGTGTCGATCAGGCGGTGGTGGCCGGAAGGCTCGAGCGCCTTGCGCAGGCGGCGTATGTGCACGTCCACCGTGCGCTCCCCGATGAAGACGTGATCGCCCCACACCTGGTCGAGGAGCTGTGCGCGCGTGTAGATGCGACCGGGGTGGGTCATGAGGAAATGCAGCAGCCGGAACTCGGAGGGCGACAGCGCGAGCCTGCGCTCGCCGGCCGTCACGCGACGCGTCGCCGGAGCGAGGCGCAGTCCCTCCATCTCGACCGCGTCCTCCGAGAGCTGCGGCGCGCGGCGCCTGAGCACCGCCTTGATGCGCGCGGCGAGCTCCTTCGGAGAAAATGGCTTGGTGAGGTAATCGTCGGCGCCGGCTTCGAGGCCGGAGATCTTGTCCTGCTCCATGGCGCGCGCGGTGAGCATCAGAATCGGCAGATCGCGCGTGCGCGCGTCGGCGCGCAGGCGGCGCGCGAGCGACAGACCCGACTCGCCCGGCAGCATCCAGTCGAGCACTAGGACGTCGGGCAGCGCGACGCGAATGGCGGCCTCCGCTTCCTCGGCGCTCGATGCGCGCAGCACCTTATGGCCGAAGTGCTCCAGGTTGACGGCAACGAGCTCCTGGATCTGCGGCTCGTCCTCGACGACGAGAACCGTGGCTCCCATCGAGCGCGGCTAGGCGCCGCCCCCCGACGCCTGGCGCTCGACCTCCGCCGCGCGGGTATGGCGCACGTCGGTGCCTTTGACGATGTAGATGACGTACTCGGCCATGTTCTTGGCGTGGTCGCCGATGCGCTCGATCGCCTTGGCGACCCACACGATATCGAGCGCGGTGGAGATGGTGCGCGGGTCCTCCATCATGTAAGTGATGAGCTGGCGCAGGATCGAGCCGAATTCCGCGTCGATGCCGGCGTCGGCGCGGATCACCTCGGCGGCGGCGTTGCAGTCCAGGCGCGCGAACGCATCGAGCGTCCTGCGCAGCATCGAGATCGCGCGCTCCGCGGCGTGGCGCACTTCCACCACGGGAGGCGCCTGCACGCCGCCGCGCTCGTGGATGTTTTTCGCCATGCGCGCGATCTTCTGCGCCTCGTCGCCGATGCGCTCGAGGTCGGTGAGCGTCTTGATGATCGCGAGGACCAGCCTGAGGTCGTTCGCCGCCGGCTGGCGCTTGACGATGACTTGGCTGCAATCGCCGTCGATCGCGACCTCCATGGCGTTCACGCGATGATCGGTCGCGATGACGTCATCCAGCGTGGCGCGCTCGCCCGAGTTGAAGCCCTCGAGCGCGCGCCGGATCTGCGACTCGACCAGCCCGCCCATTTCCAGCACGCGCGAGCGGATCGACTCGAGCTCGGCGTCGAACTGCTTTGAAAGGTGCTCGTTCACGCCCGGTGCGGTTGCAGCGCCATTATGACCAATGGATGACTGTAACACCGCGGGCCAAAGATAGCGGCGCAGCATGACGGTGTTGTGACAGGGCGCCGCGCCATGCAGGGTGGTCGTCACGAAACCGCAATATTCTGGAAATAGGCTGCCGAGCGTCGCTGTCCACATCAGCTCAAGAGATGCAATGCTAAGACGAATCATCGGCGCGGCTGGCGTCGCCGCAAGCCTCGTGAGCGCGCAGGTGCCCGCCGCGGACATCACCGGAGCGGGAGCGACATTTCCGTATCCCATTTACGCCAAGTGGGCGGACGCGTACAAGAAATCTACCGGCATCGGACTCAACTACCAGTCGATCGGCTCGGGCGGCGGGATCAAGCAGATCACCGCGAAGACGGTCGATTTCGGCGCCTCGGACATGCCGCTGAAGCCCGAGGAGCTCGGCAGGAGCGGAATGATCCAGTTTCCCACCGTGATTGGTGGCGACGTGCCGGTGGTCAATCTGAAGCAGATCATGCCGGGGCAGCTGAGGCTGTCGGGCCCGCTGCTCGCCGAAATCTATCTGGGCAAGATCAGAAAGTGGAACGACCCGGCGATCGCCGCGCTGAACCCCGGAGTCGGCCTGCCGGCGAGCGATATCAACGTGGTACACCGCTCCGATGGCTCTGGCACCACCTTCATCTGGACGAACTTCCTGTCGAAGATGAGCCCCGAGTGGAAGTCCGCAGTGGGCGAGGGCACCTCGGTCAATTGGCCGGTCGGCGTTGGCGGCAAGGGCAACGAAGGCGTCGCCTCGTACGTGCAACGCATACAGGGGTCGATCGGCTACGTGGAATACGCCTACGTGCTCCAGAACAAGATGGCGTACGCGCTGGTCAGGAACCGCGAAGGCCACTTCGTTTCACCAAGCGCCAAGGCGTTCCAGGCTGCGGCGGCGGGCGCCGACTGGAACGCAGCCCCCGGCATGTATGTGATTCTTACCGATGGCCCCGGAAAGGACGCCTGGCCGATCGCCGGCGCCACGTTCATCCTGATGCACAAGACTCAGGATAAGCCGCAGAGCGCAAGGCAGGTGCTCAAGTTCTTCGACTGGGCCTATACCCACGGCGAGCGGCTCGCGCAGCAGCTCGACTACGTGCCGATGCCAGAGGCGGTCGTGCGACTGATCCAGACCCACTGGAAGTCCGATCTCAAGGATTCGTCAGGTCACCCCGTCTACTGAGACCCGCAAGGCCGTTGCTTTGGCGCTCAAGGGGGGCGAGGGCCGGCCCCGTTTCGTCGTTGCCTTACCTTAGAATTCCGCCTGGCCGCCAATGAGCGCCGCCGTTCTTCCCATCCCCGTACATTCGAGCGCCGAATTGCCGATGACCGAGTCCCCGCGCGGCCCCGTCCGCATGCGGCCTGCGCGCTGGAAGGACGTGGCCTTCGAGCAGCTCACGCGGCTGTTCGCGCTGCTCGTGCTGGGCATCCTGGCGGCGATCGTCGTCGCCCTGGTGCTGGAAAGCCGCGCGTCGCTGGACAGCTTCGGCCTCGCCTTTCTGTGGCACGCCGAATGGGACCCGGTGCAGGAGCGCTTCGGCGCGCTGGTGCCGATCTACGGCACCGTGATCACCTCGCTGATCGCGATGCTGATCGGCATCCCGGTGAGCTTCGGCATCGCGCTTTTCCTGACCGAGCTCTCGCCCGCCTGGCTCAAGCGCCCGCTGGGCACCGCGATCGAGCTGCTCGCGGCAATCCCCTCGATCATCTACGGCATGTGGGGGCTGTTCGTGCTCGCGCCCCTGTTCCAGGAGCACGTGCAGCCGGCGCTGATCGAATCGATAGGCGCGCTCCCGCTCGTGGGCGCTCTGTTCCAGGGCCCGCCGCTCGGCATCGGCATGCTCACCGCGGGGCTCATTCTTTCCGTCATGGTGATTCCCTTCATTGCCGCGGTGATGCGCGACGTGTTCGACCTCGTGCCGGCCTTGCTCAAGGAATCGGCCTACGGACTGGGGGCGACGACCTGGGAGGTGGTGTGGACGGTCGTCCTGCCCTACACCAAGGTCGGGGTCATCGGCGGGGTCATGCTGGGACTGGGACGCGCTCTCGGGGAGACGATGGCGGTCACCTTCGTGATCGGCAATGCGCACCGGCTGTCGAAATCGCTGATGGCGCCGGGAAACAGCATCGCCTCGGCGCTCGCCAACGAGTTTACCGAGGCGGTGGGCGACCTGTATTTTTCCGCGCTCATCGAGCTTGGCCTAATCCTGTTTCTCATCACGACGGTGGTGCTCGCGCTCGCCAAGCTCCTCCTCCTGCGCCTGGCAACGCGCGAAGGCGCGCGCACATGAGCGCGGTCGTGAGTGCGGCGACGAGCGCCATCAGCCCGGCGAATCCGCTCTACCGCTCGCGCAAGCGCGTCAACGTCTTCATGCTGGGTGTCTCGGGCGTGGCGCTGGTCTTCGGCCTGTTCTGGCTGGTCTGGATCCTCGGCACGCTGTTCTACGAAGGCGGGCATGCGCTCGCGCGCATCTCGCTGTACTTCGAGATGACCCCGCCGCCGGGGGCCGACGGCGGCCTTGCCAACGCCATCGCGGGCAGCGCCGTGCTCATTGCCGTGGCTACTTTGCTCGGCACGCCGGTCGGCGTTCTTACCGGCACCTATCTGGCCGAGTACGGCAAGCGCGGCTGGATCGCCCCGGCGACGCGATTTATCAACGACGTGCTGCTTTCGGCACCCTCGATCGTCATCGGCCTGTTCGTGTACTCGGTTTATGTCGCGCGCGTAAGGCACTTCTCCGGCTGGGCGGGCGCGCTCGCCCTCGCGCTCATCTTCATCCCGGTGGTGGTGCGCACCAGCGACGACATGCTGAAGCTGGTGCCCGACAGCCTGCGCGAGGCGGCAGCGGCGCTGGGCTGCCCGACATGGAAGATGATCCTGTCGGTGACCTACCCGGCCGCGCGCACCGGGATCGTCACCGGAGTGCTCCTCGCGGTCGCGCGCATCAGCGGGGAAACGGCCCCGCTGCTGTTCACCGCGCTCAACAACCAGTTCTGGTCGCTGCGCCTGAACGAGCCCATGGCCAACCTGCCGACGGTGATCTTCCAGTTCGCCATGAGCCCCTACAAGGATTGGCACCGGCTCGCATGGGGAGGCGCCGCCCTGATCACGCTGACCGTGCTCGCGCTCAACATCCTGGCGCGCAGCCTGTTCCGAAGAAAGGATTGACGCAGTGGAAGCCTACGAACCCGTTGCCAGGCCCGTCGTGCAGGTGATGCGCCCTTCGGTGCGCGCGGAAACGCCTCCGGTCGAGGAGCTCAGGCCAAAGATCAGCGCGCGCAACCTCAATTTCTACTACGGCGCCTTCCGGGCGCTGCACGACATCTCCCTGGATATCCCCGAAAAGAGGGTCACCGCGTTCATCGGACCGTCGGGCTGCGGCAAATCCACATTCCTGCGGACGCTGAACCGCTTGTACTCGCTCTACCCCGATCAGCGCGCCGAGGGCGAGGTGATCCTCGACGGCGAAAACATCCTCACCGCGAAGCAGGACGTGTCGCTCATCCGCGCCAAGGTGGGCATGGTGTTCCAGAAGCCGACGCCCTTTCCCATGTCGATTTTCGACAACATTGCCTTCGGCGTGAGGCTGTTCGAGCACTTGTCGCGGCGCGAGATGGAGGAGCGCGTCGAGTGGGCGCTCACGCGCGCCGCGCTGTGGGCCGAGGTGAGAAGAAAGCTCCACCAGAGCGGAAACAGCCTGTCAGGCGGCCAGCAGCAGCGGCTGTGCATCGCGCGCTGCATCGCGATCAGGCCCGAGGTGCTGCTGCTCGACGAGCCTTGCTCGGCGCTCGACCCGATCTCCACGGCGCGCATCGAGGAGCTGATCCACGAGCTGAAGGGCGAATACACCGTAGTGATCGTCACCCACAACATGCAGCAGGCCGCGCGGGTGTCCGATTACACCGCCTACATGTATCTCGGCGAGCTGATCGAATACGGGCCGACAGATTCCGTGTTCATCAAGCCGAAGCGCAAGGAGACTGAGGACTACATTACCGGCCGCTTCGGCTAGGTCTTCTTGCCCTTTAGCCTGGACGGCAGGTCGGCAAACGGCCGATAGGTCGAAGGGGCTTTCTCTTCCGAAGCGGCCGCACGGCCGTCGTTGTCCACCTCGCGGGCGTGCTCGTTCTCGTGGCAATAGATGCACAGCAGCTCCCAGTTCGCTCCGTCGGGCGGGTTGTGGTCGTGGTTGCCGTCCTTGTGGTGGACGGTGAGCTCGCGCACGTTCTTCGCATTGAATTCGCGGGCACAGCGCGCGCAGACCCAGGGGAGGAGCTTCAGCGCCCGCTCGCGGTAGTTCATTGGTGCGCGTCTCTTTCGCGGAGCAGCCAGTAGGTGATGCCCAGGGCGAGGGCGACCGCGGCGAGGCCGACCATCTCCGCCGGCCCGACCTCGTTCAGATCGAGAATGACGAACTTGCGGGCGACCGCGAGCAGCGCGATGAGAAGCACCACTTTAGTCTGGATGATGCTCTGCTCGCGCTTGACTACGTACTGCAGGGTGTGATTGAACTCGAGAGCAATGAGCAGCGTCATGATCTCGCCGAATACGTTCTGGAACACCTTCTGATCGAGCGGATCGAGGATGCCGAACAGCATTCCCATAACCACGGTCGAGGCGAGGCGATACAGCGCCACGAGAATGATGAAGCCGATCAGGAACGTCAGGATCACGGCGACCGCGCTCTCGAAGCGCTGGTACTGCGACATGACGGGCCATTGCGATCTCAGCTGCGACCATTTCATTGCGACCTCCCGGCTGGAAGAAACGCGGGGCTGCAACGACAATGTAGCGCGAGAAGCGCTCGGCTGCTAAATTCGGCCGCTTGAGGGGGAAAGCGTGAAGCGCAGCGACTATCTCGAGCGGATCCTCAAGGCCCGCGTCTACGACGTGGCGAGCGAGTCGCCGCTCGAGCTCGCGCCCGGACTGTCCAGGCGCCTGCGAAACCGCCTTTTCATCAAGCGCGAGGACCTGCAGCCGGTCTTCTCGTTCAAGCTGCGCGGCGCCTACAACAAGATGGCCGGGCTGCCGCGGCTGCGCCTCGCTAAGGGCGTGATCGCGGCGAGCGCCGGCAATCACGCGCAGGGGGTCGCGCTCGCCGCGCAGCACCTCGGCTGCCGCGCGGTGATCGTGATGCCCGTGACCACGCCGCGCATCAAGGTCGACGCGGTGCTCTCGCGCGGCGCGCAGGTCGTGCTGCACGGCGATTCGTACGCCGAGGCGTTTACGCAGGCGATGCGCCTCAAGCGCCGCCGCGGCCTTGCCTTCGTTCATCCCTACGACGACCCGGAAGTGATCGCCGGGCAGGGCACGATCGGCATGGAGATCCTGCGCCAGCATGCCGGCCCGCTCGACGCCATCTTCGTCCCGGTGGGCGGCGGCGGCTTGATATCGGGCATTGCTGCCTACGTCAAACGCGTTCGTCCTTCAATCAGGCTGGTGGGGGTTGAGCCGGTCGATGCGGACGCGATGACAAGATCCTTAAGAGCCAAAAGGCGCGTAACGCTGGAAAACGTGGGGCTGTTTGCCGACGGGGTGGCGGTGAAGCAGGTCGGCCGCGAGACGTTTCGCCTCTGCCGCGACCTCGTCGACGAGATGGTGCTCGCTGATACCGACGAGATGTGCGCGGCGATCAAGGACGTGTTCGAGGACACGCGCGTCGTGCTCGAGCCTGCGGGCGCGCTGGCGATCGCCGGCGCCAAGGCCTGGGTGGAGCGCCACGGCGCGCGCGGCAAGACACTGGTCGCGGTGGCCTCGGGCGCCAACACCAACTTCAACCGCCTGCGCTTCATCGCGGAGGAAGCCGAGCTCGGCGAGCACCGCGAGGCGATCCTCGCCGTCACCATCCCGGAGCGTCCGGGCAGCTTCAAGAAATTCTGCGCGCAGATCGGCGCGCGCAGCGTCACCGAGTTCAACTACCGCATCTCCGACTCCTCCGCAGCGCACATCTTCGTCGGCGTCGAGGTGCACGGCAGCGGGGAAACGGCGCGCATCGTGCGCACCCTGCGCCGCCACGGCCTGACGACGCTCGATCTGTCGAACAACGAGATGGCGAAGTGGCACGTGCGCCACATGGTCGGCGGGCGCGCGCCTTTCGCGAGGAACGAGCTGCTCTACCGCTTCGAGTTCCCCGAGCGGCCCGGCGCGCTGATGCGCTTTCTCTCGAGCATGCGCAGCGACTGGAACATCAGCCTGTTCCACTACCGCAACCACGGCGCCGACTACGGCCGGGTGCTGGTCGGCATGCAGGTTCCTCCCCGCGAGATGAAGCAATTCAGGCGATTCCTGGAAAATCTCGGTTACCCGTACGCCGAGGAGACGCGCAACCCCGCATACAGGCTGTTCCTGGTCTGATGGCGAGCCGGCATCCGTTGTTCCCGGAGAAGCTGGCGCGCTACATCTTCGAGCACTCCGTGCGCGAAGCCAGGGTGCTGCGCGAGCTGCGCGAAGCCACGGCGTCGAATCCTCATGCCGGAATGCAGATCGGCGCCGACCAGGGGCAGTTCATGGCGCTTCTCGTGCAGGCGATCGGCGCCAAGCGCTGCTTGGAGATCGGCACGTTCACCGGCTACAGCGCCCTCGCGGTCGCGCTCGCGCTGCCCGCGGATGGCCGCTTGCTGTGCTGCGATATCAATGCGGAGTGGACCGCGCTCGCGCGGCGCTTCTGGAAGAAGGCGGGCATCGAGCACAAGATCGAGCTGCGGCTTGCACCGGCGCTCGAGACGCTGGCGAAGCTCGAGGGACCGTTCGATTTCGTCTTCATCGATGCCGACAAGGAGAACTACCAGAACTATTACGAGCGCTCGCTCGCGCTGCTGCGCCGCGGGGGGCTGATCGCGGTGGATAACACGCTGTGGTCAGGCGCGGTCGCGGAGGCGAAGGTGCGGGACACCACCACGCAGGCGCTGCGCAGTTTCAATGACAAATTGCATGATGATTCCCGCGTCGCGTTATCGATGCTTCCGATCGGAGACGGGCTGACACTGGCGCTCAAACGCTAGTCTCTTTTGACCTCGCCAGCGTAGCAAACGGGGGAGGCGAGGGCGCTCGGCTCGCCGTCCTGCGGCTCGCCGAGGTAGGCGAGGCCCTCCGGGTCGCGGCGATAGACGCCGCGCTCCGTCACGACATAATCGACGGGGATGTCCCACGCCTGAGGATGGATGCTCTCGAGGCGCGCGAGCTCGTAGGAGACGCCGATCGTCACCGGCTTCTTCGCGAGGCTGGCGAGCGTGCGGTCGAAGTAGCCGCCGCCGTAACCGAGCCGGTAGCCCTGCGCGTCCCATCCGTTCATCGGCAGCAGGACTGCGTCTGGGAGCACCTCCGGCGAAGAAACCGGAAACGGAATGTCCAGCGGCCCCTTGGCGAGAGCGACCCCGGGATGCCATTCGCGGAACACCAGCGGCGAGTTGGGCGCGACGATGGCGGGCAGAGCGGTCAACGCGCCGCGCTCGCGCAACGTTCTGGCGAGGTGGCGCGCGTCATACTCGTTTTTTACCGGCCAGCAGAAAGCAACGCGGCTGCGCGCGAGCCCCGGGAACGAACGCGCGATAAAACCGTCGATGCGCTCGCGCCACGAATCGAGCTGCGCCGGCGAGAGCGCAAGACGCGCGGTAATCAATTGTTCGCGCTGTGTCTTTCGCCACGTTCTCAGAGCGACTGCATCCACCCGCGTGCTATCCTTACCTCGATGATTTCTAAGAGAATACTGGGAGTGAGTGTAGCGCTTTGCCTGGTCGCCGCGCCGGCCTTTGCCGGCAGCGCCGGCGATGACGCGCTGCTCGGCGCCTTCGACGCCTATCGCGCCGGCGATCCGATCAGGTTCGCGAAGCACGCGCAAAAGCTGAATCATCACATCCTCGAGCCATGGCTCGAATACTGGCGCCTTTCGCTGCGGCTGGAAGACATGCCGCCGGCCGAGGTGCGCGGTTTCCTGTCGAAATTCGAGCGGACCTACGTCGCAGAGCTTCTGCGCGAAGAATGGCTGAAAGTGCTCGGCAAGCGCGGCGACTGGCAGGAGTTCGACCGCCAGGCGGCGTTCTACGGCCGCGACGACCTGGAGGTGCGCTGCTACGGCTGGGCGTCGCGTCTTGCGCGCGGCGACGAGAGCGCCTATGGCGAGGCGGCGGCGATGTGGCTCGAGCCGCGCGAGCTGCCCGAAGGCTGCAGCAAGCTCGCCGACGCGATGATGGAGGCAGGCCAGCTCACGGTGAGCGATATCTGGCGGCGCGTGCGCGTGCTGTTCGAGGTTGGGCAGATCACCGCCGCGAAAACCGCGCTCGGCTACCTGCCGAAGAATGAAGCGCCGGACGAGCGCATGCTGGCCGAGGCGGCACGCCAGCCCAAGCGCTTGCTCTCCCGGCTGCCCCAGAACCTTGAGCACCGGACGACGCGCGAGGTGGTGGTGCTCGCCGTCGTGCGCCTCGCGCGCGACAACGAGGACGGCGCCGCCGCTGCGCTCGACGGGCCGCTCGCCGCGCGCTTGCCCGAGGCCGACCTGGAGTACCTGTGGAGCCGCGTCGGTTACGAGGGGGCGCGCGAGCATTACGACAAGGCGCTCGCCTGGTATGCGCGTGCCGGCGACCTGCGGCTTAGCGACGAGCAGCTCGCCTGGAAAGCGCGCGCGGCGCTGCGCCGCGGGAATTGGCAGGTGGTGCGCGACTCGATCGACCAGATGTCAGCCGGCGCGAGGCAGGAGCGGGCCTGGTCCTACTGGTATGGCCGGGCGCTCGCCGCGCAGGGCGAGGAGACCGGCAGCCGCGCCTACTACCTGCGCGTCGCCGGGCGGCCCGACTTCTATGGCCTGCTGGCCGAGGAAGAGCTGGGCTACATGGTGGCGCTGCCCGACAAAACCTACGTGCCCAGCGAGGACGAGGTGGCAGCGGCGCAGCGCGATCCCGGCATTGCCCGCGCGCTGGAGCTGATCCGTCTCGGCCTGCGTACCGAAGGCGTGCACGAATGGAGCCACACCATCCGCTTTTTCGACGACGCCAAGCTGATCGCCGCCGCCGAGGTGGCGCACCGCGCGCAAATCTATGACCGAGTCATCGAAACGGCCAATAAGACCGTCCGCGTCCACAATTTCTCGCTGCGCTACCCGGTGCCGTACCAGGACGTGTTCACGGAATACGCGAAGACCCATGGCGTCGACCCGGCCCTGCTGCTCGGGCTGGTGCGCCAGGAGAGCCGCTTCCTGCAGGAGTCGCGCTCGAGCACCGGAGCGACAGGCCTGATGCAGCTCATGCCGCGCACCGCGCGTTACGTCGCAGCGAAGCTCGGCCTGCGCAATTACCGTACGCACCACATGAGCGAGTTGCAGACCAACGTCGGCCTGGGCACCGGCTATCTCAGGCTGGTGCTCGACCAGGTCGGCCACCCGATCCTCGCTTCGACGGCCTACAACGCCGGCCCGGGGCGCGCGCGGCGCTGGTGCGACTCGAGGCCGCTCGAAGGCGCGGTCTACGTCGAGACGATTCCTTTCAGCGAGACACGCGACTACGTGAAAAACGTGATGGCGAATTCGGTTTTCTACGCCGCGCTGCTGGAGAACAAGCTCACGCCGATCAAGGCGCGTCTGGGCATCGTTCCGCCGCGCACCGGCGCCGAACCGTCGGTCGAGGACGAATTGCCTTAAGCCGCGATGAAGCTCGAGAACGTCCTCGTGCTCGGCGGCGCGGGTTTCGTCGGCCGCCACCTCGTGGCGGAGCTTGCGCGGCGCGTGATCAAGGTGACCGTGCCGTCGCGGCGGCGCGAGCGCGCGAAGCACCTCATCCAGCTGCCGACCGTCGAGGTGCTCGAGGCCGATGTCACGGCAGCGGGCGTGCTGCAGCGGCTCGCTGCCGGGCGCGACGCGGTCATCAACCTGATCGGCATCCTGCACAGCCGGTGCGGGCGGCGCGACGAGCGCGGCCCGCACGACTACGGCCCGGACTTCGCGCAAGTGCACGTCGAGCTGCCGCAGGCGGTCGTCGCCGCCTGCCGCGCGGCGGGCGTGAAGCGGCTGCTGCACATGAGCGCGCTCGGCGCCTCGCCGAAGGCGCCTTCGGAGTACCTGCGCTCGAAAGCGATCGGCGAGCAGGCGGTGCTTGCCGCCGACGACCTCGCAGTCACGGCCTTCCGCCCGTCAATCGTGTTCGGCCCGGGTGACTCGTTCATCAACATGTTTGCGGCGCTTTCGCGCTTCCTCCCCGCGCTGCTGGTAGCCTGCCCGCGGGCGCGCTTCCAGCCGGTCTACGTCGGCGACGTGGCGCGCGCGATGGTGAGCGCCATCGACGAACCGCACTCGCACGGCAAGGCCTACGACCTGTGCGGGCCGCACGTCTACACGCTGCAGGAGCTGGTCGAGTTCGTCTGCGTGATCACCCGCCGGCGGCGGCTCATCATCCCGCTTTCCGAGCGCATGTCGTACCTGCTCGCGCGGCTGATGGAATTGGCGCCGCATCCGCTGATGACGCGCGACAACTACCGCTCGATGCAGGTGCCGAACGTCTGCGGCGCCGACTGCACGCTGCCCTTCGGGCTCATCGCGCAGGCGCTCGAGGCCGTCGTGCCCTTCTACCTCGCGCCTCTGGGTCCCCGCGAGCGCTATCCGCAGTTTCGCTGGCGCGCAAGGCGCTAGTAGTCCCCTTCGCTTGCACAGGCGAGCGCGTAGACGGCAAACGTGGCGAGCCAGTGCTCGCCCGCATAGCTGCCGCTCGAGACGTGCGACAAGCCCGCCTCGAGATGGCGCACCGCGGCCTGCCTGAGAATTGCCCGGTCGGGAAGGGCGCGCGCAAGGCTGAAATAGCACCACGCGCGGCTGAGGTTCAGCCCATCGAGATGCGCGAGCTGTCCATCGTTGCGGTCGCTGACCTGCGCCGGCTCGAGCAGCGAGGCGGGCACTTCGGGCAGGAAGGCGTCGAACCAGCCGCGAAAATCCGGCAGCACGCGGCGCATGAGATCGGCCTCGACGAGGCAGGGCGAGAAAAAATCGTTGCCGCCGGGCTCCCAGGCCGCGGGATAGTCGCGGTCGTTGCCGAAATAGCCGACGGCCTTTTGAATCAGCAGCTCCTTGAGCTCGGGGTGCGCGTGATCCAGCGCAAAGGCGAGGCCGAAGGCGGTGTTGGTGTGAGTGCCAGAACGGATCGGGTAGGTCTGTCTGGGAAGCCACTGCTTGTAGGCTTGCACGATCACTCCCTCCAGGGGCTGCAGGTTGCCACGCTCCTGCGCCAGTTTGAGGGCCCATGCCCAGCCGTAGGGACGCTCGAACTCCGGGTGCTGCCTGAGGTATTCGGCTTCGACCTGGAGATTGGCGCTGCTGAGCGCGCTGTCGAGCGCCGCCCGGATCGCATTGGCTTGAGGCAGGCCCGGAAAGCCGCGCAGTACGCGCGCGAGCAGCCAGTGGCCGTGCACCGCGGAGTGCCAGTCGAAGCAGCCGAAGAACGCCGGGTGCAGGCTGCGCGGCCGATCGAGCTCGCCGGCGCGCTGCATGACATGTCCCGGCCGGTTGGGGAATTCTCGGCCGATGCACGCCAGCGCGAGTGCCGCGAAGCGCCCGGCGCTCGCCGCGTCGAGTCGCATGGCGCAAGTCTATACCGTTAAACTTGGCGCATGTCGCGCCCGCTGCTCGTCATCGGCAACAAGAACTACTCTTCGTGGTCGCTGCGCCCATGGATCGCCATGAAGGTTCTCAACGTCGATTTTCAGGAAGTGAGAATTCCCTTGTACGGCCCGGGCGCAAAGCAGGAGATTCTGCGCTACTCGCCCTCGGGCAAGGTGCCCTGCCTCGTCGATGGAGCGACCCGCGTGTGGGACTCGCTCGCAATCCTCGAATATCTCGCGGAAAAGCATCCGCGGCTCTGGCCGAACGATCCCGTCGAGCGGGCGGCGGCGCGCTCGGTGTGCGCGGAAATGCATGCGGGCTTCCCGAAGCTGCGCGAGCACATGAGCATGAACGTGCGCAAGCGCTATCCCGGCAAAGGAAGAACGCGCGAAGTGCTTGAAGAAATCGAGCGGGTCGTAGAGATCTGGTCGAAGTGCAAGCAGCCGTTCTTGTTCGGAGCGTTCGGCGCTGCAGACGCGATGTACGCGCCGGTGGTGCTGCGCTTCAGGACGTACGAGGTCGAGCTGCCGCCGGCGTGCCGCGTCTACGCCGATGCGATGCTCGCCCTGCCCGCGATGCGCGAATGGATCGAAGCAGCGCAGCGCGAGACCGAGGCCATTCCGCAGTTCGACTTGGCCGAGTGAAGACGTACGTCGTCGGCGGGGCGGTGCGCGACGAATTGCTCGGCCTGCCTCTGAAGGACCAGGACCACGTCGTCGTCGGCGCGACGCCTGACGAGATGGTCCGCCGCGGCTTCAAGCCCGTCGGCAAGGACTTTCCCGTGTTTCTGCACCCCGAGACGCATGAGGAGCACGCGCTCGCGCGCACCGAGCGCAAGAGCGGCCGCGGCTACAAGGGCTTCACGGTGTATGCCGCGCCGGAGGTCACGCTCGAAGACGACCTGAAGCGGCGCGACCTCACCATCAACGCCATGGCGAAGGCCGAGGATGGCACGCTGATCGATCCGTTCGGTGGTCGCCGCGACCTGAAGGATGGGGTGCTGCGCCACGTGAGCGAAGCCTTTGCCGAGGACCCGGTGCGCATCCTGCGTGTCGCGCGCTTTGCCGCGCGCTTCGGTTTCCGGGTGGCCGACGAAACCATGGAACTCATGAAGGCGATGGTGAAGTCGGGCGAAGCCGACACCCTGGTGCCCGAGCGCGTGTGGCAGGAATTCTCGCGCGGGCTCGCCGAGCCGCATGCGCAGCGCATGTTCGAGGTACTAGAGGCCTGCGGCCTGCGGCGACAACTGCTGCCTGAGCTGAAAGCCATCCCGAAACAACTGTCCGGGTCGCTCCCGGTACGCTTCGCGCTGCTCGCGTGGCCGCTGAAGGAATCCGAAGTCAATGCTCTGTGCGAGCGCCTGCGAGCGCCGAGCGAAGAGCGCGAACTGGCGCTCCTCGCGTGCCGCAACCGGCTGGCGTTGCGTGCCGCGCACTCTGCTTCGCCGGTGGCATTGCTCGAGCTGCTCAAGCGCGCCGACGCGTTCCGGCGCCCGCAGCGCTTCAAGGATCTGCTCGACGTCGCCCAGCTTGCCGATCCCCCCGTCGATGTTGCGCGACCGCAACGTGCGCTCGATGCCGCCGCCGCGGTGGACGCCGGCGCCATTGCCGCGAAAGCAGGTTCTCAATCCGAGATCCCGACCCTGGTCGACGCGGCCCGCGCCCACGCCATCGCCCGGACGCTGTGAGGTTTCATCTTTCTTCGTTGGCGAAGAACCTGCTCGCCGGGCTGCGGCTCGCCCTGTTCCTGCGCGTGCGCGCGTTCGATTACCGCGTCTCGGGGCTCGATTACGTCTTGCTGGTGCTGTTCGACTTCGCGGTGCGGGTCGCGGTCGCGGCGGTTCTTGCCGGTTTCGAAGGCGACTTCAATCTGTCGGCGATTCCCATTTATCTCGCCAGCATCTCGCTGGTCCTTGGCGCCGCGCTGCTCGTCGCGCTCGCCTATGGCGCGACGCAGAAGCTGCTGTCGCTCGCCGTGGCGCTGGGCGCGAGCGAACCGTGGTTCGAGCTCGTGGTCCTCGTTGTCCCCAGCGTCAGCGCCGCGAGCGGCCTCGGCGAGATCGTGCTGTGGATCGTCGTTGGCTGGACCTGGATGATCGCCGTGCGCGCCGTTGCGGTGGTCATGGGAGCGCGCCGCCCGCAGTTGTACCAGGGCGCGCTGGTGGTGGGCGCGATGATCGCCATCGCGTTCTTCGCGTTTCCCGAGACCGACGTCTGGCTGCCGAGCGCCGCGCGGGACGAGGAGGCGGGCGCAGGCCTCACCGACGAGCACGCGTTTCACCTGCAGGGCCAGCTGATCGAGCGCGCGCTCGCCGAGCTGCGGCGCGGCCGGCCCGGCGTCCCGGAGCTGTACTTCGTCGGCTTCGCGCCCGACGGCAGCCAGGACGTGTTCGTGCGCGAAATGCGCTACGTGAAGCGGCTGTTCGACGAGCGCTTCGGCACCGCGGGGCGCTCCATCGCCCTCGCGAGCAGCCGCGACGCGCTCGAGGAATTCCCCATCGGCAGCGTGACCAACCTCGCGCGCGCGCTGCACCGGGTGGGCGAGGCGATGAACACCGACGAAGACGCGCTGTTCCTTTTCCTCTCGGCGCACGGGGATCGCGAGCACCGTCTTTCGGCCTCCCAGCCCCCGCTCGAGCTCGCCGCACTGACCCCCACCGCGCTCGCCCGCATCCTGGAGGACTCGGGGATCAAGTGGCGCGTGATCGTCGTCTCGGCGTGCTACTCGGGCGGCTATGTCGAGCCGCTGCGCGACGACAACACGGTGGTCATCGCCGCGGCCGCGCCGGACCGCACGTCGTTCGGCTGCGAGGCGGGGCGCGAATTCACCTATTTCGGCCAGGCGTATTTCCGCGACGCGCTCGCGCAGACGCGCTCGTTCACCCATGCGTTCGAGATCGCCAAGGAGCTCGTCGCGAAGCAGGAGGCCGCGCAAGGACTGCAGCCGTCGCTGCCGCAGATATGGGTGGGGCCGCAGATCGCCGAGCGGCTAAAAAAGCTTGCCGATCGCCCAAACCAGTAGCGACAGCAGCACGGTGCTCGCGAACGGCACGTAATACATCCGCCCGCGCAGCGAAATGCGCAAGTCGCCCGGCAGCCGCCCGAGGCCCACACGCCCGAACCACGGCGCGACAGCCGCTAGAATGACGAGCGCGATCAGCACCGTGAGCAGCCACTTCAACATGATCGAACTTTATACGTGGAGCACGCCGAACGGGCGCAAGGTTTCGATCATGCTGGAGGAATGCGGCCTGCCTTACCGCGTTCACAAGGTCGACATCGGCAAGGGCGAGCAGTTCGCGCCCGAATACGTCGCCATCAACCCGAACAGCAAGATCCCGTCGATCGTCGATCCCGAGGGCCCCGACGGCAAGCCGCTCACGCTCATGGAATCGGGCGCGATCCTCGTCTACCTCGCCGGCAAGACCGGCAAATTCCTGGCGCGCACGTCGCGCGGCAAGTACGACGCGCTGCAGTGGCTGATGTTCCAGATGGGCGGCGTCGGGCCGACGTTCGGCCAGGCGCATCATTTCATGCGCGCGAAGAAGGACGAGATCCCCTACGGCAGCGAGCGCTACGGCAAGGAAGCGAAGCGCCTCTACGCGGTCATGGATGGCCACCTGAGGAAAAATGAGCATTTTGCTGAGGAGTACTCGATCGCGGACATCGCGATCTATCCTTGGGTTGCGCGCCACGAGTGGCACCGGGTCGATTTATCCGATTATCCGAACGTCAAGCGCTGGTACGAAGGCATCGGCGCGCGGCCGGCCGTGGTGCGGGGCATGGCGGTGCCGCCATTGAATTAGCGTTAAGATTTGCGGCGCCTATGCTGGCAGATCTAAAGAAGATTCCGCTGTTCGAAGGTCTTCCCGACGAAGATCTGCTGATGCTTGCCCAACGGGCGGCGATCCGCAACGTACCGGGCAACGAAGTGATCGTCAGAGAGGGCGATCTCGCCGACTCGCTGTACCTGATCCTGTCGGGAAAGGTGAAGGTCTATCTCAGGGAACAAGGCGGCAAGGAGACGCTCCTCGACCTCAAGGGCCCCGGGCAGTACTTCGGCGAGATGATGCTCGACGACAAGCCGCGCTCGGCTTCCGTCATGTCGCTGCGGCCTTCCAGGTTCGCCGAAATCTCGGGCGCCGACTTCAAGGCTGTTCTGCTCAAGCACCCCGAGATCGCGCTGCACCTGATCCGCAACCTGATCCGCGTGACCCGCGTGCTGAACGAGAGGACGCGCGAAAGCGACAGCAAGCGCGATAAGCTGCGCGAGTATATCGACGAGCTGGGCAGGAGGAGCGGCGCCGATTCTCCGAGCGTGAAGCGCTGGTCAAAGGCCAAGCACTGGATCCTCGCCATCCTCGTGATCTGCGCCGTCCTGCAGTACTACTTTTTCGACGTCTTTACGCAGATGATGTCGCTCGGCGGCGTCAACACGTTTACCGGCAACTGACGCCGTTCAAGGGCGCCTCGCATACTTTTCCAGGAAGGCGTTGATCTCCTCGACGCGCAGCTGCGGCTCGCCGGGCACCGGCTGGGAGGCGACGACACGGTTCATCCACTGCATGTTTTGCTGCATGCGCGCCACGACCGCTCGCCATTGCGGGGCCGTGTGGCGCTTGGGATCGGGCAGCACGTGGCACTGGCTGCAGGCGAGCCGGAAGGCTTCGCCGAAGGCGCGGTTCACCTCGGGGTAGCGCTGCGGGTCGAGCGGCTTTTGCGCGTGCCTCTTCAGGTAGGCGATGAGCACCGCGGTCTCCTCTTGGCTCGGCGCCTGCACGCCGGCCATCATCTCCGACATCAGCGTTCCCAGGTTGCCGCGACCCTGCATGCGCAGCACCATGCGCTCGACGATGCCGGGCCACTTTTGCGCATGGTGCATCGCAGGGTTGGGCAGGTTGTGGCATTGCACGCAGTAGCGCACCGTCGCTCGCGCGCCGCGCGAGCGCGGCTGCGGCAGCTGCCGTTCTTCGAAGGTCGGCGGCAGGATGCGCTCGAGCAGCGGCCCATGCGGGCTTTCGGCCCAGCGCCTTTGCGCGGCGGCGATTTCGTCCGCCGCTGCAGGCAAGGCGAGGCCGACAAGAAACAAAAGCTCAAAGCGCGTTCGAGCGATCGCCACGCGCAAAGCCTAGCAAAGGCCGCGCGACCCCGCGGCCGACCGCGAGTACCTTGAAAAGCTCGCCCATCTCCGCCGGGGAAAGCAGCTTGTTCGCCTCGGCGGCGAGCGGCGCGTAATGCAGGGCGTTCTCGATATTGGCTTCGCCGAGCACTTGCGTGATGCCGCAATTGACGAGGAATTGCCCCTGCGCGGCGTAGCCGAGCACCTCGAGCCCGGCGTCGCGCGCGGCCTCGGCGAGGGCGCTGAAGTCGACATGGGCGGTCACGTCCTGCTCGCCGGGATGCACGAACGGGTCGGCGTGCGCCTGGTGACGGTAATGGCACATCAGCGTGCCCATCGCGCGTTGCGGGTGGTAATACTCGCGCCGCGGAAAGCCGTAGTCGATGACAATAATGGCGCCTTCGGCCAGCCGCTCGCCAAGCGTGCGCATCCAGGCGCGCGCCGCAAGATTGATCTCGCTCACATACGGGATGGGAACGCGGATCTCGCGGGCTGCTTCGAGGAGCGCGCCGGCCGCGGGACGCTCGCTCCAGCCGAGCCTGCCTTGCGCGAGGCCCACCCCGCGCTCCATCACGCCTTCGGCGCGCCAGGCCACCGCGTGCACCGGCATCGCGTCGACGACTTCGTTGGCGAGCACCGTGCCGGTCCAGCGTTCAGGCAGCGTGTCGATGAACTGTACCGCCTTTCCCAGGCGCGCGCGCTGGCGCTCGCGCAACGTGGCGCTGGTCTCGAGGATGAAGTATTCGCAAGTGAATTCGCCGAGCAAGGCCTCGGCGAGCGCGCCGCTGCCGGCTCCGAGTTCAAGCACAGGACCGCCGATCTGTCTTAACTGCCTGGCGAGCGTGCGTCCAAACAGCCTGCCCAGCTCCGGTGCGGTGACGAAATCCCCTGCGCGACCGAACTTCGCCCGATCGCCGGCGTAATAGCCGAGGCCGGGCTCGTGCAGCACGAGCTGCAGGTAGCGCGCGAACGAGATCCAGCCGTGCTGTTCGATCTCGTTGGCAACCCGGGCGAGCATGCGGCGAATTTACCCTAGAATCGAAGGCGCTCATGGATGGCTCGCTGCAAGGAAAGAGCGCGCTGGTCACCGGCGGCGCGCGGCGCGTCGGCGCGGCGATCTCTCGCCGCCTGCATGGCGCCGGGGCGAGCGTGCTCGTGCATTACCGCGACTCCGAGGCCGACGCCTCGCGCCTCGTATCGGAGCTGAATGCCCTGCGCCCGAAAAGCGCCGCCAAGGTGAAAGCCGAGCTTGTCGCGCCGGTCGCTCCCCGGGCGCTGGTCGGGGCCGCGCTGGAGAGCTTCGGCCGGCTCGACGTTGTCGTGAACAATGCGTCGAGCTTTTTCGCGGTTCCGGTCGGCGCCATCGAGCCGTCGCACTGGGAGGAGCTGATCGGCTCCAACCTGCGCGCGCCGCTGTTCATCTCGCAGGAGGCGGCGCCGCAGCTGGCGAAAAACCGTGGCGCGATCGTCAACATCATCGACATCCACGCCGAGCGGCCCCTGAAGGGCTATCCGGTGTACAGCATCGCCAAGGCCGGGCTCGCCGCGCTCACGCGCTCGCTCGCGCTCGAGCTCGCGCCGCAGGTTCGCGTGAACGGCGTCGCGCCGGGCGCCATCGCCTGGCCTGACGACGGCCAGTTCGAGG
>Ga0209154_1000455_pt1 | contig 27520 bp, 23 predicted proteins | sample GraSoiAngelo_121_FD_185878 | JGI IMG/M metagenome (GOLD analysis project Ga0209154, IMG submission 185878) | Grasslands soil microbial communities from the Angelo Coastal Reserve, California, USA - 14_0919_12_20cm (SPAdes) (version 2) | ecosystem: Environmental > Terrestrial > Soil > Grasslands ... | reverse complement strand
TTCGGTCTGTCATCCCTATCCTCTGCGGCGCATGGGCGTTGTCACCTAAGGCAAGAGCCGGATGCGGGAAATCCGCTCGTCCGGATCCGTGGAGGGGGTTGTGAGCAATCATGATCCCTACTCCGACTCCTTGTTGTTGCTGGAGTATTTCTCTTTCGTTTCAGCCAGCTTCGTTTCAGCCAGCGCTACCTCTGCGCGGCGTTGCGTGATCCAATACAGCCCGGAGAGGAGCGCGCCGCCCACCATCACTACGGTGGGGACGTCACCGAGCGCGTTTGCGGTCAGAACGGGTAGGGGTTGTGCCGGTGCCGTGGTGAAGCCCAGCTTTTCGAAGGGCACGTCAGAGATAAAGAAGACCGAACTTCCGCCCGCCTCCTCGCTGCCGTAGATTCGCTTCACGTAATTCGAGTCGGCCAGGATGCGGCGCTGAGCTTCTTCCAGGATCTCGTCGCGCCAGCCTACGGTCGAAGCGCCGGTCGGGCAGGCTTCGACGCAGGCAGGCGGCTGACCCTTAGTCTGGCGCTCGTAGCACATGTCGCACTTCTTCACGAAGGGAACCAGCTTCGACCACTCGTAGCGTGGCACATTGAACGGGCAGGCCACCAGGCAGTAGCGGCAGCCGATGCACTTGGAGGCGTCGTATGTCACCGGGCCGAGCGCCGTCTTCTTCAGCGCGCCGACCAGGCAAGCCGAAGCGCACGCCGGATCCTGACAGTGCATACACATGCGACGCACGAATTTGTCGCCGCGCTCCTCGATAACGGTCAACGCTGTGGGTGAGAGCTTCGACTCGGTCTCCATCGGGAAATGGTGAATCTCCTTGCAGGCTTGCTCGCATGCCCGGCATCCGACGCACTTCGTGATGTCAACCAGGATGGCTCTTGTTTTTGACATTGTCGTCTCTCCTCGTTAAGCCCTCGCGACTACTAGTTCAGAAAGAACTCTTTGATCAGCTTCTCTCGGACGTCAGGGGATACTCGCGCCATCACGCCACTGATTGGCAGGCCACCGTCCTGGGCCAAAGCCGGGCTCAATTGTCCGAGCATGGCGTTCAGCCGTGTCACGTTGTTCTGCATCCAGGGCACAACCATCGAGCCCTGTACCAGGTTTTTCTGGTTGAAGACGAAGTCCGGAGACTTCACGATGGCGACCCAGCCGTCCTTGAAGGGATCCCGCGTGAGCAGGTTTGGCTCCTGGACCACGTCGTGGTTGATCGCAGTGACAACCCCTTCGACGGGGGAGAGCAAATCCAGGGTCGTTCCGCCAACGTTGATCGTGGCGAATTTCTGACCCTGCCGGATCCAGCGGTTGGGGCCGACGATTTCGATCTGATCAACTTTTCCGAACAGGTTGGCGGCAAAGCTGTCCAGCCCGACCCGCGTGTTCTCGTTGCCCTCCTTCACGACCCAGGTGTGCCCAGGATGAAAGCTGTAGTCCTGCGGAATGGCAAACCCGTATTCCCGCTCGATACGCGGCGCCTGTGGGCCGGTCCACGGCTGCGGCTGGGCTGGTGCTTCCTTGCGGGTGCGGAAGTAGCTGATCGTCAGGATCAGCAGAAACATCAGGAGTACGAAGAGTATGGACATTGAGTCCTCCTCGCGCGGTGCCTCAGGGCCCCGGCTTCCGCACTGGGTAAGTGCACGTGGAGGACAAAAGGGTGCCGCCTGTTAAGCATTGCCTCACAACGAGTTAGCGTATGGGCGGAATTTCAAAAAGAACGATTGCCGCTGCGTTCTGCTGGTAACTGCTGCGTTTTGCAGGGGTGGGAACAATTACAATATTTCCTGCGACTGTGCCCGCCCCGCAGGATCTTCAGGCTGAACTCGACAGGATATTCCTCAGGCAGGTGAATGCCGCGATCCGTGTAGATGGTGTCGATCAGAACTTCGTATTTAACTATGCGAATTCTTCAGGTGTTTTCTCTAGCGGCGGAAGGCCCAGTGAGAACTCCGACTGGACGAACCTAAAGTCTGCTGTGCCGAGCAAGTACCCAGCCATACTGACGGATCCGGGTTTACTGTTTGCAGCATATGTCAAATCACTTTCAGAGCCACGTACTTTTGGAATCTCGGAAATGCCGGACAACAGTCAGGAGTATGGGAGTGTCATCCGGGGCGATTTGGAGGAGGACCATACCCTGAACGGGTATCCGCCAGTGCTTCCTCTGTCACTCACCAACTTCAGCTCGAACGTCACCGCCCACGAAATTGGACACCAACTGGGCCTGGATCTATGGAATCGCAACCTCCGCTATCATAGTGAGCGAGGTACTGAGTTTCTCATGACCCCCCGTCTCGATGGTAGGACTCAACCGTGCCGACTGGATGAGAAAGAATGGAATCAGGTAAATCCTTAAGGATGTCAAGCATGAACTTCAAATCAAATTGTCAAATAGCCATTATCGCGCTGCTCGGCCTCGCATGCAGTGCTCAGAGCCGGTCTATAGCTCACTTGCTTGAAGGTATTCGGAATGGTGATATCGCGTCCATTTACGATGCTGGTCGAACTGGGGACCCTACCTTTACTCCAGTTTTGCGGGATAGACTCAAACAATCCGATCGAGATAGTGAGCGCGATGCTTTAAAGATGGCGCTTGCAAAGCTCGGAGATACTCACGAGCTGCAACTATTTTATTGCGAGGCACGAGAATCTTTTGGGCTACATATAAGTACCCGTGCGCTCGAATACATTGGGGGTGGGTATTCGATTCGGGTTTGGGCAGCGCTAATGGCTTTAGATCCCGAGTTTGAGAAAGCAAAATTGCCGGATAGCTTTGACGTGCGGTCTGATCCCCCGAGTTGGCTTGCCTTGCACGAGTTACCCCGGATTGTTCCTAATCCCCCTATTAAAAGAGGGAGCCCATCTTCCCTCGAGGAACATGCTGAGGCAGTTCAACAATGGCGTGCATGGATCGATAGTCATTCGGATGAGATCGATCACTTACAACCCAACGGAAAAGGCGTGATTTTCTCGAAATCTGCGTGTCGTGGCATGAAACGCAGTCGCTGAACAGTGTTACGCGGTCCATGATCACGCGTTTTGTCTGTTCGCGGCTGTTCTTGAAGTGTCGATCTGCTCATTCAGAGGGTTGCTCGGGCGCCCTCGACTTGGCTGTCGTTGGCGTCGAGGAGAATAAGAATTGCGGGGGACAATTTTCGATTGTGATTTTCGATTGTCGGTTAGGCGAAGCCATCGCAAATCAACAATCAACCAATCAACAATTTCAGCTGACTGCGTGGTCCTTCTTCAGCTTACGCAGCAGAGAGGTGGGGTGGATTCCCAGGATTTTTGCCGCTTGCGTTTTATTGTTGCCAGTCGCGGTCAGCACTTGCTGGATGTAATCGTCTTCCAGTTGCCGCAGGCTCGGGAGTTGCCGCCCCGTGGGTGACACATCCAGACTCGAAAGCGGTTCAGCCTTGGCAGGAATTTCACGATCGCGAATCTCCTCAGGCAGATAAGAAGCGTCAATGTCCCCTTCTGGAGACAGGATCATCGTTCGCTCAATTACATTCTTCAGTTCACGGATGTTACCTGGCCAGGAATAATGCTCCAGCAGATCGGCCGCCGCCGGGGTGAAGCCGGTGAAGTTTTTCTTCAGTTCCCTATTCATGTGCTGCACGAGTTCGAGCGCCAACGGCACGATGTCCTCGCGGCGGTCGCGCAGCGACGGGATGTCTAGCGGGACAACGTTTAGCCGGTAGAAAAGATCCTCCCGGAAACGGCCCTGGGCGATCGCCTCCTTCAGATTGGCATTCGTGGCGGTGATAAGCCGCACGTCCACTTTGATTTGTCGTGTGCCGCCCAGCCGCATGAAGGTGCCTTCCTCGAGCACGCGCAACAGCTTGGCCTGTACGCTGGGGGACATGTTGCCTATCTCGTCGAGAAACAGAGTGCCGGCATGAGCGCGTTCCAGCAGCCCTTCTTTGCGGCGGCGGGCGTCGGTGAAGGCGCCGGGCTCAAAGCCAAATAACTCGCTCTCCAACAAGGTATCTGGTAAAGCCGCGCAATTCAGTTCCAACAAAGGTTGATGAGCGCGGGGGCTGGCGTAATGGATGGCCTTGGCGAGGACGCCCTTGCCGGTTCCGCTTTCCCCTTGAATGAGGATGGTGGTGCGGTCCGTCTCAGCGGCCTTGCGCGCGACTTCCAGCATCTGCCGCATGGCCGGATTCTGCGTGACTACGCGGCCGAAGTCATATAGGCCTTTGGCGCTCTCCACAGTTTCACGCACACGTACCCGGAGCGCCAGCATCTCGGTGGCGCGGCGCAAGGTGGCGATCATGTCGGCAAGGTGAAAAGGCTTGATCAGGTAGTCGTAGGCGCCCAGCTTCATGGCTTCTACCGCGCGATCCACCATGTGATAGGCGCTCATCATGAGAACGATGCTGGCGGGGTTAGTGGACTTGATCCTGCGAAGCACTTCTACGCCGTCGATGCCCGGAAGCACGATATCCAGCAGCGTCAGATCGGGTTTCTCATCAGCGAAGATCTTGAGCCCCTCCTCACCGGAGGTTGCGGTAAACACCTCAAATCCCTCTTCGCGCAAACCGCGGCTGATGGTGCGCAAGGTCAATTCTTCATCGTCAACAACCAGGACCGAATAGGGCATAAGAATTAGTGGATCACTACCTCCTGCTCTGCGGTTTCGGCGGAGGCTTCTTCCTCCTGGCGGATCGGCAGAGTAATGGTGATCGTGGTGCCGTGTCCAACTACGCTATCCACCCGGAGTTCACCGTTGTGGCTGCGCACATAGGCTTGGCTGATGCTCAGGCCGAGACCGGTTCCTTTGCCCCGCTTAGTCGTAAAAAAGGGCTCGAAGATGTGGGGCAGGATTTCGGCCGGAATGCCGCAGCCCGTGTCGCTGATGCGGATCTCGATACTGTCCACAAGCGACAGCTTGTTTGCGGAAATTGTGATGCGTCCACCTTCGATGGTGGCCTGGGCAGCATTCAGCAGCAGGTTCATCAACACTTGGGAGAGTTGGTTGGCGTCGGCGCGAATCAGCGGCAGGTCGGCGGGGACATTGTTTTCCAGCTGCTTGCCCCGCATCATCGGTTGATTTTCGAGGAAGGCGAGGGCGTCGGCGATCAACCGTTGCAAGCTGATTTTGCTCAAGACCAGTGGACCAGGGCGTGCGTAGTTCAGCAGGCCGCGCAGCGTCGACGAGATTCGCTTTGCACCCTCGATGCACTGCTCGATCTCGGTGCGCGCCCCTCCGGTGGCATTCTTCAGTTCCAATTCCAGATGCGACAAGATTCCAAGCAGGGGATTGTTGATCTCGTGGGCGGCACCCAGGGCCAGTTGTGCCAAGGCGGCATATTTCTCGTACTCCGCCAGCTGCGCCTGGAATTGGATCTTCTCCTTATTCAGTTCGCGTTCTTCGTAGAGACGGCGGAACAGTTCGTCCTGGGCAAGATCGCGTTCGCGCTCACGCTGCTGCGCCAGGTCGCGGGCTTCTTTAAGTTGAACCGACAATTTTTCCGCATCCTGTCGCTTGATCCGCCAAATTGCGAATGTGATGGCGAAGCCGACTAAAACCATAGGCAACACGTAAACGGAGACGATCCATTCCAGGCGACTAGAAGTTAAGCCCAAGCGAAACAATAGGATGTAAGCTGCGGGGAATGCCGCATGCTCCAGGGACATCGCTGAAAATGGCCAATTCATCTGCTTACAACCATGGAACGTCTTGCCTCAGAAAGCTGTGATTGGGGTCACGAGGCGGGGTGCCGGAGCACACAAGTTATCTCTTGTGTGGTGTGTGGGCGCGGGTCTCTGACCCGCGCAGGCCAAAAGAGGCTCAGCGCGGACAGCCGAGGCAGTTATCCCTAGGTGCCTCTTAATGCTTTTCGTCTCTCTGGCGCAGCCACTCCAGGAACATTTGCTCGATCGGCTTGTCGTAACTCATGAGCACGTGTCGGACGGTGTGGCCGCTGATTACCTGGCAGACTTCCTCGGCGAGGTTCTTGGCATGGTCGCCGGCGCGTTCCAGAGATTGAGTCATGAAAATGACTTGCAGGCTTTCCTGACGCGGCAGGTTTTCGGGATTCTCGATGTGACGCAGAAAGATGAGATTGCGCAAGCGATCCAGTTCGGCATCAGCGCGCAGCACGGAAACTGCTTTTTTCAGGTCGCGTACGGAAAAGGCCTCCCCGACATCGGCGAGCATTTTTTCAAGGACGGTAGCCATCTGGGTCAGGTCGCGCGTGTCCTGTGGCTCGATGCGCGGCCCGGCAGCTAACGCACTGTTTGCAAAACTGAGCAGCAAGTCGCCAATTCGTTCCAGCCCAATCATGAATTTCATACAGGCCAACAGTTCGCGCGCTTCTGCTGGGCTTGCCTGGGTGATCGCGTCGGTCACGCCAGCGTCAATCTCCAGGTCCAGATCGTCCAGTTCCTTTTCACGGGGCCGGACGGAGTTCAACAGCGGCTTAGAGGAGGTTGCAATGCCTTCCGCAGCTGCCGAAGCCGCTTCCTTGGCCAGGTGACAGGCATGAACCGTACGTTCCAGAAAAACTGAGTGTGGAGGATCGGGCTGCGGGCTCTTTATGATGGCTGTGCTCATTCGCGAATACCTTCCCTAACTGGCCAAGCGGTGAATGCTCTGTCCTCGAGGCATGTGTTTGTGCACAAGAATAGGTGGTTTTTCCAGCGGACAGGTTAAAAATGTGTAAAATTTCTGCCTCAGGAGGCATGCAATTGGGCTGCTGCCGGCAATGTGAAAATGAAGGTTGAGCCATGATTTAGCTCACTTTCGGCTCGGATGGTGCCTCCGTGGGCCAAAACAATGTGTTTGGCGATAGCCAGGCCCAGGCCGGTGCCGCCGGACTCGCGCGATCTCGCCTTGTCAACCCGGTAGAAACGTTCAAAGAGCCGGGGTAGATGTTGGGACGGAATTCCCGGTCCAAAATCCTGCACGTAAAATTCAATTCCTCGTTCAGAAGGGCGCGCCCCTAACACAATGCGGTTTCCGCAAGCCCCATATTTCAGTGCGTTATCAATCAGGTTGGCAAAGACCTGGTGGATGGCTTCCCGATCGGCATTCACTGAAGCGTTGGAACTGTCCTCGACGATTAATTCGACGTTTTGTGTCCGGGCGATCTCGCGGAGGCTCTCGATCGCTTCCTGAAGCATTTCACTCGGGGAAGTTGGCTGGGTATCGAAACGATGCTGGCCCGATTCCACCTGGGCCAGCGTCAATAGGTCCTCGGTAAGGCGGGACATGCGGGCGGCATTCTTGCGGATGATCTCCAGGAATTCGCGGCTGTGATTACCCTCCGACGAACTGTCCAAAAGGGTTTCCGCGTAGCCTTGAATTGAGGTAAGAGGTGTGCGCAGTTCGTGCGAAACGTTGGCGATAAAGTCGCGCCGCGTCTTTTCAATTCGCTCGATTTCGGTCAGGTCGCGGAGCACGGCGACTGCACCGCCGCCGGGCATAGGGGCGGCTTTGACATCAAAGGCGCGCCCTGGGATGATCGAGGCGGCGCGGGCGGTACGAACGCTTTTCTGCTCCGCTGCTTCTTGCATCGCGTTCACGAAATCCGGATCACGTACCGTCTCGATCAAGGGTGCATGCAAGCGAGCACGCTGGACCAGGCGGTTCATGCCTTGATTGGCCCACTGCACTCGGCCGTCATTTCCTACTGCAATGACAGCGTCCTGCATACTATTGAGCAACGTTTCAAGCTGGTGTTGGCTGGTCTGCAGCGCCGCGAAGCTCTGCTCCAAGCGGCGGCCGGTCTTGTCCAGGGCGGCAGCAACGTGGCCAATATCATCCGAAGAAGTCTCTTCAATCCGCGCAGTCAGATCTCCGCTGGCGATTCGATCCGCAAACTGCACGATTCTTTGCAGGCGCCGGGCGGTAGATTGCGCGGCAATGCCTGCCAGGATCAGTGCGACGAGAAGCGCGAGTTGAGAGGACAAGAGCAAGCTTCGGCGAACCTGTCGTGCCACGGCCTCCACATCGGAAAGCGGATAGGCCAAACCCACTGCGCCGCCGGGAATAGGGGCGGCAACATATAAGAAAGGAAGGTCCAAGGTAGGGCTACGGCGTGTGTCCGAACCGATGCTACCATGAAGTGCCGCAACAAATTCGGTACGATGCGAGTGGTTCTCCAGGGTACTGGCATCGGCTTCCGAATCAGCCAGCACCTTGCCTTCCGTGTCGATGATTGTGGCGCGTGCTCCCGCTGCCTTGCCGTCCTGCGCGGCTATTTCCTGTAAAGAATGCCGGTGGTCCGTTTGCACGCGATTAGCAAACATTGTCGCTTTTTGCGTGAGATTACGCTGGATCTCTTCGGTGAGCGACCTCTCCCAGGCGCGCCGGATGGAGAAGTCGAGCGTGGCCGTGGCCGCTGCAATCACCACGACAAAAGCAGCCAGCAGCTTGAAGAAAATGCGGCTGGTCACTTCGGAACCTCGAAGCGGTAGCCCGCGCCACGCACGGTTCTCAGGTATCGCGGGTTTTCCGGGTCGGGCTCGATTTTCTCGCGAATGCGCCGCACGTAGACATCAACGGAACGAGGTGTGACATAGGAAGTGTCGCGCCAAACTGAGTCAAGCAACTGGTCGCGCGTGAACACACGACCGGCATGGCGGGCGAAATAATCGAGCAGGCGGAACTCCGTTGCCGTAGTCGTGACCGGCTTCCCGCGCACGGTCAGCACCATGGCGCCAGGGTCAATTTCAATCTCGCCGATGCGAATCGGAGTGGGCGACAAGGGCCTCTCGAACCGCCGCAATACCGCTTTCACTCGGGCCACCAATTCACGCGGACTGAAGGGTTTGGGGATATAGTCGTCGCCACCCAGCTCCAAGCCCAGGATGCGGTCGGCTTCGCCGGTCTTTGCGGTCAGGAAGATGATTGGAGTCATTGCGAGCGAGGACGCCTGCCGGATACGGCGGCAGAGTTCCAGCCCATCGCTGCCGGGCACCATGATATCCAGGAGAAATAGCGCCGGGCGATGGCGTTCTGCCTCGGCCATGACCCCGTTGCCGCTGCCAAACAGTCGCACGCTAAATCCAGCGGCCTCCAGGTGATGGCGCACCAGCCGGGATATATCCGGGTCATCCTCGACCACAAAGATGTTCGGCTTCACGCCCCTATTGTAACGGGAAGAGCGTGTGGCACGGGCACTCCTGTCCGCGCATCGGCACCTGAGTCAGGGGCGCTCACATCCGGGTAGCCGTTGTAAGAAGTCGCAGTGGGAGCCCATTCGCCAAACTTTGGTAATGCCAGAGGCTTTCCATTCCTCAAGAATGGAGTTAGAGTAGCCGACAAACGTTGGCGTGGGGCCAACGGATTCTCCGTCTCTACCCTCTGAGGCACGAATGCGTGAGGCAATAACAGGACTCTGTCTGGCGGCAGTGCTGTTGGTAATACCAGCGAGCGCGTTCCCGGCGGCAATACCGGCTTCCAGTTCAAACATTCCTGTGCCCGGCATTCTCACCATCCGCAAGCGAGTGGAAGAAGTCCAGATCGTTTTCACGGTGCAGGACGGCAACCAGCTGGTCACGGACCTGACCGGCGACCAACTCGCGCTGTGGGAAGACGGACAGCCGATTCCAGCCATCACCACGTTCCGGGAGCGCTTTGATCTGCCGTTGCGGGTGGGCCTGCTGGTGGACCGCAGCGACTCGATGCAGAAAGGGTTTGCCGCTGAGCAGCAGGCAGCACGCCGATTTCTCCAGCGACTACTCCGCCCCAACATCGATTCGATTTTTCTCGCAGACTTCTCCACCCACGTCTCGATATCGCAAGCGCACCTGGGGCCTCAGTTGATCTCGACTGAGCTTCAATCAATGCAAGCAAATGGGCTGACTGCCCTCTACGACGCGCTGTTCGAAGCTTCGCGACACAGCATGATGAGTGAGAAAGAATCGCAGCCCGTGCGGCGCGTCATTATTCTGCTCAGCGATGGCGAGGACAATTACAGTCGGTATAGCCTTGAAGATGCGATCGCGGCTGCGCAGGAATCAGAGATCGTCATTTATGCCGTCACTGCTCACAAGGGCCACGCCCGCCCGGGAGATGCCGCGTTGCGGCGCTTGGCGGATGCCACGGGCGGCCGGGCTTTCATGCTCAAGAGTTTTGATCGCGTTGACGAGGTCTTCGCTCAGATGGAGAACGAACTGCGCACTCAGTATTCGGTAACTTTCCACCCGCTGTCAGCGCAGCAGTGCGGATACCACTCGGTCGAACTGCGACCCACAAATCCGAGATTGCGCATTCACGCACGCGACGGCTATTACGGGTGCAGACCTTAGCATTCCCGCGCTATCTGACGGCAATTAGCAGATTTCCAACCTTGTCCATCCAAAACCGCAGCCCGGTCGGTATCACAGTAGTGGCGCTGTATTCAGCCACCACCGCTGGACCGGAATATTTCTTCCCCGGCTGCAGCTCATTGCGCTCGTAGATGGCGGTCGTGAGTTTCTTCCCGTCGAACACGACCTTGGTCGTTTCCTTAGAAGCCTTTGCGCGTGAGGAGGGCGGCGCGGCAGAGAGTTTCGCCTGAGGGGATTTCAGGGTTGCGCGCAGTCGCAATGTGACCAACTCGACCTCACGCCCCGGGTGACTATAACCATAGCGGCGGGCGTGCTCGCGATGAAAGGCGTCGAGTAACCCGCGAGTGAACGGCACGTTCAACTCATAGCCCTGGCCGCGGTAACGAACATCGATGGTGCGCTGGCTTCGGACAATACCATTCCAGTGCTCTTCTGAAAAGTTGCTCTCCGCGGCTTGACGCAATTTCAAGAACTCTTTCTCCAATTGCGACCACGGCAACGGCTCGGATACACGCCAGAGCACGGTACGCGAGTAGTCTTTTACTACGTCGCTGACCAGAATGCCGAACGCGGAGAGCGCACCGGGCAGCGCGGGCACAATGACCCACGGAATACTGAGCGCATCGGCCAGCTCGCAAGCATGCAGTCCACCCGCCCCTCCGAAGGCAACCAATGCGAATTCGCGTGGATCGTATCCCCGCTCGATGGAGACCACTCGGATTGCCTTTTCCATCGTGGCATTAACAACTCGTATAACTCCGGCTGCGAACTCTTCCAGGGGCAACCTTGAGCCGTGCTCCTTCAGCCAGGCAGTGATGATTTGTCGGGTGCGTTGTAGATCGAGTATGAATTCTCCACCTAGGAATCTGTGAGGCTGAAGACGCCCGAGGAGCAGATTGGCGTCGGTTACAGTAGGTTCAGAGCCGCGGCCATAACAGACCGGGCCAGGATCGGCCCCGGCCGACTCGGGACCGACCCGCAGTGCTCCCGCGGCATCGAAGCGCGCAATCGACCCACCGCCCGCACCCACGGTATGGATGTCGAGCATAGGGACGCCCACCGGAAGTCCGGCAATCTCCGCCTGGCTGCCTGCTCTTGCCTCGCGATCCACCAGGGAGACATCCGTAGACGTTCCGCCCATATCGAAGGAAATGATCCGTTCGAACCCGCTATGGCGTGCCGTTGCGGCTGCCCCGACGACACCGCCGGCTGGACCCGACAGAACCGTGCGAACCGGCTCTCGCGCCGCCGAGCTTACTGCCGTGATGCCGCCGCTGGATTGCATGACGAAGACCGAAACGTGCGGATTCTTGTGTGTCGAAGCAAGTGCTTGCTGGGCACGGCTTGCCAGGCTCTCCAGATAGCGCTGCATGATGGGTTGCAGGTATGCATTCACAACCACCGTGCTGGTGCGCTCGTATTCGCGAAACTCTGGAAGGATCACATGCGAGATTGACAGCGGCACGCTGAAGTTTCTCATCGCGGCGGCGACCGACTTCTCGTTTTGCGGATTGGCGAAGGAAAACAGCAGGGAAATGGCAATCGCCTCAGGCTGCGCTGACTTGACGCGATCCGCCAGTGTCGTCAATTCCGTCGCAGATGGTTCTTGAAGAATGTTGCCGTCAGAATCTATCCGCTCCCCAACACCGAAGCGCATTTCGGACGAAACCAGCGGTTCCACTCGGTCGAAGAAAAAGTCGTAGAGTTTGGGACGGGCTTGGCGCCCGATCTCGATGGCATCTTCGAAACCGCTGGTCGTCAGAAGGGCAACGCGCGCCCCCTTGCGCTGAAGCAGAGTGTTCGTGCCAACCGTAGTGCCATGCAGCAGCACTAGTGCGCCGGGTATGCCAATTTTCTTGAGCGCTTCCAGAATTGCCTGCGAAGGATCGACTGGCGTCGAGAACACTTTCAGCATCCGTACCCGGCCGCGCTCTGTCCAAACGCAGTCGGTGAAAGTGCCACCGGTGTCGATGGCGATGCGAACCGCCTGCTTGTTCTGGACAGCGTGTTTCATGGGGTGCCGGAGCGGAACGCTAGGGTATCACCTGCCCGAAGGTTGTTGGAGGAGAGGCCGTGTGGAGGCGGTCTTTGACCCGCCCTCGACGGGTCAGAGACCCGTGCCCACCGGTCTCTCTGCCTGCAGGAATGGCTAAGTTTTGCTGGTGAATGCCAGCGCCAGCAACGTTTTCTGCTCGACTTCGTGGGCTTTGGCCGAACCGGTAGCCGGGCTGGCGCTGGCCGAGCGCTTTACGGACAGCACAGGCCGTTCCCCGGCAACTCGCCGCAGCCGAGGCAGCATATAGAAAAGCGCTCCCATGTTGGCCGGTTCCTCTTGCACCCACACAAGGTCCCGCGCTGAAGCATGTCTTGCCAGTTCGGCCGCCAGTTCTGCTTCCGGAAAAGGATAGAGCTGCTCCACAAAGACGATGGCGGTCGAATGGTCCTTCCGCTTCTTGCGTTCGGTCCAGAGTTCGTGGCCAAGCTTGCCGGTGCAGAGCAAAACTCTTTGAGCGTTCGTGATTTCGTGATCCGGCAAAACGTTCAAAAAGCGCTCACGAGTAGAGTCTTCGATCGGCGAAGAAGCATCGGGATGGCGCAGCATGCTCTTGGGTGTGAATACGACCAGTGGCTTTCGCCATGGCCGCAACGCTTGTCGCCGCAGCAAATGGAAATACTGTGCCGCGGTGGAAGGCTGGCAGACTTGAAAATTATCGCGCGCCGCCAGTTGCAGGAAGCGCTCAATGCGTGCGCTGGAATGTTCCGGTCCCTGGCCTTCATAACCATGGGGAAGTAGCAGGACGAGTCCCGAAAGCAAGCCCCACTTGTCTTCGCCGGCGCTGACGAACTGGTCGATGATGGCCTGAGCGACATTGGCGAAGTCACCGAACTGCGCCTCCCAAAGCACCAGCGCCTCGGGATAATCTCGGCTATAACCGTACTCGAACCCAAGTACAGCCGCTTCCGAAAGGGTCGAATTGTAAATCTGGCAGCGCGCCTGGTTGGGGGCAACGTGCTCCAACGGTACGTACTCCTGCTCGTTCTCCATATCCACCAGCACAGAATGACGCTGATTAAAGGTGCCGCGGCGGCTGTCCTGCCCGCTGAGACGAATCGGTACGCCTTGCCTGGCAAGCGTGGCAAAAGCCAGAGCCTCTGCCATGCCGTAATCCACGGGATTCCTGCCCGTTCCCATCCCCGCGCGTAGCTCAAGCAATTTCTTGACTTTGGGATGAATGTGAAAACCGGGCGGATAACTCGTCAACCGTTCTGTTACCACGCGGAGTTCCTCAAGCGGGACTCCCGTTTGCACGTCGTACTCGGGTTTATGGCGCCCGCCTTTGTAGTTATTCCAGTAGCTCGGAAGTTGGCGCAGTGAAGGCTTTTTCGTGAGCGTGCCAGCTCTTTTCTGAGCGGCTTCGAATTCGGCGCGTATCTTCGCTACACGCTCTTCGCTATCTTCAACCTCTATATCCCCGGCATAAATCTGCCAAAGCTGCGGATGTTCTTTGATGGCCTTATACAACAGGGGTTGGGTGATGGTCGGGTCGTCCACCTCGCTATGCCCGTGCCGGCGGTAGCCAATGAGATCGATGACAATATCACTTCCAAAGGTGTAGCGATACTCCAGCGCAATACGCGCCACGCGCACTACCGCGTCCACATCCTCGCCATTGACATGAAAAATGGGAACGGCTTGGCGTTTGGCAATGTCGGAAGCAAAGGTCGCCGAGTGCAACTCGCCGGGCACAGTAGTGAAACCGATCAGGTTGTTGACGATTACGTGCATGGTGCCGCCGACCGTGTAGCCCTTCAGGTCGGCGTAATTCAGAGTCTCGGCCCAGACGCCCTGGCCTGCGAAAGCGCCATCCCCGTGCACCAACAGCGGCAGGAACTTCTGCGGGCCGCCTTCTCCCGAGCGATCCTGCTTGGCGCGAGTGCGGCCAACGGTGACCGGATCGACCGCCTCCAGATGGCTGGGATTGGACACAAGGTGAATGTGGATCTTGGCGCCGCTGCGGGTGACGTATTCGCCGGTAGCGCCCATGTGGTACTTGACGTCGCCGCCCCCGAGAACACTGCGCGGATCGACATCTTCGAATCCCGCGAACACTTCTTCCGGAGCGCGCCGGGCAAGGTGGGCAATGACATTCAACCGACCGCGGTGGCTCATGCCCATGACCAGTTCCAAGGCGCCACGCTCGCCCGCCTGTTCCAGAATTTCGTCGACTAATGGCAGCAGGGCGGTTACGCCTTCCAGGGAAAAGCGTTTGGTTCCCAGATAACGCTGTTGCAGAACTTGTTCGAACAGGTCGGCGCGGATCAGCAGATCAAGCACGTGCTCTTGGTCAACCGGTGCGGGTTCACTTTCCATGCGCTCTTGAATCCAGCGTCGGCGCTCGACATCGGCGATATGCATGAAATCGGCGCCAACCGTGCCGCAATAAAAGCTGCGGGCCTGGCGGGCAAGTTCGCCCCCCATCTGCAGTTCCGGGTGAGGCTGCGGCTTCAGAAACCCGAGTGGATCCAGATCGGCCTCGAGATATCCCCACCGGCGGAAGGCGTCGAATATGCGCTCTCGCCCATCGGGGGAAGCTTCCAATACACCTGTGCCGGCAGCGACTTTGCTGGTTCGTGTGGCCATGGGAATCACTACTAGGATAAAGGATGAGAATGCATCTGTCCCGGCTGCAACCCGGTGTTACACCTGACTTGGTCAGCGCTTGGCGATTTCCGCAAGAACCGCGAGGAACGAGTCCACTTCCTCTGGAGTGTTGTAATGCACCAGTCCAATGCGAAGAAAACCGCCGCTCTTCTCCACGTCCAGGCGCTCGGTCAGATGCAAAGCGTAGTAGTTGCCGTCCCAGGTGAAAAAGCCCCGCTCTCCAAGCTTCATAGCTAATTCAAGAGGTGTGTGGCCCGCGATACGGATGGCAGTCGTAGGGGCGCGCCGGGCAAAGCGCTGTGGCTCGGATATGCCATAAAGCTTCAGCCCGGGAATCTGCAGCAACCCGCGGACCATGCGCTCGGTCAGCGCTCGCTCATACGACAGGATGGCTTCGTAGGCCGCCAGCAATGCCGCCCGGCGGCTCGCAACTGAGGGTTTTACTCGGCGTCCCAAGTCTGCCAGATATTCAACACCTGCGATGATTCCGGCAATGCACTCGTGATTGAGCGTTCCCCATTCCCAGCAGTTGGGAGTGGCATTGGTATTAGCGCGCACTTTGTAAGGCTGAAACTTCTTCAAATGCTCGCGCTTTCCGTAAAGTACGCCCATGTGGGGGCCGAAGAATTTATATGTCGAGCACACCAGGAAATCGCAGTCAATTTCGCGGACATTGATGGATCCATGAGGCGCATAGTGCACGGCGTCAATGAAGGCCATCGCACCCGCCTGGTGCGCCAACCTCACGATTTCTTTTACGTCGTTGATAGAGCCCACCGCATTCGAGGCATAACCGGCGGCGACCAGCCGAGCATGACCGGTGATCTTGCGCGCCATGTCGGCCATATCGAGCGTGCAGTCTGCCTCAGTGATTTCGACGAAGCGGACAGTCGCCCCGCGTTCTTCCAGAGCCCGCCACGGCGAAATATTGGCGTCGTGGTCCAGGTGAGTGACCACGATTTCATTTCCGGGTCCAAGTTGACGTCCAATCGCTCGGCTGAGCGCAAAAGTCAGGGTCGTCATGTTGGGCCCGAAGACGATCTCATCGGCGTCGCAACCGAGGAAATCAGCCATGGCAGCGCGGGCGTCAGCGATCATGGCGTCAGTGCGCCGACTGGTTCCGTATGCGCCGCCGGTATTGGCATTCGACTGCTTCAAATAATTGCTGATTGCGTCAACGACGCGCTGCGGAACCTGCGTGCCGCCGGGGCCGTCGAAGAAAACTGCGGGCTGACCGTTGACGGTTTGTAACAGCGAAGGGAATTGCGCCCGAACCCATGCGATGTCGAAGGTGGCGGTTACGTCCTGCTCTGTAATTAACATTGGGTCCCTATTTGCTGACAGCTCTTATGAAGTCGGCCAGCATTCCGTAAGCGGTAGCTTCCAGGCCAGGATTGTCTTCGGTAATGGCCAAGCCGGGAAACGTATCCGTTTCAAAATACACTACCGAGGAAGTGCCAGTCACATGGGCGAGGGGATCGCTGAGGGAAACTTGTTCGGGGCGAACACTTGCCCTAATTCCATCGCCCGACGAGGCAGCCCGACAGACTAGTTTGTAGGGAGTTCCCGCACGTCTAGCCGCCCGCACTAGCTCGCCATCCAGTCCACGGATACCCTGGCGCTGAATTTGATCGAGCGTCAGGGGCACGCCCATCACTACGCGAGCCAGAGCCGCCACTTTTGCAGCGCCGTCCCAGCCGTCGATGTCGTCGCTCGGGTCGGTTTCCGCAACGCCCACGTCTTGCGCCTTCTTCAATGACTCCTCAAAGCTGAGTCCTTCTTCCATACCGGTCAGAATCACATTGGTGGTCGAGTTGAGAATGCCGCGGAACCCGCGCACATGAACCGTCGGAAGACTATGGCGAAAGAGAGAAAAAATGGGCACCCCGTCCATTACCGTGGATTCGAAGAGGAACCGCCGCCCTTTAGCTTCCGCGAGCCTGCTTAGCTCTTCGTAGGCGTACAGCAAGGGTCCTTTGTTGGCGGTGATGGCGTGAACTTCAGATTCGAGCGCGATGCGGATGTGATCTATGGCGGGTTGTCCGTTATGGACATTCAGCGAGGTCGCCTCGAACAGCACGTCGGCATCGGCATCGTGTAACCAGTCGCGTACGTTGCCACGCGGAGGCGAGACATGCGGAAGCAGATCCCAGCGGGGAGCGCTATTTCCGGCCAATAGCAGAGGATCGAGCCCGTCGCGAGAAGCAATCCACCCCAGTCGGCGGGTAGCTACTCCGGTAATCCGCCAGGCAATTCCGTACTTGTCCCTGAGTTCCTGCTCCCGGTCGTGCAGCAACTGGACCAGGGTGCGGTTTACATTTCCGAATCCAAGCAGACAGAGGTTGTGAACACGGTAGTGTCTCTCCCCAGCCATGAAAGAAAAAATCCCCCTGCGTTTTGCAAAGAGGTGTTCAAGGCCCGAAGCTGCGGGGAAGAGTAAGGCGCGGGCCCTGACTTAAAGAAACAGCTATGCTACAGGCCGGCCAACTCGACCGGCAACTATCCCATGGTACTCGTATGTTCGGGGCGGATCCTGTAAATCACCCGGACTTCGCCGGGCTGCCGGTGGGGATACTTATCGAGTCCCAGATATTTTTTGGCCAACTTGTCAATGTGCGCGTCGGCGCCCTGTTCCGTGATCTCCACGACTTTGCCGCGAATTTCCAGATAGCGATAAGGATTCTCCGGATCGATGATGGCCATCGCTACGCGTGGGTCACGGCGCACATTCCGATCCTTCTGGCGGCCTTTGGCAGAATTGAACAGCACGTAATCACCATCAATGTCGCACCATACGGGAGTCACTTGCGGAGATCCGTCGGGCATCAGGGTAGCCAGGCTGGCAAAAGCGCGCTTGTTGAACAGGTCGCGATATTTGTGCGGGATCACTTCCGGCATGCGATCTTCCTCCTTACAGGGGTGCCGAAAAATTCGAAGCTAGATTATAGTCGTCCGCAACCCGAATTGTGTTCTGGCCAATAATCCCTAGTTCTTTTGCCCCGACTGCCGGAGCATTACAATCCTGTATTTTGGCGAGTCCTTATGTTCGCTCCACCCATTACAAAATGTAGAACCCGGCTGGTGCTGGTCTCTTTTTGTTTGCTGCTTCTGCTTACACCTCGTACGGCGCCGGCTTTCCAAAACACGGAGCCACCGGCTCCACCCATCGTTGTATTCATGACTGACTTCGGCACCGTGGACGACTCTGTCGCCATCTGCAAGGGCGTGATGTACGGAATTGAGTCCAATCTTCGCATCGTCGACCTCACCCATCAGGTCACACCGTTTTCGATTTTGGACGGCGCACGTTTTCTTTACGGTGCTACCCCGTTTTACCCGGCCGGAACAATTTTCGTGGTCGTAATCGATCCCGGGGTGGGCACTGCTCGTAAGGCGCTCGTGGTGAAATCGAAGCGAGGGCAATACTTCGTTCTTCCCGATAATGGGCTGCTTACGCTTGTGGAGGACCGCGACGGGATCGAAGGCGCTCGTGAAATTAGGAACCCATCCTGGATGATTGGCACGGCACTTTCTTCGACGTTCCATGGCCGGGACATTTTTTCTCCTGTGGGTGCCCACTTGGCGCGCGGCGAGGATTGGAAACAGGTCGGACCCGAGGTCAAGCAGCTTGTCCGGCTTGACATAAAGGCGCCCAAGGTTGACGAGCGCGGCATCACGGGAGAGGTGATCGCTACCGATGGACCTTTTGGGAATCTGGCTACCAACATCGAAGCCGACGATTTCTTGAGACTGGGCTATGAGCACGGGCAGCCGGTGCCGGTCACGCTTGGCGGCGCACAAATGACGATTCCATTTGTGAAGACTTTTGCCGATGTGCCCCTGAAAAAGCCGCTGCTCTACATCGATTCCCGTGGACGTGTGGGCCTGGCTGTGAACCAAGGGAATTTCGCCGCTGCTTACGGTATTAAGCCGCCGCTGCCAGTTTTTATTTCCAAAAAGAAGTGACGCAGAGCTTAGGTCGTATCCGATTCAAGAGCGGAGGCGATCCTGGGCAACACGGCCTTAAGCAAGGCCGTGAAGGCGCCCTTGACGCGCTCGCCAGTTTCCAGCACTTCTTCATGAGTAAGGATCTGATCGAGAATTCCCGCCGCCATATTGGTTACGCAGGAAATAGCCAGTACTTTCAATCCCATGTGCCGGGCAGCAATTACCTCAGAGATGGTCGACATCCCCACAAGGTCGGCGCCAAGCGTGCGCAGATACCGAATTTCTGCGGGCGTTTCGAAACTCGGGCCGGTCATGGCCGCGTAGACTCCCTGGTAGACGGTCAGGCCGAGCTTGCGGGCCTCGTCCAGCGCGAACTCGCGGTAAGCTTTCCAGTAGGCCTGCGTCATATCGGGATAGCGGGTCCCGAAACGGTCGTCGTTTTTCCCAATCAGCGGGTTCTGGCCCTGCAGGTTAATGTGGTCGCTGATTACGACCAGCGCGCCCTGCTTGAACTCCGAATTGATTCCGCCGGCAGCGTTGGTCAGGATGACCGCGCGAACGCCCATGCGCCCGAACACTCGAATGGGAAACGCGACTTCCCTGGGCGAATAGCCTTCGTAGAGGTGTACCCGGCCTTGCATGGCCGCGAGCGGAATACGGCCGGCATTTCCGATCACCATTTGTCCGGCGTGTCCGACAGCCGTCGATCGGGGAAAGAACGGAATCTGGGCGTAAGGAATGCGAACCGCCTCGCTGAGCTCGTCGGCTAGTCCTCCTAGGCCTGAGCCCAGGATGAGGCCAACCCTAGGACGAAGCTCAGTTTGCGAGAGAAGGAATTGCGCGGAGGAGTCCGCTTGCATGTAGTCGTCGGGCATGGCTGCTAGCTCTTAGCTCTGAGCTGGGGAGGAGAACGAGAACCAAGAGCTAGAAGCCAACCGCTCAAAGCTGCTCAGAACTTGCTCTCAAATTTCGCGAAGTCCGCCTCCAGCGCCCACTGCGCTCGCGCGCGTTCACTGCTGTCGAGAAATTTCTGGCATGCCTTCGAGAGCTTCTTCCGGGTCGGCTCATCGCCTGCACACGCCTCGACGCGGCGAAATTCCCGTGTTTCTTCCCACTGGCTGGGGCCGGGTAAAAAGCTATGCTCCAGACTTTGCCGCGCCAGCCGTTTCACGTCGTCGTAGCTAAGGTCGTAGCTTTGGACAGCCCGGAGATATTCATTGGTCATGTCGGAACGGGACACGCCTTCATCGTCCGTAGCCAGGGCCAGCGGGACTCCATGTTGCCGATACACCGGGAACGGATGATCTTCGCCGCGTACTCCCAGGATCACGTCATTGCTGGTCAAGCAGATTTCCACCAGGATTCCATGCTGGGCCATTTCACGTAGCAACTGCAGGGCATCAGTCTCGTGCATGACGGACACGCCATGTCCAATGCGCTCAGCATGGCCGCGCTCAATGGACTCGCGAATATGGAAGCTGAGTCCTTCCGGCGGCACCAGGCCCAAAGCCAACTCGCCCGCATGTAGGCTGATGTGCACCTTGGGATACATTTCATGCAAGTAATCCAGCATGTGCATGTGCAGGTCGAAGTCATGCATCGGAACGTACCAGTCCTCGGGCATCACCAGGTTCAAGCCGACGACCCTAGGATCGGCTTGCGCCAGTTCGAAGCCAGTCAGCATTTGAGCAAAGACCGACTCGCGGGGCAGCCCGCGGAGGATCTGATAAAGAAAGCGTACGGTTACGGCGCAGCCCGGGTCCGCATCCTGCGTTCCACACTTCAGCAAGGAATGCATCCTGGCTACGTCTTCATCGAGCTTCTTATGGGTTGAAGCAACGATGTCCTTCAGGCCTGCAGCCAGCAACTTGTCGCGCATGGCAGGGAGGTTCTCGACCCAGCCAACTTGTGCGCCCACTTGGGCAGACTGCATCTGGTCAGCCGTATGCATGAGTTCCAGGTACAGCAGGTGGTCAGCGGCAGCACGACTCACGGCCTCAGCCAGCATCTCGCCGGTGTGCAGGCGGGCAGCCAGGTCGAATTTATCGAAGGTTCCGAAGAAGTGGTCATGACCGGATTCCGTGCCTGGAATCCAATTGCGCATCGACCAAGCGTCGATGATCTGGTTATAAAGCACATGATCCTTGTAAGCGCAGGCGATGGCGGGCTTGTTGGCGTACTTCTCACAGGGATCACAAGGCGGGGCGATCAGGACCGACGTGGTGTGGTCCACGCACACGCCGCTGTCGGCGGCGTAGTCGATGAAGGACTCCGCATAAATGGCTCCGTACAAATGATTGTGCAGGTCTCCCCCTTTTGGCATCGCCTTGAGGAACGCCAGCAACAGAGGCGCTTGGCGACGAATGGATTCCAGATACCGACCGGCACGTTGTTCGCTGGTAGCCTGCGCTTGTGCGGTTGCGACAGCAGTCCAAAATCCCAGAATTGACGTCGTGAGCAGACCTGCAGCTAATCTACGAGCAAATCGAACCACAGAGTCCCCCTGATCTGAACGCGCATTTTACCGTGCTTCACGGCAGAACTGAGCGTGAAAGGCAGGTGAAAGGGTGCAGAAAAGGAAAGGTAGGACGCGGCTTGCCGCGTCTCTCTCAAGTGGCGAATGTGTTGCTCCCGTCCAGCGCGATTTTCGCTGAGATTTTCACAATGGCGAAGTCACGGCAGCGCGGCCCGTCAACCTGGCACCGCGCCGAGAATCTTTCCGAAAACCGCTTCCAGCGTGGGTTTTCGCGAATTGAAGATTTCGAAGTGCACCAATTCCGGTCACGGGCTTGTGGACGGGCTGCACTGAACTGATTTCAAAGAAGATAGATACGTGTGTTTTTCATTGACTGTAAGAACAGGAAGAGTAAAAAAGCCATCGTTCTTTGACAGCTTCTGAAGTTTTCCCGGTTGGTGCGGCGTCCGGGGCTCGAGCGAAGTCACCCTTTCGAACCGCGAGGTGAGAAGGGAGGGCCAGCAAGGGTCTATAGCAAAGTGCTGGTCGAGGGGAACCGGAAGAAACGTCGAAGACAATATAGAGTCCCGAAGCGTTGAGCAGTTTATCCGGTTGGCGGTAAGCCCGGAGCCCAAGTACAGATCGCGCTGACGCAACCGCAAGGAAGCGACAGCAGCAGGTTTGGCAAGGGTCTAAAAGCGAGCTACTGGCTGAGACGAACAGGTTCAACACCACTTCGGGACTCTTACGTTTTTAGTAGCGGGTGTAGTATCCAGCAAATAACTGGACGACCACATTATCTTCTACGACTATGCTGGGTCATGCCACGACCCGCTCCCGCACTCGTCCTCCCGGAAGCCGGCCAACCGCAACTTCGCCAGTGGGTATTCAGATAGAAGCCCGCCACATCGCTCAACCGTTCTAGAAACTTGGCATCCCGCGATAGTTTGAAGGTTTTCACGCGATGCGGTTTGAAGTTGTGACTCTGCCAAATGTCCCGGCCTTCGGGACACCGCAGCAGGTCGCCTTACGAAGTCAGATGGTGTTAGCCGCTGCCGAAGGGCAATCCGACAATGGCATCGCGCAAACGGCTAGAGGTCAATCGCAAGACGGTCACCTTGGGGCGCACCGGCCTTACCCGGGAGGGCCTGGATCGTCTGTGGGAGGTGGCGCCCGGGCGTGGTCGCAAACCGACCTACGGTCCGGAGAAGATCCAGTCCATCGTCAATGCCACGCTAGGTACCCAACCCAAGGGAAAGACCCAATGGAGTTGCCGGCTCATGGCGGCCCGGCAAGGAGTCAGCAAATCCATCATCAATAACACCTCCCCAACAGGCGATCGTGCGGATGAAAAGAGCCAAATCCAGGCGCTGGACCGCACCCAACCCGGCTTGCCCATGAAAAAGGGCCGCTGCGGAACCATGACAGATGACTATGAACGCAACGGAACGACCTCCTTGGTCGCCGCTCTGGAAGTCTTGCAAGGACGGGTGATCGGACAGTGCTATGAGCGGCATCGACACCAAGAGTTGCTGAAGTTTCTACGCCTGCCTCGACCAAGAGTTCCAGTTGGCTCCATCTGGTCGAGCGCTGGTTCGGCGAGTTAACCCGCAAGCGCATTCACCGTGGCTCCTTCCGCAGCGTGGAAGATCTCGAGAAGGCGATCATGGAATTCCTGGCCGCCTGGGATTCGGCCCGGCTGTACCCTACCTGGAAGGCGAAAAGCGAAACCTTGAGTTGGCCAGTTGTTTATCGGACGCTAGTAGCTAGTGGTTAGTGGCCCGTGGCCAGAAAAATATCGATTACCGACAAGTTTTTTGCTAACCGCTAAAACACTGATCACTGACCACCGTTAGGGAACACTCACCACCAACGGCTGTGGAGTTTGCAGCCGGTCGCGATGGATCCTGTTCTTCACCTCCACTTCCGCAATCGCGTCAGCATGCACCACGTATGATCCCCGCGGCAAGCTGGAGCCGAATGGGATCGCCACCTTCTCGGACTTAGGCCCCAGTGTGAAATGCTGGTATCCGAGAGCGAAGGCCTTTCCAATTTCGTTTACTGCGAGGATGATCACGGTCTGATCAAAAACCTCGTCCCTGGTGCCGTTGGCGACCTTGACCGCGCCGGAAATTTGGTCGACATTTACGCGCGGGTATGTGGACCACTCCAGGGAAAGGCCCGCCGCTGACGGCAGAGACAGTTCCCGACTCACACTCTGTGGCGGCTCAGACGAATCCGTGACCGTTACGGTGAAGTGGAAATCGCCAACCTCGGTCGGAATGCCGGCTATCAAACCCGACTCCGGGTCCAAACGAAGCCCATGGGGAAGTGCGCCGACGGTGATGCTCCAGTGTAGAGGAAGTACTCCGCCGGTCGCTTGTAGAGCCTCCCGGTACTGCTGACGCGGCACCGCCTGCGGCAGGCTGTCAGTTGTAATCGCGAGCGGGGCCGGTGCGGGAGGCAGAGCCTGTTGCGACCATGCGGAATAGGGATAGAACGCGGTCACCGCGATCACGAAGATACGAGTGAACTTTGCGCTAGTCCTCATTAATAAATGCTCGTGTGGAGGCGGGTCTCGGACCCGCCTGGCCAGGTCGAAGACCCGGCCTCGCACGGGTCATGGTTTTCCTGCAGTAGGATGCAAAAATTCATCCACTGTCTTGATGAATAAATTCGGCTGATCCACAAACGTCATATGCCCGCTATTGGGCATAACTGCCAGCTTCGAGCCTGCGATTTTGTCCCGCATTGCCTGGGATAGCGAAGGATCACACTCATCATGATCCCCCACAACGAACAGGGTCGGCACCTTGATGCCCGCCAGGCGGTTGGTGTACTCCACCGACTTGAGATTCCCATCAATGATGAATTCGCCATGTTCGCCCCACATCTGGCGATACAGATACCAGGAGATATTTCCATTGGCGATCGGGTCGTAATTGGGGTCGGGACGATTGTGGTAGACGTAGGGGAAATACCCCTCACCCCAGGAAGCGATCATGTACTCCGCGGTGTAGCGGTTCTGCTCGTAAACCTTGCCATGGCCGAAGAGTCCTGCCGCTTCCAGCCTGTCGATGCGGTCCCGTAGCTCGGGTGACATGTTCGCTTTCATTTTCACGAATACCTTGTTCATCGCTTCTGTGCTTGACCAGGTGCTGCCCAGGATCAGGTGTGTCAGGTTCTGCTGGTACTTGAGTGCATAGGCCTGGGCCAAAGCCCCACCATAAGAATGCCCCAGCAGGTTGATCTTGCCGAGACCAAGCGCCTGTCGCACCGCTTCCACGTCCTCGACCATGTTTTCGATGGTGTAGCCGGCTGGATCCTCCAATTTCTGAGAACGCCCTGAGCCGCGCTCGTCAACAAAGATCAACCGATTGTGCCGGGCTAGAGGCAGAAGGTAGGGCAGAAAGTAGTCATGCGAAGCCCCGGGACCACCGTGCAGCATAAGTAGTGGCTCACCCTTGCCCAGGGTTTTGTAATAAATCATCAAGCCATTCGCGTCGACAAACCCTTCCTGTTGAATGTAGACATTCAAGGCCTCCTTGGTGGGTTTCTCGGGCGTTGCGGGCTTCGACGCGGGCTTGGATCGCCGTGCAGGCGCTGTGGTCTGGGCGGTGCCCAAGGCGACTGGCAGGCTGACAATACATAAAAGAAAACATGTACGTGCATTTCTCATGGCGGCATCCTACGCCCGCTTGTTTAGCATGAGCAACTTGGTAGCGCCGGCGTCTCGCCGGCAAAATATGCCGTGAGCCACGTGAACATTGGATAATCAGCGGTTCGGCCCTCGACTCTCTCTCTACCCACAAGGTAAGCTAAAGAGTTAACTTAAGAGGGCGGAACGATGCGTGACACTGTCGCACGGCTCTGGCCGGAAATCGACTGGATCAAGGACACGCGGCTGCGCGAACAGGTAACGCAAACCTGGACGAAAGCCCTCGAGCGCAGCCCACTCAAGGCAGACGACCTCAAGCGAATTCCCTTCACGCTCTTGATCCCAAATTGCCCGATCACGTTCATCGAGCACAAGCGCTGCGTAGTACATATCGCCCGCGAGAGTGCCAAGGCCATGCAGGAGTTCATGGGCCGGTGCCTCTCGATTGACATGGACACAGTGGTTGCCGGCGCAATTCTGGCGGACGTCGGAAAGTTGCTGGAATACGAACTCGGTCCCGACGGCAACAGTCGTCAAAGCGAGCGCGGTGAAGCCCTGCGGCATCCGTTCACGGGTGTAGCCTTGGCTTTGGAATGCGGTGTTCCGGACGCAGTTTGTCACATCATCGCCGCCCACGCGGGGGAAGGCGATCTTGTGAAGCGCACGACCGAAGCCTACATCGTGCACCACGCCGATTTCATGGCATATTTGCCCTTCAAGAATCCGAGAAATGTGAAGGCGCGTTGAACAATAAGGAACGACAGATTGAAGAAACGAGGCTACTGGTTCGAGCAGGTCGTTGTACTTAGAACAAACCGCCCCGCAGGGGCGTCGCGATAAAGCCCAGCGCTTCAGCGCTGGGTAAAGCAAAGAAAAATGTACCGAGTCCCGTAGGGACGGAACAAAGCGCGGACAGGAGTGTCCGCGCCACACAGGACACAACGGGAGCCAACGTTGTCCAAAGAGGCTGTCGGAACGAGAGAAACCATCACGGCCAAGATGTCGCGCTGGGCCGCCGGCCTTCAATATGCCGATCTTTCCAAAGATGCGATCTATCAGGCCAAGCGCTTCCTGCTGGACTCGATCGGCTGCGCCCTGGGTGGCTACCAGCAACACGACGTCAAAATTGCACTCGGCGTGCTGGATGAAATTGCCGGCCGTGGGCCGTCTACCGTCATCGGCACTGGCGAGCGTATTGACCCCGTCTCCGCCTCCTTGGCCAATGCTCTGATGATCCGCTGCATGGACTACAACGATATCTACTGGAAGCAGGACCCATCTCACCCCTCCGACATTTTCCCCGCTGCGCTCGCCTGTTGCGAACGAGCCAAGAGTAACGGGAAAGAATTGATCGTGGACCTCGTTCTGGGACACGAATTCGAGATGCGCCTCTGCGAGGCCGCTTTTCCGGGAATTCGCGAACGCGGCTGGCATCACGCCACACTCACTGCGTTTGTCTCGCCGATCATTGCCGGCCGCGCGCTGCACCTGGGCTGGGAGCAGATTCAGAATGCCATCGGCATTTCCGCCAGTCGCCAGTGCACCTTGGGCGCGGTAACTGCCGGCAAGCTCACCATGATGAAGAACACGGTCGATCCTATGGCGACCCAAAGTGGCGTGCTCGCCGCGCTCCTCGCCGAAAAGGGATACACCGGCCCGGAGCACGTTGTGGACGGCAAAGAAGGACTAACGCACTGCTTCGGTCCCGACTGGAAACTGAATGTGCTGACTGACGGTCTGGGCGACTCCTGGCGCATCACCCAGTGCGGAATGAAATTCTTTCCTACCGAAGCGCTGACCCATGCCCCGATTTCGGCGGTCCTGGACCTCGTGAAAGAAAATGATCTCCACCCAGAGCAGGTAGAGAAAATTCAGGTACGCTCGCTGGCCCGCGCTGCCGACATACTCTCTGATCCCAGCAAGTACGATCCGCATAGCAAGGAAACTGCCGACCACTCGCTGCCGTATGTGATCGCCGCAGCTCTGGTGGATCGAAAGGTCACGCCAGCGCAGTTCACGATGCAGAAGATCATGGACTCGGCTATTCGCGCGCAGTTGAAAAAAATCGAAGTGGTCGCTGACCCAGAGATTGAGAGAGCGTTTCCGGCGTTGCAACGCGTTATCGTGAACATCGGGACCAGCGATGGACGCTCGTTCACAAAGCAACTGGATTACCCCAAAGGCGACCCCCGCAATCCCCTAAGTGACCAGGAAGTCGAAGAGAAATTCATCGCTCTGGCAGACGGAGTCTTGTCGAAAGCTGCACAACAAAAATTGAAAGACGCGATCTGGAATTTGGAGAAGGTTAATTCCGTGAGTACGCTGATGGCATTAATGAAATCAGATGCACGCAGGGACAGCCGCCCTAGGCTGTCTGGGCGAGCGAAGCGCGCTTGAGCTCTAGCTTAGCTAGGCCGAGGGCAAGATGCCCTCGGGACTGCCGGCAAGATGCCGGCGCTACAACACCGGCCCTTATGCCTCAAACTGTGGTTGAAAAGATCGCGCAAGCCCA
>Ga0209154_1000452_pt1 | contig 27732 bp, 29 predicted proteins | sample GraSoiAngelo_121_FD_185878 | JGI IMG/M metagenome (GOLD analysis project Ga0209154, IMG submission 185878) | Grasslands soil microbial communities from the Angelo Coastal Reserve, California, USA - 14_0919_12_20cm (SPAdes) (version 2) | ecosystem: Environmental > Terrestrial > Soil > Grasslands ... | reverse complement strand
GCCCACAACTCGGTCTCTCAGCATGCATCAAAGGATTCGAGAAACAGATCTTAGAAACAGCAAAGGGACTCGAGGAAGAGAGGAAAAATGCGAATCAGCGAATGATGGAAGAGATCCGTAAAGAGGGTCTCGTGCAGATGGAGAATGTCCAATGGTTTCATGCCAGGAAGAATTACAAGGGAATGAGCGGTAAGGTTGTGGGAAGCTTCTGTTCCTACCTCAGCTACCAGAGATTCGTCAATCCTGTCAAGTACCTGATAGGAATGATGAACGTACCACCGGAAGTGCCAGGATGGGGCAAACTCCCCTCGCCGTTGGTGAAGGTCTCGGGACGGGTCCCCCAACCCCTCGGGAAGATGATAGAGATGAGCAAGCGGCCACCACTATCCAGTATACTGCCGGACTCCTGCGAGAAGGTAGGTGGGTTCGGTGACGGCCACACCGTAGCCGCCTCGGGTGTCTTTCCAGTCGGCCGTGAGGAAGCCTTCCTAAAAGCGCTGGACGCCTTTGCATCAACCGCTCCCAGTTAGTTCCGGAGCGGATTCTTCTACGCCACAGGTGCAGTCAGACCAATCAAGTAGCCTCTTGAAACAATCTCGATACGTTCTCCAGCTAGGGCCTGCTTCAAATCGTTAAGTAACAATGGGAGACGAAGAAGGATGCCTTGTCTCCACAAGCTTCAGCAGCACAGAAGGCTCTCGCTCAAAATCTGGAAGCATCGAGGATTGCCTTTGAAAAGGACGATTTTCGTCTGACCACGGTATTTGCGAACCGGCTCATGAGCGACGCCCTGTTTATGGAGCCTGCAATTCGAAGACAGGCTACTCTGGCGGGAATATTCATGAGAGACGTTGCTTTTGAAATGATACGAATTACGCAGTTAGGGTCTGTTTCCACCGCGAAGGCGGCAGTTAGGTCATACGTTAAACTGATTCTCGATTCAGCTGCCAAGGGGGCCATTACGAGCAAATCATATTGGGACGTTTACGGACAGTATACAAACAAGATTCGAAAATATGGAATGAGCGAAGAAGAGCAAAACGCCTATTCCGAAAACGTGGAGTTCACAAAGTCAGCTGTAAGATTTCTTCTTGATTACCTATCAAGCAAGACCGAGTTACTTTATGATTCAAGAAACCTAATTCTCGAGGGAGTTCTCAACGAGTGTATCAGAATCTATAGGGTTCAAGGCGCTCCAACTGAGGAGTATGTAATCATAAATCTTCTGACTTATCTGCAGAGGGTCTACAACTACATCCGCTATTCACAGACTGAGTCCGACCAAAAGGTCAGAGGGTCTACCGTAAAAACCGAAATCTTGCCAAATATCGAGAAGATCTTGGGTTTGTACTCAAAGGAGCCCTTGGATCTTGACGAGTCAACGAACCCTTTGGAAAAGCTAGCTCTGTTGTGGAGGGAGTATTACGTTCGTTATATGGAGCCTGCAACGCCGACTGGTTCGCAAGCGGAACGGGGGGTCGAATTACCCGAAGAGACGAAGAAAAAGATAACAACGGCGATTACGAAGGATTTAGAGAAGGAAACTAAGACAAAGTAGAGTTTTAGAAACTCTTGACATCATCTTTGGCCGAAGCATTTCGTGAAGCGATCGCCCACAATCCGGATGCGGACCAGGCAACAATTTCCTCAGCTATGATTCACTACCTAGAATCAGCGGTGGCTAAGGCGATTCTAAATGTCAAGCTTCCCCCTGTTCAATCGCCTGCCTCGGTAGTGCTTCAAAGACTTCAACTCCAGAGATATCGGTCCTCAAGACGAAGAACCTTCGAAGACCGGCAAAAGTTGATAGCTGAACTTCGGTCCTTGCAACATTCGCTGAACGGTCATGCATATGCAGACAGGGTCGGTTCTGCAGTCAAGTGGAACGGAACAGTCAATCCAGATGTAGCCTGGCCGCGGAATGCTGCCCTCTCTCCTTCATTAGAAACCTTCCACTATCAAACTCCTGAAGTCCTTTGGAATACCCTACACAGTTACGTTCCTACACCTCCGAGACCCGGGCCTTACTCCCAGTCAATTAGGTGGCCAACAGCGCTGGTTCGTTTCACCTATGATGATCAATTCTTTCAGGATCTTTCCGATCCGTTCATAGAGAGAATATCAGGAGCTTTGGAGGATTCTTTGCGACAGTTCACGAATGGAACGCCGTTTACTTGGAATCTAGAGATGTCGACAGAGTCGGACATTGAATTGCCTGCATGGAAACGCTTCGTGCTGAGGGTACATGTTTCTGCCGGAAACTTTGATGAGAAACTCAAAATATGGGACGAACTCGATGCCGCGATCAGGAAGAAGCTCGCTGAGTTGGCAGAGGAAAGCCCAACAGACGCTCAACGCATAGCTGAATTCGATAAACTACTATATCTTAGGATGGACATGGCCTAGCGCATTGGTCTTACATCCTGAACAATTTCTAGAGATGGCAGTCTGGCTTTCTAAGGACCCGCGCTATCGAAACGAACCAGGCTGGAGAACTCTCATTGGCCGAGCCTACTACGCATGCTTCTTAGCGTCACGAAAGAGAATGCAGGAGCTCGGTTCTTCCTTTACCGACATAGATCGACTTCACAGAGATGTAATTGAAGCCGTTAAGGAAGTGAATCGAGGTATGGCGAACCACTTGGACACTCTACGAGACAGACGAGTCCATGCCGATTATTTTCTGAACGACACTTTCAGGGCAGATGAATGTAGCACCTGGTTACGGCTGGCCGACACAATCATGAATGAAGTATCAATGTTGAAGAAGTGAAACGTTGTCTGCTGCACAAGCCCCGCGGGAACAGGTTGCTAGCATTAGGCTGGCAAGTTCAAGGAACCTATGATCCAAACGGGATCTAATTGTTGGGCTGATATTAAGCGAAGCGAGAAAACACGGACTGAATTATTGGAATTGTAATCCCAATTCTAATCTTCCTTACTCTCACATTGAGAAGTATGGCTTACCAGACGGCCAATGTGGAGTGGAAGCTATTCTCTTCGATATGTTCAGAACTAACCTACTAGACTCACGGATGAAAGGACAATTTGGCTATTATACGTCATGGGTTTACTCCCGAATGATGCATGATTGGCACGACCCAATCCATTGTGCATCGCACGAGGCATGTTTCAACCGACCGGACCATTGTAAACTTCACAAGTATTGCCAAATCAAGCCGAAATCTTGGTATCCGGAACCGTGAACCCAACGAACGACTCTTTGGAGTGATCCTAAGATTGGCGAGTCGGTATAGAACTGGTGCTTCGTCCGAAGCTCTCACCTCATCGCATGAAATATCAAATCTCGCCAAAGAAGTGCTCTCTGAATCTCAATACAACCATGCAATAAGACTCTCAATCATGTTGGTGTCCTCTAAATCAGTCCAGAGATCAGCTATCGAAGAGCTTGTTGGGATCGTTGCGCCGCCTCCAAAGCGTCCCATGTCCTATGCTCAGCACGAAATGACGGCTCTTCCTCGTTGGACTAGTGATGCGATTCGGTATCTCGGAGACTATGTGGACCTCGTTTGCAGGCATCTCGCATATGAGAGGCTGAAGGTCCGACTGGGAAACGTGCCCTTGGGCAAGACTATCCAGTTGCTTGAGGCGAGAAGAGCTTTACCAGATAACGTCATCAAATGGTTGAAGGATTACAATCAGTTCCTTTACAGGCCAGGGAAGCACGATTTCACTCTACCAGAAGGCAGAACGGAACACCGATTCACTTCCCAAGAAACTGTGCTAACAGCATTCGTGACACTAAATCTCGTTGAACTATTGAAACAATATTCCAACTGCAACCCAGAAACGACCTGCCATCACGACTCTTAGATTGAGAAATTAGCTGATCAGTTACGATGCTATTTTGTCAGGCTCTCAATCACCTCGAGGTACAATTCGTCTCTTTTCTTGTCTGAGTAGTTGTTGTAGGATAGTTCTAGGACCTGGTATCCTTTTTTTCTCAGCAGGGTTCGTAGTTCTTCGTCTTTTAACATCTGAGCTTTTCGAAGGTGGACCCGGCCGTCGACGAACACGACAAGTGGTCTGGGTTGTGTTGGGAAGTAGAAGTCTGCGGTTGTTACGGGTATCTCGACCTGTGTTTGGTAGAACATCTGATCTTCTTGTAGTTTGAAGGCTAGTTCTTGTTCCATTCGTGAAGGATTCGCGTGCAGTCGTTCTCTCCAGTCGCTCCGCTGACTTGACATCTTTGGCATTGAGCCAGGGTTCGGATATTGCTCAGACATGAGAATGAAACTAACCCAAGTAGGCAAATTGGTACTGCAACCCTGTCCTACTTGGTCGTTCGCCAACTTTAAGCTTGACACGCTTCATGGCTATTATCGTCGACAATGGTATCTGGAGAAGAAATCACTCAAGCAATCGTGGCAGTCGGGAAAGGGAAGCCGAAGAATTCAGTGTTCAAAGTAAGCGAGGTTAGGGACTATCTAGGACTCCGGCACGGGGTTGGCTGGAATGAGCGAATCAGGAAACATTTTCGCGAAAACTACGAGGCTCTTCGAAGAAGGCGTCTCCTACTTCTGATGGAATATAACCTCAAGCGAAAGAACAGAAACTGGTTCATTCTAAAGTCCTAAGAAACTTCGACAGTGTCAAAGGCGAAATCAGAGAATATGAGTTGCATGATATTGCCTAGGAATCGCCTTGGAAACGGCTGACGGTCCATGACGATGTTAGAGTCGGCGCAGATTCGTGATCGGTGATGCGGAGGGGTGAGCGGTCCTTGTTAAGATCCGGCTAGCAGAAAACCCTGTAGAAAATTAGGGTATGTGTGCGAGTCTCGTGACGCGGAACTGCTTTCCTATTTCCAGTTCTAGGTCAATAAGCGTCCGGGAGAACTCAGGGACCGGGCCAAAAGATTCCAAACCCCGCTCTGGTCAAAAACTGGGCTCAAACATGCACAAAACAGATAGTTTGCCCAAGGAAAGTGAGACTTCCTTCGTGAAATTCGTTCGAAGAGGGGGGTAGGGGTATACGCCTAGGACAAGCGGAAAAAAGGGTCTGAGTCGCAGAAGCCGTGAGGTGCCTATGAGTCCCCGACCACTGTCTGGGCTTGTTCGTGCATGAACTGGAGTAGATAGTAGGGTCCGCCTGCGCCCTTTCCTGTAGCGCCGCTGCCCTTCCAGCCGCCAAAGGGTTGCGCGCCGGGCCATGCCCCGGTCGTCGCTCCGCCTTTCCGGTTCGCGTAGACTACGCCAAATCGTATCTTCTCAAAGAACTCGTCCTGCTCTCCCTTATCCTTTGTAAACACCCCCGCCGTCAATCCAAACTCCGTCTTGTTCGCCTTCTCTAACGCCTCATCCAGAGACGAGACCTCGTCAACAGCCACCAGCGGCACAAACAGCTCCTTCTTCATCAAACGGTGATCCGGAGGAAGACCATACACAACAGTAGGCGTAACATAGTAGCCCTTCGGAAGCGCCATCTTCGGAACCTCCCCACCAACCAGGATCTTACCCTCCTTCCTGGCCTGCTCAACCGCCCGTTGATACTTCCTGAACGCAGTCTCATCAATCACCGGACCCACAAACGTCGACTTTTGCCGCGGATCACCGACCACCGCAACCTTCTCAACCTTCGATTTGAGAATCTTCAAGAAATCCTCGCGGACACCACGTTCAACATAGACCCTCGACGTCGCGCTGCACTTCTGACCATCATAGCCAAACGCCGACCTGACAACTCCCTCTGCCGCCTTGTCGAGATCCGCCTTCGCAGTCACGATCGCCGGATTCTTACTGCCCATCTCAGCAATGAACGGCTTTGGATACGGCTGCTTCACAACAAAATCCCTGTAGAGCTGCATGCCAACATCCCTCGAACCAGTAAACGCTATTCCAGCCACCATCGGATTACTCGCAAATTCAGCCCCGAAAGCGCTACCTGGACCAGTAACGTAGTTGATGACGCCCGCAGGAATACCAGCCTCGACAAGAGCCTCGTACAATTTCAGAGCAGTGAAAGGAGCCTCACTAGTCGGCTTGAAGACCACCGTATTGCCCGCAATCAAAGCGCCAGCGATCATCGTCGTCGCTAGCGACAATGGAAAGTTGAACGGCGAAATGACCGCCCAGGCACCGTACGGTCGCAGGACGCTCTTGCTATCCTCCCCAGGAACAATGCGCTCCATCGGCCTGACATAGCCCTCATTCTCCTCCATCAAGCGTGCATAGTAGTTGAGGAAATCAACGGCCTCGTTGGCCTCGGCGATTGCCTCGTACCGGTTCTTCGCAACCTCGTACGTCATGAGCGCAGCAAGATGGAACTGGCGCTTCTCTAGCACCTCCGCCGCTTTACGAATAAGCTGGACACGTTCCTTCCAAGGTCTACTACTCCAAGCCGCAAAATGTTCGTTGGCAGCTTCTAGAGCCTTCCGGGCAAACTCCGCGGTCCCCTTCTGGAAATACCCCAACAGAATGCTCGAATCTACAGGGCTGTGAACCTCGAACTCGCCACCGGCAAGGACTTGGCGTCCGTCGATGAACATTGGATGATGTTTGCCAAATTCACGCTCAACGTGCTTCAGCGCTTCCTCGTATCGAGGGTGAATCGTTTCGTCAGCCAGGAGGGTGACGAAGGTTACTTTCTTAGGCTGAGAAGTCACTTGCAAGCGAACAGTTCCCTTTCCTAGCGCTTCACTTGGAAGAAGATAAGAGTGCGCTTCGTCCCGGAACTGAAATGTGTAGAACGTTGACTAGGAGTCGTTCGTGAGGGGTCCGGGGCCGCGCTCGAGCTTCTCTTGATAGTGATTACGGATTGCGCCGTTGTCGGCAGTGCCCTCATTGTTTGCCGGGAGACCAGAAGTGGTGTTTTTTCTCCTGCTGGAGCGGATGTTGAAGTCCGACGTCTATCTCCCACTTGCACTCTGTGCAGAGTCCATCTACTAGTTCGCTCTCCTTCCCGCACCGTTTGCATCGTCCAATATCGTGCTCCGGCGCTCTTTCTGTAGATTCCTCATGCGAGCCACCAGATTGGCCGATTTCAATAGGGCCACTAGGGACATGCGGCATTGTCTACGCCTACCCAGGACGCTTGGTTAACGTATTAGCTTTGATGATGGACGTTTGAGAGTCGGACGCTAAGTTGTGAATTGACTGTATAGCCCCCTAACTTGAAACTTGAGAAGCGATAGCGGAGACCGTTCTCCGGTCTCTTGGATTATAGCGCGTCAGCGACGATCTGTTATGGCTAAAGAGGTCTCAGCGTTAGCTAATGGGTCCGGAAGCGGGAAAGACAGGTATCGCTGGTAACCTTAGGCTGTCACGGTGGCTCTCGTCCTTCTGAGCCTGCGGACGCCTTTCCTGATAGCTCTTCCTGAGCTCGGATGAGAAGCGCCGGCTTTGCGCATCCAGTCCGGAACAATGACGGCTCTAATGAGTTCCTGCATCGTAATCCCTCTATCCTTCGCCATCTTTCTTAGCTGGGCGTATATTTCCGGGTCCAGAGACTGCATGAACTTAGTTGCCGTTACTCATCCACACGCATCCAATACCGTGCTACCCTAGGATATAATCCCGTCGAGTACAGCCGAATCACATTTCGATTGTCATCATCTACTGTAAGACAAGCTAAGAACGAGGTTGCTTTGCGACCGGTAATAGCTCCATCAGCGACCTTACAGGGACCCCCTCGATGCTGTCCTTTCCGCTCTTGTTAGCCAGAACGGTCACGCCTACCGGCTTCGCCTTCACACCCTGAAGAGTCTCAATGGCCGCCCTAATGGTCTCGCCCATTCTGAGAATAGTGTCCACAATCAGCACCTTCTTACCCTCAACTGCAGAGAAACTTGGGTTCACCGCCCCGGCAACCTTCTTCTCCCCCAGCCGCTGTGGCCTTATGGAAGCCACGGGTTTCCCCAGTGATCTTGCCACTATGAGACCCAACGCCATTCCGCCCGCTTCAATTCCAGCAACAACCTCTGGTTCCTCCATCAGGTTCTGTTCAACTGCTTCTCGAACCATATCTGCCATCGCTCTTCCGACAAGCGTCAATCGGCGGACGCTGGACCCTATTGGATTCCAGTTAACATAAACATCGTAGGCATCGCGAGTCTTGACTCCATCCTTTCCGTGCAGCAAGAGCCAGACGACCGTATCAGCCTGGACCTTCAGCTCGTCAGCAATCTCATAAGTAGACATGCCTCGCTCCTTGAGCTCAAGAGCCTTCTTTGCAAGCTCCTCCAGAGATCTAATAGAGTATCTCCCTTCAACAAATCTAAGCATCATATGCTAGATATAACTTGTCGAAACGCGTTCTATGTCGTTGTCGCGGCACAAACAGTAGAGCATATCTTCTGAACAAGCTAGAAACCTCTAGAGAGGGATCAGAATGGACACGCGAAAATTCCACATAGCCACTGAAGAAGAGATCAAGAATGCTCAAACAAGCGACGTGTACTTCGAGCGAACTAAAGAGATCCTGGAAAAGGAAGGGCTCTCAGATATTCATGTAACTGCCGAGATCACGACAGGCTCTCTTCCCAAGAATTGGGAATATGGAATTCTTGCAGGCGTCGAAGAAGCTGCGCACTTGCTAGAGGGACTGAACGTTCGTGTAAGGTCGTTTCCTGAAGGGACATTGTTTCGCCCTGTTGATTCTTCAGGGGTCCGCGAACCAGTTATGATCATAGAGGGCAGATACTTGGATTTCTGTCTGTACGAGACTCCGCTCCTCGGGCTCCTCTGCCAGGCATCCGGCATAGCCACCATGGCGAGTAGAGTGCGCAGAGCCGCGGGCATAAAGACCGTTTTCTCGTTTGGAATCCGCCGGGCTCATCCGGCTCTCGCCCCAATGATTGATCGAGCATGTTTCATCGGAGGATTCGACGCGGTCTCCAGCATGATAGGAGCTAGGCTACTGGGCAAGAGCCCAACAGGCACGATGCCCCATTCTCTCATAATCGCAATCGGGGATCAGATCCGCGCATGGAAGAGCTTCGACAAGTACATGCCGAAAGAAGTTCCACGAATCGCGTTAGTCGACACGTATTATGACGAGAAGACAGAGTCAATCATGGCCGCTCAGGCGTTGGGAAAGTCATTGTACGGGGTAAGACTGGACACGCCCAGTTCTCGAAGAGGCAACTTCCAAGAGATAATCAGAGAAGTTCGTTGGGAGTTGGACTCTAGGGGGTTCAAGGACGTTAAGATCTTCGTTTCGGGAGGACTAGACGACGAGTCGGTTAGGATCCTTTCAGACGCCGGAGCAGATGGTTTCGGGGTCGGCACGTCTGTGAGCAATGCACCCGTCGTAGATTTTGCTTTGGATATTGTAGAAAAAGAAGGAAAACCGGTGGCGAAGAGAGGAAAACTTGGCGGGAAGAAAGAGGTCTGGAGATGCGACAAGTGTCTCCTTGACTATGTCCTCCTCGAAGCTGAATATTCTCCATCGTGTTCAAACTGTGGAAACAAGACGAAACCATTGCTAGTCAAATTGTTGGAAAGTGGACACCCATCTGGCCCTCTTCCTGCGCCAGACAAGATTCGAGAACAGGTAATTGACCAATTGAGAAAGTTGACAGCGTGACTAACGTCGAGCTGCTTTCTTCTTAGAGAGGACCTTTCTTCTCAACTCAGTCCCACAGACCCTGCACTTCTTCGCAGGCGGCCGATACCGTCTGTAACAAGCAGGGCAGTACATGATCCAGTCAAACCGATGAACTATTCCAAAGTTCGCAAGAGAACTATGGCCTATCTGTAGATGCTCGGCAAGATTCTGAATAGCATAGTCGTCGCTGACAATGACAGGCTCGTGACCGTCGAGCTTCAAGTCCATCGCTAGCGCCAATACTTCTCGGTCCGCTTTAGACAGATATCCTGATTCTCCCGCTCTGGAACTCGCGTCCTCTACGATCCCTTGAGCTCTTGGTGAAGGAGTCTGAACTTTCAGTTCGCCTTTCTCGCTGAACATTCGAAATCTAAGTTGAGGCATGGTCCCTGCAGACAGTTCTTCTTCTACTGCTTGCACGGAGTAGGCTTCTGTGGTTTTCGAAGGATTGAAACCCATGATGAAAGCAGACGTGTCAAGAACGAGCACTGTCAAACATTCTCCCTCTCTGAGGCCAGTCTCTTTAGACCCCGCTGAAGAAAAGTATCTCCGAAGCGGACAAAACGGGCACTTACAGAGGACTTTTTCATCTCTAGCGGTTGTCCATGACGTATTTCTTTCACAGGATTTCCATCCATAACAAGGGTCGCGGTGGGTCCAGGTTCCTCTAAGCTGACTCTAAGTTTCCTGTCTGCCGGGACCACTAGCGACTTGACAGGTTGGAGAGGAGCGATGAGAGTGAGAGCAAAGACATCGAGAGATGTCTCTAGAACAGGTCCCCCCGCCGAGAACGAGTGGGCTGTTGAGCCTGTCGGGCTGGCGACCATGAATCCGTCCGCCCTCGCTTTGATGATCCGTCTTCCGCTCTGAGAAACGTCAAAATTCAGCATCTTGTCGGGAACTGTCGGCAAGAGGAGAGCCTCATTCAAGCAGTTTCCGATGCGGCGATCATTCTGAGAGACAGAAACGCACCATTGTGCCTCCATTTGAAAATCTTGTTTGAGCCATCTGTTGAATGATTTTTCGAGATCTTCCGGTTCGATTTCTGTTAGATACCCTCTTCTGCCGAGGTTTACCGCTAGTATTGGGGTTTGAGGATTCGGCATCTCTCCAATCGCCTTCAACACTGTGCCGTCGCCGCCCAGAGTGATCAATAGATCGACTTTCATTCGGTTGAGGGGTCTGCCACCCGGCAGCTTCGCGGTCCGGGAAAGTTCTGCTTCCGGGACCGGCGTCATTCCAGAATCCGTTATGACTCGGTAAGTCCTCCGAGCCATAGCCAGCGCTTCCTTCGACTGCGTCTTGGCCAGGATTCCAACTAGCTTGGTCATGAGAGTTCCGTTTGTCTCAGCCTCACGTGATCTGATCGCTTGAAAAGAATTCGCCTAGCCTCTTTTTTCGCGGGAAGTCTTTTAGATGGACTCTTAGGCGGTTAGTTTTCGAGCCGGAATTTCATGAGCAAGCCTGTCTATGTCGGCGAACTAAAGATCGGCCAATATGTAATCATTGACGGCGAGCCCTGCCGAATCGTCGACTTCGAAAAGTCAAAGCCAGGCAAGCACGGATCAGCCAAGGCTCGGATCACTGCGATCAGTGCCTTCACTGGTCAAAAAAAGACGCTTCTGAGTCCGGTGGATGGCAGAACGGAAGTTCCAATGATCGATAAGAGGACTGCTCAGATTATTTCCATCTCTGGGAATACCGTCCAGATGATGGACATGGAGAACTACGCCACTTTCGAGAGTCCCATGCCGGATGACGCCGAACTCAAAGCCTCTCTCGCCGCCGGCGTCGAGGTCGAGTATTGGGACGTTCTAGGGCGCAAGATGATCGTTCGTAGAAAGGGCTGACCCCCATTCTCCGCGAAAGCACCCGCCACCGTTAAGCACCTCAAACTGCGTCCAGGGATGACTCTGGACGCTCTAGCCCGCGAGATGAAAGGAACTCGTGTGCTCGGAGCAGGGCGGATGGGCGAAGCCGTTGATGTTGTTACGGAGATGTTTCGTGACCGTTCCTACACGAATTTCCTTACCATTGCAGGTCCCATGGTGCCCGCGGGCTTCCGACTACTATTCGGGGACCTGATTGACCGGGGCTTCTTAGATGCAATCGTAACAACCGGCGCAAACTTGACTCACGATGTGATCGAGAGCTTGGGACTGCATCATTACCAGGGTAGCTTCCAAGTTGACGATAGAAAACTCATCCAGCGGGGGTACAGCCGGATTGCGGACATTTTCGTCAAGGAGTCATCTTTCGAGAGACTCGACAAGACAGTAAGAAAATTCTTGCGCAAGATTCCCATAGGGGACCGCCGAAACATCGCTTTCTCTGAACTCTTATTCAAACTTGGTAGGATGATCAAGGATCAAGACTCAATCCTCCACAAGGCAGCACACAGAAACGTGAAAATATTCTCACCGGGACTGTTGGATTCGATACTTGGACTGAGTCTCTGGAGCTTTGCACAGACCGAGACATTACAACTGAACCCGTTCAGCGATGTGACGAAAATGGTGAATATGGCCATGGACGCTGACAAGATTGGCGTCCTAATTCTAGGCGGCGGTGTTCCGAAACATCACACCCTGCTCGCGAGCGTTCTCCGTGAAGGAGTAGACAGGGCTGTCCAAATTACATCAGACCATCCCGAACCGGGAGGCTTGAGCGGAGCGCCCTTGGCGGAGTCGATAAGCTGGCGGAAAATAAGGAAAGGCGGAAAGTTCGTAGACATCTACGGAGACGCGACCATATGTCTTCCGTTGATTATTGGAGCTGTTCTGGACAGGGTTAAGAAGCGCGAACGACGACTAGTAGAATAGGATGGAAGCCGTAGGGCGATCCCTCACCGATGCCGTCCGGAAAATGCTCCGGATGCCCAATGTTGACGAGCGGGCGATCAAGGAGCTAGTGAAGGATCTCCAGAGAACCCTCTTACAGGCAGATGTTAACGTCGAACTAGTTCTCCAGCTTTCCAAAGCCGTAGAAGAACGTTCGATCAAAGAGAAGCTTCCGCCAGGAATCAATCGTCGAGAGCACGTCGTCAAGGTCCTCTACGAGGAGATGGCCAAGTTTGTGGGGCAAGACCCGGCGAAGGTCGAGATCCAGCCGGGCACGTTCCGGAAGATCATGCTCGTCGGGATCCAAGGTACCGGCAAGACAACCAGCTCAGTGAAACTTGCACGATTCTTCAGCAAGAGAGGCCTAAGGGTGGGGATTGTTTGCGCTGACACCTATAGGCCCGGTGCATACGATCAACTGTTACAACTAGCGACCAAAGCAGAGATTCCTGTCTACGGGGAGCCGGGAAAGAAAAAGCCAGAAGACATCGCAAAACACGGCCTCGAACATTTCAAGAAGGAAAAATCCGATCTCGTAATTATCGATACAGCGGGACGCCACCGGAACGAGAAGGACCTAATGGACGAGATGAAACGCATCGCGTCCGCAGTCCAGCCGGATGAAATAGTATTAGCGATTGACGCAACCATCGGCCAACAAGCCATCCACCAAGCCAAGGCGTTCCACGAAGCCACCCCGATCGGCTCTGTCTTATTGACCAAAATGGACGGCTCGGCGAAGGGAGGAGGTGCCCTGTCCGCAGTTGTCGCGACCGGCTCGAAGGTGAAGTTCATCGGCTCCGGAGAGCGAGTCGAGGACCTGGAACTCTTCGTCCCAACGGACTTCGCGGGTCGACTATTGGGCATGGGAGACCTGAACGCTCTCCTGGAGAAGGTGAAGGAGGCCGAGGTCAAGGTCCCCGAGGCAAAAGTTCGTCAGTTCATGGAGGGACGGTTCAGTCTCAAGGACATGTTCGATCAGATGGAGAATCTGCGGAAGATGGGTCCACTTCGAAAGGTATTGCAGATGATTCCGGGAGCAGGAAACTTGCCAGAGGAACAGCTCGGGGTCGCAGAGGAGAAGATGACGGCGTGGCGAGTTATTATTCAGTCGATGACACCGAAAGAGGTGGACGAGCCGCGATTAGTCGATAGTTCGAGGGCGAAGAGAATAGCACATGGTTCAGGCAGATCAGAGAGAGAAGTTCGAGAGCTAGTTAACCAGTATTTCTCGATGCGGAAGATGATGAAGCAGATGAAACGGCGGGGACCAATGATGAAGGGAATGCCGTTCATGAAGAAGTAATTGTGGAATCAGTTAGCTGGAATGAGTCTTCGGGTCCGAGTTTTTGTGCTCTAGTTTGTCTTTGACTCTGTCTTCTTCCTTCTCAAAATAGCGCACCCCTTCCTTGAGCACTGATCCGAACAATGGGCCGAACGTGAAAGTTATGGCTGAGATGGCGGCTCCGATCGAGAAGAAGGCCATGATAGCGGCAAATATCTTCCCTACATCGGTCGCTGGAGTGGCAGCTGGCCCCTCCGCGGTAGCGAGCAGCGCCATGAAGTAGAAAGATGCGACTAGACCCCATCCTTCGATGACCATGAGTCCGACCGTGCCAACAGCCATCACAATCGCGAGCACTACAATTGCGTAGAATGTTCTCTTTGTGAATGGAGAGAGAGGATGATGAACGATCTCCGAGAGTCTTGGCAATCCTTCCTTCTCGCAGCTCGGCAATCTCAGGGTCCGGGTGATTATCTCTTTTGATACTAGTCGAGGCAGCGCTCAGAATGGACCCTTATTCTCGGAGTCTTCCGTCTCTCTACAGGTGAAGGCTCAGTCAGGAAAAGGTTAACCTATCAGCCTAGTCCAACTGGCAACGAATAGAATGGGGCTACCGAAGCCTACAGTTCAGCTGCTCCTTAAGGAGAATCAGGATCATGCCTGCGCAGAAGCTCCCGAGATATGTGTCAAGGTGATGGCCATCGCTGAGCTCCCTGACATGTTTGGCGAATTCCAGGTGGTGGCGTTCTGGAATAATTTTGACAGGAAAGAGCATGCTGCGCTGATCCACGGGGACATTTTCGAGAAGGAGGAGGTTCCGGTAAGACTTCATTCTGAGTGCTTGACGGGAGATACGCTTGGCTCTCTCAGGTGCGATTGTCGCGATCAGCTTCAAGAGTCAATGAGGCAGATTTCGAAGATGGATCGAGGCATCGTGCTGTACATGAGGCAGGAGGGGCGGGGAATCGGCTTCATCAACAAGATCAAAGCCTACCAGTTACAGGATGAGGGCTATGACACTTTTCGAGCCAACGAGGTGCTCGGCTTCAAGCGTGATGAGCGCGACTATGACCTTGCAGCCCACATGCTGCGATCCCTCCACGTCAAGTCGATCAAACTGATGACCAACAACCCTGCCAAGATCAAGGATCTTCAGCTGCACGGCATCCGAATAACCGGGCGAATTCCTGTCGTCGTTCCTCCAAACAAATACGACAGATTCTATCTTGAGACCAAGAAGAGAGCAGGCCACCTTCTCGACAAGACCCAGCCGGAAGAGTTTCTCGAACAATCAGAAGAATTACACGACAACCATCACTGGGAACAAGCCGAGTAGCCAGTTCGATCCCAGGCGGATTGCTGGTTCCTCTTTACAGGTCGAAAAAGAGAACTCTAAGGAGGCAATCCTATGTTACCATTCACGGTTACCAAACCCGTTACCAGACAGGAAATCTCAATTGCACTTGATGCTCGCGACGCGAAACTCGCCGTTGGATGGGAATTAACAAACGGTAACTCGTACTCGGTCTTGCCGCAAGTCGTCCCCTTTCAAGGGCGACCCGCGCAGAATAAGCCCTGATCCGGAATTGGGGCATGCGATTTGAGATCACGCAGTTTGCACGTTGACCTGCACGCTGAGCTACACCATATCGAAAACAGCCGACCGCATGATTCTGCGCTCTGAAACGCGAGACTCGCCCGGTTCAGCTTCAGCTGGCGAGACCTCTTCTAGAAAATGTCAAAAGTAGTTGCTCCCCACGACACAAAACCGCGGTTGGGAACAATTGCGGCTGCAAGATCGCCCAGAATAAACCGGATCAACAATCTGGGAGGGGGATTCGATATGATGCCGAGTTCACGCTTGCATGATCGCGTCAGTGCGCTAGTTGAAAAACGCGTTTTTCCGCTGTTCTGCGCGAAAAACCAGTAATCACGCCCGGAAACGTTCCAGCCAGCAAATGGACCCTTCCCAGAATTTACAAAATAAAAAATTCCCACGACACAAAACCATGCTTTGGAGGAGTCTCACCGCAGCACGAACATTCTCTACTCTTGCGCGAGGTCTAGCCTCATCTCCCACGTGCGTTTGAAGCCTAGCTTGCTGTAGACTTTGCGCCCCATCTCGCTGGCGTGCAGCATCAACCGCTCGTACTTGTTCTTCCGGCACCATTTGATCGCCTCCTTGACAACCATCGACGCGACCCCGCGTCTGCGAAAGTCCGGCTCAGTATACATTGACAAGAGATACGGCTGGACCATCGAAGCCCGGTGAGGCCTCGGCTGAACAGGTTGGAGCCACACACAGCCCCCACCCGCAACCCTACCCTCCGAGCTCTTCACGACCCATGCCATTAGCTCATGATTCTTGAGACGTGCACGCGCCCACCTCTTGTAGACCCGGTCTCCCTTTTCGTGCAGTTCATCATTTCTGATCCCGAGTGATTTCCACATTGCTCGCCGCTGATGGACGAGGGCATCAAGATCTCGCAAACTTGCCCGATCTACAGACAGTTTTACTTTGGGAGTTCGACGACGCTTAGCTGGCATTGTATCAAGGATGCGTAATGTCGCTCGTTACCAGCAGGGGGGAGATTTCCTACATCAGCTTCTTCGGGTCGAGCTTATTCCCGTACTTGTCGATGAAGGCCAGCTCCGTGAGAGGCATCCTATTCTTCTTCCCGACAATCTTCCTCACCGGATAGCCGAACCCAACAACCACCACAGCCTTCAGCGTGCTGGGAATCGCGAAATCTTTCCTCAACTTCTCATCCTTTATCCCCGTGTAGATTCCGGAGATAACCCCCTGATCCCACGCGGCAAGCTCCATGTTCTGAACAGCCCGCCCGGCGTCAATCCCGTGAAAACCGAGAGTCGGATCTGAGAGAACAATTACCGCAAAGTTAGCACCCGCAACCCATCCTCCGGAAGTACTATCTTCCGCCAACCTCTTCAACGTCTCCTTCTCTTGGACTAGAATGAATCTCCACTCTTGCTTGTTCAAGCCCGTACCCGTGGCCCGAGCCGCCTCGAGGACTCTCAGCTTTACCTCAGCGGGAACCTTCTTCGAATCATACTGGCGAACATCCAGTTTAGTCAGAATCGTCTTGTACGTTTCCATACTCTTCTCTCTGGGTTCTATGTCAGAATCAGTACCAATCTTAAAGAATTCCCTCGACTCGAAAGGATTTGCTATCAGGGAAACGTGAAGACTTTGGATCAGCTAACAGTCAACCAGGTTACTGTTCAAGAGAAGAAGCTCAAGGAGTTTTGCAACAGAGTCTGGACCAGACTCGGGGTCCCAGAAAAGGACGCCCAAGTGACAACCGACGTTCTGGTGCTCGCAGACCTGCGAGGAGTCGAATCTCACGGAGTTGCAAGACTCCCAAGATACTACACTGACTTGAAGAATGGCTGGACAAAACCCACAGACCAGAGCAAAATCATCAAGGAGACGAAAGCAACCGCGCTCATCGACGGCGGCCAGAGCCTCGGCCAAGTCGTCGGACGCAGAGGAATGGAACTAGCAATAAAGAAGGCGAAAGAGACGGCCATCGGAATCGTTTCAGTAAGAAACTCCCACCACTACGGAATCGCCGGATACTACAGCCTCATGGCACTAGAACACGATCTCATCGGCGTAAGCATGACCAACGCCGCACCACTAGTCGTCCCCACATTCGGCCGAACAGCCGTTCTCGGAACAAACCCAATAAGCCTCACAGCCCCAGCGTCCAAAGAGAAACCGTTCGTATTAGACATGGCGACATCCGTCGTCCCCAGGGGAAAATTGGAAGTCTATGATAGGCTGAAAAAGAAAATGCCTCTCGGCTGGGCAGTAGACGCAACTGGGAAGGGAACGTCCGATCCTCACACTGTTCTTGATGCACTCTCAAAGAGACTCGGTGGAGGAATCCTTCCACTGGGTGGAGAGGGAGAAGAACACTCTGGCCACAAAGGCTACGGACTGGCCCTAATGGTCGACGTGCTCTGCGGCGTCCTAAGCGGCTCAGCCACCGGGCTCGGAGTGGACGTCGACAAGGCAAAGCCCAACGTTGGCCACTTCTTCATGGCTTTAGATCCAGCCGCCTTCCGTCCACTGGACGATTTCAAGCGAGACATGGACCGGCTGTCGCAAGAGCTGAAGAACTCGCCGAAAGCACATGGACAAAACCGGATCTACGTCCACGGCGAGAAGAGCTATGCAAGAATGGAAAGGTACAGAAGAGAAGGCATCCCACTTGGGACGCCGGTAGTTGAATCGCTGAGACAAATAGGCACCGAGTTAGGCGTTCCATTCTCATTCTAGCATCCGTCCGAAAGTCAGACAATTCAAAAGAGTCGACGATATAGCTACCTGCTATCGCGAAAGGAAGTCGAACGAATGGAACCTTGGGATGTCGTGATTATTGGAGGCGGAATCCTAGGGACATCAGTCTCCTACTGGCTTGGAAACCAGTACGAAGGACGAATCGCCGTCTTAGAAAAGGAAGAGGATGTCGCTATGCACACCTCTCGACGAAACACCGGCGTCGTCCATCGTCCCTTCTACCTCGACCCGGTCAAACGGCGAATCTTCGCCAGGTGCTCACAGGCCGCGTACGGCATGTGGAAATCCTACGCACAGAAACGTGGTCTTCCATGGAAGCCCGTCACGACACTGGAAGTAGCAACGCGGCCCGAGGACGTGAAGAGAGTCGAGAAATACTATCACTGGGGGGTCCAAAATGGAATGGGAGAGGACGAGCTTGAGGTTCTCACTTCCGAAGAGGTTCGAAAGCTCGAACCCCATGTTCGAGGCCATGGTGCCATCTGGTCAAAGACGGATACCTCTGTAGATTATCGCGCTTTCACCAAATCTCTGCGAACAGATGCAGAAGGCGAAGGCATCAAGTTCCTAACAGGAATCGAAGTAGGATCTGTCAAAGTTGCAGGAGATTTACTGGAGATCAAGCCGACAAGACATGGCACTGAACCCGTTCGAGCTCGATTTCTCATAAACTGTGCCGGAGGCAGCTCACTTCGCATTGCTCACATGCTCGGCCTAGGAACCCAATATTGCGATCTAAATTTCAGAGGTGAATACTGGGAAATAGGTAATGAATGGACATACTTGGCAACGAGAAACATCTACACTGTAGCACAGCATCCGGAGCTTCCGTTTCTGGATCCCCACTGGATTGTTCGAGCCGACGGGAGGAGAGAGATCGGACCGAACGCAGTGCCAGTCGCAGGCCCTTACACATACAGAGGATTCTTCAGGAACCCTTCGGACGCAGTAAAGAAGATATTCGAACAGCCGATCGCCAACAAGATAGCTTTGCTTTACAATCGGGACTTCATTGAACTAGCCGGCCAGGAGTGGCTCTCTTCCATATCGAAAGGAGAGATGGCGCGACGAGCTCAAGAGTTCATCCCCGAGCTGAAAGTAAAATACCTCACGAAACCCGGAATCGCTGGAGTTAGAGCTCAAGTGATAGACCGTAAAGGGAATTTCATCAAGGAAGCTATCGAACTTCATGGATCACGCTCATACCATATTACGAATTACAATTCTCCTGGAGCAACAGGATCTCCAGCCTTCGCCGCTTGGTTAGTGAACAGGCTTGGGCTCGGAGGTCATCTCGAACACCTGAAGGGAGCATCCGGCAAAGAGGGTCCATGGGATTTCCAACAGGTGAACGAACAAATCAATCTCGAACCATCCACTGACGTTTTCCCCGGGTTCGGCTAGGCCGAATTGAGAGCCAGGCGACCCGAAGGGTCTGCCCTATGTTTTTCTGCGAGACACTAATTCTTTCAAGTGTTCGATTAGATTGACTAGTTTGGGCGCCGCGAAGACAGTGAGAGGTCCGGCTATGAGAATGGCGGCGATTGTGGACGAAATCATTACCTCGGATAGGAGGCGGTTAGCCCGGCTCTGAGCCAGAGTGTTCCAGTCCAGATATCCCAACCTCGCTCCGTAGACAGGATCCGCTCCACCGGCGAGGCTGGTTGCCTCTGAGACGCTTTTCCCAGTGGATAACAGTCGCGCCAGCGCGACTGTTGAGGAGTCGGTATGGATGATGCTGACGAGTCCGTCCCATCCCACGAAGAAGTTGGCTCCTTTGTCAAGGAATGCCGCCGCCATGTCTTGAGTCCCCTGAAGGGCCGCGCACCCCATGACTATTATTGTCGATCCGGGAAAGCTACCAATCATATCCTGGTGCACGAACCTTGGCGTCAAGGCAAAATAGACTGGGCCGTCCCCAACTTGGGCTGGAACTAGTCTCCCGTCCAGCTGCTCTGCCAAGTACTCGGACCTGCTATAGGTCTCAGTTGTGATAATCGCTTGGCTGGATCCTTGGTGCGCTCTTATGATTATCAGATCATATCCGTGCCCCGGGAGGTGTTTGAAGTAGTCGATTGCCGTTGCGCTGGGTCCAGAGTAGTCCACTCCATATCCCGCGGCTCTCAATGCGCTAGTAACGTTTGCAACAAACGATGGATCGGGATAGTTCAGCGCGAGCTGGTCTACTAAAAGAGCCCTGTTATGCGAAGATGGTTGCGAGGCGGGGAATCGCCAGAGATAGTTGTAGGTGGACCAGACTCCCACCCCTGCTAGAAGAGTGATCGTGACCATGATAGATAGGACGAGCTTAACTTTCCACCGGGATGGGTTCGATCTTGTCCTTTCTCGTTGTAAGGCTCGTTCGCCTCATTCGAAAACGCAGTCTACTGGTCTTCAGTGCTCCCTTGGATGTGCTTGTCGATCAAGTCAAAGTGCATGTCTTGCGTTGGACCTTCGACGATACATTGTGGTCATGGCGAGTAGTGCGAAATCGGCGATTTGGGCGTGGACTAGTAGGCCGGGGGGCTAATACGCCAACTGTGATAATGATCGCAATCGCCATATTTGCGGATATCAGAAGTCTGCCTTTTCGCATTTTCTTCTTTGGAAGGGCCTGGTCTTGAGAAGCATATAACTTTAGGGGGGACCGGGTGCTTGACTCACGGAGCCTTCGAGAATCTTCTCTGGCGTGGTGTAGATCGCGGGCTCTTGACAGCAGTCTTCCTGTCGCCCTGAAAAGGGTGGTTCCTTTCGGGGGGATTAGTCTCGGGGCTATCGTATTATGGTGAATGAGAACTGGTTGTTTCGCTGTGTGATGAGTGTTATTGTGTAGCTGTTTCCAGCCTGGAACTGGAACGGGTTTCCGGTATGGGTGCAACTACTGAGGCATGCTGTGTTGATGGGGAGGAATACTCCTGTACCATTTACTATGCTTGCGGGAGAGGTGGGAGGCACTGACCAGCTGGTTCTGGCGTACTGGTTGCCGTTCTGGTCTTGTACGTAGTAGCTGGCGAGGGTGGTTGGGGTGGAGCCGGTATTTCTCAAGTATAGGGTCAGCTTCATGTTGCTACTATCGAATCCTTGGTTTTCGATTGTTAGTATTTCTCTGCCGCTGGGTGGTGCGGGGAATATGGCTCCGAATACGCCGAGTGACCATGAGTAGACTATGACTGTCATGACTACGACTATGACCACTAGTAGGAGGGTGGCGATGATAGTGTCGAGCCCCTTACGATCGTAGTGTCTGTACTGCAAGATTGTTTTACGGTCCTCTTTCGATGACGGTCTAATTCTGTCCGTCTCTCAAGCCTGTGTCGTCACCTCGCTAGAACCGGACGAGTAACATCGACGGACTAGGAGGATGAGTCAGTGGAATATTCCTCGGGGGGTCCCCTTGTATGAAGCGTCTTGCCGTTCGAACTTCTTGCGGCTCGACTCTTCCGAAGACGTGTTTTGCGTCGCGAGAAGCAACTACTTTTGAGATTTTCCAGAGGGAGGTCTCGCCAGTTGAAGGTGTTCTGGGCGAGTCTCGTGTTTCAGGGCAAAGAATAGAACAGTCGACCATTTTCCCAAGTGTATATTAAGCGTAGAGATCAGCATGGAAAAGTCGCGACCTCAAATCGCATGCCCCGATTCCGGATCAAGGCTTGTTCTGCTCTAGCCATGCTTCAAATGGAACTGGTTTGGGGATTTCTCTCGCGGAGGAGCCGGGTGGAAAATAAGATTACTGTTCATTAATTCCCTCGCAAAGTAGACTTTTGTGTCACATGCGCGAAGTGCAATTGACATTTCTTGGCCGGTAACGGATCTGGTAACCGTGAATGGTAACAGAGAGCCGTGCGGGGCTTGGTTCTTTCCCGATTCAGGCATGCAAAGGGATCCCTTGAGCGATTGAGAGCTCCTGATTTCTCTCATTATCTTTCCAACTCTCGCTGGTGTCGGTCAATTATTCGACCTTCAACTGAATATCATGAGTTGACATTCAGCCGACCGGATTGCATTAAGATATGGATAGAACAGCCTATGTTGCATTGCACCGCGAAGCTTCCTGCAAGGTTCGCAGTGAACTCTACATCATAGCACTTTCCCGGCGCTAGCCCTCCTAAGACTCCACTGTCGAAATAGTGGAGAACTTGGAAACCGTGCGCTTGCACCGTATCGTTATTGACGACATGAATGATAACGTTCTGTCCAAGCGTGACGTTCATCACCGGCCACGGAGACGAATGATAGGCACTTCCATTGAACCCCACGTTCGCGCCCTGGTTCGCCATCACGACGGTAAAGACCGCCGTATTGGGCGCATTTGCGGGTCGGGTCCAGCAATTCGATGTTTGCGCCCCAAAGAGATGAAACGAGTACGCGCCAACGGAAAAACCGGCCCCAACTATCACAAGAGTCGCAGCTACCAAGTATGCTCTTCTGGACTTCAGATGCCATCGCTTGACGGTCGCGCTAGAGGATCCCTCTTCGTCCATTCGAACTGTCGACCTTGCCAAAGTGGATCGTAAAGACGTGTGAAGATTAGGATATTGAAACATTCTCTAGTCACTCGTTTGTGCTGTTGCAGTCCCCTTCCTCTCTTGATCACGTCGTGTTCAGGAGTGGAAAAGGGCTGAGGCATAGAGCGCCATGATTCCGAGGATCCAAGACAACGCCACCTTAATTGGCTCTCTGCCGGTCACGGCTTCGATAGGAAAGAACAGTGGCCCGGCTAGCCTGAAGACTACGTAGACTGCGGCACCGGTGCCGAGGGCGAAGAAGTATGTGGTATCATAGGCGAGCACGTAGCCTGTCGCAGCTCCCAGCAGAGAGGGAATTACGAAGACGATACTCATCAGAAAAACGCTCCTGAGCCAGCTGCCGACAGTTCCACCCTCTGGTTTGGCGTACACAGAGTAACAAGCTCCTATCATCATAGGTTCCAGAACCTTATGCAGAGCGTAGGCCACACCTACTGTTAGTCCCCCGAACGCATTTAGAAGAGACGTGCTCGACGTAGAGTAGGCAGTGGCACCAAAAGCCGCCCCTTCACCCAGACCATGAATCCCTAAAGCGATGGCCACTAACAATGGAATGGTCAAGCCGTACTTTCCGATGGCCGATTGTGGCGAAAGGATATCTCGCTTACGATCGACCCAAAAGAAGAAAACCACGCCAATGAGGAAGAGGAGCACCACCCCTAGTTGAGCAAGACCTCCTCCAAATCCGCTGTTTACATCAAGAACTGCTGAACCACTTATCGTATCCACAAAAAACCAGAACAAGATGCCAAACGCGAAAGCGACTATGTATCTTGCAGAAACTTTCTTACTCGCCCATGTAATTACCGACAAGCCGACGAAGGTAGGTAGGATTGTCGACAAGAGCCAAGTGAGGAAGCTTTCCGCGAATCCGATCATGGCAGTGAGTGCTGAAGGTGAAAGTTTTGAGGGTTGTGGCTTAATCTTCTAACTCGAATTATTCTAAAGTCCGATTACTCTTATGCATAGTCCAAGAGCGTGGCCTTCCGCTTCGGTCTTGGGCCTCTGTTCTTGACGGTCGCTAGGTAACGGTGCATTCGTTCTTCCTTTCGTAAACTGGTCCAGTAGTAAGCTTCGTCTATGGTTCCCTCGGTCATCAACACCGTTGTCTTACCGGGCCTCGTTCTCCCAGTTCTTCCCCGTCGTTGTATCATTCGAATCTCTGACGGCACAGCCTCGTAGAATATCACATGGTCAACATCTGGCACGTGCAAACCCTCCTCTCCTATACTCGTGGTAACCAGAACGTTGTGTTTGCCATCTCGGAAGTCGTCGAGAATCTGCATCTGTTCGCCTTGACTCAGACCCAAGTCCTCACTGTTTCGACTCGCCTGCCCCACAAACCGGACCGGCCGAACGGCCTCAATCGTACATAGGTTCTCGACGATAGCCTCTACACTGTCCCTAAACTGTGTGAACACGATAACTTTCGAATCGGGATTTGACCGAAGGTCCTCCGATATCAACTCTCGAAGTCGCTTCTGTTTTGGATGAGGGATCGTTGAGAGAGAAGCAGATAATTTCTGGGCTTCGACTACTCGAGGATCGCGGGCTAGTCCGCGAGCTGATTTCGTTTTAGCCCTGTCTAGCTTGGAGAGAAATCGGTCGGCACTTTGCGAGCCCTGAGTCTCCAGCAGGTCAATGGCATGGTTAAGCGACATCGCTTGCGCTTGGAGTTGAACCGCGCCAAATACGGCACCACCTCCACCTTTTCTCAAACTGTTGTGAAGCTTTTCGCCCAAGTCTAGTAGGATTCGCTTGCTTATTCTGACGTTGGCTGGGAGTTGATGCATGGCTCTCAGTTTGTTTATTCTGTCGTCAAGAGCCGTGCGCAGAATCTTGCTTGCTTCTTTGTACTTCTCAGGTAGCGCCAGTCGTTCATAGTTCAGAGAAACGTCTTTGACATACGGCGTGACGTCCTCGTCAGCTTCGGTTCGGGTCTCAACATTGGTTATGGCGAGTTTTTCGCAGATTTCTTCGACGCGGCTCTTCTTCGCACTTGGAGACGCGGTCAAACCTAGGATCAACGGGTTGCGGGCTTGTAGTTTGTAAGCTTGGGCTACCTCAGAATAGGCGTAGCTTCTGACGCATCTGTGAGCCTCGTCGAACACAACAAGAGAGACATTTCGCAGATTGTACCGATCAGCTGAAACGTCGTTTCTAATGACTTCAGGCGTTGCAAAGATTGTTGTTGAGTCGTCGAAGGCTGTCTCCCTTAATGGGGCCGGGGTCTCGCCAGTGAGGACGGTCGATTTTGCGTTTTTGTCTGGGAAATGTTCCTTGAAGAATTGCGCGTGTTGGAGCACTAGCGGCCTCGTAGGTGCTAAGATCAAGATCTTGCTTTGCGGATGAGCGGTTAGGCGGTCAGCAACTACAAGCAACGCGACAATCGTCTTCCCAAGCCCTGTCGGTAAGACTACGAGCGTATTAGCGGTCAGGGCAGATTTTGCAATAGCTCTCTGATACTCTCTGGCCTCAATACCTCCCTGATGCAAGGTCTGCAATATCGGAGCTCTTTACTAGTTTCTAACGGTTCGGAGATGGGTAGTCGAGGGGGGCGTTCCGGAGAAGGAAGAAGTGTCTGCGCCCATACTTGGTTACTAGGATGGCGCTTGAAAGCCAGGCTCCTAAGGCAGTTGCTTCAACGATCATTCGGACGGGTCTATCGAAGAAGAGGAATCCGGTTAACCCGAGCAAGAGGCCGATCAGAGCTAAGAATTGGTATCTGTCGACGAAATGGAAATCCGACAGCCCAGCTCTCCAAGATTTCAATGCAGTGGCCAGATAGAGAAGGAGCCCTCCCCCTGCGAAAATACTCACGGATACGATATTCCAGTACGATAATTTCAGGATCAGCAATCCGATTTCGTCCGCGATAAGTCCCAGTCCGATACCTGCGACGAGAGCGCTGTCCCATCTCGCTCTAGCGTCTGAGGCGTAGATCATCACGCCTAACGAGACTAATAGCAGAAGGACGCCATAGTACATGTGGTGAAATCTGAATCCTTGGACTCTGATGACGGGACAGTGTTGAGTGCAGACTGATTCGAGAGTGACGAAGAGCCGCGCGATTCCTATTGCGACCGTGTAGCCAAGGGAGACGAAGAATAGCCCAACTGGGCCAAGGAAAGATCCGGCCCGTTTCATTCTAGTACCGCCAGGGGGTTTTCATTCTCTTTAACCTATCCGGTCACATTATTGATTCCGGCAGACGAGAAGAAAACCCTCATTTAGAGGCTAAGCAAAAACAAAGTTCTAAAAAAAGGCGAGACCAGCTATACCTCTCTACCGTCTTCAGTGAAACGCCTGTGACTGTTGGGGTCTTGCGATGAAATGGAAGGAACTTAGACACAATGGCGTTGCGTTTCCACCTGCCTACGAGCCCAAAGGGCTCCAGATCAATATTAGTGGCGAGACACTCCGACTCTCGCCCGATGCTGAAGAGATGGCATATGCGTGGGGAAAGAAGAGAACCACACCCTACGTTCAAGATCCAGTCTTCCAGACTAACTTCCTCGCCGACTTCCTGAAAGTACTCCCCACCAAGTTTGCCGATGCGAAGTATTCTGAGGTCAATTTCACACCGGTCTACGAGTATCTATCGAAAGAAGAGCTTCTCAACTCTGACAAGGAACTGAAGAAGAGCGTGGCGGCTCAGAGAAAGGAGATTCGCCTTCAGTTGAAGGAGAAGTACGGCTACGCTGTCATCGATGGGACAAAGACTGAGTTTGCAAACTACATGGTAGAACCTCCCAGCATATTCATGGGGCGTGGAAGTCATCCTCTGCGGGGCCGGTGGAAGCCGAGAATATTTCCTGAGGACGTGGTCCTGAATCTCTCGGAGAATGCGTCAGTCCCACCGGGGAGATGGAAGGAGATTGTTCATGATCACGAATCTATCTGGCTGGCCTACTGGGTTGACAAGCTGAGCCAGGTTAGGAAGTATGTCTGGCCCTCCGATATTTCGGATCTGCGCCAAGAACGGGACAAGATGAAGTACGACAATGCGAAGAAGCTTCGGAGAAAGCTTTCTGATGTTCGCGAGTTCATCGAGAAGAACCTTCACTCGCCGGACGTTAAGATCCGGAAGCTTGCAACCGTCTCTTACCTGATCGACAACTTGGCCATGAGGGTCGGTGATGAGAAGGAAGAGGATGAGGCTGACACTGTTGGCGCCTCGACGCTTCGGGTCGAGCACGTCAAGTTCCTCCCACAAAGTGTCGAGTTTGACTTTCTCGGAAAGGACAGCGTGCGATGGCAGAAGACACTCAAGGTGGATGGCACTGACAGTCCGATTCGAAGAAACCTCCAGGAGTTTGTGTCAAACAAGAAGCCTGAGGATCTTGTCTTCGACGGGATCACTTCCGCTCACGTGAACCGGTTTCTCGGGAAGGCAGCGCGGGGTCTAACCGCCAAAGTCTTCCGAACTCATCATGCCACTGAGACAGTGCAGACTTACCTCAGTCGACACAACGGGTTCAAACCTAACGATCCAGGATTCGTTAAGCTGTACCATGCTAGGGTTGCCAACCTGGAGGCAGCAATCCGGTGCAACCATAAGCGGACCCCCCCGAAGACCTGGGAGGGTAGTCTAGACAAGAAGCAACAGAGGCTGGCCGAGCTGAAGAAGCGGCCTTCGAAGACCCATAAGCAAAAGGAGAGACTAGCGGAGAGGATGACGAAGCTCAAACTCGATATTGAGCTACAACGGCGGAGCAGAGATTACAATCTGAATACTTCTCTCCGCAACTACATCGACCCGAGAGCGTACAAGAACTGGGCTAACAAGGCAGATTTCGACTGGACATCGGTATATCCCAAGACCTTGCAGAGAAAGTTTCTGTGGGCAACCAAGAGCAGAGCCCAATAGCGTCTGAACTAGTGCAGAAGGATCGTCTCCAAACGGGCATCATTTTCTCCCTTAGAAGATTGATCGTGTCATTTCCATTATCTTCCCAAAGTCATTCAAGAGCCCTGCGTAATTCTCGTCAGCTCCAGCCCAGACTTGCCGTTTGCTCGTGATCGTATTCTTCGCGTCGGCCGCTGACATTCCCGACAGCATGAGATATGCCGCGGCGCAGGTGGGGCTTCTGCCTCTTCCCTTAAAGCAATGGAGAACAACTTTCTTGCCAGAGTCGACATTGTCTCCGATGACCGAGGACACTATCTTGAGACGGCTTATGGGAATAG
>Ga0209154_1000445_pt1 | contig 28157 bp, 32 predicted proteins | sample GraSoiAngelo_121_FD_185878 | JGI IMG/M metagenome (GOLD analysis project Ga0209154, IMG submission 185878) | Grasslands soil microbial communities from the Angelo Coastal Reserve, California, USA - 14_0919_12_20cm (SPAdes) (version 2) | ecosystem: Environmental > Terrestrial > Soil > Grasslands ... | reverse complement strand
CGCAGCAGAGTCACTGCTCTCGGGACGCATTCAAGAGCGAGAATACAGGGGCAGGACAGAGATGTCCAGAAAAATCTATAACCGTTTAAGCCTTATGGCCGTTAGCTGGCTGGACGAATCCACCCTGGGCGAGCAGGGCGGGGAGTGGTTTTCGGGCCGTGCGTGTGTTAAAGAGGGCGCGGAAGTAGCCGGAGGGAACATGCGGAGAGAGCGAGAGTACGGGTTCACCGTATCCAGGTTGGTCTTGCTGCTGGCGGTCTTTGTTGTCGGGGCTGGCGTGACCGCGGAAAACGTGGCCCCGCTGAATGCCCAGACTGCCGGCCAGCCGACGGACAAAACCATCGTGGTCTTTGGGCAGTCCATTCATTATTGGGATGTCGGCTCGGGACCGGTGGTCGTGTTGGTGCACGGGCTGGGGAGCCGCAAGGAGGACTGGCTGCCGGTTCTGGAGCCCCTGGCGCAGAAATACCGGTTGCTCGTGCCCGACCAAGTCGGGTTTGGAAAATCAGACAAACCGCTGCTGGACTACAGCGTGCAGACGTATGTGGATTTTCTGAATGAGTTTTTGCGGCAGTTGAAGGTAGAGAAGGTGAGCTTGGTGGGCGAATCGCTGGGCGGGTGGATCTCCGCGCTGTACGCGGTGGAATTGGCCGACGGAGCGCACCTGATTCCGATGGAGAAGCTGGTGCTGGTGGACGCGGCCGGGTTGAAGCAGGACACGCCGATTCCGAATCTGAATCCAAGTTCTCTGGCGACGATGCGCGGAGTGATGGAAGCCGTGTTTTACGATACGAGCTGGCTGAATGAGGATGCCCTGCGGAAGATTTTCACGGACAAGCTGGCGACACACGACGCGTACACGGTGCGGAGTTTTCTGGGGAATCCGATGATCGCTACGGAAAGGTTGGACGCCCGCATTGGGAAGATCAAAACGCCGACGCTGGTGGTGTGGGGGAAACAGGACAAACTACTTCCGATCGCGGCGGGGGAACGCTACGCGGCGGGAATTGCTGGGGCGAAGCTAATCACTTTCGACAAGTGCGGACATGTGCCTCCGATTGAGAAGTCGGATGAGTTTGTTGCGGCGGTGATGGCATTTCTGAGCGTAGAAGCGGCACTGCACTGAGGAGGAGCGCGCAAATCACGGCCGGCGGAAAAGGACGCGAAAACGGCGGACGTCCGGCTCGCTGACATCAGGAAGAATGTCGAACAAGATTTTCTCGAGACCGTGAGCGGTGAGGGCGGAAATTTCCGCACGCGTGAGGGCCAGGGCATTTCACCTTCGGGATCAGAAGCTTCGCGGTGGCGCGCGATCAGGAGCAGATGGCCGCCCGGGCGGAGAAACGCGGCGATGTTTCTCGTGGCCTCAGGACGAAGCGCGGCGGGCAAGACCTGGAGCGTGTTCGTTTCGAAAACAAAATCGAACTGGCCGCGCCAAGGCGCGGGAGGATGCGGCAGATCGGCGGTCTGATAGTCCACTCGGAAATGGGGGGAAGCGCTTTCGGGCATTGCGAATGGCGGTCTCGGAAATGTCGAACCCGGTAGTGCAAAAACCCCACCTGGCGTGTTGCGCGGCGGCGGCGCCGAGCCCGCAGCCAGCGACCAACGCGGATTTTCCGGCGGCTTGTTGCGGATACTGCATCCAGAAACCGATGACAGGCGTGGGATGGTAGTCCGCCCAAGGTACAGTGCTCTTCCCTTCCTCGGCTTCGCGGTAGAGAACGTCAAACCATCCGGTGGGATCGTCCTTGCGGCTGAACTCGGCGGCAAGTTCACGAGCCCGCTTGCGATCTTGCATATGGCGAAATGATAGCGCGAGAAATCAGTAGAGAGACGGCCGGAGCGGGACATGCCCGCCCTGACATTGATGTGGAGGGTGTAGGAGCAGGCGTGATCCTCAAACGCGCGGGCTATTGCTGGTTGGTGAACGTTGCAGCACGACGATGCTAAGGTGCGGGGTGAATCGCAGTACTCTTGAAATAAGTGGACGTGCGTCGAAACTGCGGTTGTTCAGCGGAGGCAAATGTGGAGTACAAAGACAGACGCCGTGGGCCCAGGTATTCATTTATCGCAAGCGCGGAGCTGATCGAGCAGAGAGCCGACGTGCGTATCGCCTCGCGCGTAAGCGAGCTGAGCATGGGCGGCTGTTATCTGGACATGATGAACCCGTTCCCTATGGGAACTTCTGTGCTGGTGAAAATCTCGGCGGGCAATGATTTTTTCCAGGCCAAAGCGAAAATCGTATACTCGCAAATGAATATGGGCGCGGGCGTGGTCTTTCAGGAGTTTGACCAGGCCTCGCGGATTGTGCTGGAACGCTGGATGGACGAGGCGAAGAAGGAAGCGGTTAAGCAAGAGGGATAGTCCCAACCGGCAGAGAAACCGAAACGCGGCTCCTGGAGCGATCCGACAGATTAGTTTCGAAGGCAAGCTTCCTCAAGAATTTCAACACAAACCCGCCCTCTCGCCTGCACGCGGTTTCGCCGCGCTTTCAGAAGGCGCTGCGCTTGAATTCCGAGATGAGATAGTCACACGAGCGGACGCAGAGTGCCATGATAGTGAGGGTGGGGTTCTGGCAAGGATTCGAGACAAAGCTGGACGCGTCCATGACAAAGAGATTCTGGATGTCGTGGGTTTGCTGAAACGGATTGAGCACGGATTTCTTCGGGTCAGAGCCCATGCGGGCGATCCCGGCTTCGTGCAGCGCCCAGCGCGGCGCGGACGGATGCGCGTAAGTGCGAATGTTCTTTGCCCCGGCAGCTTCGAGCATTTCGCCGGCCGAATCGCCCATATCCTGGATCATGGCGCGCTCGTTTTCGCCGTCAGACATGTGAATTTTCAGGACCGGGATTCCGTAGATGTCTTTCACCTGCGAATCGAGTTGGACGAAATTTTCCCAGCGCGGCAGGACTTCGCCAAAACCCGTGATTTCGATGGTCGTGCGCGGCTCGAGCACAGCTTTCTTGTAGGCCTCACCGAAACCAGGAGCGCCCAAATGGAAGCCGGTGTGAGACCCGCCTTCATAACCGTAACCGCGGAGAAATTTCTTGTACGGGGGAGTGTTGGGTAGGTTGCGGAAGCGTGCGATGTAGACGCCCATCGGTTTGTGAGGTCCGCCGCCTTCCGGAGCCGGCTTTAACGCGAAGGAAGGAAACTCACCGCTGCCCCCGCCGCTGCGAACGTGCGCGGTCAGGTAATGCCCGAGCACACCGCTCGAATTCGCGAGCCCATTCGGGTATTCGCGCGTCGCCGAGTTGAGCAGAATGCGGACCGACTCCTGCGCTTGCGCGCAAAGAATGACCGCGCGGGAATAAACTTCGTTAGGCTGCCGCGTATTGCGATCGATATAAAGAACGCCCCGCGCACGGTTGTGGTCCGGATGCATGAGAACTTTGTAGACCATAGCGTTCGAAATGAGCGTGCATTTTCCGGACGCTAGAGCGTCGGCGACGGTCGTGAACGCCGAGTTAAAGTAAGAATGGGTCATGCAGCCACGTTCGCAAGGACCGCAAAAGTGGCAAGGGCCGCGACCGTGCAAAGGCTGGGTCAGATTTGCGACACGCGCGGGCATGACCACGCGGCCGAGCTTTTCACGCACGCGCTCGCGGAAGAGCGTCTCCTGGCAGGTGAGCGGAACCGGCGGCTGGAATCGACCGTCGGGAAGAAAATCGATGCCCTCCGCGCTTCCAGAAATACCGACGTATCTTTCGACAAGATCGTAGTACGGCTCGATATCTGTATATCCGAGCGGCCAATCTTCCCCATAGCCGTCGTGAGAAGCCGCCTTGAAATCCCAATCGCTGTAGCGCAGGCTGAGCCGGCCCCAAACGTTGGTCCGCCCACCGGTAATGCGCAGGCGGCCCATCCAAAGAAAAGGCTGGTCGGGAGGGGTAGTGTACGGTTCATCCAGGTCGTTGATGAACCAGTCGGCGTTGTATTCGCTGCAAGCGAATCTGGACTGGATCGGACGAGTCTTGCGCACGACTTCCGGAGCCATGTCGCGATATTTCAGCTCGAACGGGGGCTTGTGCTCGGTGAAATTCTCGTCGGACTGAGCTTTGCCGGCTTCGAGGAGAGCTACGTGCAATCCGGCTTCCGCCAGCCGTTTGCACGCCCACCCGCCAGAAGCGCCGGAGCCTACAACAATGACGTCGTAAAGGCGGTGGTGTTTCTCGGCATTCGGTCTCACTGAGAGACGCATGCTAACAAGCGGGCTGCCGACCGGTCAATCAAGGCAGATGACAAGGAGTCACCTTCCGATTAACACTCGGAAGCCTGGGGTCGGGTCTGCTTATTACCGTTTTCTTGACCTCGGTATGACATCCCGGTCAGTGTCAGCCGCGTAAAACAGCCCAAGGCTGAAACACGGGATCGAGACCCGCATTGCTCGGCGTGATTCCAGCGGGAATACCGCATTGCGGCCGCGCGGAAAGCCACGGCGAGACACCCGGCCACAAACGCCAGCGTCGCCAAATCATTTTCATCGCATAGCATCGTACATGACGATGTTTGGCCCGGCCAGTGTCGGCTTTGTAAGATAATCGGGAAACCGGGCTTCCGAATCCTCTTCGAGACTATTTGGCCAGCTGGGGTGCGGATGGTACTATCGGCGCGCGGGTTCGAACGAAGGGTGGGCGATGAACAAGGAAAAGAATCTGCTCGTGATCGGCAGCGGGGCTGCCGAGATCACGCGGTTCACGCGGCGGATGATCGTGCAGGCCCTGCTGGCCGGAGCAGGGGCGGCGTGGCCGCTGGTGGCGAATTCTCATCCTATTTATGGGCTGCTGAGCGGTAAAGCAGCTCTGGATGAGGTCGAGAAGCTTGGCGCTGCTAATTCGAAGCCTGCTTTCCTCAGTTCGTCACAAAATGAAACTCTGACCGCGATTGCGGAAAGCGTTGTGCCAGGTTCGACCAAGGCGCAGGTGAGCCGCTTCATTGACGTTTTGCTCAGCGTGGACAAGCCGGAGAGCCAGCACAAATTCCTGGAATCTCTGACGGCGCTTGACGCGGAAGCTCAGAAGCGATTCGGCAGGCGCTTCCCGGCACTCGACGAGGAACAAAAAGATGCGTTGTTGAGCGATGTGTCGACGAAAGCGGAGAGCCCGAAAACTCTGGAAACAGACGCCGGCAAGAAACAGCCTTCGCTTTACGGTCACTTCGAGAATCTAAAAGGCTGGGTCAGCGGAGCCTACTATTCCTCGGAAGTGGGCATGCGGGAACTGGGCTGGACGGGAGATTATGTGTTTGAGAAGTTTCCCGGCTGCCTGCACCCAGAAGGATATCACTGAAAGAGAAAACCATGAGCACAACCACAGGACGCAGGGAATTTCTTCGTGCGGCGGCGGTGACAAGCGCGGGACTGGCGCTTGCGAAGCGCCTGCCCGCCGCGCCGGCAAAATCCGTACTGGTGTTTACGAAATCCTCGGGCTTTGAACACGAGGTGGTCAAGCGCATCGATGGAAAGCCCAGCCTGATGGATGACACGATCACTACTCTCGGCGACGAGAACGGATTTCACGTGGGCGTGACGAAGGACGGAAGGATCTTCGACGAGAAGAAATTTCATGACTACTCGGCGTTAGTTTTTTACACCACGGGCGACCTGACGACGCTGGGCACCGACGGCAAGCCCCCGATGTCGGCGGAAGGAAAACAAAACCTGTTGGAGGCGATACACAATGGGATGGGTTTCGTAGGTATCCACGCGGCGGCAGACACGTTTCATCCGCAGCCGGACCCAAAGGACCTCTCGAACCGCTACATCGCGCATGGCGAACAGCAGGATCCTTACTTGAAGATGTTGGGGGCAGAGTTCATCATTCACGGGAGCAATCCGCGGCTGCAGGATGCCAGTCTGATCGTGAACGATCCGAAATTTCCCGGACTCGAAGGCGTGAGCTCGCCGGTCAGTCTCAAGGAAGAGTGGTATTCGCTGAAAGATTTTCAAAGCGACTTGCACGTGATTCTGACACTGGACACCAAGGGCATGCACGGAGCGTGCTACGAGCGCGCGCCCTACCCGGTCACATGGGCGCGAATGTACGGCAGGGGGCGTGTCTTCTACACGGCGATCGGAGATCGTCCGGAGAATTGGAAGAATGAGTTTTTCACAAAACTGCTGGGCGGCGGAATCCGCTGGGCGATTGGCGACGTGAACCCGAACGTGGAAACCAACCTGAAAGAAGCAGCGCCGGGCTACGCTGAAATCCCTCCAAGAGAGCCCGCAAAGAACTGATCCTTGCTCCCCTCAGCGTCGCGCAACGCTGGGCGGAAACACGCAGACCCAGGTTAATGGCACACGTGTCGAGCGCTGTGCCCGACGTCACAAAACTATCCCTTTGCCTATGAATCCGTTGCTGGGAACCAAAAACCCTCCGGTTCGGCCTCGAGCGTGCCCTGGTCATCGTGCTCTCGGTCTAAATGCGGGTTTTCGAGCAGTCCCCCGGTATTGGCTGAGTCCATGACTCAAGACCCTCCTTAGACCGGAGCAAGCTTATAGGAAGTCCCCACGCCGATGCTGTAGATGGCCAAGACAAAAGGCAGCATACAAGACGGGAACCGCAAGCGGGGTGGGAAATGAGAATCCTGGTTGCAATCGATGGTTCGAAAGGGTCCGAAATCGTTCTGCAAGAGGCGTTGGAACGGTCATGGGCACCGGGAACGCGCTTTTGCCTTCTCACGGTATTAGATCCTTTCTTCTTTACACGAACGCCGCTGCTCCTTGAGGAACCAAGATAGCAGCAGGAGAACTTCTCGAAGAAGCGGCAGAGAAGTTCCGAGCCGCTGGCTGGGAGACAGAGACCAAGGTTGCTCTTGGAAACCCGCGCAAAACGATCAGCCGTTGTGCCGAGGAGTGGCGATCAGATTTGGTGGTGGTAGGTTCGCACGGCTTGAACGTGCTGGAACGCCTGGCCCTGGGGAGTACGGTGCGTACGGTACTGCGTCACTCGAAATGCTCGGTAGAGATAGTGAGGGCGCCGAGGAAGGAGACCGCGACCGATGATCACCGGAAAAGAATTCTTGTGGCAACCGACGGATCGGAGTTTGCAAAGGCAGCCGTGAAAGCAGTCGCCAGCGAGGCTTGGCCGCGGGATACGGATATCAAAATTATCTCCGTTCCTGAGTTTGCTTTGTGGCTCGGCGAATATCCGTACTTTCAACGCACGCAAGTCGAGGAGTTGCATCAATCCGCTCTGGACGCCGCAAATGCAGCCGTCACGCAAGCAAAGGAAATTCTGTCGAGAACAAGCCTCACGGTAACTATTGAAGTGCCGGTCGACCGTGATGCGCCGGCAAAAACGATCCTGGAAACAGCAGAGGAATGGAACGCGGACCTGATTGTGCTTGGTTCGCATGGCCGGCGAGGATTCGACCGCTGGGCGATGGGGAGCGTTTCGGAAACGCTAGCGATGGATGCGCCCTGCTCAGTGGAAGTTGTGCACATAGCAGTCAGCACGGAAGTAAACGAATGCGAGGGGGAAAACCATGAAAGTGAAAGAAGTCATGATGGGCACGCCATACACGTGCCGTAGAGAAACCAACCTCGGTCAAGCCGCGGAATTGATGTGGAAGGGAAACTGCGGCTTCCTGCCAATCACGGGAGCCGACAACAAAGTGTGTGGGGTGATCACCGACCGGGACATCTGCATCGCGCTCGGGACGAGAAACAAACTGGCAGCTGAAGTCAGCGTGGGCGAAGTGACGGAGAGCAAGTTGTCCGCTGGTTCGCCCGAAGATGAAATCCACGTGGCCTTGCTCACTATGCGGGAAGGAAAAGTGCGCCGCTTGCCGGTCGTTGATGCAGCTGGCCAGGCCGCCGGGGTATTGTCCATGGACGACGTGTTGCTGCGCGCCGAGCCGTCCGGCTCAGGGAAGATTGTAGAGCTGTCCACCGACGAGGTAGTCCGCTCGTATCGCGCCATTAATCAGCGCGAGCTGCCACAGCTGGTGAAGAAGCATACCGCGGCAGCGTGAAGCTTCTCGCTATCACATGGGAATTGGCCGGCTGATGCGCGGCCTGACGTACCAGCAGGGCGCGAAGCCTCCGTGCGGAAACACGGAGTGGACACAGGTGAAGGTCTGCTCCGGGTTTTGCTGGTCGATTTCGTAGCCGGTCTTTCCGCTGTTTTCCGGAATGGCCAGAATGCGCGGGACGGTGAAGGATTCCAAAGGATCGGCCGGTTTCGGATGGATAAGCCGCACGCGAAACCACACGTAGTCGCCCGCATACGCTGCAATAAGAAGAAGCAGAGTTCCTTTGACAAATCTTTGAGTTGCAATGGGAAGGCTCATTCCTTTTCCTCAAACCCACGGCGGCGAAGCCACAGCATCTCCGAATGAAAATGATAAGGTTTGGAAAAGCCTGAAAGGAAGACGCAAGACTGTCTTTCGCCAGCTGTGATAAACTTAGGCACTCCTTCGGTGGGGCCGTGGCGCAGTTGGGAGCGCGCCTCGATGGCATCGAGGAGGTCGTGGGTTCGAATCCCATCGGCTCCACCAACTTACTTCTTTGTTTTCAATCCGATAGCAAAAACTTCAAGGGGCACTAAGGGGCACTAAGCCACTTTCGAAGGCAATACGAGGCGGACGACTTTGCCGTGCGCCTTGCGTTTGCTTTCGTCCATGGCTTTGCCGTAAACGTTCATCGTCGTACGGATGTCGGCGTGGCGCATAAGTTCCTGCTGCACTTTCATCGGAGCCCCGGTTTCATCAAGCAGGGTTCTGAATGTGTGGCGGAACGAATGCCAGCCGATACGTCCGATACCGCAACGAATGCCTGCGGGAATGATATGACGCCGCTCTACTCCCCAGGGATACCAAGGCAGCTTGCCTGCCACGAACGGGCTTGCAAACACCCAATCCTCGGGATTTTTGAACCGCGTCTTCCGCCGCCAATTCAAGAGCACCTCGGCCAATGCCGGATCAAGCGGGATGCCTGCATTGGAGTATTTGGTTTTGACATCGCTTACTACCCCGGTGACGATGCCTCGCCGCACGAGGAGTGTAAGGTCATCCCAGAGCACGTCACACCACTTAAGGGCGAAGAGCTCGCTGCAGCGGAGCCCCGTGGCGAGATCGAGGATAACCATCGTGCGGAAGGGCTCATCGAGCGCCTTGAGCAAGGGACGGAATTGAGCAACGCTAAGAACCATCGGCTCACGCTGTCGTTTGCTTGTGCCGCGGACCCGCACGAGCTTCATGGGATTCTCGCCGATCTCGGTGAGCTCCCAACGCATGGCGCAGTTCCAAAGCACGCGCATGAGATTGTGGAGATGCCCTCTGGTTCTTGAAGCCAGGTCAAGCCCCTTCAACCACTGCTCCGCGGCGAAGGGCTTTACCTTGGAAATCGGGTAGTCGCCCCACCGCGGTTTGATCTGGTGATTGAGGTATGACCTGTATCCATTGGCGGTCGAGTGCCGCAGCTCGGGAAGCTCTGTTTCGAGGTATCGGCTCACCAGCATACCGATGGTGACCGCCTGTCCTTGAGGATGATCAGAGTTCACATCAAGCTTGCGATGCTCGATGGCCCGCCACGCATTGGCTTCGGTTTTGAGCATTGAGACGGGACCAATCACTTCAGATCGTTTTGTATAGCCGCCGTCGGACTTGCGTTCCCGCCAGCGATAGACAAATACGAGGTCCTGCTTTTTCGACGGCCGGGTTTCAATCCAACCGTGTTGATACGTATTTCGAGTTAGCCGCCGATTCCATCCATCAAAGAAGGCGACTTCACGCTCTCGTTCAATCGGGGAGAGAGCAACGACCTTTACTTGCTCTTAAGTTTCCCTGGTCCACGAGGCCCGATGTACCCGATCAGTGGCTATCCGAAGATTACGGAATTTCGCGCCATGCTGGCCGCACTTGCCCCGGACAGCCCCACCCGCCGTTGGGAGGGCGGGCATTTCCTTGGCTATGTCGCGGCGTCCGAAGAGGGCAAAGGGAAGGACTACTGGTTCCGCGCCCACCACAATGGCATCACGTTCGGCCTCTCCGAGAAGGAGTGGAAGTCTGTCCAAGCGCTGTTTCGCGAGGCGTGGGAGCTGCCGGAAATCCGGATGGCCTGGGACTCGCTGACCTTGGAGTACGGTGAGCTGTGATGCTCTTCAGCATCGTCATGGTAGCCAGATGCGGCCCCGCCGAGGGCGCTTTTGGCCGACCAAGAGAAGAGCGGTGCCTTCGGCACCGGGAGTTTTGCGGACACGCCACCCCATGTTGGGTGCTGCAGAGCGCCGCGCGGCGCTGTTGGTTAACGTGCTCAGGCGGCGCGAGTTAGCAAATTGCCGGTGCGCCCGGTCAATTTCCGGCGCTCCGCGTTAACTTCTTTATTTTGTTCGCTCAAGTTAGAGCGAATGGCTTTCTTCAAAGTTCGTGGCCAGGAGGTCCTCGACATGCCTGCCGATCAACTGCGCAATCGAACCGTTGGTTCGAAGATGACCGAGAGCGAGTACGAACAGCTTGTCGCTGTCGCCGAGCGTGACGGTTTGACGCTGGGCGAATGGTGCCGTGAGGTGCTCTTAGCGCAAGCAAACACCACTGAAGAGACAAGGCCCCTTGCCACCGAACGGACTCTGCTTGCGGAAGTGATGGCGCTGCGGACGATTTTGTTGAATGCACTGTTTAAGCTCGCTCAGGGGGCAGTGCTGACAACCGAGGAACTGGACCGGTTGATCGAGCGGGCCGATGGAGAGCGATTCGAGAGAGCGCAGGAACGATTCGCGGAAGTCCCAACCGGAGGTAGGTCGTGAAGCAACAATGGGGCCGGAACTCATACGCGGGCCAGTGGCAGAATCGCAGGTCGGTGTGGACGTGGACAGCGGCGTTTTTGGCGCTGGCCAGCATGGTGGGAATTTGCGTCTACCGCTACGCCGAAGTGTGGACACCCTTAGAACGCTTCTATGTGACGACCTACATCCGCAGCGGCCTCCGAAGCCTGGTGAAGTTCTCAAGGACCGACAGCTATTGGACGGTGAGCGCCGTGGGTAAGAAAGGAAGCCATTGGGCGCTCGACGAGGAGGTCATCGAGGTAAAGACCGGGACCGGCGAGACTGCGCTTGCACTCACGCCTGAAGCTGTGGCGATCGGCGACGTGCGGCTTGTCATACAAAAGGTGCTGTGGGACAGCGCAAGGTTACATGACTTCTTGGGCCAGTGGATCTATCGAGACGAAACCTTCCTGGACTTCATAAAGTCAGGGCTGCTGGGAGGCGTCGTTGTTTTCCTTGTGGCTCTTGCGTTGGCAATCCCGAAGGATTCCCGGCGAGCTCGCGAGCGGAAAGAAGGACGAAGGCTCAAGGGACCAGAACTTGTGACCGCCCGGAAATTTAACCGCAGGAATCGTTCCGATGGAATCGGCTTTGAGCTGACAGAACAAACATTGATCCAGAAAGCATTCGGCAAGGTGCAACGGCTGGTTCTGCCCCGTGCCGTCGAATCGAGCCACATCCTTATTATGGGCGATACAGGGATGGGCAAGAGCACGTTGATACGGCAAATCCTTCTGCAAGTGGAAGCGCGTGGCGACACCGCCATCGTCTACGATCCCGCGCTCGAATACACGCCGAAGTTCTACAAGCCCGAACGGGGTGACATCATCCTGAATCCTATTGACCATCGCATGCCCTACTGGAGTCCCTCCGACGAACTGACACACGTTACGGAGTCTTCCACGCTGGCCGCTTCGTTGTTCCCCCATCGGCCCAACGAGAATGCCTTCTTCACCGAAGGCCCGAGGAAAATCTTCGCGCACCTGCTGACTTTTAGGCCGACACCCGAGGAGTTGGCTTGGTGGATGTGCCACGAAGCGGAGATCGACTACCGAGTGAAAGGCACGGAGTACGCGGCCATGATCGATCGGCAGGCCCCCGCACAGCGGAGCGGCGTACTGGCGTCGCTAAACATGGTAGCGGAAAGTCTGAAGCTGCTTCCGAAAGAAGCCGATACACCGAAGCGTTGGAGCGCGGCGGCGTGGGCGAACGAGCGCAAGGGGTGGCTCTTCCTTACCAGCACGCCGGCGACGCGGGAACGGCTCGTTCCCCTCACGAGCTTGTGGCTGGACACGCTGGTGTTGCGGCTGATGAATTATGGCCAGACAGGTCCTCGTCCCGTGTGGTTCGTCCTGGATGAACTGGCGAGCTTACAAAGACTCCCACAACTGCACACAGCGGTTACGGAAAACCGCAAATCGAATAATCCTGTTGTACTTGGCTTCCAAGGACGGAGCCAGCTAGAGACGCGCTACGGCCACGAAGCCGAGGCCATGCTCTCGCAGCCAGCCACGAAAATCTTTCTTGCTACGAGCGAACCGAACGCGGCGCGATGGATTTCGGACGCTATTGGTGAGATTGAGACGGAGCGGTTGACCGAGAGCCGGTCGGGCGGGCGATGGGGGCGAAGCCGGAACTCGGAGACCCAGAATCTCCAACGGCAACGTGAACCGCTGGTGATACCGAGCGAGATCACCGGGCTCCAGCCACTGCATGGGTATCTGAAACACAGGAATCTCGTTGTGGGAATGAGCTTCTCCATCGTCGAACTGCCAGACAGCCATCCTTCATTCATCCAACGGCCGATGGAGATGCCACGAAAGGAAGAGCGCAAGACTGCGGCAGCGGCGGCGGGAGCAAACAGCACTTTAGAACAGAAACTCGCGTCGCAGGATGGGAAGCAGTCCCCTGAGCAAGAATTACGGCGCAACCGAGCAGAACCAGGACACTTCTTCCGGTAGGCCAGCACGATGCTAACCATCTCCAATCCACTGAGTGCGAGCCAGGCCCAGGCGTATCACGCGGAGGAGTTTTCCAACGCGCGAGAAAACTACTACACGCAAGGCGACCAGATACGCGGTGAATGGCACGGCAGGCTCGCCGGGCAATGGGGATTGCGCGGAGAAGTGCGCGAGGAACATTTTCGGAGGCTCTCTGAAGGCCAACACCCGATGAGTGGCGAGCAGCTGGTGCGCCATCAAACAGCGCGGGAATACGTAAACAGGCACGGTCGGAAGGTAAGTCCGATGGAGCACCGCGCGGGATGGGATGCAACGTTTTCGGCACCGAAGAGCGTGTCGCTGACTGCCCTTGTGGGCGGAGATGAACGCGTACGGGAGGCACATCGAGAAAGCGTTGGCATTGCACTCGATGAATTGGAGCGGTATGTCCAGGCGCGCATCGACGGGAATCTTCCGGCAGAAACAACCGGCAAATGGGTGGCCGCAAAATTCGAGCACGATAGCGCCAGGCCGGTAGACGGTTATGCCGCACCGCAGCTGCATACGCATGTCGTCTTCTTCAATCTTACGGAGACCGAAGAGGGCGAAGCCTATGCCCTGCAACCACGTGAACTCTACAAAACGCAGCAATATGCGACGGCGGTGTACCGCTCTGAATTAGCCGCGCAGCTCAAAACACTCGGCTACGGGATCGAACGTGGGAAGAGTGGGCAGCCAGAAATCAAAGGCTACACCGAAGAATACCTTGTGGCATCGAGCCCGCGTCGCCGGCAGATCAAGGAGCACCTCAAGAAAGAGAAACAGCGAGGAGCAGACGCGGCGCAAATTGCGGCGCACAAAACACGTGAGAGCAAGCTCAATCTGTCGCACGACGAGGTGCAGCAGCGACATCGAGAGATAGCGGAGGCTTTCGGCAATCAGCCGGATCGCGTAGTCCGGGCTGTCAAAGAAACGGCGCGCGACATCGAGCAGGAAGCGCCTCACCGAATCGTTCAATCGGCGATGACATTCTCGAAGGAACGGAATCTGGAACGCGAGGCAGTCGTGGATGAACGTGAGCTATTGCGAGATGCGTTGAGACGTTCGATGGGAGACGCGACATTCACAGAGGTTCGCACGGAGTTTGAAAAGCGCGTCGGCGCAGGCGAATTCATCGAAGCCGAGAAACGGTCAGGCGGGCCAAGCCGCGCGTTTACGACCGAAGAGATGATCGGATATGAGCGAGATACCATCCAGATGATGCGGGAGGGACAGAACGAATACCCGGCGTTAGCGAGCTTCGAAACGCGGCGAGAAATCGATAATCATCATCCTCATTTAAGCCAGAGCCAACGCGTAGCGGTCGAGCAAATCCTTGCAAGCCGGGATCAAGTCATGGCGCTGGAGGGTGTCGCAGGCGCCGGGAAAACGACTTCTTTAGCTGTGGTTCGTGAAGCTGCCGAGCGAGAGGGTTACAAAGTGGAGGGATTCGCCCCAACTTCACGAGCAGCACAAAAACTCACAGAGGCCGGAATCGAATCGAGTACGCTGCAACGGCATCTTGCGCAAGGCCATGACCAGACTGGCGTACAAAAACACCTTTACGTTCTGGACGAATCGAGCCTCGCAAGTACAAAGCAGATGAACGAGTTTCTGCACCGGCTCAAAGATAGCGACCGCGTTTTGCTGGTTGGTGATACACGCCAGCACCAGGCTGTGGAAGCCGGAACACCGTATGAGCAACTACAAGAAGCCGGAATCCAAACTGCTCGACTCGACGAAATCATTCGGCAGAAAGACCCGGCCCTCAAGGAAGTCGTGGAGCATCTCTCACGCGGAGAGGTAAAGGAGGCAATCGAGAAGCTCGATACGCAGAGCCGCGTCCATGAAATTGCAGATCCTAACGAACGGCTCAAAGCAATCTCCCATGAATACGCGAAGCAGTCGGAAGGAACACTCGTTGTTTCGCCCGACAACCAGTCGCGCACGGAAATCAACCGGATGATCCACGCGGAAATGCAAAAGATAGGGCAAGTGGACCACAGGGAGAGAAGCGTGAGAGTGCTCGTCGCACGCCAGGAGATCACCGGCGCAGACCGTCAGTGGGCCGAGCAATATGAACCGGGCAACATCGTACGCTACACGAAAGGCAGCAAGACGCAAGGCATCGAAGCCGGAGAATATTCGCGCGTGGAAAGCGTCAATGCAAAAGAAAACCTGCTCACGGTCCGGCGCGAAAGTGGTGAGAAGATCAGCTACGATCCGCGCCGCTTGCAGGGTGTGACGCTCTACCGTGAAACGGAGCGGGCCTTCTCCAAAGGCGACCGCGTGCAGTTCACAGCGCCGAACCGAGAGCAACACATTGCGAACCGCGAGTTGGGAACCATTGAGAAGATGAATGATTCGGCTAACCTGCAAGTGCACCTCGACTCGGGCCGCACAGTCTCATTAAACATCAAAGAGAATCCGCATCTCGACTACGGCTATGCCGTGACGAGCCACAGCAGCCAGGGGCAAACCGCTGACCGTGTGCTAGTGCATGTGGACACGGAGCAGGCCGGAGAAAAACTCGTGAATCGCCGGTTGGCATATGTGGCGGTATCGCGTGGACGTTATGATGCGCAAATCTACACAAACGACAAAACGCATTTGACCGAGCAATTGTCGCGCGACGTGTCCCACCGATCCGCAATCGAACCGAGCCGTGAGTCTGCACCCTCAGCGCAGAAGATCGAGTCGCCATCCGCGCGAAGCCAAGTGCATGAACACATACAGGCAGTGGGTCACAGCATCAGCCGATAGACCCTCGATTTCCTCCGCTCTCGCCGCCGTCAAGAGTCAGGCCCGCTACGCTGCTCCCTACGGTCGCCTTGCCCTTACACCGGAGCAAAGGAGCGAACTCGCAAGAAAGGCAGTCCAAGCTCGATGGGCAAAGGTCAAGAAGAAACGCCAACGCCCTGCCAAAACGTCGGGCGCATGAACGGTGTATAATCATTTTATGGCTAAGGACATAATCCACATCTCGGACTCGGAGGCGGCAAACGACTTCGCTTCACTCCTCGACCGTGTGAGCGCTGGAGCCGAAGTCATTATTGAGCGAAACTCGCGCCCCGTAGCAGTGGTGCGTTCAGCCGAAGCCCCTCGTGGACGTTTACTCTCTGAATCAATCGCCCTAGCGGAAGCACACGCGAAGGAATTGGGTTACGAACCCACGATGGATGCTGACTTCGCCGCCGATCTTAGAGAGATCATTAATAGCCGCAAACCGCGTGACCTCTCCGCATGGGACTGATTCTCGACTCCAGCATCCTCATCGCAGGAGAACGCGGTGGCGAGAGTGTCCGAGCAATCCTCAAACGAGTACAGGCATCGCAAGGCGAGACTGAATCGGGCCTCTCAGCGGTGACCATCGTAGAATTGACTCACGGCATATACCGAGCGAAGAGCGATACTCACCGTGAGCACAGACGAGCCTTTACCGAAGAACTGTGCCGTGACCTGACAGTCCATCCAGTAACACTCGAAATCGCTCAACTCGCTGGGAAAGTAGAGGGCGAGCAGGCAGCCCGCGGCATAAGCATTGCCTTCGAAGATCTGCTGATTGGCACCACAGCGTTGCATCTTGGCTATTCTGTCGCAACTCTGAACGTCCGCCACTTTCGATTGATTCCAGGTCTTTCCGTGATCCAACTCTGAACGATTGACAGGCAACGAAATTTCCCTCCGCTCTCGGCGCCGTCAAGGGGTATGCCCGCTGCCGCGGCTCCCTGTGGTCGCCCTTGACTGCGGCTTCGCTCGGAAGTGCCACCCGAAACTACAACACTTGCATGGCAGTAGTTAATTCCCACCCTGCCTCCGTATACTTCAGGTAAGGAATCGAATTGGAGCCTCGACCATCGATACCCGAATTCAGGTTTCGACTAAATGGCATTTTCCTGCCAGAGATCAACGTCCGGCGCGGACCAGACGGCGGCAACGGGCTTGCTGCGAAAGACAGAGAGCTTGGCTGGATCGTCGTGCACGACAGGTCGGACTTGATCCTCGAATGGCGGGACGAGACCGCATGGGCGCTTCTCCCGATGGAGAATGTGCCAAGCGTCGGTCGATAAGGGCTGGAACCGCGCAACGCCGCAGGAGCTAGTCGGAATTCTATGGAGTTCCGGAGTGCTCAAGTAAGCCGACCTAACTCCGATGCTCATCACAAAGTCAAAATTCGTCGCCGGGGTGCAGTGCCTAAAGCGCCTGTACTTGACAGTTCACACGCCCGAACTGGCGGCGCAGCCGGATGAGTCGGATCAGTCGATCATCGACCAAGGGCGAGAGGTCGGTCTTCTGGCACGGCAGATGTTTCCGGGCGGTGTAGTCGTTGAGTGCAAGGATCGAGAACAGGCCATCCGAATGACTCGGGAGCTAATCGAAAATCCGGAAATCCCTGCGATCTTCGAGGGTGCGTTCGAGCACCGGGGCGTTTTCGTCCGAGTCGATGTGCTCCACCGTCGTCCAGATCACCGCTGGCGGTTGATCGAGGTCAAATCGACAACCGATGTCAAAGACCACCACGTCGATGATGTTGCAACCCAGCACCGGGTGGTGACCCGCTCGGGATTCGATGTGGCATCATCATGTCTGGCGCACGTGAGTCGAGATTACGTGTATGAGGGCGGCCCTATCGACGCAAGCCGCTTCTTCAGGATCCGGAACCTCACCCGGCAAGTCGAGAGATTGCAGCCAGAGCTTACGGTTCAACTTCGCTCAGAATTTCGAGTCCTCGCGATGCCTGAGGCTCCCAATATTCCTGCTGGACGACAGTGCAGCGATCCATTCACTTGCGAGTTTTTTGATCATTGCAATCCCCCGATTCCTGACGACCACATTCTGCGACTCCCCAGAATCCATGCCGCGACGGTGGCAAAACTTGTCGCTCTCGGCATTCAGTCGATTCACGACATCCCAGAGAATTACCCTCTCACGCAACGGCTGCGTCGTGCGTGCGCGAGCGTTCAAATGGGGAAGCCGTGGTATGGCGCGGAACTTAAGGGCGAGTTAAAAGGGCTGAGATACCCGTTCTACTTCGCGGATTTTGAAACGATAAATCCATGCATCCCGCGATTTCCGGGGATGAGACCGTACGACCAACTGCCGTTCCAATGGTCGGTTCATTTGCAACGGCAACCGGGCGCTGCGCCCGAGCATTCCGAATTCTTAGCAACCGACGAGAGCGATCCTCGCCTTCCGTTCATCTCGGCGCTTTGCGATGCCCTCGGTGATCGCGGCAGCATCGTCGTGTACCACCAGCAATTCGAATCTCTGCGGCTCTCAGACCTTGCCTCGTGGCTGCCGGAGTTCTCGGGGCGGATCAACAAGATTCAGCGCCGACTTTGGGACCTGCTGCCAGTCGTCCGCAATCACGTGTACCATCCGGCTTTTGGTGGCTCGTACTCCCTGAAGTCGGTACTCCCGGCGTTGGTGCCTGAGATGACGTATGAGGGCATGGAAGTGGCGGACGGGCAGGCTGCTGGACTGGCTTGGGAATCGCTTATTGGCGGTGCTTGCAGCGAAGCCGAGCGCCAGCGGAAACGGGCGGCGCTGCTAGACTACTGTGCTCAGGACACGCTAGCGATGGTAAGAATTGTCGATGCACTTTCCTAGCAGAAAACCCAACTCCTGCATTGGTTGGAGTAACCAAAAAGACAGCGTAGCTTATGATAGCCTAGCATCGGTGTTCCGGAACCCGCCGTCTGTGCCGAGATTCATCTTAGAATTGTGTACTCGGGACTGGTTTCATCTGCAAATTCATGCTCATTGAACAGCTAAAACCAAACGCGATTGTGCGCGGCCCGATCTTCCCTGAGCCCGTTCAGGTGCTCGTCGCCATCCCGATGGGCACCTCGATCAAGCTGGTCGGCAAGGGCTTGAGTACCAATCAGGTGCATGAACTGATTCTGAATGGGAGCAACTAGCCCAATTAGACTCCAGCCCTGAAAAAGAGCCCTTCGACGGCGACCCCTTGCGTTTTCGACGCGCCGGGTCAGGTTGCAACCTACGATCCGATTGATCCTACCGTCCTCAATTTTGAAATGAGAGCCACGCCTGTTGGGAAGATTGAAGAAGAGAACCATCCTGACCTTGGGCTAGATTTCGTCACGGTGTATCCCCACACAGATCACAATAGCCCACTCTATGAATACAACGGGCTGAGCGGTGGAGGATTGTGGGAATTGAGTTATGTTCCCGATGAGACAGCCATAGAAGGCTTTCGATATGAACCGATGTTTTTTGGCGTGAACTTTCTTCAGCAGCGAGAAGACACAACCAAGCCTTGCGAAAAAGTGCGCTGTTTGGGGCGCAGGGCTGTACAAAGCCTAATCAATAAGTACCGTCAGGAGAAGAAGAAGTAAGGATTCCAGTAACGCCGTCAGCGGAATTTCGTCCGTTGCTTCTGCCCGCCCACCGTTCATCGACCTGCTGCGTGATGTCGGCCATACCGACTGGTACAGCTTCGGTACAATTCAACAGTAGAAATGGGAAGTTGGGTCTTGAGCTAAGCGACGCCACATCAAGCAGTTACGCGTTATCAGTGAGGGTCAGAATTCCGATTCCCTCCACCGCCACTTCTTACTCCGTACGCAGGGCGACCATTGGATCGATGGCGGACGCACGGCGGGCCGGCAGGTACCCCGCGAACAAAGCCACAAGAAGAAGGAGCATGGAGACAAACGCGGTGGTTGGGAGGTCGCTTGGGGAAAGGTCGAAGAGCATGCTGGCGATTAACCGGGTAGCCGCGAGGGCGGAGGGAATGCCGAGGGCTATGCCGAGCAATGCGAGCCCGAGTGTTTCGCGGAGAACGAGCCAGAGAACATTTTCGCGCTGCGCTCCTACAGCGACACGGATGCCGATTTCGCGTGCGCGGCGCGTAACGGAATAGGACATCAATCCATACAGGCCGATGGAAGCGAGCAGCAGCGCGAGAGCCGCAAAGAAACTGGAGAGCATGGCGGTGACGCGCTCTTCGACAAGTGCGCCGCTGATGACTTGGGGGATCGTTTTGGTGCTGAGCGCGTATTCGTGTCCGAGCGACTCGACCCCGTAGCCCACGGTTTTTGCGAGCGCTTCGGGAGGTCCGTTGGTGCGCACTATGAGATCGCCCCATTGCCCCGGATACTGGAGACAGGAAAGAAAAATGATGGGCGTGGCGGCATTGCGGAGATCGAGAATTCGGGCATTCCCGACAATGCCAATAATTTCAATATTTTGAAATTCGGGCATGAAGCCGAAGCGAACGGTTTTTCCTATGGGATCGCCATTCGGAAAGAGGCGTTCCGCGAGAGCGCTGTTCACGATGGCAACATGCGGGTGCTTTTCGTCATCAGTCTCCTGAAATGAACGGCCGCGAAGAAGGGGAATCGCGAGTGTTTGGAAAAAACCGGAGGAGACGGTCGCGCCATCTGCAAGGAGATGCATTCCTGTGTTCGGATCGGTCGACGCCAGCGAGACCGTTTCGTGCCACGCATTCGGACTGGGAATGGGAAAATCTGCAAAGGCAACCGAACTCACGCTGGGAAGGCCGGCAATCCGCTGCAAGAGTTGCTTGTGATAGCTGCCCATGTCCAGCTTGTCGTAGCCGCCCGGCTTTGGATTGAGCTTGACCTGGAGCAAGCTGGATTGGTTAAAACCGAGATCGAGGGAACGCAGCCGCTCGAAGCTGCGCACAAAGAGGCCAGCTCCAAGCAATAAGATCAAGGAGAGCGCGACCTGCGTGACGATGAGAGCTTTGCCCAACTTGCCCGCGCCGCCGCTCAAACTGCGCGCATTTTGCTGCAGCAACGAGGCTGGATCTTCGCGTGAGCAGCGCCAGGCGGGCGCCAGGCCAAAAAGAATTCCGGTGAAGAGCCCTGCGAGCACGGCAAGCGAGAGCACGGTGAGATCGGGACGCAAGTCAAGCGAGACCGTTCCCTCCGTCATGAGGAGCACGAGCAAGCGGCTTCCCCAGTAGGCGAAGGCGAGGCCGAGCAAAGCGCCGGCGAAAGCGAGCGACAGGCTCTCGGCAAGAACTTGGCCGACGAGAGTCCCGCGGCTAGCGCCGATGGCGACGCGCACACTCATTTCGTGACTGCGAGCGGCAGCGCGGGCGAGCATGAGGTTCGCGAGGTTGACGCAGGCAACGAGCAAGATCAATCCGACGATGCCGGCAAGGACGTAAAGGGGCCGTTCGAATTGGGAGCGCAAGTTGCCGCCGACGCCTTTTGCTGCCGATGAGACGTCCAAGCCCATAGAGAGAAACGTCTGCCGGCGAAGCCCAGGAGTTTGCGTGGAAGCGGTCGCAAGAAGAACGTCCGGCCAGAAGGATTGGAGCTGAGTGCGAGCCTGCTGGATGGTAACGCCGTCATTCAGGCGGCCAATGGGGTTAAGCCAGAGAATGGAGCGGCTGCCGATATCGAATTCTCCGCTCTGAATGAGGGGCATGGCCGTGAGAGGAACAGTAATATCCGGCGGCTCGCCCGTCGTCAGGCCCGTGAACCACTTGCGAGTGACGCCGATAATCGTGAAAGGATGGCCCTCGATGCGAATCTGCTTGCCGACAACATCGAGCGTGCCGCCGAAACGGCGCCTCCAGAATTCATAGCCGATAACGGCGACTTGCGAGGTTACCCGGCTACTGGGATTTGAATCTTCCGGAGTGAGCAATCGGCCGAGAAAAGGAGAGGTGCCGAGTTCGGAATAGCAATTGCCAGTAACGGCGAGGACGCGATCCTGTGAGAGGACACCGCTCACTTCCACATTGGGCGTCCATTCGCCGCCCCATCCGATCATGCCGGAGAAAACGCGTTGGCCACGTTCGACTTCGAGGAACATGGGATAGGAAAAAGGAATCTTGTTCCCCTGGCGGATTGCGGAAAGATGGACGAGGCGCTCCGGGTGGCGAACGGGAACGTCGCGAAGAAGCAATGCGTTGATCAGCGTGAAGATGGCGGTATTCGCGCCGATTCCCAGGGCGAGAGAGAGCACCGCGACGACCGTGAACCCGGGATTCTTGCCCAGGACACGAATGGTATAGCGCAGATTCTGCCAAAGGTTCGCCACGAACACCTCCCCTCAAGATTCAAAGTTGGGATGTGCTCTCAACGTTTACGCTAACCGAGGAACTCTTTCAAGATGCTCGTCACTGCGCCAAGGCATGATGAATAGCTGAGGACTATCCGTGTTTGGGCCGACCTTGCTGCTTCTCACCGATGTTGGCATGGAGGGTTTCACATTACAGACCTAGATTGCGATTCGCCGGAAACCGGGACGGCCAGTGGAAGTCACACAGCCTTTGATGATCCTCTACCCAGGCGCATTAGCCATCCTTGCACTGCGAGCTGTGAATTCGCTCGACAAACCGCGACTTCAGCGCCATTTATATTGTGCAGAGATTGGCCGATTCTATCCGTACTAGCAGGCGTGGTGAGTAAAGAAGGTCACTACTGTCCGGTTGTCGAATTCTCATATCGACGTAACTGTCTGTAACCCAGCGGCTTAAGTGACATTTCGACTTTTTTCGATTTGAAATGCAAACGGCGTTTTTTGGCTCCTCCCGGCTTGGTCTGATTCTGCGAAACTAATTTTTCAAATGGATCAAACAGCACCTTCGCATCAAAGCGTTCTACGGCACCAGCGAGAACGCTGTGAAGACTCAAATCTGGATCGCCGTCTCGATTCATGTGCTGGTAGCCATCGCTCGCAAGCGCCTTGGGCTGGAGAAGAGTCTTTACCAAATTCTACAGATTTTCAGCATCACGAGCCTTGAAAAAGTGCCCATTTTACAAGTGTTCGAAGCATTCGACTCCCAATCGGAGTTACTCGATAACTCTAACCAGCTAATTCTGTTCGGTTTATAACCGGACAGTAGTGAAAGAAGGTATATTCCAGGAGTTTTTTGGATGCATCGAGATTTTGTCTTCGCACTCCGGCAATTGAGAACGAATCTCAGGTTCAGCCTGATCATTGTGCTCACACTGGCATTGGGTATCGGAGCTACAACTGCGATATTCAGCGTGGTGAGCGGAGTATTGCTGCGAGCCTTGCCATTTCCGGAATCAGAACGATTGATTTCGCTGCAGACTGTGGTGTTTCCGCACGGGGAAGCGGCAACGAAGGAGGCGGGCGCCGGAACGATCGAGGATGTCTCCTTCCCCGACTTTTTTGATTGGCGCGGCCAGAGCCACACGCTGGAGGCGATTGCGTCCTACGCCTACGGAACATCGAGGAAATTCACTCCGGCTGGAAACGAACCGCCGACGATGGTCGAAGTGGAGTATGTGTCCGCAGATTTCTTTCGTGTGCTGGGCGTGACTCCGATGCTCGGCCGATCCTTTGTTTTGGACGACGAAAGAGACGATAGCCGTCCGATCATTCTGAGTCATCAGTTCTGGGAGTCCGAGTTCCATTCTTCACCCGACATCGTCGGCAAGCACATCACGGTGAGTGACAGGCTCGCGACCGTCGTCGGTGTGATGCCAGCAGGATTCAGCTTTCCCGACCTGAGCCACCCGCCGAGCTTCTGGGGAACGTTCTGGCTGGCGAGCGCCTCTGCGGTCAACGCCATCGGTAGCCCGCAAAAGGAATCCGTTAGTCTGGCGGCCGAGCGTACCAACAGAGCTGTCCAGGTGGTTGGGCGGCTCAAGCCTGATGTCAGTGTGGCGCAGGCGCGAGCGGAAATGAATGCGATACAACGAAGTCTCGCAGAGCAGTACCCGGAGGATCGCAATGCGTTCGGCGTTGAGGTTCGACTGTTGCTCGATCACGTTAGCGGCGATTTTCGACAGCCCTTGTACATACTCTTCGGCGCGGTCACGGCGGTGCTCCTGATCGCATGCGCGAATGTCGCGGGTCTTTTGCTTGCGCGCGGATTCGCGCGGCGCCCTGAGTTTGGCGTACGCGTCGCTCTGGGCGCCAGGCCTTCGCACATTATGCGACAAGTTTTGATCGAGTCTACAGTGTTGGCTTGTTGCGCCGGAGTGCTCGGCGTCGGCCTTGCTTTTGTACTGCTGAAAACATTTCTGGGACTTACTCCGGTTGATCTCCCTAGACTCACCCAGGTGCGAATCGACGGAATCGTATTGGGGTTTGCGTTTCTCGTGTCGCTATTGACGGGAATAGGTTTCGGAGTGGTCCCGGCATGGAGTGCGTCGCGTTCGGACTCATCCGGACTGTGGCGCGCGGGTCGCGGGATCAGCGGCGGTCGCAACGAGCATCGATTGCGCGGAATGTTGGTGATTGCGGAGACGGCGGTTAGCCTAATCCTTCTGGCTGGCTCAGGGCTGCTCATCCGCAGCTTCTTGCAAACGATGCGAGTTCCTCCGGGGTTCGACCCGCACCACATCTTGGCCCTACGGCTGGGAATGTCTACCGTCGAGTACCCCGAGGAAAAAGCGCCGCTTTTCTTTCGGCAGTTGTTGCCGCTGCTTTCCGCAATTCCCGGCGTCGAATCGGTAAGCAGCGCTTATCCCATCCCCTTTCCATACGACAACGCAAGCCGTTTCAGCATAGCGGGCAGGCCGGCCGATCCGAGTGACCTGCCCGTCGCCAACCGAGCTACTGTCGGACCGCGCTATTTTGAGACGTTACGAATCCCTTTATTGAAAGGGCGCACCTTTGACCGACGCGACAACCAGAGCGCGAAGCGAGTCGCTGTCGTAAATCAGGAGTTTGCCCGTGAGTTTTTTCCGGGCGAAGATGCGATTGGCAAATTGATTCAACCCGATTTCCTGGAGTACGGCTACAAACCAACGTGGTACGAAATCGTAGGAGTCGTTGGAGGCATCCGAACTACAGATCTCACAGAGGGTCCTAAGCCCCAATTCTTCTTACCGTACGAGCAGGCATCCCATTGGCCTCAATGGGTACTCTTGCGGGTTTCCCGTGAGCCACGGGCGTACGTGAACTCTGTGCGCGCTGCGGTTGCGGGACTCAATCGAGATCTGCCCCTTTTTGCGGTCACCACGTTCGACGAACTTATCGTGCGATCGACGGTCTTCGCCCGCTTTGAAGCCGGGCTGCTGACGTGCTTCGCGGTTTCCGCGCTGCTTCTTGCAGCGGTGGGTTTGTACGCAGCACTTTCGGAAATGGTGGCGCGTCGTACGTTTGAAATCGGGTTGCGAGTGGCGTTGGGCGCGCAGCGGGCGGATGTTTTCGGATTTGTGGTGCGGCGAGGGCTAGTCTTGGCCGCAATTGGTTTGACAGTGGGATTGATTGGATTTGTGATTTTCGGGCGAGTCGTTGCGGACATGCTCTATGGCGTTCGAGCGCTTGATCCATTTACGGTTGCGGCAGCCAGTGTGGTGCTTCTTCTGGTGTCGCTGCTGGCGAGTGCGGCGCCCGCTTGGCGCGCTGTGCGGTTGGAGCCGACGGAAGCGCTGCGGGAGCAATAGAGCTGCGCAATTCTCCTTTGCGTATATGGTCAGTGAACATGAACTCCCTCACGTCAGAATCTCTGCAGGCGCAGGGCAACCCCTGCAACGGATCTTAAGGGACGCCTACGGTTTCCGGGCCCAGGCTGAGATGTACCGAATGCTGACCCATTGGGGATCGGCCTCGCGAGCATGAGCTTCTAGCCGGTCCGCGAGGGAATCAATGTTAACTTCTTCACGCGTGGCGATTCTGCCATGATTTCCGCTCTAGCCGTCGAGGGAAAATAACTCAGGGCCGATCTCCCGGCAATCCCAGCGTAGGCAAACCTGGGCTCGACAAGGGAGAATATCTCGCCGACGACGGTCTTGAACCAACCCTCGGCATCGTCGAAATTGAACAAAGACGATTTCGGGCAAACAAGATATTCGTTCCACAATTCCTTGATCGCCTGGAACGGCAGTTCGAGCAGGAGGTTCCTTGCGATCATGGGCTCCGGCTCGTAGATGGTTTGCTTGAGAAAAGTCGACAGGACTTCGCGTCGCGAAACATTCAGGGTCTTTTGAAAAAAGACCGCATGGACGAAGTCATATAGGTCCGGCGAGTGGCGGCGTTGCAGTAGAGCTTTCAACTTCGATGCAAGCAGCTCTTCTAGCTGCTAGCTTTAGACATCGAATGTCGCCCCGACAAACTGCCGCGTCCGAATACGAATGGATCAAGTGCCGCATTTGGATCGGCAGCAATATCCGGTCGTACTCTTTTACATCGACATCTACCCGGATCCTTGCATCTTCCTCGCCATAGAAGCTCTTGAAATATACACGCGCCTCATAAATGCGGGCTTCGGCGTCGGCCAATCGCTTCTCCGACACTCGGCTGTCGTCGATCAGAAATTCGACGCCACTGCGCTCGCCCGCCGCAGCGCATGCCTGTTTTAGTCCTTGCAATAGCAGGTCGACATCGAGTTCCGTTTGCGTTGAAAAATCGAGATCGTTTGAAAATCGGCCATGTTCGAAGTAGGCCTTGCGGAATGAGTTGCCGCCCTTGAGGACCAGAAGCGGCTGCAGCGGATTGTCCGCCCTGAAAATGCTGGACAGCAGCCATCCGAATACGTAATCCCGCTGAACGTTGGCAGCATGGACGCCAAGTTCTTCGGCTTTTGCATCGATCTCATGCTTGTCGATCATCGCTGGTTGCGCAGGCTATGACACATGCAGTGCCGTGCCGTGAAATAAACGGCCCCCCGCGCTGTCCTCAAAATCGAACCCAGCGCCGCCGGTCAGTAACGGGCTTGTCGTCATCTATTCGGCTTCCTCACTCTGGTCTACGATAAATTCAATGGCTTGATATGATATCTGATCGACGGCGCCCCGTCTTGACAAGTGTTAAGTTACAGGCTACACTCGGCTTTGCGTGAAAATACGGAACATCGTCCATAAGGGCCTGACACGGCTCTACGCGGAGGGCAACCCTAAAGGCGTGCCGCCCGACACTGTGGACAAGCTCCGCAAGATGTTGGCGTTTCTCGATGACATGCAAGAGCCGGAAGAGCTGCGCGCCCTCCCCTCTTGGAAAGTACACACGCTGACGGGCGACCGCAAAGGGACTTGGAGCCTCAGCGTTACGCGCAACAGGCGCTTAACATTTCGTATCGACGCGACAGAGCAGGAAATCTGCGATTTGAATTTGGAAGACTATCACTAAAACGAAAGGAGTAGAACATGCCGATGAAGAACCCACCGCATCCTGGCGATTTTATCCGCACGGAGATCATCGAGCCCGCCGGCCTTTCGGTGACCGCGGCTGCGGCCGCGCTTAACGTTTCCCGGCCTGCCCTATCCAGCTTGGTGAATTCGAAGGCCGATCTCTCGGGAGATATGGCCCTCCGCATCGAAAAGGCGTTTGGCGTGAAGATGGACACGCTCATGCGCATGCAGGCTTCTTACGACATCGCCCAAACCCGGAAGCGCGAGAAGCAGATTCACATCAAACGCGTCAGCCAGCTTGTTCACGCTTGACCCAACAACCGAGTCGCTTCAGGACTTCCCGTGGCTTGTCCGTGGTGAGCCGGCTGAAATGCCCCCCTCATCAATTGCGACACGTCCCGCTGAGTAATCCCCAGGACATCCACAATCTGGCGCTCGTCCATTCCTCTGTCGTTGAGAATTTTCAGCGCAACTGTCGACTGGTCAAAGAACGAAATGGCCTGACTGCAACAGCTGGTCGGAATCACCGTGGTCTATATGCACCGATGGGCTGGTCAGTTCTTCCATACCGCACAGGATAAGAAACTGTGCGGTTGCATCGAGTTGATCGTGGAGTCGCGACGAGTGCGAGCGGTCTGGCCTGGGAACGTAAACGACTATTCCCTGTCGTGCGCGTGTAAGCAAAACTCGGTAGCCGTTTACCCGATACTTGTGTTTCTGCGGGTCTTTGTTTGCCTTCCACATCTTTCCGTTGAAACTACGACTGCGCCACTCCGTTCCGCTCCACAGGAGATCCTCGCCTCAGCAGATGCCTATCCAGTCGAGTTCCAATCCTTGAATCTCGAACTGAGTGGCCGCCACCTCAAGTTTGGAAGAGGCTCGCACATCGTTACAATATTTATGCTCGCAGTCTGCCTCTTCGCACGAGTCACGATCGAGAAACCATCTCTCCCACTCGAAGCGCTGGTGAAAATCAAATGAGGTCTCGAGTCCGTCTGGCCGTAACCTAGCTGCTCCAGAACTCGCGACCAAGCCAGCCCTAGTCAGACCTCGACGCTTCTCTCGTAGCCACCGGCTGACAGTGGAGATGTCTCCCGACAGTACGGGAGGGCTGGACATTTGATTAGCAATGTCCTTTGCTGCCGAGTGATCTCCGCGGAGAACGGCATCCACCCACTTGGACATCTGCGTTGCCCTTAATTAAAGCAATGGTCGCTCTGTTGTTAGTCCCAAGTCCCATTATAGGGTCCCAAACGAGAATTTCGTTCTCGTAATGCTTGCCTTCTTAGGCTGCTTTCAAACCGACAGCCTCGACGAGGTCGTCGAGCGCCTCAATCACGGCAGTATATCGACGATCGAGA
>Ga0209154_1000439_pt1 | contig 28300 bp, 26 predicted proteins | sample GraSoiAngelo_121_FD_185878 | JGI IMG/M metagenome (GOLD analysis project Ga0209154, IMG submission 185878) | Grasslands soil microbial communities from the Angelo Coastal Reserve, California, USA - 14_0919_12_20cm (SPAdes) (version 2) | ecosystem: Environmental > Terrestrial > Soil > Grasslands ... | reverse complement strand
CGCCGACTGCGTCGTATCTCTTCCGGAGGTGTTCACGCACTATCTGCAGCGCGGCCGGGTGGATGTCGGGTTCCTCGGTGCCGCGCAGATCGACCGCTACGGAAACCTCAACACGACCGTGATCGGCGGCTACTCGCATCCGACGGTGCGCCTTCCCGGCTCGGGAGGCGCTCCCGAGATCGCCGCCCACGCCCGCGAGGTGCTCGTGATCATGAAGCAGTCGCCGCGCAGCTTCGTTCCGCGTCTCGATTTCCTGACGAGCTGCGGATTCCTCGGCGGCTCGGGCGAGCGCGGCCGGGCAGGCTTTCCGGGGCGCGGCCCGCAGGCGGTGGTCACCGACTTCGGCATCCTGCGCCCCGATGCCCGCACTGAAGAGCTCAAGCTCACCGCCCTCTACCCCGGTGTGTCGGTGGAGGATGCGCGCGGCGCGACCGGCTGGCTCCTCGCGGTGGCCGACGATCTCGCGACCCTGCCGCCGCCCGAGAGCGGGGACCTGCGCGTGCTGCGCGAGTTGCATGCCCGCACCGAGGCGGCCCATGCGACTCCCGTGCGCATCAGACTGCCCGCTCCCGAACGACACTGAGGATTCTCCATGCGTCCGCCCCACATCCACACCGAGCTCCCGGGACCCAACGCCCGCGCCCTGATGGCACGCGATCGTGCCGTGAGCTCGCCCTCCTACCCTCGCGACTATCCGTTTGTCATGGCCAGGGGACGCGGAGTGGAGGCCTGGGACGTCGACGGCAATCGATTCCTGGATTTCGCCGCCGGCATCGCGGTGTGCAGCACCGGGCATGCTCATCCGGCGGTGGTGCAGGCGATCAAGAGCGCCGCGGATGATTTTCTGCACATCTCGAGCGACTACTGGCACGAGCGCATGACACGGCTGGCGGAACGCATCAACGAGCTCGATCCGATGCGCCAACCGGTGCAGGTATTCATGTGCCAGAGCGGCACCGAGTCGGTCGAGGGCGCCCTGAAGCTGGCGCGCTATGTCACCGGCCGGCCGCGCTTCATCGCCTTTCTGGGCGGCTTTCACGGCCGTACCATGGGATCGCTGGCGCTCACTGCCAGCAAGCACACGCAGCAGGCCGGCTTCTTTCCGGCCATGCCGGGCGTGACCCACGTACCCTACCCCAATGTGTATCGACCGCTGTTCGCCGGACCCGATCAGGGCCGCGCGACACTCGACTACATCGAGACCGTCCTGTTCCAGAGCAACCTGCCGGCCGCGGAAGTGGCGGCGATCGTGGTCGAGCCCATCCAGGGCGAAGGCGGGTACCTGGTGCCGCCGGACGGGTTCCTCGCGGGCCTGCGTGCGTTGTGCGATCGCCACGGGATCCTGCTCGTTTTCGACGAAGTGCAGAGCGGGGTCGGACGCACCGGCAGGATGTTCGCCAGCGAGCATTGGGGCGTCTTGCCCGACATCATGACGCTCGCGAAGGGCCTGGGCTCGGGGTTGCCGATCGGACTGGTGATCGCGAGGAAAGCGCACATGGAAAAATGGAAGCGCGGCGCGCACGGCAACACCTTCGGCGGTAACCCTATCTGTTGCGCCGCGGCGCTGGCCACGCTCGATCTGGTGCAGGCTGAATACGCGGCCAATGCCGCCCAGGTCGGCGATTACTTCCTCGCGCGCCTGCGCGAGCTGCAGCAGCGCTTCGACTGCATCGGCGACGTGCGCGGCAAGGGACTCATGATCGGCGCGGAACTGATCACCGACCGCACCAGCCGCAAACCCGCCGCCGCCTTGTGTCAGAAGGTCCTGACGCGCGCCTTCCACAACGGGTTGCTGCTGCTGTCCTGCGGCATGAGCACGCTGCGCTTCATCCCACCGCTCATGGTAAACCGTGCGCAAGTGGATGAGGCGCTGTCGCTGCTGCAGGTGGCGCTCAGCGAAGCGCTGGCGGAGCCGTGAGGCGGGCCGCCGACGCCGCAGGCCAGGAGGGCAAGCGCAGTCTCGGTTTCTGGATGTGCACGGCGCTGGTCGTCGGCAACATCATCGGTGTCGGGATCTTCGCCATGCCGGCGACGCTGGCCCCCTACGGCCTCAACGCGTTCAGCGGCTGGCTGGTCACCGTGATCGGCTGTGCGTTCCTGGCGATCTCCTTCGCCGGTCTCGCCCGCGCCTTTCCAGCAGACGATGGTCCCTCCACCTACACCGAGCGCGCCTTCGGCAAGGGCGCTGCGTTCATCGTGATGTGGTGCTACTGGGTCTCGATATGGGTCGCGAACGCCGCGATCGCCATCGCGGTGGTGGGCTATCTCACGATCTTCTTCCCCGGGCTCACCCACACTGCCGGCCTGCCGGGCCTCATCGCGCTGGCTCTGATCTGGATGTTTGTCGCCATCAATCTGCTCGGCGCACGTACCGCGGGCTGGGTGCAGGTCCTCACCACGGTGCTGAAGCTCGTGCCGCAAGCCGGCGTGATCGTTCTCGGTCTGTGGCTGCTGTTCGCCCATCCCGCGATCTACGCCGCGCACGTGCCACCCAACCCGGCGTCATGGCGGGAGATCAGCAGTGTCTCGAGCCTGGCCCTGTTCGCGATGCTGGGCATCGAATGCGCGATGGTCCCCGCGAGCCGCGTGCGCGATCCCGAGCGCACCATCCCTCGCGCCACGCTCGCCGGCACCCTCACGACCGCGGCAATCTACATCGCCATTTCAGCGGTGCCGATGTTCGTGATACCGCAGGCGGAGCTGGCGGTCTCCAATTCCCCGTATGCGGACCTCTTCGCCCGCGTGCTGGGCGGGCACTACGGCGAGGCGGTGGCCGCCTTTGTGGTGGTGAGCGGCCTCGGTGTCCTGAACGGCTGGACCCTGCTGGCCGGCGAAGTCGTGCAGTGCATGAGCCGGCACGGCGGCTTTCCGGAGGTGTTCGTCCACGAGAACAACCGCGGCGCACCGGCGCGCGCCCTGCTCCTCAGCGGAGTCGTGGCCAGCGCCATGCTGCTCACCAACTTCACCGACTCGATCAGCAAGGTCTTTTCCCTGCTCATCGTGATAGCGACCGGAGCGACTCTGCCCTTGTATTTCGCGAGTACGCTCGGGCTCATCGTGCTGCGCCGGCGGGGCGAGCTACCGGCGCGGGCGCACCGGCCGCAGTGGTTACAGGCCGCGGCGCTGGCGGCCGTGATCTACTGCGCGTGGGTCTCGATCGGCATCGGCGCCGAGCCGCTGTTGTGGACGATCGCCCTCGGGGGTGCCGGGGTGCCGCTCTATCTGTGGTGGCTGCACGCGCAGCGGCGCGCCGCGCCGGCCGTCGGCGGCGAGGCGAGCTGAGCTTCAGGGGCGTTGATAGCGGGTCGGATCCGGCAGTCCCGCCGCCGCGAACCCCGCGCGCCGCAGCCGGCACGCGTCACAGCGCCCGCAGGCCCGTCCTTCTGCGTCCGCCTGATAGCACGACACCGTCTGGCTGTAATCGACGCCGAGTCGCGCGCCTTCGCGCACGATCTCGGCCTTGGTGAGGGCGATCAGCGGCGTATGCACGCGGCAGGGGCTGCCCTCGACACCCGCCCGGGTGGCGAGCGCGGCGAGCGCGCCGAAGGCGGCGATGAATTCCGGCCTGCAGTCCGGATAGCCGCTCGAATCGAGCACGTTGACGCCGATGAACACATCGCGCGCCCCGAGCACCTCGGCCCAGGCAAGCGCGAGCGACAGCAGGATGGTGTTGCGCGCCGGAACATACGTGATCGGTATGCCGGTAGTGGGTGTTTCCGGAACCGCGATACGGAAGTCGGTGAGCGCCGAGCCTCCGATGCCGGCCAGATCGACGCCCATGACCCGATGCTCGCGGGCGCCGCCGGCGCGCGCCACGCGCCGCGCCGCCTCCAGCTCAGCGGCATGGCGCTGCCCGTAGTCGACCGACAGCGCGTGACAGGTGAATCCCTGTTCGCGCGCAATCGCCAGCACCGTGGCCGAGTCGAGACCCCCGGATAACAACACCACCGCGGCAGACCCGTCCACGCTACTTCCCCGGCACGTTGCCCCAGAGGTATTTGTGCAGCTGGATCTGCAGGCGTACCGGCAGCCGGTCCTCGAGTATCCAGTCGGCGAGCGAGCGCGCCGCGAGCTGCTCATGACTCGGCGAAAACAACACCGTGCAGCCGGCCGGGAGGGCGAGCTCGCGCAGCTTGGCGCGACTCCACTCGTAGTCGCTGCGGCCGCAGATCACGAACTTCACCAGGTCCCGCGAGCACAGCCGCGCCAGCTCCTCGTAGCGGTTGCGGCGTTCCTCGCCGGAACCCGGCGTCTTGACGTCGACGACCTTGGACACCCGCGCATCGACGCCCGCGAGCGGCATCGCGCCGCTGGTCTCGAGCGACACCCGCAGGCCGGCATCGCACAACATGGTGAGCAGCGGTGCGCAGCCCTGCTGCGCGAGCGGCTCGCCTCCGGTCACACAGACGTACGGCGTGCCGAACTCGCGTACCCGCGTCACGATTGCCTCCAGCTCCCACCACTCCCCGCCGTGGAAGGCATAGGTGGTGTCGCAATACTGGCAGCGCAGCGGGCAGCCCGTGAGGCGCACGAACACCGTGGGCCAGCCTGCGGTGTCCGCCTCGCCCTGCAGGGAGTGGAAGATCTCGGTGATCTTGAGGCGCGTCACTGCATGCGCCCTGGCCGCGCCGGATGCCTTACTGGGAGGGTGACGTGGAAGTGCGGTGCAGCCGGTCGGCCGCGAGCTTGGCGGAGTCGCTTCCCGGGTATTTCCGCATGACCTCGGTCAGCGTGGCCCGGGCCGCGGAATATTGCCGCTGCGCATATTGCGTGTAACCGAGCTTCAGCAGCGCATCGGGCGCCTTGCGCGAGTCCGGCCATTTCTTGAGCACCGTGCGGAATGCCCCGGCGGCCGCCTCGTAATCGTGGTTCACGTAGTAGGCTTCCCCCAGCCAGTACTGGGCATTCTCCGCCAAGGGGCTCGCGGGATAGGTGCCCAGAAAGTCCTTGAAGCCCGTGATCGCGACCGAGTAACTGCCGGCCTTCAGGGCGTCAAACGCCTGGGTATACACCGCCTGCTCGACCGAGGACGGCGCGTTGCCTGCAGCTGCCCCGGGCGCTGCGCCCGGGCTCGTGGCGCCCCCCTCCGCTGCAGTCTCTCCGGTGGCGCTGCCGGTCGCGGCCCCGCCCGCCGCCCCGCTCGCCGCCGCCAGGCGCTTGTCCAGATCGGCATACAGATCGCGCTGCTGCTTCGCCAACGCCTCGTTGCCGTGCTCGAGCTCCTCGAGACGGCCGCGCAGCTGGCGCACGGCGCTCTGCACCTCGTCCAGGCGCTGCGCGGCTTCGACCTGGTTCGCAACGATGCGCTCGATGCGCGTGATGCGCGCATCGAGATCGTTCAACTTCAGCTGCACCGGGTCCGCCTCCGGCGGGGTGCTGGCACAGCCGCCAACGAGCGCCGCCACCGACAGGGCAAGCAGGGTCAGGCGCATGGATACTCCTTGCGGCACTCACTCACTTGGGCGGCAGCGGCTGCGCCAGGTACACGATCTCGACGCGCCGGTTTTTCGCCCAGGCCGCCTCATCGTGTCCGGGTACCGCGGGGCGTTCCTCGCCGTAACTCACCGTGGAGATCTGCGCGTCCGCGGCGCCCTGCAGCAACAGTGCGCGGCGCACCGCCTGTGCGCGGCGCTCGCCGAGGCCGATGTTGTACTCGCGCGAACCGCGCTCATCGGTGTGCCCCTCGAGCCGTACACGCGTGTCCGCATGGCCGCCGAGAAACTTCGCGTGTGCCGCCACCACGTCGGTGCCGGTGCCCTTGATCTCGCTGCTGTCGAAGTCGAAGTACACCACGTGCGTCGCCAGCAGCCCCGCCTGCGGTCCCGCCGCCTCCTCGTCCGCACCCGCGGCGGCGTTGGCACTGCCGGCCCCGGAGCCCTGCACGGCCTCGTTGGCGGCGGGCGCGGCGGGCGGCGCGGCTACCGGCCGCTTGGCAGCGCAGGCGCCGAGCGCCACGGATGCCGCAACCAGCAGCACTATCATCACTCGACGCATAGACGCTTCCTCCGTCATTCCGCTTCTCCTCAGGGGCTGAACGGGCCCCACGCAGGCTCACGGACCTCGCCCTGGGGAGCCTTCAGGCGCAGGCCCGTCAGGCCGTCGGTCGACACCGTCGCCAGCGCCCCGCGCTCGCCGTCACGCTCCGAATAGATAAGTGTAGCGCCATTGGGCGCGAAACTCGGTGATTCGTCCAGCCGCCCGTGCGACAGCACGCGCGCCGTTCCGCTGGCGAGATCCTGCACGGCAATCCGGTACGCGCCGTTGTCGAGCGTCACCATCGCCAACTGCGAGCCATCCGGCGATACGCGCGGGCGGGCGTTGTAACTGCCGCCGAAGGTGATACGCGTGGGGTGCGCTCCAGACTGCGCGGCGATCCGGTAGATCTGCGCCGAGCCGGCGCGGTCGGAGGTGAAGTACAGCGAGTGTCCATCCGGTGCCCACACCGGCTCGGTGTCGATCGCCGGATCGTCGGTGAGGCGTGTCAGCTCCTGGGAGGCGAGATCGAGGATGTAGATGTCAGGATTGCCGCCGCCGCCGCCGAGCGTGAGCGCCAGCTTGCGCCCGTCGGGCGACCACTCGGGGGCGCCGTTGACACCGGCGCGCGCCGACACCTGGCGGCGCTCGCCGCTGCGCACCAGCTGCACGTATACCCCCGAGTGCTTGGTCTCGAACGACACATACGCGAGCCATTGCCCGTCCGGCGACCACGAGGGCGACATGAGGGGGAAGCGCGACTCGAGAATCAGGTGCTGGTTCGCTCCGTCGGCATCGGAGACGATGAGCTGGTAGTGCTGCGCCGGCGGGCTACCGTCGGCCGCCACGTAGGCGATGCGCGTCGCGAACGCACCGCGCACGCCGAGGATCTTCTGGTAGATGACGTCGCTCACCCGGTGGGCAGCGTTGCGCAGCGCGCTCGCCGCCCCCACGAAGCGCTGCGCAGCGAGCCGTGCTCCGGTGAGCGTGTTCAGCAGGTCGAAGTCGACCGCCAGCTGGCCGTTGTCGATGGCGGTCACGCGCCCGACCACCACGTAGTCGCTGCCGGTGCCCTTCCACACGGCCGGCGCGATCTCAGCGGCGCGCGTCGGCGTGGCCGGCATGCGCTCGCGCGGCAGCGCCCGAAAGCGCCCGCTGCCTTCCAGGTCGTGCTGCACGACCTCGGCCACGTCCATGCCGCCGTCGGCAGGCACGGCACGCGCGAACGGCACGATCGCGATCGGCACCGGATCGCGTACCCCGGAGGTAATCTCGATCTGCAGTGCGGCGCGGGCGTCGTGCGTGGCGCACAGACCGACGACCATCAGTGCGAGCGCCCCGGCGAGGCAGCGCCGCCTCGACACGAGTTGGCTGGCAGGTATCGGCCGCATGCGCATCAGTCCGGCTTGAAGTTGATCTTGAGGTTGCGGTCGAACAGCGCCGGATCCGGCGGCGGGGGCAAGGGCGATGCGCGGTACACCGCGGCTTCGATCGATTCACGCACCGCCTGGTCGCCGTTGCATTCGCCAATACTCACCTGCGTCACTTCCCCTCCCGGCACCTGGGTCACGTTCAGCACGCATTGTATCCCGGGCCGCGCCGTCGGCGGTCGCAGCCACGCGCGCGTGATCTTCGCGGCGATCTGCGACTCCCAGCTCGCCAGCGCGGCTGTCGAGCGCGCGACCTTGGCACGCTCCTCGACCGCGAGACTGCGCTGCAGGTCCGCCACGCGCTCACTGCTCTCCTGCGCTTCCGCCTGCTTCTGCCGTTCCGCGGCGGCACGTTTTTGCGCGGCGCGCTCCTCGGCCTTGCGCTGCTCCTCGGCCTGCTTCGCCTGAGCGGCCTGCAGTTCCGCCGCCTTCTGCTCGGCGGCGCGGCGCTCTTCGGCCGCCGCGGCTTCCGCCTGTTGCCGCTCCTGCTCGCGGCGCGCCCGTTCCTCCGGCGTCGGTGGTGGTGGTCCGAGCGGCTCCTGCGGCTGCTCGGTCGGCGCCGGGGCGGCGGGCGGCGCGGGTTGCGGCGGCGGCTTCATCGCGCCTCTCACGGCGCGCGCATCGACCACGGTTGCCTCGATCGCCAGCGTCGGCGCCGGGGGCGGCGGGCGCCGGAACATCAGCCATCCGTACACCAGCGCGGCCAACAGCGCCCCGTGCAGCAGCACCGACAGCGCAATCGAAACCCATCGATCACTGGCTCGCTGCATCGTCTGAAGGCGCGTCAGCTCCCGCGCCGGGCACGTTCCGGCAGCGGCTCGGTGATGAAGCCGACCTTGCGCGCCCCGGCGCGCTGCAGAATGACCATCGCCTGTACCACGCGGCCGTAGGCCACCGCGCTGTCGGCCTTCACCAGTACCTGCACGTCCGGATTGCGGCGCAGCGCCGCGGTGGAGCGCGCCGCCACCGTGTCCTCATCGAGCGCCGCCTGCGGATCCCCGCCGATGTTGAGATACAGTCGTCCCTCACGATCCACCGACAACACCAGGGGTTGGAGCCGTTGTGCCTCCAGAGGTTCCGCACCGGCTTTGGGCAGATCCACCTTCACGCCCTGGGTGAGCAGCGGCGCGGTGATCATGAAGATGATCAGCAGCACCAGCATCACGTCGATGTACGGCACGACGTTGATCTCACCCATCAGCCGCCGCCCGCGCGAGGTTTGTGCCATGACCAGCGCTCCTCAAGTCGCGACCGCGCCGCTGCCGCGTGTCGCGTGTCGCTGCAGAATGGTGGAGAACTCCTCGATGAAGGCATCGAAGCGCATCTCCAGGCGCGTCACCTGGTCCGCGAAGCGGTTGTAGGCCACCACCGCGGGGATCGCCGCGAACAATCCGACGGCGGTCGCCACCAGGGCTTCGGAAATTCCCGGTGCCACCATGGCGAGCGTCGCCTGCTGGACATTACCGAGCGATGAGAACGCGCTCATGATTCCCCACACCGTGCCGAACAGCCCGACGTATGGACTGGTGCTGCCGACCGTGGCGAGCGTGGCGAGGCTGTGCTCGAGCCGGTCGATCTCCTTGAGCTGCGCGACGCGCATCGCGCGCCGCGAGCCCTCGAGCAGCTGGTCGCCCCCGCTGGCGCTCTGACGCTGGCGCGCAAATTCGCGGAAGCCGAACTCGAAAATGCCGGCCATGCCGGTCGCGCCGCCACGCGACTCGATCGCCCGGTACAGCTGTGCCAGGTCATCGCCCGACCAGAAGCGGTTCTCGAACCGGTCGGCTTCGCGGCGCGCGCGCCCGATGTAGCGGCGCTTGCGGAATATGATCGACCAGGAACTGAGCGAGGCCAGCAGCAATATGCCGATGACGATCTGCACCGGCACGCTCGCCTGGGCGATGAGGCGCAGGATCGACAGCTGCTCAGCCACTGCCCGGGGCCTCCGCGGCCAGGGCACTCGCCAGGAACTCCGGCAGGCGCTGCGGCCGCATGGTGCGCACATCAACGCACGCCACCCGCACGCTCGCTTCGAGCAGCAGCAGCTGCGCTGCGCATCCGGCGGCCGGCGCGCGATAGATGCGCTGCGCGAAGCGCAGCGACGCCGCCCCATCGGCGCGCGGCTCACAGGTGATCTCGAGCTCGTCATCCAGCCGCGCCGGCGCCCGATAGTCCACCGCGAGACTCACCACCGTGAACACCACGCCGCGATCACGGGCGAGCTGCAGCTGCGAATGTCCCCGTGCGCGCAGCCACTCGCTGCGCGCGCGCTCGAGGAAGCGCAGGTAGTTGGCGTAATAGACGATGCCGCCGCCGTCGGTGTCCTCCCAGTAGACGCGCGCCGGCCAGCGAAACACGCTCATCGCGGGTCCTCGAACAGCGGCAGCGTGGCGGCGCCCCGCTCGGGCGGCTTGAGACCGAAATGCAGGTAGGAAGCGCGCGTGGCCATGCGCCCGCGCGCGGTGCGCACCAGAAATCCCTGCTGGATCAGGAACGGCTCGGTGACGTCTTCCAGCGTGCCGCGCTCCTCGCCGAGCGCCGCCGCAAGACTATCGATACCGACCGGGCCGCCGTCGAAGCGCTCGATGATCGCCGTGAGGAGCTTGCGGTCCAGGGTGTCGAACCCCAGACGATCCACCTCGAGCAGGTCGAGCGCGGCGTCGGCGACCGCTTCGTCGATGCGCCCCTCGGCGCGCACCTGCGCGTAATCGCGCACCCGCCGCAGCAGGCGGTTGCTGATGCGCGGCGTGCCGCGCGAGCGCTGCGCGATGCGCCGGGCGCCGCCTTCGTCGATGGCTACACCCAGGATCGCAGCGGAGCGCTTCACTATGCGCTCGAGGTCCGCGACCCCGTAGAACTCGAGCCGCTGCACGATGCCGAAGCGGTCGCGCAGCGGCGAGGTGAGCAGTCCCGCGCGCGTGGTCGCCCCCACCAGCGTGAATGGGGGAAGGCTCAGCCTGATGGAGCGCGCCGCCGGCCCCTCGCCGATCATGATGTCGAGCTGGTAGTCCTCCATCGCCGGGTACAGCACCTCCTCGACCACCGGGGTTAGGCGGTGGATCTCATCGACGAACAGCACATCGCGGGCCTGCAGGTTGGTGAGCAACGCGGCGAGATCTCCCGGGCGCTCCAGCACCGGGCCGGAGGTCTGGCGCAGATTCACGCCGAGCTCGGCCGCGATGATGTGGGCGAGGGTCGTCTTGCCGAGGCCGGGAGGGCCGAAAATCAGCACGTGATCGAGCGCTTCGCCGCGCTGCCCGGCGGCGCGGATGAAGATCTCGAGCTGGGTTTTCACCGGCAACTGGCCGACGTACTCCTCGAGCCGGCGCGGCCGGATGGCCCGCTCGACCGCCTCCTCGTCGGCGGCCGCCGTGCCACTGATGATGCGTTCGGCTGTCACGGGTACGACATCTACTCCCGCGCCGCGCCCTGCAGGGCGCGGCGGATCAGTTCCTCAGTCGAATGTGTACCGGGACCGACCGCTTTGAGCAAGCGCGCCGCCTCCGCCGGCCGGTAGCCAAGCGCCACCAGGGCGCCGTACGCCTCTCCCGCGGCGCTCGCTGCCGGCGCCAGCGGCGCACCGGGCATCTCCTGGGGCGCCGCCAGGCGATCGCGCATTTCCACGATCAATCGCTCGGCGGTCTTGCGGCCTACCCCCGGCACGCGCGTGAGCGTGCCGATGTCCTCATCGAGCACGCACTGGGCAAAGGCGCTGACGCTGATGCCCGACAGCAGCGCGAGCGCGATCTTGGGTCCCACGCCTGACACCTTGATCAGGCTGCGGAACAGGCGCCGCTCGTCTTCGGTGGCAAACGCGTACAGCACGTGCGCGTCCTCGCGCACTACCAGGTGCGTAAGCAGACGCACTTCCTCGCCCACCGCCGGCAGGTGGAAGAACGTCGACATGGGCGCCTCCAGCTCGTAACCGAGCCCGCCGACGTCGACCGTGAGTTGCGGGGGCGTCTTGGAGGCGATCGTGCCGCGCAGCGAGCCGATCATCGCCCGGCGTGCCTCAAGTCGCTTTGCCGCGCCAGCGCGCCGAGCCGGCGCGCGTGCGCGTGGCACACGGCCACCGCGAGCGCATCCGCCGCGTCCGCGCCCGGGCGTTCGGGCAGCGCCAGCAGCGTGCGGATCATGTGCGCCACCTGGAACTTGTGCGCGGCTCCGGAGCCCACCACCGCCAGCTTGATGGCGCGGGGCGCGTATTCAAACACCGGCACGCCCTCGGGCACGGCGCACAGCGCCGCGCCGCGTGCCTGGCCCAGTTTCAGTGCGCTGTCGGCGTTGCGGCTGACGAACACGCGCTCCACCGCCACCTCCGCCGGCTGGTGTTGGGACATCAGTCCCTGCAGACCCTCGAAGATCAGGCGCAGGCGTGCCGCGGGCGCCGCGGCGGCCAGGTTGAGACAGCCGTGCGCGACCGCAATGAGCTCACTGCCGCGGCATTCGATCACGCCAAAGCCGGTGCGCCGCGAACCGGGGTCGAGCCCCAGCACCCGTACACTGAGCGCCGCGCTGCACTGCGCGGCGGCGGGCTCAAACGCGCGCCAGGACCTCGTCCGATATCTCGACATTCGAGTAAACGTCCCGTACCTCGTCCAGCTCTTCGAGCGCCTCGAGCAGATGCACCATCAACACCGCGGTCTCGCCCGACAGCTCCAGGGACGTCGCGGCGCGCTGCGTGACTTCCGCGGTCGCGGGCGCGAAGCCGTGATGCGTGAGCACGGCGCACACGGTATCGAACTCCAGGGGATCGGCCAGCACCTCGACGGAGTGGTCGGCGTTGGGCACGACGTCCTCGGCGCCGGCCTCCAGTGCCACCTGCATCAGCCGCTCCTCGTCCGTCCCCGGCGGGTAGGTCATGAGGCCCACGGTGTTGAACAGGTAGCTCACCGAGCCGTCGGCCCCGAGCCGGCCGCCGTGTTGCACGAACGCGCGGCGCACCTTCGCGCCCACCTGGCGGCGATCGTCGGTGACGCACTCGACCATGACCGCCGCGCCACCGGGGCCGTAGCCTTCGTAGCGCACCGTCTCACCGCCTTGCGGCGCGGCGCGTGCGAGGCGCTTGTCACGGCGCAGTGCCTGGGCGCTCTCGCGGCGCCGGATGTTAGCCCACCTGCTGTGCCCTGCCATGCGTGACGCTGCCCGACGCGGCGCCGCCGGAGCGCACCGCCTGGAAAAACAGTCGCGTATGATAGCGGTAAACCTCGCGGACGACACGCTGGCGCGTTCCGCGCTCGCCGCTCGCCCAAGAACCGTTATCCGTGGAAACCAGTCAACTGTGCCCGCCCCAGGTCCGCGACGCCATCAACGGCGCACGCGCGGCGCTCGAGCGGGCCAACGCACGCGCACCGGCCGATCTGGCGTGCGCCGCGGAAGCTGCCGAGATCATGGGCGCCCTCACCGAAGGCACTGAGCTCGCGCACGCGCTGCTCGCGCGACCGCTGCTCGCGCGGGCCGCCCTCACGCCTGAGCAGACCGCCGGCATCGTCGGCCGGCCCGCGACCGAGATCGCCACGGCACTGCTGCGCCTGGGCACTCTGGGACTGCCCCGCGACTGGTCGCCAGCGCTCGGCCTGAACACGCGTCAGGCCGAAACGCTGCGCAAGATGCTGCTCGCGGTCGTCAGCGATCCGCGCCTGGTGCTGGCGCGGCTCGCCGAGGAGCTGGTCGCGCTGCGACACGCACGCGAGCTGCCGGGCCCGGAGCGCGAGCGGCGCGCGCTCGAGGCGCGCGCCATCTACGCTCCGCTCGCCAACCGCCTGGGCGTGTGGCAGTTGAAATGGGAGCTCGAGGATCTCGCGTTCCGCTACCTCGAGCCGCAGGAGTACCGCCGCGTCGCCGCCGCGCTCAACGAGCGGCGCGCCGACCGCGAGCGCTACATCGAGACCCTGTGCGCGCAGCTGCACGCACGCCTGCGCGCGGCGGGCATCGAGGCCGAGGTCTACGGGCGCCCCAAGCACATCTACAGCATCTACCGCAAGATGCAGCGCAAGCAGCTGGCCTTCGAGCAGCTGTTCGACGTGCGCGCCGTGCGCGTGGTGGTCGCTTCGGTTCCCGAGTGCTACGGCGCGCTCGGCATCGTCCACGGTCAGTGGCCGTACATTCCAGGCGAGTTCGACGACTACATCGCCACCCCCAAGGGCAACGGCTACCGCTCCATCCACACCGCCGTGATCGGACCGCAGGGGCGCAGCGTCGAGGTGCAGATCCGTACGCCGCAGATGCACGAGCACGCCGAGCTCGGCGTGGCGGCGCACTGGACCTACAAGGAGGGTGGGGCGCGCGATGCGCAATACCAGCGCAAGATCGAATGGGTGCGGCGCCTGCTGGAGCCGCACGACGGCGCCGCGGGCGGCGCCGAGGCGGACCGCGACCTGATCGAGGGCATGCGTACCGAGCTGTTCGCGGACCGGGTCTACGTGCTCACGCCCAAAGGCGAGGTGCTCGACCTGCCGCGCGGCGCGACACCGCTCGATTTCGCCTACAGCGTCCACACCTCGCTCGGCCACCGCTGCCGCGGCGCCAAGGCGAACGGGCGCATCGTGCCCCTCACACACCCCCTCGCCAATGGCGAGATCGTCGAGATCATCACCGGCAGGCACGATGCCCCCAGCCGCGACTGGCTGGCACCCGAGCAGGGCTACCTCATTTCGGCGCGCAACCGCGGCAAGGTGCGCGCCTGGTTCCGCAAGCAGGACGTGGGCGACAACCGCAGCGCCGGCTTACGCATCGCCGAACGCGAGCTCGCGCGCATCGGCGTGCGCCCCGAGCAGCTCAGCGCCCTGGTGCAGGAGCTCAAGGCCCGCGACACGGATCACCTGCATCAGCTGCTCGGCGAGGGCGAGATCACCGTTACGCAGCTGCTGCAGGCCGCCACCCGGCTGTTCGAGCCGCCACGGCCGCTGCAGCGCCCGCCGCGTCCGGGCGCGACGCGGCGCCGGGCGGCGCCGGTGCAGATCGAGGGCGTGGGCGATCTGCCGACCACGCTGGCGCGCTGCTGTGCGCCGCTGCGTCCGCAGCCGATCACCGGTTATGTCACCCTCGGCCGGGGCGTCACGGTCCATCGCAGCGACTGTGCGAGCCTGCGGCGCATGAGCGCGCTCAAGCCCGAGCGCGTGCTGAAGGTCGAATGGAGCAGCGCCGACAGGGCCGGGCTCAACGTGGAGCTGTCCATCAGCGCCTACGATCGCCGCGGGCTGCTGCGTGATCTGACCGACGTGCTGGCGCTCGAGCGCCTCAGCATCGACGCCGTGACTTCCAGCACCGATCACGACTCGGGCATTGCGTATTTCGCTCTCAGCGTCGCGGTCAATGACCTCGAGCAGTTCGCCCGCGTGCTGCGGCGGCTCGCGGGCGTGCCGAATGTCATCGAGGCGCGACGGCGGCTGTAGGGCAGGCCGTCAACGGTTGATCGCGTCGATGGAGCGCTTGTCGGCGGCCAGCGCCGCCTCGTGCAGCGCCTCGGCGAGCGTCGGATGCGCATGGATGGTGCGCTGCAGATCCTCGCTGCTGGCCGAGTACTCCATCGCCAGCACCGCCTCAGCGATCAACTCCCCGGCCATGGGACCGACGATGTGAACGCCCAGGATCTCGTCGTCGTCGCGCGCGGCCACGATCTTCGCGAAGCCGGTGGCCTGCTCCAGGGCGCGCGCCCGGCCACTGGCGAGGAACGGGAACACGCCGGTCTTGTATTGGCGGCCGCTCGCCTTGACCTGCTCCTCGGTGAGGCCGACCCAGGCGATCTCCGGCGCGGTATAGATGACCGAGGGGATCACCTTGTAGTTGACCTCGCCGAAGCGGCCGGCGATCAGGTCCGCGACCATCACGCCCTCCTCCTTGCCCTTGTGCGCCAGCATCGGGCCGCGTACGCAGTCCCCGATCGCCCACACGCCCTCCACGCCCGTGCGGCAGGCCTGATCGACGCTGATGAAGCCGCTCTCATCCAGCTGCACGCCGGTATCGGGCCCGAGCAGATCCCGGGTGTAGGGGCGGCGGCCGATCGCCACCACCAGCCGCTCGACGGCAAGGCGCTGCGCGCCTTTCGTATCTTCGTAGGTGACATCGACCGTCGCACCCGCCACCGCCGCACCGGTGACCTTGGCGCCCAGGCGAATGTCGAGCCCGAGTTTCCTCAGGTGCCGCAGCGCTTCCTTGGCGAGCTGCTGGTCGGCGAACGCCAGGAAATCCGGCAGCGCCTCCAGCATCACCACCTCGGCGCCGAGCCGCCGCCACACGCTCCCCAATTCCAGTCCGATCACACCCGCGCCGATGACGCCGAGGCGCTTTGGCACGGCGTCAAAGTCGAGCGCTCCCCAGGAATCCACGATGTGCGGCGCCGCGAACGGCGCGGAGCGCAACTCGATCGGGGCGGACCCCGAAGCGAGCACCACGTGCCGCGCGGACAGCTCGCGGCGGCTGCCGTCATGCGCGATGAATTCAATGCGGCGCCCGGCGAGGAGTCTGCCGTGTCCCTGGAGCGGGGTGACGCCGGCAGCCTTGAACAGCGCGAGGATCCCCTGGGTCATGCCGCGCACGATGCCGCCCTTGCGCTTCTGCATCTGCGCCAGATCGAGCGTCGCGCCCGACACCTTGATGCCGTGCACGGCGAACTCCTCGTGCACGCGATGGTAGAGCTCGGTGGACTCCAGCAGCGCCTTGGACGGGATGCAGCCCGCGTTCAGGCAGGTGCCGCCGAAGGCGGCGCTGCCGTCGCGGTTCTTCCACTCATCTATGCAGGCGACGCTGAGCTGGTTCTGCGCGGCGCGGATCGCGGCCGGATAGCCCGCCGGGCCGCCGCCGATGACCACGACGTCGAAGGCATCAGCTTTGTTCTTCATGTGCGGATCAGATCCCCAGCAGCATCCGTCCCGGATCTTCCAGTGCTTCCTTGATCGCGACCAGGAACTGCACCGCTTCGCGGCCGTCGATGATGCGGTGATCGTAGGTCACCGCCAGATACATCATCGGCCGCGCGGCGATCTGCCCGCCGACCACCATCGGCCGCTCCTGGATCTTGTGCATGCCGAGGATGGCGCTCTGCGGCGCGTTGACGATCGGCGTCGACATGAGCGAGCCGAACACGCCGCCGTTGGTGATCGTGAAGGTGCCGCCGGTGAGATCCTCGAGGGCGAGTGAGCCCTCGCGCGCCTGGCGGGCGTAGTCGGCCACCTGCTGCTCGATCACCGCGAAGCTCTTGGCGTCGGCGTCGCGCACGATCGGCACGACCAGTCCGCGATCGGTGGAGACGGCGACGCCGATGTCGTAGTACTCGTGATAGATGATGTCGCTGCCGTCGACCGAAGCGTTCAACACCGGAAACCTCTTCAGCGCCTCGATCGAGGCCTTCACGAAGAACGACATGAAGCCGAGCTTCACGCCGTGCTCCTTCTCGAAGCGTTCCTTGTAGCGCGCGCGCAGTTCCTGCGTGGCGCCGAGGTCCACCTCGTTGAACGTCGTCAGCAGCGCCTGGGTCGATTGCGCCTCGACGAGACGCTGTGCAATCCGGGCCCGCAGGCGCGTCATGGGCACCCGCTGTTCGGCGCGCGCGCCGGCCGCTGCCGGCGGCCGCGGTGCGGGTGCACGGGCCGCCGCTGCCGGGGCGGCGGCAGCGCTCGCCGCTGCGCCCCCGCTCCCCGGCGGCACTTGCGCCGGCTGTTTGCCCAGAAAACCCACCACATCGGACTTGGTCAGCCTGCCATCCCGTCCCGAGCCCGGGATCGCGGACGGGTCGAGGTGATTCTCCTCGACCAGCCGCCGTACCGAGGGGCTCAACTTGCCGGCATCCTTGCCGCCGTCACTGTCGGCAGCCGGCACTGGCTTGGCAGCCGGCACTGGCTTGGCCGGCCTCGGTGCCGCAGCCGCCGCGGCGCCCTCCTCGATGAGCGCGAGAACCTGGCCGCTGGTGACCACCGTGCCGCTCGGCACACGGAGCTCGCGCACCACGCCGTTGGCCGGCGCGGGAACTTCCAGCACCACCTTGTCGGTCTCGAGATCGGCGAGATTCTCGTCGCGGGCGATGGCATCCCCGGGTTGCTTGTGCCAGGCCACGAGCGTGGCGTCGGCGATGGACTCGGGCAGTTGTGGAACCCGGATTTCGGTGGTCATGAACGCCTTCTCATGGGGGTCGCCGGCAGGGGCGGCGCGGACGGCGTCGGCACCGCCGCAGCGGCCGTCAAACGCGTGGTCTCGCGCGCCGACTCCTCGGTGGTGGTCGAGCGCAGCGCGGCGGCCACCAGGGTCTGCTGCTCGATTTCGTGGATCTTGGGGATACCCGTCGCCGGCGCCGCGGACGGCCCGCGGCCGGCGTACAACACCGGTCGGCGTCCCGGCACCAGCTCCTGCAGCCGATGACGGATCTGGTACCAGGCGCCCTGATTCTGCGGTTCCTCCTGGCACCACACGATCTCGTGCGCGTTGGGGTAGCGGTTGAGCATCGCCTGGTACTCGTCGCTCGGGAAGGGATAGAGCTGCTCGATGCGCACCAGGGCCACCTCGCGCAGGACCTCCTTGCGGCGCTCCTTCAGCAGATCGAAATACACCTTGCCGCTGCAAAACACGACCCGCTGCACCTGCTGTGCCGGTACATCGTCGACCTCGCCGATCACGCGCGCGAAACCGCCACGGCTGAGATCCTCCAGCGACGACACCGACAGCTCGTGCCGCAGCAGACTCTTGGGCGTCATGACGATGAGCGGCTTGCGGAACGACTGGCGCATCTGCCGCCGCAGCATGTGGAACATCTGCGCCGGCGTCGACGGCACGCACACCTGCATGTTGTTTTCCGCGCACAGCTGCAGGAAACGCTCGAGGCGCGCCGAGGAGTGCTCCGGCCCCGCCCCTTCGTAACCATGCGGCAGCAGCAGCACCAGTCCGCAGAAGCGCTCCCACTTGGCCTCGCCGGAGCTGATGAACTGATCGATGATGACCTGGGCACCGTTGGCGAAGTCGCCGTACTGCGCCTCCCACAGCACCAGTGAGTTCGGCTCGGTGGTGGCATAGCCGTACTCGAAGCCCATCACCGCCTCTTCGGACAGCACCGAATCGATCACCTGCACGCGCGGCTGCGGGTCGGCGATGTGCTGCAGCGGAATCCAGGTGGCGTCGGTGTTCTGATCGTGCAGCACCGCGTGCCGATGGAAGAAGGTCCCCCGCCCGCTGTCCTGCCCGCTGAGACGCACGCCGAAGCCTTCCTCGACCAGCGTCGCGCAGGCGAGGGTCTCGGCGCACCCCCAGTCGAGCGGCTGCTCGCCCTGCAGCATCTTCCTGCGGTTGGCGATCAGCTGGGCGACGCGCGGATGCAGGCTGAAGTCCTGCGGATAACTCGTGATGCGCTCACCGAGCGCGCGCAGCCGCGGCAGCTCCACCGCCGTGGGCACCCGCTCGGTCCAGTCGACCTGCCCGTAGGCGCTCCAGTCCACCGTGTACTTGTTGCCGATCATGCCGAGCGAGGCACGCGCCTGCGGGCGCCCCTGGTCGAGTCCGCTGCGGTACTGCTCCAGCATCGCCTGCGCGTCGGCCTCCGTGAGCCCGCCCGCGGCGATGAGCCGGTCGGCGTACAGGCGGCGCGCGGTGGGATGCTGGCGGATCACGCGGTACATGCCCGGTTGCGTGGCCGCCGGCTCGTCGGCCTCGTTATGGCCGTGCCGCCGGTAGCACACCAGGTCGATCACCACGTCCTTGCGGAAGCGCATGCGGTACTTGAGCGCCAGGCGCCCCACGAACACCACCGCCTCCGGGTCGTCGGCGTTGACGTGGAAGATCGGCACTTCCAGCATCTTGGCCACGTCGCTGCAGTACATGGTGGAACGCAGGTCGGCGGGCTCCGAAGTGGTGAAACCCACCTGGTTGTTGATGATCACGTGCGCGGTGCCGCCGGTGAAAAAGCCGCGCGCCTGCGACAGCTGCAGCGTCTCCATCACCACGCCCTGGCCCGCGAACGCGGCGTCGCCGTGCACCAGCAGCGGCAGTACGCGCGCGGCGCGCCCATCACCGCGGCGCTCCTGGCGCGCGCGCACCGAGCCCTCCACCACCGGATCCACGACCTCCAGATGCGAGGGATTGAATGCCAGCGCCGTGTGCACGTTGCCGTGCGCGGTGCGCAGGTCCGCCGAGAAGCCTTTGTGGTACTTCACGTCTCCCGAGCCCTTGAGCCGGCCCGGGTCGTAGGCGCCCTCGAATTCCGAGAACAACGCCGCGGGCGACTTGCCCAGCAGGTTCACCAGCACGTTCAGCCGGCCGCGGTGCGCCATGCCGATGACCACTTCCTCGATGCCGGCGGCGCCGCCTCCCTGTATGAGGTCATCGAGCAGCGGAATGAACGCATCCGCGCCTTCGAGCGAGAAGCGCTTCTGACCGACGTACTTGGTGTGCAGGTAGCGCTCGAGGCCTTCGGCGGCCGTGAGTTGCCAGAGGATGTTGCGCTGCTCTTCGGGACTGAAGCGATGCTCGAGGCGCCCCTGCTGGAACTCATCCTGCAGCCACAGCCGCTCCTCGGAGTCGGACATGTGCGCGAACTCCGCGCCGACGTTGCCGGCGTAAATGTGCTGCAGCTGTGCGAGGATGTCCCTGAGCTTCATGCGCTTCGGCACCGCGTCCGTGCGGCTGCCGGTGAAGAACTCGGTATCGAGATCCGCCGGCGTGAGGCCGAAGTAATCCAGCTCCAGCACCCGAGGCCTGGGGCGCTGGGACAGCCCCAGGGGATCGATGCTCGCCAGCAGGTGCCCGCGGTTGATCCACACCTGAATCAGCCGCGACACCGCCGCCTGCTGGGCATTCGCCCCCGCGGTGGCCGCCGGCATCGCCGCGGCCCGTCCCCGCGCGGCGCGCCGCGCGATCTCCGCCCGGATCGGTCCGTGCGCGCGCTCGGCGCCCGCGGGTGCGAGCTGCGCGAAATACTTCCGCCAGCGCTCGTCTACGCTCGCCGGGTCGAGAAGGTATTGCTCGTAGAGCGCGTCGAGAAAGGCGGCGTTGCCGCCATAGAGGGGTGTTGGTTCGAGCATGGGGAAAAAGGACCGGCAGGCCAATAGTTTAGCGTAAAAGCCGGCCGGCGAGGGAGACGCGCCCGCGGCGCCTCTAGAGGGCGTTCAGAAGCCCGAATTCGTAGGCCATCAGCGCGCCATAGATTGCCAGCACCAGGTACAGCAGCACGCCCACCCGGACGCGGCCGAAGGCCCGCAGGCGCGCCAGCTGAGTCAGCGCCACGACCCCGCCCGCCGTGAGGACGATCTTCACCACTGCGAAGGCAACTGCCGAGCCCCCGACCAGCGGTGCCATCATCGGGTTGGCTTCGTAGGCGCCGCGCTCGAGGAGCGCCAGTGTCAGCAGCGCGTCGGTGCAGGAAAACACCACGATGAGGATCCCGATCGCGAGCCATTGCGGATGATGCCAATCCACGGCGCTGAGCCCGCTCTCATCGGCGCGCCGCGGTGCGCGCCGCCGCGGCCTGAAGCTCCCGTGCAACAGCGCGCGCAGCACGTGCCTGCGCCGCTCAGTGCGGCGGTGTTCCCGCGGTCCCGGTCCGGTGGTGCTCACGGCTGTTCTTGTTATTTATGGCGTGCTGAAGCGGTCAGTGCCGACATTGTAGCGACGCGCCGCGTGTAACGGGTTGCGGCAGAGCGTGATGCCGCTCACATCCCGCAGCGCCTTCGGTGCGCGCGACCTGCGCGCCATGCCCCGCGCGCCACGTTATGACACCTGCGCACTCACACCTCTATATGATCACGCCGGATGCCCGCTCCAAGCGTCAGCCCCCCGAGCCCCGGCCCGCCGACGGACGGCCTGCCGCTGCCACGCCGCTACTGGGCTATCGCGGCCATCCTGCTCGCGATCGCGATGTCGGTGCTCGACAGCACCATCGTCAACATCGCCCTGCCCTCCATCGCGCGCGACTTCGGCGCCACGTCCGCCGCCTCGATCTGGGTGGTCAACGCCTACCAGCTGGCGATCCTGGTGGTACTGCTGCCGCTCTCCTCCCTCGGAGAGGTCGTGGGCTACCGGCGCGTCTCCCAGGCCGGGCTGGCAGTGTTCACGCTCGCCTCGCTCGCCTGCGCGTGGGCGCCCACCCTGCTCGTCCTCAGTATCGCGCGCCTCGTCCAGGGCCTCGGGGCCGCCGGTATCGTGAGCGTGAGCGGTGCGCTGGTGCGCTTCACTTACCCACAGCGCCTCCTCGGGCGCGCCGTCGGCATCAACGCGTTCGTCGTCGCCACCTGCGCCGCCCTCGGTCCCACCATCGCTTCGGCGGTGCTGGCCGTGGCGCAGTGGCGCTGGCTGTTCGGCATCAACGTGCCGCTGGGCGTGATCACCATCCTGATCGCCATCCGTGCGCTTCCGGAGACCGAGCGCACACGGCGCCCGCTGAACCCTGCGGGCGCGGCGCTCTATGCCGGCACGTTCGGCCTGATGCTGAGCGGGCTGCAGTCCCTCGCGCATCACGCCGCAACGGCGCTCGCGCTCGTGCAGATCGGCTGCGGCTGCGGGCTCGGATGGCTGCTGGCGCGGCACGAGTTGCCGCGTGCCGCGCCGCTCATCCCTTTCGACCTGCTGCGCATCCGCGTCCTTTCCCTGTCACTGGCGACATCGGTGTGCTCGTTCATGGCGCAGATGGCGGCGCTGGTCGCGCTGCCGTTCGAGATCCAGCGCCTCGGTCACAGTGCAGTTGCCACGGGCCTGTTCATGACGCCCTGGCCGCTGGCGCTGGCGGTGGCCGCGCCACTCGCCGGCAGGCTCGCGGACCGCCATGCGGCGGGCATGCTCGGAGGACTCGGGCTGCTGGTCGTGGCCGCGGGGCTCATGTTGCTGGCGTTCCTGCCGGCGAGCAGCACCCCCGCGGGATTCGTGTGGCGCATGGCGCTGTGCGGGGCGGGTTTCGGCTTCTTCCAGGCCCCCAACAATCGCGCCATCATGAACTCCGCGCCGCGCGCCCGCAGCGGCGTCGCCGGCGGCATGCTGAGCGCGGCGCGCCTGCTCGGCCAGACCCTGGGCGCTGCCGGCGTCGCCATTTTGTTTCGCGCCTACGGCGCGGCAGGTTCAAACTTCGCACTGTGCCTGGCAGCGCTGCTGGCGCTCGCCGGCGCAGGGGTCAGCGTCGTGCGCCTGAGCGCACGTCCGACGGAGGAGACGACATGACTGACGGGACACCGGGCGCGCCGGCGGCGATCGCGCCCATCAAGCCGCCGTTCACGTGGGCGAGCGCGGTCGCCAAGGTGCGGATGGCCGAGGACGGAGGACTCGCTGTGGCGCAACCGTGCCGAGTTTCTGCACGGGCGCGCGGCCATCCAGGAGTTCCTGCGCCGCAAGTGGAGCCGCGAGCTCGATTACCGGCTCATCAAGGAAATCTGGGCCTGCGGCGAGGACCGCATCGCGGTGCGTTTCGCCTACGAGTGGCACGACGACTCGGGAAACTGGTTTCGCTCCTACGGCAACGAGAACTGGGAGTTCGACGCCGCCGGGCTGATGCGCCGGCGCTTCGCCTCCATCAACGACCTTCCCATCGCCGCGGCCGATCGCAAGTACCGCTGGGGCGCGCCCGGCCCGCGACCCCAGGATCATCCCGGCCTGAGCGATCTGGGCCTGTGAGCATCGCCGCCGCGGCCCGTAAGCGTGGTGTGACGCGAGCGCGGCGGCGTGAATTTCTTTTCCAAGGTCTACTATCTCTTTCGAAAGGCCTGGAAGGCGCTTCGACTCTACCTGGTACTCGCCGGTCCGGGCATCGTCGTCATGGTGGCGGATAACGATGCGGGCGGCATCACAACCTACGCCGCTACCGGGGCGAAGTACGGTTACCACCTGATCTGGTTCCTGCTGATCCTCATCCCGGTCGCCTACTACGTCCAGGAGATGACCGTACGCCTGGGCGCGGTCACCAAGCGTGGCCTCGCGGAGGCCATATTCGATGGCTTCGGAGCGTTCTGGGGCTGGTTCTCGCTGCTGGACCTGATGATCGTCGATTGGCTGACGCTGGTCACCGAATTCGTCGGCATGACGGCGGCCCTCGCCGTATTCGGCGTGCGCCCCTGGCTCACCGTCGTCGCGGTCACCGTGCTGATGGCGGTTATCGTCCTGAACGGCAGGTATTGGACGTTCGAGAAGCTGGCGCTGCTGTTCTGCGTGTTGAACCTGATCTATATCCCGGGTGCCTTTCTGGTGCACCCGTCCGTCCAGGACGTGGTGCACCAGGGTCTGATTCCGAATCTGGCCGGCGGCCTCAACGGCCAGCTGTTCTTCTTCCTCATGGCCAACATCGGTACCACGATCGCTCCGTGGATGCTGTTCTTCCAGCAAAGCGCGGTGGTCGACAAGGGTATGCTCGAGAAGGACATCCCGTGGGGTCGCTTCGACACATTGCTCGGCTCGATCGTCACCGTGGTCGTCGCCGTCTTCATCGTGGTCGTGACGGCGACCGTGCTTCCCGGCATCGACATCGACAGCGCCTCTCAGGCGGCCGCCGAGCTGATGAAGACCGACCGCTACGTTGGAGCCTTCCTGGCCATCGGCCTGTTCGATGCCGGCCTGCTGGGCGCAATCTGCATCTCGCTCGCGAGCTCCTGGGCCTTCGGCGAGATCTTCGGATGGGCACACTCGCTCAATACCAGGATCCGCGAGGCGCCCTGGTTCTACGCCACGTACTTCCTCATGCTCGTCACCGCCGGCCTGGTGGTTCTGATTCCGCACGCACCGCTGGTGCTCATCACCTTGTTCGTGCAGGTGATCGCCGTGACGTTGCTGCCGGCGGCCCTGGTGTTCCTGATACTGTTGCTCAATGACCGCACCGCCGTGGGTGAATACTGCAACACACCGGCGCAGAACCTCGTCGGCGGCTGCATCGTCGTATTGATCGTCATCCTGTCGACCCTGTACGGCATTACCGTGATGTTTCCCAACCTGATCCACTAGAGCCGGCGATCGCCACATGCAAGCCCTCCGCAGTCTCATCAGCAGGATCCGCGAGATCAATTCCCGCTACCGCGCGCCACGCATCCAGATGTCCTCTGCCGTCCGACTGTCGCTGATGGCGCTGCGGCTGTACCTGTTCGCGCTGGTGGGTTTGATGGTCTACAAGTTCGTCCTGCTGGTGAGCGGGAGCTGACGCCGTGGTGACCGTGCTTGAGTCCGAATTCTTCCTGAGTGAGATTCTCGGCCGGCGGGTGTTCGCGAAAACGCATCGCATCGGGCGCCTGAGCGATCTGGCGATCGTCGAGACCGGAAAGCTTCCCGAGGTCACGCACGTGACTGTCGCGCGGCCCTATGGGCACCCGGCGCTGACGATTCCGTGGGACAAGGTACTGCTCATCTCCAATCACGAGGTCGTGCTCGACATGGGTGAGGAGGAGCTGGCGCAGTTCGAGCGGGCGCCGCAGGAGAACGTGATCCTGCTGCACGATCACATACTCGACAAGAAGATTCTCGATCTGGACGACCACGAGGTCGAGGTCGTCTACGACGTCAAGCTCGCCTTCCAGAACGGTAAGTTGTACGCGGCCGAGGTCGACTTCAGCCGCTACCGGGCCCTGCGTCGGCTGGGTCTCCACAAGCTCGCAAAGCTCATGGCCGATCGCAACAAGGAGGACCGCGTGTCCTGGCTCTACGTGCAGCCGCTTCCCGCGCAGCTGGGTAGCTTCGCCGGCAGCATCAAGCTCAAGGTGCCGAAGGCGGACTTGCGCGAGATCCATCCGGTGGATCTGGCGGACATTCTGGAGGAACTCGAGGGCGGTCAACGCGTGGCGCTGTTCAACGCGCTCGACGCCGAACAGGCATCCGACACGCTCGAAGAGGTCGAACCACGGGTACAGCGGGAATTGATACATGCCATCGAGAAGGAGCGCGCGGCGATGCTGATCAACGAGATGAGCCCCGCGCAGGCCGCCGACATTCTGGCCATTCTGCCCCGCGATGAGGCCGACGCGATCCTGAAGCTGATTGACCGGGACAAGTCCTCCAGGGTCGAGCACATCATCGGACAGCACGACGAGCAGATTCTGCTGTATGCGTCGCCCGAACTCATCAGACTGCCGGCGACGACGCCGGCCGCAGAGGTGCTCGATCGCTATCGCGAGCTTGCGACCGGCAAGAACGTCGTGACCTATGTCTACGTCACCGATGCCGCAGGCACGCTCGAAGGTGTGGTCGATCTGCGGGAAATCGTCGCCGCGGAGCCGGGGCAGAGCCTCCGGGACATCATGACCGAGCACGTGATCGCGCTGCCGAAGGATGCGACGCTGCGGGAGGCGGTGATGCTTTTCGAGCGTTACAATTTCCGAGCGCTGCCCATCACGGACGAGAACCATCATCTGCTCGGCGCGGTGTCGTCGCGCGACATGCGCGGTCTGAGACCGAGGCTCGCGTGAGGCCTCGGATACCGATGCCCGGCGGTGCAGCTCCCGGTCATTCAGTGCGACAGGGGTGACTCGCGTCACAGTTCCCGGCGGCGAAGAGCTTGCCGTCGTGCTCCCGGAGACCACTCTGGACTGCGCCCGCGATCGCGCCGAGCAAATGCGGGTGCGATCCGGGACACCAATCTCACCCACGCGGGTCAAACGCTGCCGGGCCCGACGGCCTCATTCGGCGTCGCGGTCTATCCGGCAGACGGCGCCAAGCCGGCGGAGCTGCTCAAGGCTGCGGACCAGGCGCTCTACCGGGCGAAAAAGAGGGTCGGGACCGGGTTTGCGTCGCCGGGGAATCGCCGCCGGCTGGCACCTGATAGGGACTTGCACTGCAACTCAGCGCCAGGCGGCGAGCTTGACCCCGCGCTGACTGGAGCCAGAGCATGGGGGCGGTGGCGCCCCCGGCCGGAGTTGAACCGACGACCTACCGCTTAGGAGGCGGTCGCTCTATCCACTGAGCTACGGGGGCGTCAGTGCACGCGCAGTGTACCGGCGTGCCGCCCGCACCCACCATCCCCCTCGCACGGGTGGAGGCGTACTATGCAGACGTGCACTGAAGCTCGGCCCGGGCGCGTCGCGCTCTCATGGCAGGAGGCGTCCATGACTACGTCCGTCAGCGCAGGGAAAGCTGCGAGCCTGCCGCTCGACATCCGGCGCGTGCCCATGCGGCAGCCTCTCGAGTGGCTGAGCCGCGGCTGGGAGGATCTGAAACAGATCGGCCAGGCCGGCCTCGCTCACGGAGCGCTCATCGCGATTCTGGGAGCTGTTCTCCTGATGCTCGGCAGCACTCATCTGTACCTCACCGCAGCTGCCGTGACCGGCTATCTGCTGGTCGGGCCGGTGATGACCACCGGCCCGTGCGAACTCGCTCGGCGGCGCGCCGCGCACGAGTCGCTGGGTTTTGATGAGTCGCTGCAGGGACTGACGCGCAACCCCGACGGCCTCATGCACTTCGGGGGCGTGCTGGCGCTCATCGCGCTCTCGTGGTTTGTCCTGTCCGCCTTCCTGCTGCAGTCGGTGCTCAATGCCTCGGTGCCGAGCCTCGCGGTCGCACTGTGGGGCGGATCAACCGAGGTGGACGCGGCACAGATCCTGGGCTACGTGGGATGCGGCGCCGTGCTCGCGGGCATTGTTTTCGTGATGTCGGTCGTGGCCGTGCCGGCGATCATCGATCGGCACGCCAGCGCCTCGGATGCCATCCGCGCGAGCCTGCGCGCGACGCTGTTCAACCTGCCGGCGATGCTCGTGTGGGCCGTGCTCATTGTGGCACTCACCGTGCTGGGTTTCGTGACCCTCCTGGTCGGCATGGTGTTTGTCGCGCCGCTGCTTGGCTATGCGACCTGGCATGCTTACCGGGACCTCGTCGTCTAGAGGCCACCGGGGCGCATAACGAATGCAACACTCCTGGATTCGCCGGCCGTATCAGAACGGCTGTCCAACGTAGTTCTCGGCGAGCGAAGCCAGTGCCTGTTCTGATGAAAAAAGATAGGCGAGCTCCGTCTCCTGGAGACGGCGATCGAACGGGCTGCTGTCCGGAAACCGATGCAGGAGCATCGTCATCCACCAAGAAAACCGCTGACCTTTCCAGACACGCGCCAGCGCGCGCTGGGAATAGGTTTCGAGGCCTCGGTTGTCCCACTTGCTGTAGTGATCGACCAGCGCGTGGTAGAGATAATAGATATCCGAGGCGGCGGTGTTGAGTCCGCGGGCTCCGGTTGGCGGCAGGATGTGGGCCGCGTCGCCTGCCAGGAACAGATTGCCGAAGCGCATTGGCTCGACGACGAAAGAGCGCAGCGGTGCAATGCTCTTTTCGATGGACGGCCCGGTGATCAGCGCCGCAGAGACATCCCCCGGCAGACGGCGTCGCAGTTCCTCGAAAAACTCCTCGTCCGACCAGTGGTCTACCGAGTCGGTAAGGGGCACCTGGATGTAGTAGCGACTGAGCGCCTCCGAACGCAGCGAGCACAGTGCGAACCCCCGTTCGTGCGTGGCGTAGATCAGCTCCGGCGAGACCGGCTTGGTGCGCGACAGTACGCCGAGCCAACCGAAAGGATAGCCACGTTCGAACACCCGGATCTTGTCCTTCGGGATCGACTGGCGGCTCACGCCGTGGAAGCCGTCGCAACCCACGATGTAGTCGCAGTCGATACGCACGACCTCCCCGCCTACACGACAGGTGAGATACGGTTGCGGCCCATCGACATCATGCGGTCTCACGTCCTCGGCGTTGTGCATCACGACGCCACCGAAGCGGTCACGAGCCTCATACAGATCGCGCGTCAATTCCGTCTGCCCGTAGACGATTACGCTCTTGCCACCGGTTGGCGCTCGGAGATCGACTCGTTCCTTGATCCCGTCATGGGCGATGAAGAACCCCTCGTGGATCTGTCCCTCGCGATCCAGCCGCTCGCCGACCTGTGCTTCGCGCATGAGCGCAGCAAAGCTGTGCTCCAGCACACCGGCACGAATCCGTCCCAGGACGTATTCGCGGCTGTGCTTCTCCAGCACGACCGTCTCGAT